>JAAUYD010302191.1_pt1 | contig 26092 bp, 27 predicted proteins | sample 7278101 | NCBI WGS metagenome assembly JAAUYD01 (sample SAMN14350128, study PRJNA611818) | marine sediment metagenome | isolation source: surface marine sediment (0.6m) | place: French Polynesia: Moorea | collected 2018-08
AAATTACGGCAGTCTCGAACTCCAGACCGCAGCGAGAGTTTATTGAATCAAAAATTGGCGACCACAACCTGAATAATCTTAAGGTCGTCACAGACGATATGAACGAGTTTAGCACGGATCAACGATTTGACCGGGTCGTCTCGATTGAAATGTTTGAACATATGCGCAATTGGCAGCAGCTGCTCGATCGCATCAGTAGATGGTTGAAATCGGATGGTAAGCTGTTCATCCATATATTTACGCATCGGCGATTTGCGTACATTTTCGACTCGGTCGGCGATGACAACTGGATGGGGCGCCATTTCTTCAGTGGCGGTATGATGCCGTCAGACGACTTACTGTTTCATTTCCAGGGTCAGTTGGCCGTTGAAAATCATTGGCAGGTCAGCGGCCGTCACTACAGTTTGACAGCCGAAGCCTGGCTGGCAAACATGGATAAACATCGCAAAAATATAATGCCAATCATGCGGCAGGTGTATGGAGCGGCGCATGCAGACCGCTGGTTCCAGCGCTGGCGTATATTTTTTATGGCCTGCGCGGAACTGTGGGGCTACCGTGGCGGCCGGGAGTGGTTGGTTTCCCATTATCTGCTAAAAAATAGAGGTGAAACATGATAGAAAATCTAGATCCCGTCTTACTAGCGCGTATTCAATTCGCGTTCACAATAAGTTTTCATATTATTTTTCCGGCATTTACAATCGGTCTGGCAAGTTGGCTGGCGGTGGTCGAATGGCGCTACTTAAAGACCGGAAATGACATATATAAAGAAGTATACCAGATGTGGGTAAAAATTTTTGCCGTCACATTTGGCATGGGAGTCGTTTCCGGCGTTGTGATGTCCTATCAGTTCGGGACCAATTGGTCGGTTTTCTCAGATAAAGTCGGGAACGTTCTGGGTCCCCTGCTCGGCTACGAAGTCTTGACTGCATTTTTTCTGGAAGCTTCATTTTTGGGTGTCATGCTGTTTGGCTGGGGCCGGGTAAGCCCTAAAATGCATTTTGCCTCGACGGTTATCGTTGCATTCGGAACCTTGCTATCCTCTTTCTGGATTTTAGCGGCCAACAGCTGGATGCAAACGCCGCAGGGTTTCCGTGTGGGTGAGCACGGTCTTTTCTACCCGACCGACTGGATTCAAATTATCTTCAATCCATCCTTTCCTTATCGCTTTGCCCATATGGTGTTGGCCGCCTACCTTACCACGGCCTTTGTTGTGGGTGGTATCGGTGCCTTTTACTTGTGGCGCAACCAGCACGTTAAACATGCCCGTGTAATGTTTGGCATGGCGATGATCATGGCCATATTTGTTGCTCCCATTCAGCCCATCGTTGGTGACTTACACGGACTGAATACTTTAGAGCATCAACCGGCCAAAGTGGCCGCCATGGAAGGATTGTGGGAGACTCAACGCGGAGCTCCCTTGAAGCTGTTCGGTTGGCCTGACCAGGAACAGGAACGCACTCGCTATTCGCTTGAGATTCCCAAATTGTCGAGCTTGATACTCACCCATGAACTGGATGGTGAGGTCAAAGGGCTGAAAGAATGGCCCCGGGATGAACGCCCACCCGTGGCCTGGGTATTCTGGTCGTTTCGGGTGATGGTCGGCATTGGAATGCTAATGGTAGCCACCGGTGTCATCGCTGTCGTACTGTATTTTCGAAAAAGACTGTTCGATACCCGCTGGTTCCAGTACTGGTGTATGGCCCTTACGCCGGCGGGATTTATCGCAGTGCTTGCCGGTTGGTTCGTCACCGAAATCGGTCGACAGCCCTACATCGTCTATGGAGCGCTGCGTACCGCCGATACGGTATCCCCGGTGGTCGGACCCAACATCGCCTTGTCTTTGCTGGCCTTTATCATCACCTACACATTCGTGTTCGGTGCTGGAAGTTATTACATCCTGCGACTGATCGGCAAGGGGCCTGGCGCCACCGAAAAAGCCTATGGTGATCATGGCGTCAAAGCACCGCCGCTGGTGACGGACCTGGGCTCCGAAACAGGAGGAGGCAAAAATGTTTGATTTTACAAGTTTCCTTGATTTACCGCTTATCTGGTACGGTCTGATTATAACGGCCATGTTTTTGTACGTTATCCTGGATGGTTTCGATCTGGGAGTTGGCATCCTTTTCCCTTTTGCACCTTCGGATACCTGTCGGGATCGCATGATGAATTCGATCGCCCCCTTCTGGGATGGTAACGAAACCTGGCTAATTTTAGGCGGGGGAGGATTGTTTGCAGCCTTTCCCCTGGCCTATGCGATTGTTATGCCTGCCTTGTATATTCCGGTGATCCTCATGTTATTGGGATTGGTGTTCCGCGGGGTGGCCTTCGAGTTTCGGTTTAAGGCCACCGGAAAATCAAGAAAGATTTGGGATTATTCTTTTCATTTCGGTTCATTGGGAGCTGCCTTCATGCAGGGAATGATTCTGGGCGGATTTGTTCAGGGAATCGAAGTCGATGGGCGCAGCTTTGCCGGAGGTTCGCTGGACTGGCTCAGCGCCTTTAGTGTGATGACGGGACTGGCGTTAGTGTGTGGTTATTCTTTGCTGGGCGCCACCTGGTTGATTATGAAAACCGAAGATGTCACCCAGCAATGGGCCCGCAATTGTGCAGCCTATGTCCTCGTCTTGGTGGCCATATTCATGGGACTGGTGAGCTTAAGTATGCCGTTTTTAAATGCGGACATAAAAAAATTATGGTTTAGTCTGCCGAATTTTTTCTTACTGCTTCCCATGCCGCTTTTGTCTGCCGGTATTGTGGTCTTGCTGTGGAATGATATTCGCAAACAACGTGAATACCGGCCATTCTTTTTAAGCCTCGGGCTGTTCTTTATGAACTATGTCGGCTTGGGTATCAGCATGTGGCCTTGGCTGGTTCCCTTCGCTGTCTCTTTTCGGCAGGCGGCAGCGGCGCCTGAATCCCAATCCTTGTTGTTAATCGGGACGGCCGTTATGCTGCCGGTGGTTCTGGCATACACGGCTTTTTGCTATTACATCTTTAGGGGGAAAACTTCCCATGAAAGCATTTACTAAAAAAAAGCGGCAGTGGATCTGGTTTATCGGTCTATGGTTCGGCGGCTTTTCAGCAGTTTATCTGCTGGCCTACCTGATCCGCTGGATGATGAGAATAACCTAAAAAAAGGGGGTTGTTGAACCATGAATCGTTTAAATGAAGTATTGGTCAAGATTGGCGAAGCGTACAAAGAAAACATTCAGAAAGATTCACGCCACTACCTTGAAGTCAGTATAGCTCAGCAGGCTGATGAAATGGGCTATTCTGATGTCAAAGAGTGTTACCACGATGTTTATGTGATTGTGCCCTTGAAACGGCCGGTCAGTGGCATGAAAGTTCGGATTGACGGCAGAACCTTTGTAAATTATGCTCAGTTCGATTCGGGAATTGTAACACCGCAATATATTGCCAATGAGGTCACTTTGCCCCATGAGGCCTATATCGCAAATGACAGCATGATTTGTAATTTCAACTAGTACAACTAAAGACTTAAGCAGATGGAGTCGCCCACGGGCGGCCCTATCTGTTTCTTGACTAATGCTTACGATTTTTCGAATGCAGAGTTTACGCTGAATTTGTTTCTCTGTTTCAGAGAAATTTTCTATTATCTCTGTTCGAGCTACTTACTATCAATGCGGATCGTCACCGCATGTTCTCTAACACCATTATTCCCATAGCCTAACGCGTTCCAATCGGCGGTTTCGGGCTGCCGATGGCCCTCGATGTCGGTTGCGCAGGCCATAATAGTGTACTCCCCATCCTTGTCAACTTCCCACAGGTATTCCCAATGACGCCAAGCATAGGGCTGATCGGGTCCGATAAGATCGGCCGGATGCCAGGTGGCCCCGTCGTCAAATGACACCTCAACTTTTTCGATTCCGGCCTCGCCGGCATAGGCGGCGCCTCTGACAGGAATGATGCCGGCAGGACTTGTCTGATCGTTTTCGGGTTCGAAAATGATGGATTTTATCTGAATGTCTTCAACCACCTGACCGGATTTGGGATCCTCGCCTTTTTGAAACACCCGGTAAACTTTGTCCATAAAAAACCCTTCATACGGGTGCTCGAGCGCTGTGATCTTAGACAGCCATTTGACACAATTGGCGCCGGTCCATCCTAGCGCCAACGCTCGCAAGGGGTAGCCGTGCTCGAGCGGCAGTCGCTGGCCATTCATTTCATAAACCAACAGGGTTGAGGACATTGCCTTTTCGAGCGGAATGCTGCGGATAAACTTAATGCCGGCAGACCCCAGCGGTCGATCAAATCCCTCAAATGCGACATGGTGAGCGTTTTGCTTCAGTCCGGCCCTATCAAGGAGATCCTTTAATCGAATCCCGCCCCAAATAGCATTGCCGACCCCGCCGATGGTCCAGGGATTGCCGTGGGCTTTTTTACTCAGCAGTGACCGGCTGTTGCCCGAGCATTCCAGGGTGTCAGCTGTCTCCACCTTGGGCAGCCGTTGCAGGTCATCAAATGTCAGCAAAAGTGGTTTTTGAACCAGCCCCTCGACACCCAATCGCCATTTAGAAAGGTCAACGGTTGATTCCGGTATTTGTCCCTGATTGCGTTTGAAAAAAACGTTGTTGTCCGTTATCCAGGATCGCAAATCCGTATTGGGAGTCTCGGCGTTGAGTGGCCTTTCTGTCATAACCCTCATTTTTTTATCCATTTAATGCCGTCCTTTTAGCTTTCCTTTATTACACTCGAGTCCCTGATTCGCACCCAATGCCTCAATACTGAATCCGTCTGTTGGACGTAATTAGAATACTTCCCGCTGGATTGCCAGATAGTGGGTCGCTTCACCCTTTTCGTTTTTAATCGGTGCAATTTTCCATTCCATCATGAATTCCGATCCATCCTTACGGTAATTAATCGCCCGGCCATGAAATAACTCGTCGTCTCTGATGTTTTGATACAGCCGATCCAGGGTTTCCTTGTCTGTCTTGGGGCCCTGAAGGATGGCCGGTGATTTTCCGTGTACTTCATGCGGACCATAGCCTGTCAACTCGCAAAACGCCGCGTTGGCATAGATAATCGGATAACCCGGCCCAGCCTCGGTAATCAGAATCGAGTTGAATGATTCCTCCATGGAGGCTTCCAATAGCCGCTTCATGATGTATAGATAATTTTCATCCTTCATAAAAATATCAAAAATGTCCTTTTTGATTTCCATTGGTTTCTCCTTTGCGGTTTCAAGTAATGGTTTTTATCATAGCATTGTCGCCAGCCTCAAACGCGTCCGGTTTGATCGAAAAAGAAACTCCAGCAAGACAAATGTCGAAATCAGGTTTCGCTTCCACCAGGCTGGATGTCCCCCAAAGATATTTTTCTGCACATCGGCTTTGCAAACACCATCTGGACATCATTGATGTATCTTTCGGTAAACCCGCCCTCGCAATAACAAAGATAATATTCCCACATCCGTATAAATGTATCCGAAAACCCTAAATTTCTGACCTTCTCGATGTTATTAAAAAATCGTTGCCGCCATTCGCGCAGGGTCCTGGCATAATGGGGCGTAATATCCTCCAAATGAACCAGCTGCAAATCCGAAGCCTTGGCGACGGCGTTGCTGATGGCGGTGATCGAGGGAATACAGCTGCCGGGGAAAATGTACCGCTTGATAAAGTCCACCGTTCGCTTGTGGCGATCGAAAATTTGATCCCCGATGGTAATTGCCTGCAGAGCCATCAGACCGTCATCTTTGAGCAACCGGCCGCAAGTATTGAAAAAAGTGTCATAGAAATGATGACCGACAGCCTCGATCATTTCAATGGAGACCAGCTTGTCGAATTTACCGTTGAGGTCCCGGTAATCCTTCTTCAGGAGTGTGATTCGATCATTCAGTCCCGCAGATTCAACCCGTTTTTGAGCAAAATCATGCTGCTCCTCAGAGATGGTCGTGGTTGTCACGCGAACACCATAATTTTGGGCGGCATGCAAAGCAAATCCGCCCCAGCCTGTTCCGATTTCCAGAACTTCATCGCCGGCGGCAAGCTGCAGTTTTTTACAGATACGATCGTATTTTGCCTCGGAAGCTTGTTTGAGAGTGCTGTCCTCCCGTTCGAAAATTCCGCAGGAGTAGGTCATGGTTTCGTCAAGTAAAAGGCTGTAGAAATCATTTCCGAGATCATAGTGTGCCAGGATGTTTTTTCGACTGCCCGATCGGGTATTTTTTCTGACGTAGTGATAGAATTTGTACAGCGGGACCGTCAGACGGGCGACGCCTTTTTCCATTTCTTCAAAGGCATGCTGGTTGAGGGCCAAGATTCGCATGACCCTGGTTAAATCGTCTGCCGACCACAATCCATCCATGTAGGCCTCGGCAGCCCCGATACTACCACCCAAAAAAATACGCGTGTACAGCTGGGGATGTATGACCGTAATAACGGCCTGCAAAGAGGACAGATCCGTCATTTTACCAAAAAGGTGGCGCTGACCGCCTTCGACGAGGGTAAGCTGACCATGGTCCAACCGTTTGAGCAGGGTCAATATCGTCCGGCGTGCAATGCGATCGATCCGCCGCTCACGAAGTTGATCTAAGTCGGGGGAGTCGGCGGGTATAATAAGCTCGCTCATCTGGAAAACCTTTCAGAGCTTGATTCTCTTTTTTTCGGGTGGGTGTAAAATGGTGTCTTTTTTAAAATCAGGCGCAATGCCTGCCAATAAATCATCACGATCACCTTACCGGTCATCAGCGGATAGCGCAGGATGACACTTGTCAGACTTCCTCTGCTGATTTCCCGGCGGCGAAGTGACAGGCTGGCGTCAAAAAGCTTTTCGCCCTCCTGGAAGTCTATCATATGTACTTGCAAAGATTCGTTCGGCACCCGAAAGCGCCAGTCATACCGAATGTTCATATCGATAAACGGCGAGACATGGAATGCCTTGGCGAACCGATGGCGCCGCCAATGACTGACCGGGTGCTTATTTTGTTCAGCGCCTAGAACATAACAATGACGCTCTCCCCAGGGGGTGTTGTGAATTTCCACAACGATTGTCTCAACCCGTGTATCCGAGGGATCGTAGCAATAGTAGAAACTGGCCGGATTGAAACAGTGGCCAAAATATCTCAAATGGGTCAGTAGACGAATCGGGCCGCCGGGCCTTTGGCCTAGCTGATCCTCAACGAGATCCGCGACAGCGTGATCCATTGGAAGCTTTGGATCCCCGAAGTGGTCCCGGCGGCGAAAACAGGCCAAATTAAACCGTTCATATGACCACAACGGATGAATATCAAAGAGTTCCGGTAATTCGGCCAGGTCCAGGAACATAAAAAACAGGCGATATTGAAAAAAATTGGGCCGCGGACTGAATCGCCGGTGCCGGATGGTGCCTTCGTATATACAGCTGTGCATGGATGCTCTCTGCCTAAATCGGGTAGTTTCAGGTTCTAAGTTCAAAATTCAAAGGTTCTAACCAATGGATACTGCTCACAAAATTAATCAGAATCCGAAATACCCGTTGGAGTCCATTTAGAGAAAAGGATTTATAATTAGATTAAGACCGGATCCCTTTGATATGAGCTATTTGGTTTTTTCAACCTTGATGAACCCGCAAAAAGTATGAAATACCTACTTTTTGTCATTCCCGCGAAGGCGGGAATCCAGTAAAATCAGATGTTTCTGGATGCCGGATCAAGTCCGTCATGACGGCAGATGGACTTTTTGCGAAACCTTGAACGTTGGACCCTGAACTGCTCAACCAAAGCTTCTCTAAAGGGTTTTGCCGAAGTGCTTGCAAACCTCCAGTGCACTGACCACACCATCCTCATGAAAACCATAACCCCAGTAGGCACCGGCGTAATGGGTGCGGTCGATTCCGCTTATTTCCCGGTGGCTATGCCTTGCTGTCAGACTTTCCGGGTTATACACCGGATGATGGTATATCATTTTTCGATAAATTTTGTCCGGGTCAATCGCTTTAGCCAAATTCAGCGATACACAAAGCTCTTTGGGCGCTCCGATGCTCTGCAAAATGTTCATATCGTAAGTGACGGCGACGCGTCCAAGATCTTCTTTCGGAATATGATAATTCCAGCTCGCCCAGGCCGCTTTCTTGCTGGGAAGCAAGGATTCATCGCGATGCAGAACCGCCTGGTTTTCCTGGTAGGGAATCGCACCCAAAATTTTATGTTCGGCATCCGTTGGATCTGTCAGCATGGCCAACGCCTGGTCGCTGTGGGTTGCGATCACGACCTGATCGAATTTTTCGGCCGGTTGATTGGTTGGTTGTACCTCGACAAATTCTGCCTGTCGTTGTACCGAGGCAACCGGACAATTCAACCGGATTTGATCGGCATAGGCCTCGGTGATCGGCTTAATATATTGTCTGGACCGGCCTTTGATGGTCAGCCACTGCGGCTGATCTTTGATATTTAAAAACCCATGGTTTTTAAAAAATTGGGCAAAATAACGTGCCGGAAATTCATTGAATTTCACCGGGTCCGCCGACCAGACCGCCTCACCCATCGGAATGATAAAGTGCTGTACAAATGCTTGAGAGTAGCCTTTGCCGTTTAGGAATTCAGCCAGCGTCTGATCATAATCATCGGATGCCAGTAGGTCCTCCGAATCTCTTTTGAAACGCATTACATCCCACAGCATTTTGTAAAATGAGGGTTTCACCAAGTTGCGTCGTTGGATGAAAAGAGAATTCAGTGTGCTGGGGCTGAATTCCAGGCCGGTTTTTTCGCATTGCACACTAAAACTCATGACCGAGTTTTGCCAGCTCACGCCCAGACGCTTCATTAGCTTTATAAAATTCGGATATGTTTTCTCATTGAAAACGATGAATCCCGTATCCACCGCATATTGCCGTCCGTTGAGGGCTACATCCGCTGTATTCGTATGACCGCCGACATAATCGTTGACATCAAAAACAACAACCTCATGATCATCACTGAGCAGATATGCCGACGTCAAGCCGGATATCCCGCTACCAATAATGGCAATTCGCATCGGATAACCTCCATTGAGATTGCCCATTGTTTACCAGAAACAACAAAGTGTTATGGTTGAGGAACAATAAGATTTTTGTGAAGCATATGTTCCGGTACCGCACGCAGATCCCAAATGATACCCAGCCAGGATAGTACGACCAGGAGATAGTAGGTAATGTCAATTTCCCACCAATAAAATCCTTGACGGGCAGAAACGGCATAGTGGTGATGATTGTTGTGCCAGCCCTCGCCCAGCGTAATCAGAGCTAGTATCGGATTGTTGCGGCTGGTGTCTGGTGTGTTGTACCGTCGACTGCCGTACATATGGTCAAAAGAGTTAATCGTTACGGTTGCATGCAATAGTACAGTGGTAGATATAAAAAAACCCCAAACAACCATTTGGATGCCATTCGTTTTTAGTCCCGGGGCAAGATGCTCGAGCAAGGTGCCGAAGACATACAGCGCTCCGGCCAGCAGAATGGGGATGACTGTGTCGAACCGGTTCAACCAACACAATTCGGGATAATTCGCCCATTCGGTAACATATTTATAGTGAGTTGGGAAATTGGCCCTGGAGGTTAACCAGCCGATATGGCTCCACCAGAATCCGTGGCGACTGGGGGAGTGAACATCTTCTTCCTGATCGGAATAACGGTGATGATGGCGATGATGGGCCGCCCACCAGAGTGGACCTCTTTGAACGCAGGAGCTGCCTAAGATACCAAACACAAATTGCCAATACCGGTGGGTTTTAAATGCCTTATGGGAAAAATACCGGTGGTAAAGACCCGTGATGGCAAACATGCGGACAAAATAAAGCAGAGCAGCCACGCTGACGGCGGTCCAACTCCAGCCAACCCAGATGACACCCAGGCACATCAGGTGTAGGAAAATAAGCGGAGCAATGCGCAGCCAATCCACTTTCTTCTGGCCAGTTGCCGTGAAAGCTTCCACATTCACTTCTGAATCGAACCAGCGCAGAACCGAGGTCATTATTTGTCTGGTGGCGGTATTTTTGATTTTTGAACCAGTCATGGTAAACCAAATCTTTGCTGATCAATCTATCAATGAATACCAATTTTTTGGGTATTGATTGATCGTAGCCAATGTGTTGTAGTTGGAAGTGGCATAGGATCTGACGCCTGCTGTTTGGCAAATTTAAATTTAGTCAATATAATACTTGAACAAAATAAATTCAATAAATAATCGGCGACGTTTTGTTACACCCAAAATTTTGGTGTGTGGCAGCCAATTGGCATAGCCGGCAAATGCTTCTAATGAAATGGTATCGGTGCTATTGCCGGCCATGAAGAATGATGGATTTTGACATTGCCATGGGAAACCATTATCTGTATAGTGGGTGAGGTTGTTTTCAAGCAACAAAACTAAAAAAGGTTTTGAAAGATGAATGACCCGTTGAAAAATGACAAAGAAGATAACAGCCTATATTCAGATGAACTGGCCAAAGCTGTACTCAACTCATTATCGGCACACATTGCCATATTGGATGAGAATGGTGTGATACTCGAGACCAATAAAGCGTGGCGAAACTATGCGGTCAAAAACGGGATGCCTGAAGACCATGATGACAGAGGATCCAATTATCTCGCAATTTGTGAGGCTACCACCGGTAGAGAGTCTGACGATGCCGTCAAGGTCGCCGAGGGCATTCGGGCGGTGATTCGGGGAGATCTTGAAGAATTTTTGTACGATTATCCATGTCATTCTCCAGATGGCCCACACTGGTATAATATACGGGCAATACGCATGACCGGATCCGGCCCTGTCCGGGTAATATCCAGTCATGAGGAGATTACGGCCCTGAAACTGACAGAAGATGCCCTTCGAAAAAGTCGCGAGGAGCTCATCGAGCAAAAACAAAGCCTCGAAGAAACCAATATTGCCATGAAGGTATTGCTCAAACAGCGCGAAGAAGACAAATTGGAATTAGAGAAAAAGGTGTTGAACAATGTCAAAGACCTTGTTTTGCCCTATGTCGAAAAATTGAAAAATTCAAGACTGAGGGCCAAGGATAGAACGCTGGTGGAAATCATCGATACCCATCTTCAGGATATAATTTCTCCCCTGCTGCAGCGATTTGTGAATGCCAAGATACTGCTCACTCCCCAGGAAATGCACGTCGCCTCTTTGGTAAAAGATGGCAAAACAAGCAAAGAAATCGCTGATGTATTGAATGTTTCCGAGACAACCGTCAATTTTCATCGCAAAAATCTTCGGGTTAAATTTGGACTCAGAAATAAGCGAACCAACCTGCGATCTTATCTCCTTTCAATTTCGGCCTAGAAAAACTACTGCATTCCACCGGCAACGTGTCCGCCCTGCCGATCTTTGAGCGAATATCCAAAGTCTCGGATACCTCACTTATAGTATTAACCTATCACAAGACTGCGAATGCTCTCTTATTGAGAATTTCCGCGTTGTGTCTACTTTACATTTATTGAGACATTATCAATTGGTTTAAGAATATTCAAACTTCTCGGTTTAAATTAGATATAGCTGATCAAAGGATTCAACCATGAAAGCAAACCTGATTAGCAAAGAAAGTATTGTGGATGTTGTTTTCTACCTGAAATGGAAAAGCGATAACGCACTCCATACGGACGGTTACCAGGCCAGTCAGGTTAACATTTGGCGTGACTACCTACCACCGTTTCTGATTGAGAAATTGATGGGAAAGCAGGCGGGTGAAAGAATAGATTTCAAGATTGATTCGGAAACAGTGATTCCAGATTCGAACGAGCAAAATATATTTAGGGTAAGAAAAGAGCAAATTAATGGAAGTGCAACTGCGGGTGAAATTTCAGAACCAAAAACCGGCCGGTTCTATCCTAAAGGCATATTGAAAGGTGTTGACGGGGTATTTAGTGCCAACATTCAACCGTTCAGATGTGTCGGGCTGAACAATGGACACGTAACGGTGGACTTCAATCATCCGCTATCCGGCAAGCAGCTGACGGTTTCGGCATTGATTGGGAAAGTTGAGACCAATGAGGTCGAGCGGGGCGGCTCCAGTGTCGACTGGATGGATGTCTTGACAAGCGGTCCGGGCATGCAGGGGAGATGGCAGGGCCGACAGACGGACTTTTTTTCCGATGATGCGTTTAGACGAGATGACGAGACGTCCGATTCCAGATTTTATATCGAGCCACGCTTTGTGCAGCACATCGATGATACCGCCATAGATATTATCAAAAATACATACGGACGATTTATGAGAGATGATATGCACATACTGGATTTGATGAGCAGCTGGCAGTCTCATCTACCCGAGAAGTTGCATTTCAGTCGTTTGGTCGGATTGGGGCTTAATGAAAGTGAACTCAAAAAAAACCCCCGTCTGTCCGATTATGTGGTGCAGGACCTCAATCTCAATTCCAGGTTGCCGTTCGATTCGAACAGCTTTGATGCAGTGGTTTGTACGGTATCAGTTGAATATCTCATCGAGCCGCTGTCGGTTTTTAAGGAAGTTTCCAGAATCTTACGAACCGATGGTCATTTCATAGTGACGTTTTCCAACCGCTGTTTCCCCACCAAGGCCATTAAGGTTTGGAAAGAGCTGCATGAATTTGAGCGCATGGGTATGGTACTCGAATATTTTAGTCGCTCAGGCGGTTTCAAGAATCTCCAAACCTATTCCTTCAGGGGGTTGCCGCGGCCGCGAAACGATAAATATTTCCCTGAATTAAGATACGCGGATCCTGTATTCGCAATCTGGGGTCAAAAAATATCCAATGGAGGTAACTAGAATGTCCGAAAATAAGAGTGAAACATTTGTTTTGGTAAAAAATGCTAATGGCGAAAAATACCTATGTCCGTTAGACACTGCCCAGAGTACCTCGACAATCAACCCAGATGAAATAGACGATTGTGTCGGGGAGGAGGTAGCAGGGCGGTATGCAGGCAATATCAAAATTAAATCGAACTAAGAAGAGGAGAAGAACAATGACCAAACCCGAAGAAAAAACACTATGTGCGTTACAAGAGGAAGGATACATCGCCTCCAACACCGAAGATTTCAAAAATCTTATTCAGCCCGCCCGGTTTTTTTGCAAAAACTGTGGCAGAAGCGCAGTTAACTCTGAAAATCTCTGCAATCCGGAGGATCTGAACTAATATTCCGTTAGAAAAATCCCGGATAGATGTTAAATCATATCCGGGATTTTTGCATTCTGACATTGAAATACATATCAGATAAGATAAACAAGAAATGATCATGACTTTGATCAATGTATTCTATACTGTGAAATGAGATCGCTAAAAAAAATTTCTTGATATCAGGCTGTTAATTAAGGAGATTAAAATGAAAAACGATTCCAAAATTAGAGGGATTCACCATATAACGGCGATAGCGTCTTCGGCTTCTGAAAATTTGGATTTTTATGAAAGTATTCTAGGTCTGCGATTGGTGAAAAAGACTGTCAATTTTGATGATCCATTCACATATCATCTCTATTATGGAGATTTGAAAGGTGCTCCGGGGACCATTATAACCTTTTTCCCATGGGAAAAATTACCACGCGGCGCAGCCGGCGCCGGTATGGTCACATCGATAGCATTTTCAATTCCCTTGGGTTCGGCTGACCATTGGTACAAGCGACTTGATTCCAACCATATTAAAACAAAAAAAGGCCAACGGTTCGGTGATTCTCTAATCCAATTTGAAGATCCCCACGGCCTCACCTTGGAATTGATAGAAACGCCGTCAGTTCATTCGACGTTAGTTCAGAATAGTGACACGGAATCAGCTGCTCACCGCATTGAGGGATTTCATTCTGCAACCACCTCGCTGAGATCATTAGAAGAAACCCAATCGTTATTGGTGAATCTGATGGGGATGAAGCTCCATGAAAAGGAAGGCAATCGTTTTCGATTCAAGATGCTAAATGATGATGAGTTCAGGCACTTTTATGATGTGGTTATGGATGCAAAAGCGGACCCCGGGCAGCAAGGCGGTGGAACAGTTCATCATATTGCGTTTCGAACGCCGACAGATAATGAGCTGAAATACTGGCAACAATCATTAATTGATAACGGATTTTCCGTAACATCGATTCGAGACAGGAAATATTTCAAGTCGATATACTTTCAGGAGCCCGGGGGCGTTCTTTTTGAAATTGCAACTGATCCGCCGGGTTTTACTGTTGATGAACCTTATGAGAAACTGGGCCGTGATCTCAAACTACCGGAAAAGTACGAATCCATGCGGGCTGAGATTGAGAGCCGCCTTCCCAAATTGTACTCAAAGGTGGTTGAAACAGTAAATTGAAACTGACACGGTTTTTACGGATAAATTGCCTTGATCAATCTTATAGAACTTAAAGGCATATTTTGAGCGATAATTTGAGGAAATCATAAAATGTCAAACATATGCCACAAATCCTTCTGAAGTTTTCGTCCCCCATGAGCTTGCTTAGAAACTGTAACCGAGGCCAATGGCTGTGATAAAATTGGAGGAATCATAAAAGTCAATGTTAGAGTCCGATTTAAAAAAAGCATTGAACCAGTCGATTCTGAAATTTTTAAATCCAAATGGGTCCTTATAGCCCAGAATGGCGAATAGCCCCGGTTTGAATTCACGGCGCGTTTTATCAAATACCGGATGCTTGCTGTCGTACAATTCAGTATTGGCTGAAACATTTAGACTTGCCTGGAGCTGATTGCCAAAATAGATAAATGATAATTCCGGAGCCAGCGAATGAAATCTGTTGGCATCCCCATCTGCGTCGCTTCGAGTGTATCTTAAAATGGGCGTCAATCTCATTCTGGAAGCTAGTTGAAAGGAATATTCAACGGTGAGGCGGTGAAAATTCGAATCCCGATCAAGATCATCCAAATCCCTCAGAGTTAATGTACTGCCGGGCTGTGAAATCAGAAAGCTGCCGCTGCGTTCATCATCAATTGTTTGGCGCGCCCAGCCGTATTTCAGGGTAAGCCCGGTGCCAAGAATGCTTTCAGCCGCCAGTTTGAAGCCATATGAGTTTATATCCGTTCGTTTTCGATTTTGGCCGACCACAAATGGGTCCTCCCAGGTTTCGGGCTCGATCGGCGTCAGCGGTACGATTGATGCTCGTAAACCGGTGCCATTCGACAGCAGGTATCGAGCGCCGGCTTCAATTTGGAATTGACCTTGGGCCACGTTTTCCGGCAGTACACCTAGAAAAAGCTGGGTGCGTTTTTCTGCAAACGTGTAGCGAACAAGACCGATGGGAAAGGGTCTGAAATTGCCGACACGCTCACCGGATTCGTCCAGGCTGTCAGTTTTGCGGTTATCGTTGTCGGTATTCAGCTGGGAGTTGGAGCTGATATAGGCGCCAAGGACTTCAATATAGCCTGAAAAACCGGATGTTTTTGGGAGCGGCTCCTGGGCAAAGACAGGCCCGGTTGTCGCGAATAAGCATACCAATATAAATAAGGTCAAGCGAATCGTCATGTTTCACCATTGTTTATTTTACGGCCGAATCGTCTCCATTTTGTAGATTCTTTTGGCGCATTTCTTCTTGACGCATGGGCATGGTATCGATCAGGGCGAAAATATCTTCCAGACGGGTTTTATCTTGACGTTTTAACTTTATACCGCCATCCTTGCCGACCAGGAGCACGGCAAATTCGCCCGGATTTACGTGATACTGTTTTCGCAGTGACAAGGCTGAATCCCAAGACAGGTATTGGGTATTCATGCTGGATGGATCGGATTCAAGGATTTCAAAAATTACCAAGTCCCGATCTGCTACTTCTGATTGCTGAGCTGATATCGAGTTGTGCAGCGAAACAAACATCGGGTCGTTGCGGTTTGGCGCAAAAAGAAACAGCAGGCGATTTTTCCACAGAAATTGGCTTAGATCCAAGGGCTCTGCGATTGCATTTTGGCTGAAACCTGATAGTAACACGGCAACAGCTATCGTCAAAAAGATCGTTTTTATCATGGCAATGGAATCTCCTCTAGATCAATCAATGGAGTGACGCTCATGAACGAAGACCCCGATGATACATCGTCTCCGGCCGGACTTTAACCTGCCCGGAGACGTATCATACTTTGAACACAATGTCGCTCAGAAAAAAATGTCCGAGCAAAAAATCACATTAGGCCTGTCACTGCACCGTCCGGAGATGGTCCCTTTTCTTGCAAATTTAATGCAGCTGCATGATGTAATACTGCTGGAGGAACCGCCCACCAACGGCTTCCACCGGATGTTGGAGGGAGCAGTTGCCGTGGACGACTATCTTCAGGAACTGGATGTGGAATACCCTGTTTTTAGCCGGGATATGTGTTATATGCTACGAAAGCTCTGGGCAGAAGGAAAAAGTATATACCAAGTAGAGCCATTTTTAGAAATCTTGATAGGGATCCATGAGTTTTTCGCCGAAGGTCATCGCCCGGGAGACTTGGATCCCAAATCAATACAGTATCCAGTTTATCTGGCCGAACGTAACGCCACCGGAGCACTTTTGAGCTATTACCAAACCGTCATGACCGGATCGTTTGAAGAGTCCCTTGAGGCTGTCAAACGGTTTGCGCGCCTGGATGCGGCCCGCTTTCGTTTGCGAGACTCGCTGCGTGTCCAGGCGTTGAAGCCGATGGTCACAAGATACCCTTCCGCCTTTATTGAGGCCGGTGTGATGCACTATCCCCTATGGCAGTTGTTGCGTCGGCAAAGGCCGCTACAAAAACGGATTCGGTTGGTATTTATCGCCGATGCTGCCCTGGATAAGCTCGGCAAGAAAAGTCATTTGTTTGGTCCGGGCGATCAGCTGACGCTGGGCTATATATTTCATTCGATCTTTGCGCAGCCGGAACGTGAGGCACTGCTGGCTGCCCGGTCACTGATTCATTCAAAACTGGTTGGCAAAGAAGAATCTAAAGATGATTTGGATTTATTGCCCCATCTTCGCGATGAACTGGAATGCATAGAAATCTCACGGCGCCTGTCGACAACTGACTGTCGCCATTTATTCCCATTGGTCCGCCATGTGACGACTGCAGAGGCGCGCCAAATAGTTGCCGATTACCTGGCCCGATGAGTTTGATCTCAAATTGACATACAAAATCGACATGTTAATTATATAGCTGCTATATCATGATCAGGACTTTTGAATAATTAAATGCTGACGATACAGCTCGGCTGGCCGACCTTTAGGGTAGATCATACAATCTGCAGGATCAAAAGAGTCTGCCTTTGAAAACACCACCGCGCCATCGCAATATTACTGCAAAGAGATTATTTCTGGATGCTTACCAGTTTTGCCGTGCCCAAAGCTTTATCTCTAAACGCTTCGGCAAACAGTTCCAGCCAAGCCGGGAATTTGCGGAAATCGATATAACTTACAAGTGCAACTTGAAATGCCTGAACTGCAACCGTTCGTGCACTCAGGCCCCAAGTAACATAGAATTATCTGTCGACGAGATTGAAGCCTTTATAGGCCATAGCATTAAAAATAAAATTTCATGGAGACGGATCCGGATTCTGGGAGGAGAACCAACCCTCCACAGTCGTATTTTTGATATAATTGATCTCCTCATCAATTATCAGAAAGATTTTAACCCTTCTGTTAGGCTGGTGCTGGGCACAAATTTTTTTGGAAATCGAGTTCAGCGGGTGCTTGAAAAACTGCCCGATAAAATTATCGTTAAAAGTACATTGAAGGTTTCACGGGTCAATCTTTTCAAACCGTTTAATGTGGCACCTACTGATCGACCTTACTTCAAATTTTCAGACTATAGCTGTGGATGTCGCATTATTGAGGAGTGTGGTTTGGGATTAACGCCTTCGGGATATTACATATGTGCGGTTGCCGGAGGTATTGATCGGATTTATCGTTACAATCTGGGAAGAAAAACAATGCCAGATAAATCGGATACGTTTGCGGACCAGATGACCGCCTTTTGCAGATTATGTGGCCATTTTGGCTTCCAATGGCCGACACGAATATCCAAACAATCTAAAACCTGGCGGATGGCTTACAAGCGGGCTAACAAAAAAATAATATGAAACAACTAAAAATATTGCATGTTATCGGACAAAGGCCGGAAATGACCGGTAGTGGAATTTATCTTGAGGCGATTATCAAAGAATCTCAAAAACACGGGTTTTCCAATTATTGGGTTGCCGGCGTTCCTGCCAACCGAAATCATCGGTTAAGAGAAATAGCGGGTGTAAAAGGATTATGTGTTTTTTTTGAATCAAAGTCGCTCGACTTCCCGGTTACCGGTATGTCGGATGTTATGCCCTATAGAAGCTCTCTTTTCAAGGAGCTGAAAGGCAACCGGTTGTCTTGCTATAAATTAGAATTCACACGTGTACTTCAATCCGCCAAAAAACAATTTAACCCAGACATCATTCACACGAATCATCTTTTTTTTCTTTCGTCACTGGTAAGAAAATTATTTCCAAATTTACCCGTAGTGGCAACCTGTCATGGCACAGACCTCAGACAGTACAATAACTGCCCCCATTTAAGATGTTTTGTAAGACACTATTGCCGAAATTTGGACAAGATCATAGCTCTGACAAATGATCAAAAATCGGATATCAGTCGTCTATATGGCATCCCCTCAAATAAAATTGTTGTCTGCGGGGGTGGCTATGATGAAAACTTGTTCACCCGGGCTCCAAAACCCCCTGCTGGAACTGTTCATATGCTCTACGCTGGTAAGTTTAACAGGAGTAAGGGTCTGCCCTGGCTCCTGCGGTCGCTCATGAATATAAAGAATCATGACTGGCACCTGCATATGGCGGGCAGCGGCGATGGACCGGAATATAAAAATTGCATTGACCTTGCCGAAAAATTGGGCCGTAAGGTGACCAACCATGGCTACGTAAGTCATGACAAGTTATCGGGACTTATGAAAATGGCGCATGTCCAGGTGCTACCTTCTTTTTTCGAAGGTCTCCCCCTCGTTCTGTTCGAGGGTCTGGCGTCCGGGTGCCGAATTATCACCACCGATTTGTCCGGCTTCAAAGAGATCTTTGGCAAAGCTGACAGGGACACCATCAATCTAATTGAACTGCCGCCCTTGGAAACCATTGACCGACCCTATCAGAAAGATGAAGCCCACTTGGAAAAGGTGCTAACCAGCAGCATCCTGAATATGATAGCTGCTGTAAAAAAATCTCCGAATTTCGACGATCCCCATGCCGAAATAATTGCGTCTGAATATACTTGGCCACGCGTTTTTCAGCGGACCCTGGCAGTCTACAATGATGCGCTTTGCCAGTATTCGTGATTCGACTGGCTTTAAATCAGCGATTATCAGCAGATTAGATTTTCATCCCGCCGGGACGGGGTGGCTTGTAAATTGAGTGATAGGAGAACGATTTAAATGAAATCGATACACTTTGATCCCGAAAAAGATCTCGCTCCCATGCCGTTTCATAAAGATATTTGCCAGCGTGCTTTGGATATGAAAAAAAGTGGGCTTATCTGGCGTCCGCAGGTCGGGTGTTTTGTTTGGGACCCGGATGAATTCATCAAACCCACTTCCCCTTTTCCTGACAGAATTTATTTCATTCTGAGCTTGGCAAGGTTTCTTGACATTTTTGATACGCTTGAACAATTGGCTCTAAAACTGGTCTGGCTGCCGACCTGGCATCAGGCAAAACTCTTGGGTCAGCAGCTGAGTATCGCCGATGATATCGACAAAACAACTCGGGGTGGCAGTGATGCTTTATCACCCGTCGATGAACTGCTTCATATTTACGGACGGATTCTTGAGGCCCTTAAACAGCGAAATTCTAGTCCAGTTTGATCCCAACGGTCGATGTGTTATTATTTCAGGAGAAACAAACTTGAGGCACAGGACCAATCTCCAATAAAGCCGAGTCATAAGGAGATCAAAGCCCATGACAGCAATCAACAATCAGGACTGCGCTATTGAAAAACTTTGCAGCCAGGCCATCAAAGGTCGACTGGGAGATATTTCAGGGCTGCCGGAAAAATTGAAAAAATATGTAAATAGGGTTTACCGCGAATTCATCTCAAGTTATCTGAACATCCTTCGTCAAAGCGAAGGAAAGTCAGCCGATTGGATACCTGAAACCCTATTGATCGATCCTGAATTGACGGATGGAATGAGACATTTTTATTCAGATTATCAGCATGTAACCAAAAAATTTTACAGGCTTAACCAAAAGTTGGACCGGCTGCAACAGACCGACGAAAACCGTCAGTTCAACTTGTATCAAAATATAATCGAGGACATCCTACAGGAAGACCATACGCAGTCAGAGCCGGGAGACGGATATGAAAACAGTGGTTAAAGGGGTCATCATCGTGGGCGCCGGCCTGGCGGGGTTGGCATGCGCGCGCCGGTTGCAGCATTCCGGCATTCCGTTTCTAATCCTGGAGGCGGATGATCGTATTGGGGGACGACTTAAAACAGATCGGCTGGATGGATTTCTTCTCAACCGCGGCTTCCAGGTGCTGCAAACCGCCTATCCGGAGGCACGCCGCGTATTGGACTACGAGGGCCTTGCACTGCAATCCTTTGCGCCGGGCGCCATTGTTAGAATCGAGGGTAAATTTCACCGTATCGCCGATCCTAGACGCCAAGCGCGAGACTTGTGGAGCACCCTGACTGCGCCGATAGGCACCGCGGCTGATCGCCTGCGAATGGTCCAGCTGGCGTTGAATGTACGTCGTGGATCTGCATCCCGCATCTTTGAGAAACCGGATATGCCGACTTTGGATTTTTTGAAGACCAAAGGTTTTTCAAAAAAAATCATTCAACGATTTTTTAAGCCCTTTTTCGCCGGCGTCTGCTTGGATCCGGAGATTCAGGCTTCCAGTCGGGTGTTCAAATATATTTTCCGGGTATTTGCTGAAGGCGATGTGGCGTTGCCGGGCGAAGGAATGGCCGCCATCCCGGCCCAATTGGCGCAGGATTTGCCGCGGGACCAAATCCGGACGGCAGCCCGGGTGGCTTCCATCCAGCCGGAAGCCGTCGAATTGGTATCCGGCGAAACCATTGAAGGCAGTGCCGTCGTTTTGGCCACTGAGGGTCCGGAGGCGGCAGCCTTGATCGGGACAGCCAAGCGTGTTGGCTCCCGTGGGGAATTATGTCTCTATTTTTCGGCGAATCGACCACCTATCGCCGGGCCCTACCTAATACTCAACGGTGATGGCACCGGGTTGGTCAATAGTCTGACCGTCCCCAGTGTTGTTGTGCCAAATTATGCACCGGCCGGCCAGCACTTGATATCTGTGGTTGTTGTCGGTCATTTGGACGTTGACGATAAATCCGCGGAAGCGACAGTGCGCAATGAGCTTACAATGTGGTTTGGACCGGAGGTAATGGATTGGCGACATTTGAAAACGTACCGCATCTCGCACGCTCTGCCCGATCAGCGCCCTCCCCTGTCGGATCCATCGGAACGCTTGGCCAAAAGAACTGACGGAATTTACTTCTGCGGCGAATACGACAGTGTTCCAGGAATTCAATGGGCACTGCTCTCCGGTCGTCAGACGGCTGAGCAGATAATCAAGGACGTGTATACAAATTAATAAAAAAAGTCCGGGTCCAGCATCCGGCCGCAGGGCCCCAGCCTGGAGAGAGCAGGGGTTAGTATTAATCCCAACCTTTATCTAGATGACATCGCAAAATTCGAAATCAGAATATTGACATCTCGAATACGTGCTAATCGTTCTCAGGCAAACCCAAATCCGGCAACGGCTCCAGTAGGCCTTTAATCCAGCGTTCCGGAAATTTTTCAACCCCGAGGGATGCCCCTAAAAGCGCCCCTAACACGGCGCCACGTGCGGCATTATCCCCGCCGAGATTGGTATTGGCGATTAGGGCGGCTTCGGGATCGTCGGAGTATTTCAGAGCCAAGTAAACCACAGCTGGTACCGAATCTTCGATGTAGCAGGCTGTGCTGAAACGTGGACCAATGACCCATTCATCGGGATCGTTCAGCCATTTCACAAAGGGATGCCCCACTAAAGGACTGTCCTGAACCTTGATTTTTTCCAAAATCGCTGCTTCAAGGGATGTTCCATTGAGCACGTTTAGCAAAAGGTCGGCCAGCAGTGAACCGGCAGTCCTCATCTTATCACCCGGATGCGTTAACGCCAGGTGTTCGAGGGCGGCTTCACGAGCCGTGTCGAGCTTATTAAAATAAAAGGCAACAATGGGAATGATTCCGACCAGGCCACCAATGTGCTTTTCTTGTACGCCGCACTTGTGAGGCGGTATGCCTTTAGCGAAGTTGGCGAAAAAGTTGCGATGACATTCTTCGATATAAGTATCCCGGTGGTTATCTGGAGCCGTCATATAATCGATGTATCTTTTCAGAAAGTCATCCGAACGATAGCCACCGATTTGGTTGAGCGATTCAATCAGCAGTCGGCAAATCTTGACATTCAATGTATTTTCTCCGGCCTTGAGAAACTGGTGATAGTGAATGCCTTTTTGTCCCCAATAAAGGGCCTGGTTATGCAGAATTTCGCCTTTTGAATTTGGCGCCGTATAGCTGGAGCGCCATAGAATACTGTCCGGGTGCGGGTTGCGCGGGGCTAAATAGTCCGTCACCTGGCCATAGTCATTGGCGAGTGCCTGGCGATTGTAATACCAGTGAACCGGCATTGCCAGGGCGTCACCGATACAGAGGCCATATAGGGTACCTCGCAGCTTGGATTCTAAGGAGTCGAGCATGATCAATCACCATGTGGTTAAATATAGTCTGAACTAGAAGACGTCTATCCTATATTGAATCTGATCATTTAAAAATTTACGGATTGACCAAAGGTTCGATCATTCTAGTCGGCACAGACGGCATCTGGGAAGCCCGCAATGAGAGTGGTCAAATGTTTGGCCGAACAGCGGTATACGATATCGTTCGCAGGCATTCAGCGGACAGCGCCGATGTTATTATGGAAGCCATTTTTAGCCAAATTAAAGAATTTCGCGAATCTGAACAACCAGAGGATGACGAAACCCTTGTTGTTGTTAAATTTGCTTAATTTTCGCAGTCATTTATTAGCCCCATCGCTGCAACCAACGGGAAAATCTATGCGGTCAGCCGTGGCAATAGATCGGACCAATTTTTATTGAAACTTAGCATTGATAAATAGACACAAGAGGTCGGGTAAAATTTGTGAAGGTTTTCGAGATTTTTTGCCGGGTTGTATGCTTCTGCCATGCCAGCGTTGTCCTTGCCGACACTCTTAGTAAAAAGGTCGATGTTGTTCGACATCCAAGCCTCAACAACGACATCAACGTCGATATTTTCTAATTCATCCACGTGTTCGTTTTGGCCAATGATCGGCTGGGTAACCACAAATTCGGCACCTGCATCGATTTTTTGTCTCAATCGATCAAATTCAAAAGGCATTGGTTTATAGGGATTGAATGCTGCTCCAGTAACAAATTGGCCGGGATATCGTTGGTTGACATATCGGATCAAATCTGTGGAGGTTGCAACGCTACGTTTGCCGCCGATGCTTTCAGAGTCGATCTTGGGAAGCAGAGGTCCGCCATCCCCTCTGACAATCAGAACGTATTTGAGGTTTATATCGCTGGCTTTTTGCAACAACTCATCAAGACCGCTTTTGGTGTGAAAGGTGTTCAAATTCATCACGATCTTTTCCGGATCGACAGATAGACCGCAAAGATCGATGCATTCCAGGGCACCTAACCTCGGCTGCCCCATGGGGTTGTCCGGTATGGATAACCCCAAACCCGCTGAGACAATCCGACGGTATCGCTCGGCGAATCTATCCAAAAAACCATCCCTTGGTTCGTCGGTGGATCTTTTGGGGGACAGCAACTCGACAATGTAGGGGAAATTGAACATCATAACTTTCCTTCGTCGACATCATTTTAAGTTTGAGTTGGATCTATTCTGGTCGACCTTGATTCTTGTAGGTTGGGTTTAGTCTGCTCTAAGCTTTGTTGGGTTTCGTTGCACTCTACCCAACCTACATTTTGCCGGTGTCATTGCGAAATGCAAAACCCAACAACGGCCGATTTCCAAACCGCGCCTAAAAAGTTACTTTTTTTGATCGGACTGGCCGTTTTTTGACCAGCGGCGCCACTCGTATGAAAATTAATTAGAATAAAACGAATTCAGCTCTTCACGAAATTTATCGAGATCAGAAATATATTTTGCATGGACTTCTTTTAGGATTTGGAGGTGGACTTCTACTGCCCTGCCCCCAACAAATAAGGGCAAATCGGCGCCAACATATCGACGCAGCTTTCGTAACTCTTCGACAAGGGGCTCTTGTTCCAATAAGTAGATGATACTGATTGCCAGGGCGCGCGCGCCGCTGTGTTTGACACCGGTCGCAATTTCTTCCGAAGGCAGATTGGGTCCGTAATATAGCGGACGCCACCCATTTTCAGCAGCCGTCAATGCGATAATCAACGCGCCGATATCATGCCATTGGCCGACCATGGTAGCGATAACAATACCGGGCGACGGATCGGAAATATGAGTAGCTCTAAGCATATTCATTAAAAAATTTCGGGTGACCGAAGTGGCCATGTGTTCATTGATTATTTTTAGGGAACCTTTGCGCCATAAATTTCCTATCTCTTGAAACAGCGGAACAATGACCTCTTTCAAAATTGCAGGTCTTGTTAAATCGACGGCCGCTTGATCGTAACATTGCTCCAAAGCAACCGGGTCCAGATTGATCACGGCAGATAAACACGCTTCAAAATGCCCATTTGCACTCACTGATGGAGACGGTCGTGCAATTTTGTTTGGCCTTCGGGCACCGGCCGCATCGCCCTGTTGCGTCAAGTCCAATAGCTTTTTGGAGTCTAACGACGCAATTTGCGAAATGCTGTGTCCTAATTCGGTTATCTTTTTGAGAAGTTGTAACCGCTGAACATCCTTTTCTGAATAAAGCCGCCGATTTTTTGGAGATCGATGAGGTACCACTGCTTGGTAGCGCTTCTCCCAGGCACGGATGACGTGAGGGCTTAGTCCGGTTCTTTGCGATACGTATCGTATTGTGAATATGTTTGATTTTTCCATAGCAATGTTTAAAATATCTGACCTAATTTGTCAAGGTGTGGTTCATCTATTGTGTATTTGACGCTTTTATGCAAATACGCAGGCAGCCTCTAAAGGTGACGGACGATGTTCAGTCGTCTCAAAAAAGTCGAGCGGTTTAACGATCAATAGCGACACATCAGACCGACATAATATTTTCTCAGCGGTATTACCGACAAAAAGCCCGTTGACACCTGCTCGACTCACATTGCCCATGATAACCAGGTCAATATGATTTTTGCGGGCGAAATCGGGTATTATCAGGTGCGGCTTTCCCTTCAATAAATGAGTCGTGTATGTGATCTCTTCATCCTTAACGCTATCTAGCAATAGTTTCAGCCAGCGTTTATGGTTTCGTCGGGTGCGGCTGAGGGTCTTGCGGATGTCTCTCTCGGTGCTGTTGGAAGATCTTCGCAATCGATCCTCCATTGGTTGCAGCCAGCAATGTACAACATTTATCTGGCTGGAATTCGGTTTGGCCACATCTGCGGCAACTTGCAGAATTTGTCTGTTTAATGCGTTTTCAGAATTTGCAAAAGGACCGGGACCCGGGGCAGGATCAACCGCTGCCAGAATGTTGCCTCCGCCGGGATTTACAGAGCCTGGTTTGACTATCCATAAAGGAGCAGGGCATCTGCGAACGAGGTTCACTAAAGTACTCGTCCCAAAGCCGATGTTGTCATTGGAATTTCCAGCCCCTACAATGACCAGGTCATGATTATTCTGCTTAACGGCTTCTAGAATTTTTGGGTGTGATCCACCCATCATGTACTTGCGTTCGACCATAATACCCGATTTTTGTATTTCTTGAAATGTGTCACCCAAGTGTAAACGATTCTGATGGCCGATCAAATATCTCTGATCATGGAAATATGGATTGCCCACCTGACTGGCAAGCACATCCTCCGTCGAATCAAAAATCTCGACAACACTCAACGCGGCGTTATGTTGTTTTGCAATGGATATACCCTGTTGCAAGGCAGCGATATTCTTAGAATTCCAGTTAAACACGACGATATTGCGAAAGATCATCTACTGCTTCATCCTTTCAAGGGAAACTCAGCGACCAACGACAGAGCTGTCAGTATGAGGTTGCCTCCGGAAGGGACCGAAAACACATTTG
>JAAUYD010116092.1_pt1 | contig 26070 bp, 18 predicted proteins | sample 7278101 | NCBI WGS metagenome assembly JAAUYD01 (sample SAMN14350128, study PRJNA611818) | marine sediment metagenome | isolation source: surface marine sediment (0.6m) | place: French Polynesia: Moorea | collected 2018-08
ACATTTAACGCAAACTTGTCTGTAGGCGTCGAAGGGATCGGTCATAAATGGACAATGACCCTGGTCGCATTCACGATTATCGCAATTTGGTGAATTCATCGCTTCAGCCTTTTCTAGATGTGAATTAGGTTCTTCTCACTCGAACCATCTATATCTTTATCCTGCCAAACAAAAACGACTTGATTAGCTCATTTTTTTGGCTCATTTTTTAGGTTAGTTAGTATTGATATACCGCAATCCTAAATGTTTTATAAACAGGGATTTTTTCTGGGCTTGGGTTTGGATGTGCTGTTAGTTCAAATCTCAAATAGGATTGCTATAGTTGTGAAAACTAATAAAATAATTTTATTATGTCATTTATGTTATAAATTGTTACTTTTACTCTCTAGAGCTAATTTGCCAGAAAGTTGGCTATTTTAAGAGAGATTTCTTATTTTTACACCAAAAATATCGGATCACTGCATTCAAGACATTAAATAAAATAGTTATGTTGAAGCTATTAATAAATGCTTAAATGTAACATAAAGATAGTGTGTTACTCAACAAATCCAATATGGCGGATTCTGTTAAAGCATCTACACAGGGTTTAGAAAGGGTCGATTTAGCCAGACGTAGAAAGGGTTGGAATAAGTTTGCCAAAATTTGGTATGAAAGTGCATTAACTTCAAAAGCTACTTTAAAACGATTTTGGGCAGGGAAAGCCATTAATCGAGAAACTTTTATCAGAATTTGTGAAACAGCAGGACTGATAAGTTGGGAAGATATTGTTGAACATTGTCAAGTCCCAAAAACAAAAATATTAGATCCGGATTTTGTTGGTCGTGAAGATGCAATTGCTCGGCTCAAAGATCTAGTTTACCAAGGCGCAAAAGTTATCATTATTCAAGGTGAAGGTGGTATTGGAAAAACTACCCTAGCACGCAGATATTTCAGCATTCACGATTTTGAGTTGTTAATATTATGGATGCCTACAGAATCTCATAACATAATTTCTGTAGAAACTGTAGTAGAAGAATGGTTGCGAAGAGATTTCCATGAAGAACCAGGACGGGAATTGTGGATTAATTTGCAAATACTCAAACGCAAACTGCAAAAAAAAGAAAAAAAAATCGGTATTCTGATTGATAATCTTGAATCAGCTTTGGATAAACAAGGAAGGCTAATTGAATCTCAGCGTCCTTACTTTTATCTTTTAAAAACATTAGCAGATCCTAGTGTCAAATCATTAACCCTAATTACTAGTCGAGAACGTGTGTGTGAATCTGGCATTGATGTAGATTCTTACATGCTCAAAGGTTTAGACAGTAAAGCTTGGAAGCAATTCTTCTTTAGTCGTAAAATTCAAATTAAGTGTGATTCTCCTACTGCAGGTAAAATCTGTAAAGCTTATGGTGGTAACGCCAAAGCAATGAAAATCATCACTGGTGCAATTACTACTGACTTTGATGGTAATGTTGATGCTTACTGGCGAGCAACAAAAGATGACTTATTAATTGAGCAGGAGTTAGAAAACTTAGTTGTTAGTCAATTTAACCGCTTGCAAAACATCGATCCCGAAGCATATCGCCTGTTATGTCGTTTAGCTTGTTACCGCTATCAAGACGAAGATATACCTTATGTGGATATTGAAGGGCTTTCCTGTTTGTTATGGGAATTACCAAATGCAAAACGTCGTCGAGTTGTCAATCGTCTTTGTGATAGATCTTTAGTAGAATGTCGTAGAGGAAGACATTGACTGCACCCAGTAATTTTTGCAGAAGCAATTACTAGATTGCAAAACAGTGATGATTGGGAAATAGCACATCGACAAGCTGCAGATTATTGGACTAATAGTGTAGAGACTATTAATCATACAGCAGATGCCCTTAAAGCTTTGCAAGCCTACCATCACTATGTTGCAATTGATGATTTTGAAGGAGCTGCTGATGTCATTATTAAACCCAGGATTAATCAATGGGGAACTCAACAATCTTTAGCAAGGTCACTTTATAAACGTGGATTGCTCGAACAATTAGCAAGAGCAATAACCTGTATCTTAAATAAACTTCATCCTAGTTACCGCAGTGCAAAACTCTATCGTATTTTGGGGAAAATCAGCTTTCTTTCAGGTAATCTTAACCTTGCGATCGAATATTGCGAAAAATCTCAGTATTTAGTTAAATGTTGTTTGCAAACAATATCAGCTACCAGTATTGAAACTGTAAACAAACTAAAATTTATAGAAATTAACTGTTTATCAACTATTGGAATTAGTCAAATTGGTTTGTGGGAGTTAGAAGCCGCTGAAAAAACTTTAATTCAAGTTATTCAACTAGCAAAAAAAATTGATTATGATAAATATGCACCTTCTGCTTTGTTTTATTTAGCATATTTATATTCATATCAGGGATATAGACAGAAAGCATTAACAATTGCTAATTATCTTTACAAGCGCCTACCAGAAAAAGGAATCCCTTCCTGGGGAACAGAATACAGATTATATTACTTATCTCTAACATATAAAAGTTTGGGAGATATTGAAAAATCTTTGATACTTCTCCAGCGCATTATATCGCACCATGAAAACTTCTATATTCAAGCAAAAAATAAAGCTAAATGTGGTTTAGCTCAGTTGTATCGGGAACAAGGGGAATATTTACAAGCACTGAGTTTTCATGATCGAGCAATCAAGGCTTTTGATGAAATCGGTGCTAGATATGATTTAGCGGAAGCTTACTTTCAACTAGGATTAACTAATAAAAAAATCGGTGCGATCGCTAAAAGTCGAGATAATTTTGATAAAGCTATTTATCTATTTCAAGCAATGGGAGCGACTAAACAGGTAGAAAGGATTCAATTCGCAATGGGAAGTCTTTAGGGGATTGGTGAATGGAGATTGGAAAGATAATTACATTAATTACTTCCCCAATGAACGATACTCAATGACCAATATCCAATTTCTAATTGCTAATTTCTAATTGCTAATTTCTAATTGCTAATCCCCAACCCCTATAGGAGAATCACTAAAAATGAAAAATTCTTCAATAACTTCCGAAGAATTTTCTTTGGAAAAATGGATGCACAATCCTCTTGAGGAAATACAAAATTTAGACAAATTAGATAATTTAGATAATTTAGATAATTTCAATCAATTAAATGAAATTAATTCAGAAGAAGTTGAAAAAGAAATGGAGGAGGAACTTGAAGAAGAACTAGATCGCACTCAATTAGTACATCAAGAATTTGTCGATTCCAAAGTCGTAACCCTCAAGCAGCGACGCATTCAAGGAAATCTTTATTTTCACTGGCGAAATTTTAATGAATCCCATCAACAACGTGGACGAGTATATACAGATGTACCATGTATTGCAGATGGTGAAGAATGGCATCCATCTGTCGCTTATATTACACCGCAATTATTGAAACATTATGGCGAACCGGATGTATTTCCCCAAAGTTTCCCACTGATAGCCGAAATTGTTTCTCTCACAGATCTTGCAGAAGAAGTAATTGCTAAAGCTCAAATGTATTTGCACTGTGGTTCTGAAGAAGTGTGGTTGATATTTCCAGAAAACCATTGGATTATCGTTATCACATCATCTCAGCAGCTAGTTTTTACCTCTGGTGAAATTATCTATACTCAAAGAGTACTTCAAGGTTTTACAGCAGCGGTCGATCAATTATTAGGTGACTTTTAGTTATAAGTCAGGAGTTAGAAGTCAGGAGTTAGAAATCAGGATATGACCCACTAGCGCCCGTCACGAAAGGGATTCAGGTCTGTTATTAATTAAAAAAATGAGGCTAAAACACAGTTACTTCACAAAATTTAAAAAAAAACCCCCACTTCTACCTTTAATGTAGATGTGGGGAGGGAAGGGGGTTTTTGTTTTTCGTTTGACTTGATATAACTTTAAGCCACCGATGGTGACAATCTTGTGACAAAAATCTGAAAAAAAGAAGATTTTTGTGAAAAACTCCAAAATACTTTTCTTTGTTATAGTGTAAATGTACTAACTAGAGAAAGTTTTATTCTTTTTTGTCCTTTCTTCTTCACTTCTACCCCTTTTTAAAGATTGAGAACCATTATGTTGGGAACCATGGTGTCCCAATAGGCAATATAAATTTTAAATATTTTGAATTTTGAATATTTTGAATTTTGAATATTTTGAATTTTGAATATTTTGAATTTTGAATATTTTGAATTTTGAATTTTGGGCGTATGCTTTTTCGTTGGTGCGTAGTCACCCATTACAGAAAATTGTAAAATGAATGTATGAGCATTCGCAGAAAAATTAACGCCCTTCGCCAATTACTAGCAGTTTTTCGCTACAGTGGGCGAGCTATAGGTTTAGTTTGGACTACTAATCGTACTCTAACTATTTTAATAGCTACTTTGACTTTACTTGCAGGTCTTTTACCTGCAGGGATTGCTTATATTGGTAAGTTAATTGTTGATGCGGTTGTGGAAGCCCGAAATCTTGGGACTTTTAACAGTATCAATCGTCCTTTAATGTATGTGGGTTTAGAGGCGATCGCTATAGCTTTACTTGCAGCTAGTCAACGAGGACTCACTGTTTGTCAGTCTTTATTACGAGTATTGCTTGCACAGAGAGTTAATGTACTGATTTTAGAAAAAGCACTGACATTGGAATTAGTACAATTTGAGGATTCGGAATTCTATGACAAAATGACAAATGCGAGAAGAGAAGCTTCTACTCGTCCATTATCGTTAGTCAATCGTACTTTTGGTTTAGTACAAAGCGCTCTTTCTCTATTGACTTATGGCGCTTTATTAGTAAAGTTTTCGCTTTGGGCTGTAGTGATATTAGTTCTAGCTGCAATTCCAGCCTTTATCGCCGAAACTAAATTTGCTGGACAAGCTTTTCGGTTATTTCGTTGGCGCGCTCCAGAAACTCGCCAGCAACGTTATTTGGAGACTTTAGTTGCAAGAGAAGATTTTGCTAAGGAAGTAAAACTTTATAAATTAGGGGAAATGTTGCTGGGGCGTTATCGCAACGTATTTAATCAACTTTATGGGGAAGACAGAGATTTAACTTTACGACGGGGTCTTTGGGGTTATTTATTGAGTTTGCTGAGTACCGCAGCTCTTTATCTTGCTTATGCTTGGATAGTCATAGAAACAGTTGCAACTAGAATTTCTTTGGGGGAAATGACAATGTATCTAACTGTTTTTCGCCAAGGACAAAGAACTTTTGCGGAGGCGCTTACCTCAATTGGGGGAATGTACGAAGATAATTTATATTTGTCCAACCTCTATGAATTTTTAGAAGAGAAAGTCCCACAACCCAAGGGTAAAGCAATTAGAGGAATATATCCAGGGGATGGGATTCGCTTTGAGAATGTGTCTTTTACTTATCCTGGTAGTTCTAAACCAGCGTTGAAAAATATTTCCTTCCATCTCCAACCCGGAGAGAAACTGGCTATTGTAGGTGAAAATGGTTCTGGTAAGACTACCCTGATTAAGCTATTAACCCGACTGTATAATCCTGCTTCTGGAAGGATTTTATTTGATGGTTTGGACTTGCAAGAATGGGATGTAGAGGTATTGCGAAAACGTATTGGCGTGATTTTCCAAAATTTTGTCCGCTATCAATTCACAGTTGGTGAGAATATTGGTGTGGGTGAAGTAGAGAACATTGAAGATGAAAGACGTTGGAAGATTGCTGCAGAAATAGGAATGGCGAAACCTTTCATCAAAAATTTACCCCAAGGTTTTCGCACCCAGCTAGGTCGTTGGTTTCAAGGAGGACAAGAACTTTCTGGAGGTCAATGGCAAAAAATTGCTCTTTCTCGCGCTTTTATGCGTAGCAAAGCTGATATTTTGGTTTTAGATGAACCCACTTCGGCGATGGATCCTCAAGCTGAATTTGAGATTTTTAATCATTTTCGTATTAGAACTAAAAATCAGATGGTATTTTTGATTTCCCACCGCTTTTCTACTGTGCGGATGGCTGACAAAATCCTGGTGATTGAGTCTGGAGAAATTATCGAACAAGGAACTCATGAAGAACTGTTGCAAACACAAGGACTTTATGCGAAGTTGTTTTCTCTGCAAGCTGCGGGTTATCGTTAAGTTGACAAAACTTAACAATCTCCAGGTACAATCATGGTACACGGGCACTAACTAATGTCTTTAGTCGGTCATAAATATACCAATTTTTGCAGGGTGAGTAAAAAAGTCTGGGTGCACAATTCTGCTATAAATTCTGGAACTTTCAGTCACAGCATAATTCATAATACAAGCCGCAACAAAAATGAAAGTCATCACAGAACCGTCAATTGCAGTGAAAATTCAAAAGATGAAAGAACGAGTGCGTTGGTCACATCCCAGCATTATCTCGCACTCAATCGATCAAACCAGTATGGTCATTGATGATGGAAAAATAGAAAGTGAGGAATTTTCATTTTTAGTAATTGGTGATAGTGGTTCTGGACCCCATCAAACTCATAATCCTCAAAGGGAAATAGCTAAATTGATGCTTCCCCATCAGGATGAATGTAGTTTTGTTTTACATACAGGGGATGTAATGTACCTTGTGGGTTCTCGCGATTATTACCCAGAGAATTTTATTAAGCCTTATCGGGAATTTTTGTTGGGTGGTGAAAACTACGAATCCATTCCCTATGACAAAATGACCTTCAACCAACCTTTTTTACCAGTTCCCGGTAATCATGATTATTATGAAGTGCCGTTTTTTTATCGCTTACTAGCTGGAGCGACTCTTCCTTTACGTCGCTTCTTTGGTTATAAAGATTTAGATCTGAGCTGGAATAGTTCTTATAAAGGCGATACTTATGCACGGGCTTTTATGGACTATTTAAAACAGTTTAATTCTCAGGAAAAGTTAGAGCATCATTTGAACTCCCATTACACTGGTAAAACTGATTTTGGTAGGTGTTTACGCTACATACCAGGTAATTTTACTCGTTTGCCTAACCGTTATTATACTTTTCGTTATGGCGGAATTGATTTTTTTGCTCTCGACTCAAGTACCTTTAACGAACCTTTACCATTAGCAAATATAAATGAGATTGACAGTAAATCTGAAGGTGATAAACGTAGTTTTTTGATCTCAGAGCAGTTAAAGGTAGAACAAGAAAAACAGCAGATCGTTGCAACTATTAGCAGACTTAATGGCGATATTCCGGACGAAGCCGAACAGCTTGATGATCTGAACGCCAAATTAGAGCAATTGGATGAGATCGAGATGGATCTCGATAAACAACTCAACCATAATAAAAGTACAATTATCGATTTTGAACAACTTGAATGGTTGGAACAAAGATTAATTAAATCTTGGGAAGATAAAGAAGTTCGGGGAAGAATAATTTATTTTCATCATCCACCCTACGTTACAGAAGCAACCAAATGTGGACAAGCCCAAACTTTGGCTGTTCGCCATCGTTTGCGAAAAGTATTGGATAATGTAGTAGAAAAACTTGGTTCTTTACCCCCCAACAGTCCGGTAGTAGATCTGATTATCAACGGTCACGCTCACTGCTTTGAATATCTCCGAACTTTAGATACTGGTCACGCTGATTCCAATCTCAATTGTATTATTTGTGGTGGTAGTGGGTTTAGTTTGCGCCGTCAGCGAGAGGAAGGACCCGAACTAACAGAAACTTTTATTACAGAATCTGGTACTGAGATTCGTAAAGTGGCAATTTGCGAACAGTTTATCGGTCGTAGTGGTCAGGGGTCCAATAAACGACGTCCTTACTCTGGTATTCGAATAGATGTTAAAGAAGGTAATCCTTTACAATTTTTTGTGAGACCTTTTGTTGCGGAAAGATATCAGCATGAGTGGTACTACCCGGAAATTGAACCGTTATTGATAACCCCAAGGGGTTTGGACGAGTAACTGGATAAACAAATAACAGTCCGTCCAAACAAATATTCAAAATAAGTCAAATCGAAAAAAGGTGTGCAGGTATTAAAAACCTTATATTTATTTGCAAGATATTTATTTCGCCGAAATATTACTTTTTTCTAAAAAAGTCAATAAAGAATGTTCTTTGCGTAAATCTACCTTATTTGATAAGGATTGCTTCGCTTTGAGTTCTTGGTTGGTGGGAAAAAAGCTTTTTGGCTGGGGTGGAAGAATATTTGCTATAGGTTTTTTTGATATCGGTACCCGTTTCATCGGCGGTATTTTCCCAGTACGGTTGCGATATAGATTATTTTGTGGTGTTGGTGTCTGTGGCGAACGTACAAATGTTCTTTTCTTCTTTTTTAGCGAAGAATGGTTTTGTGTGATGGGTTCATGGGGTTTTTCTGCCGGTTTCTGATTGCGAACCTTCCATCTTTTATACTTTTTTGGTTTAACTGGACCATTGAGCCATCGACACAACACCAAACACCCACTCGCACAACTGAAAGCGATTGCTACTACCATCCATAAAGGGACAGGATTGCTTTCTCTGGGTGGTGTAGGAATTTCTTCGGAGACTTCAACCGTCATTAGATCGAGTTGTTCCCTTTTAGGTTGTCCAACATGAATTAGGCTGTGTAACGAGATTGTAGCACCACCGATAAATATTCCTAGGAATCCAATTAAAAACAGCCAATGATATTTAACAAATGTACGTATCAGAATATTTTCCGAAGAGATTAGTTGAGGTTTCACTTTTCTCTGTTCGGGTTTTGATGTTTGTGCTTGGGATAATTGATTCTGTACATTCTGAGTGTTTTCCATAATTATTTTCAGATTTGTACTATTTATAAGCCCCTCTAAATTGTAATTTTAATCGAGTAGGCGATAAATACGTATCCGTACTTAAATTGCAGATTCAATAATTTTTCTGAGATAATTAGATCGCAATATGTCAATAATTATCTCAAAAAAACAGATTTTTGGGTAAATTGAGTGTTTTTTTAGGGATTTAATTTACAAATACTTCAATTTGCGGTGTTTTGTGTCTTTCTAGTGCTAATTGAATCAGTTTGTCCACTAATTCAGGGAAAGATACACCGCTATATCCCCATAATCTAGGATACATACTAGTATCAGTAAATCCAGGGAAGGTATTAATTTCATTAATTAATACTTCACCTGTTTTTTCTACATAGAAAAAATCAACTCTTGCTAAACCAGAAGCGTCTACAGTTGTAAATGCTTTAATTGCCATCTCCCGAATTTGGTTGCTAATCCTATCTGGAAGGGCTGCGGGGATCGATAAATCTGCTCGACCTTGAGTGTATTTTGTTTCGTAGTCATAAAAATCACTTTCAAAAGATATTTCACCAACTACAGAAACTTTAGGATTATCGCTACCCAGCACAGCACATTCAACTTCCCGAGCGACAACACCTGCTTCGACAATGATACGACGGTCATAACCAGCTGCATTATCGAGGGCTGTTTCTAATTCTTGGCGCGATCGCACTTTTGCAATCCCCACAGAAGAACCAAGATTTGCTGGCTTAACAAAACAGGGGTAACTTAAAAAATTTTCAATTTCATCGCAGAGTTTGGGAAAGACGCAAGGATTAGACCAAATTTGCGATCGCGTTAAGCTCATATACTTAACTTGTGGGAGTCCGGCTTGGGCGAAAGCTGTTTTCATAGCGATCTTATCCATACCTACGGCTGAACCTAAAACCCCAGAACCAACAAAAGGAACCTGCATTAAAGTTAGCAAGCCTTGAATTGTACCATCCTCGCCATTGGGACCATGGAGAACAGGAAACCAGACATCCACTTCGGAAGCTTGTGGTGGAAATTGCCACAAATTGGATTTTATATTTATATGGGGTTGACCGGAAGCTAAGACCTGACTTGCGATTTCACTTCCACACCAAACACCATCTTTTTGGATGTAAAATGGTAATATTTTGTATTTATCAGTATTTTGTTCGGAATTTAAAGCCGCATTTATTGCTTTTGCGGAAACAATCGAAACTTCGTGTTCTCCAGAAAAACCACCAAATAGTAGCCCAATCCGCAACTTTGTCATCTAAAATACCCTTAATATTGCTGATTGGAAATAGGTTACCATAATCGGTTATTTAGAATTGGGCATTGGGTATTGGGTATTGGACATTGATAATTGGACATTGATAATTGGACATGGAGAAATTAGTAGTTTCTTATGTATTTAAGTCCCACAATACCTAAATTATGCCCTTAGCCTGAGGTATTGACGGAGATTATAGCTACACTACGTGCATCTTTTTTGACTCAATTGTTACTAATTAATTATTACTTTTATTTTCGATCCTCACAACTTCCCCAAATTCTTTTTCTAATCTAAAAGTGGAGTCAAAGGAAATGGTAATAGGGTAAGTCTTAAGGAATCTTTGATTATCAGTTTGGGAGGTGCATATGAAAACCCAAGATAGTAATCCATTTCATCGAAAGCTCTCAATAATTTACATACTAATATTATTCGCAACCTTGCTGGGAGGTATTTGGTGGACGCGACATAATACTCGTAAACCAGAAATTATAGATCCAAATATAGCAACTACTGAACAAACCAAAAAATTACCAGTAGCTCTACCCATACTCTCCGAGCTTATGGCTGAAACAAAAGAAATAGTTTTTTCAGGAGTCAGAATCGTTAACACGGGATAAGTTTGTTGAATATTTTTCAACTAATTAAATCATTAATTACATCAAGGAGCATTAATTATGTCTGCACTTCGCAAAATTGCTAAGTCAGTTGGAAACATTTTTCAAAGCACAATTCAGTTCATTTCTGGTGGAGCTAAAAGAATTTTTACTCCTACTGATGATGATTATCCCAAAACAGGAGTACAACCTTATGAAGGCGATCCTGCAACACATAGAGATTAGCTGGGAATAAACACTTCTGTAGGTATGCAAAGCCTCCCCTTGTTGTAGAACAACGGTTTTTTCGAACAACTTATCAGTTAAACTCGCCTTGTGGATGATTTTCTCTTAGTCCAATTTTCTGGAGAAATATCAATAATCTATGGGCGAAATTTTTCTTTGGTATTTAAATTTTGAGTATTTAAATCTTGAGTATTAGGATTATGATATTAATCATCTTTATCTAGTTCTATATCAGATCCATTTAAATTTTTAACCAGATTGACTTTTACAGTTGTCCTAGAAATAGCCTTAGCATAAGCCGCATTAAGATAATTAGCATACTTTTTATTGCTTGCTACATAGGTCTGAAAAAAAGGTAAGCTTAAAATACTCACGTAATTTTGTGTTTGGGCTGGATCTTCACCAATCACTTCAGAAGGTAGTGGAAACTGTTTTACATCGCTCTTGCTGTTTCCTATTGCCGAAAAGTGAGTCGCGCCAGTGAGCAAGGCTAGATATTTTTGTGAAGCATTTAGCCAGGAAAAAGGTAATATTTGCTCGTATAAAGCTGGTGTAATAGTGTCATCACTACTAGCAACAATCATAACTGGAATGGGAAGATTTTTTAATCCAGTTTTGCCAAAAATTGCACTAGTAAGGGGGTTAGCTGCAATTACAGCCTTGACTCTTTTGTCCTGTAGATTATTCCCTCGCATTGTTAATTTTTCGTACTTTTTATCTGCACGACACTGGAGTAGCAAAGACATATTCCAACTTTTTCTCAGTGCTTTATCTTGGCAGTTTTCTTGTAAATTATTGTAGTCAATCTTAGCGCCAGCCAAAGCTAAAACTGTATAGCCTCCAAAGGATTGACCAAATAATCCAACTTTTTGCAAATTTAAACGTTTACCAAAGCGCGAATCAGATCTGTTTACTTTCTCTAACTCATCAAGGATGTATGTCACATCCAAGGGTCCGTTGTAAAATTCCTCTGGTTCTGCAAGTTCGCTAGCACTTCCATCTAAGAGCGATCGCAATTGTTTGGTATCGCTTCCCGGGTGATTGGGAACTACAACTCCAAAGCCATGGGATACCAAATAGTTTGCTAAGTATCTAAAGTTGGTACTGTCGGAACCCAAACCGTGAGAAATGACAATAACAGGTATTTGATTTTTTGTATTGGATTTTGTGTGAGGAAGATAAACATCGGTAAGCAAAAATCTATCCCGCGATGCATCAAAAAATTTAAATTGATGTTTGTTAGCCTCAAATGATCCTTGTCGTTGTAATGAAGGTAGGTGAGAAAAATCCATCGTTGCTGAGGTATTCGCAGCTTCTATTACTGACCTTTTGGATACAACATCAATCGCATGATTAGTTTGATTAACCAGTTGCTCCCACTCTGCAGCAATTCCCAAAATCCGAGATAAATTAATATGAATCCCAGAACTGGGATATTTCCGCAGTAAATTTAATAGGGTTAATCCTCCCGGTTCAGCTGCAGCTAAAATTAAAGCCGAACGTAAAGCATGAAATCCTGAATTTTCTCCCCCAGACTGATTTTGAACAACTTCTCCTAACCTCTGCAACAAGAATTCCCCTTGTGGTGTATACAAAAATTGTGACACCGCAACCCGATCTACTTTAATGGGACTAAGTAAAATTCGGCGGAATTCTTCTAATTGCTCCGGTTTAAAATATTGAGTATAAGCTGCTAAGTCTTCACTAATAACACCTTTAATAGCATATTTTTCCAGAGAACTAACAGAAATTGAACGCTCTAAAGCTGAGTAAGAAGCATAAACTCGATCAGCTGCAAGGACTGATTCACATACTCCTAAGCTTGGGAATAAGGTTAATAACAGCAGCAATCGCGAACACTTCTCCAGAATTCTCGTCCAATTACCAAAAAAGCTTTTCATCCCTCAATTAAGTAAGACGATTGTATTGTTTAAGGCAGGAACGAAGAGTAAATATTTAGACACCCTGGATAGTATTAATTTTATTTTTCTTATCTAGCCAATGTGTTTTAACTTTTTTTTTAGTTTATTAAGCCCAAATTGAACTTACATATAATTCATTTTGGTAAGTTCAGATACTTACCTCAAAGAATACTTATAAACTGGTTTTTACTAACTATGTAATGATAACAAATCAATTTAAAAACTGCCTCAGTATGTAAAAAACAACTATAAAAATACGATTGCAGCATTTAATAATATAGTGAAAATACATAAAATATTTAATACTTTTAAGCCTCGCAAAATGATTAGAATAAATGAGATAAATCAAGAAAATAGTTGTATTTATAGGACAAAAGAGAGTTTTTTCGAATTATATGCCCGATGATAATAGTAATACAATAATCTTTTAGCTTCAGATAATGATTTGGGATTAAGTTAATACCAATAAAAATCTAAAGTTTACTAAAACTAAAGAGCTTATAAAAGAATCATGCTCAGTAGTTAAAGTATTGAAAAGACAAAAAATTGGATACTCAAATAGTGGCAAATAAGTGTAAAAAATCTTTTATATAAGACAAACTAACGGAATCATAAAGCACATCTTCCATAAATCGTCGGATAAGTAAGATTGGTCGTGAATCTGTAACAGAGATAGCAGTTCTCTATCGAAATTTTCTATCAAAAGAAATCTATCATCCAAGGGGAAATACCAGTAAATATTTGAGTTGCTGCAAATATAGCTGTTTTTGTTGCAGAGATTTTTCCAATTAATTGGAGTTGTTGTGGGCTATACAAACCACTATAAAGCGGAGCTAATGTTCTAATATCTAATTGCAACTCACCTTTACCACCTTTAATAACTGCTCCACGCCCATATTCCACGGAAAGGATAAATTTACCACTATTTTCCGGAATAAAGTCATCTTGAATTTTTAGATGCAATTCAGTTTTTATCCCTTGGGGATATCCCCTTAAAGATAATGCTTGGATTACATTAACGATGCGTAACATCCAGTGTTCTGAATGTCTTAGTTTGGCAGTTTGTTCGGGTAATAGTAAAGTTAAAGCGTCAACGATCGATCCGCGCCATCGTACTTTGTCTATCTGAGAACGATGGTGGAATAGAAAAGACCAGAATGTTTGTGCAGCAGCAGGGGTGAGAACAACCCAATCCTTAATTCGTAAGATAGAACCATCTTCTGTACGGTGTTGACTAAAGATTATGTAGCCTTGGGGTTCATCCATCGAACCAATCAGATAGCTGTAAAAGCTTTCTTTCTCCTGTGGTTTAAAAATAAACTTCCAAATTGCTGGATTGCGGTCTAAATATCCATTGATAAGTTGCGCTTGCTTTGGATATAGCTGATGAAATATTTCCGAATCATTAGGAATTGCAATCACAGATAATGGCTTTTCTTTGAATTGGATACTTTCGGTTGGAATTTCCCAACTACAAAAACTACCGGCTTGTTCGTATCCCAGCTTGCGATAGAGGTTTTGAGCAGCTGGATAAAGTACCGAAATTGCAACGCCACTAGCATAAATCTCCTTGAGAGTGTGTTGCATCATACTGAGAGCCGCACCGCTACCACGATATTCCGGAACAATTCCTACTCCACCTATTCCCGTCATTTTTACGCGCTGACCAGCCCACCACTGACCTTGGGGGATGGTCGCTAGTCCACCAACGACTTGTTTATTGTGACGAATCAACCGGTAATTTTCTACACCAATTTCCTTGATATAGGTTTCTTCTTCATCACCAGGAGAACCAATAAAACATTGGTCTAAAATTTTTCCAAGTTGCTTGACTTCTTCTGATGTAGTTATTGTGCTGTATTCAAATTTTGGTTTCATGACATTTATTTTCATGACATTTATTAAGAAGGGAACGGAGAATGACTAATGGGAAACAGTTATTCTCTAATTTATTCGCTTGCAATTACAAACATACTACAAAAAGGAATTATAGTAATCATTTTCCTTACTAAGTGAGAAGATATTTGAGGAGGTATTCATTAAAACTCCTGAATCCTGATTCCTAGCTTCTAACTCCTAACTTATGAAACAGCGATTAACAGAAGGTAATGTTGGCAAACAATTGTTCGAACTAACCTTACCAATGGTTGGGGGCATATTTGCAATTATTGCCTTCAATTTGGTAGATACTTACTTTGTTGGTCAACTAGGTACAAAACAGTTGGCTGCAATGAGTTTTACATTCCCCGTAGTGATGACACTAGGAAGTTTAGCAATGGGCTTAGGAGTGGGAGCTTCTTCTGTAATTGCTCGTGCGATAGGAGAAGGCGATCGCAGTCGCGTGCAAAGGTTTACAACTAATAGCCTTACCCTTGGATTAGTTGCAGTAGCAATATTTGTCAGTTTGGGTTTGTTTACCATTGACCCTTTGTTTACAGCCTTGGGTGCAGATGCTGAGGTTTTACCTCTAATCCGAGAGTACATGGAAATTTGGTATTTCGGGATGATATTCCTAGTAATTCCCATGATTGGTAACAGTGCTATTCGTGCATCTGGTAATACTGCTACCCCCAGCATCATTATGACGATTTCAGCCGTTGTAAATATTGCTTTAGATCCAATCTTAATTTTGGGTTTAGCAGGTTTTCCCAGATTGGAATTGCAAGGAGCTGCAATTGCAACAGTGATTTCAAGAGCAATAACCTTAATTGCAGCTTTACTTGTCCTACACTTTAAAGAACGGATGATTTATCTCAAGATCCCTAGTTTTCAAGAAACATTGTGGTGCTGGAAGGATATTTTATATGTGGGCTTACCTGCAGCTTGTACTAGCATGATTAACCCGATTTCCATTGGTGTAATTACCAGTCTACTGGCAACTTTTGGTGCTGTAAGCGTTGCTGCTTTTGGAGTCGCCTCACGGATAGAATCTTTTGTTTTAATTGCACTAGCAGCATTATCTGCCAGTATTGGACCATTTGTCGGTCAAAATTGGGGAGCTAAAAAGTATACAAGGGTGATAAAAGCATTACAACTAAGTTTTATTTTTTGTATCGCTTGGGGAGGAATAATCACGCTAATTTTATTCCTCCTCGCTCCTTGGTTCGCTTCTTTATTTAACAAGAATCCCGAGGTCATAAAAATCGCAGCCCAATATTTATGGATAGTTCCCATTAGCTATGCTGCTGCTGGGATTATTCTGATTGTCAATTCAGCTTTTAATGCTCTGGGAAAACCAATTCCTTCTATAGTGATCACAGTGATACGAATGTTTGTTCTTTATATTCCTTTAGCATACTTTGGAGGACAAATTTATGGTGTCAATGGTATTTTTGCAGCTGCTAGTATTTCTAATTTAGTTGTAGGTATTGGTGCTTATATTTGGAATCAAAACACTTGTAGTCTCAAAGCAGCTCAAAAGGCAGAACAAACAGTGTCTGTATCTGAAATTTAAGCAATTTTTGGAATAGAACAAAATTGCACGGAGAAATCATAAGCGATCGCCAAGTCTGCTGATTTGAGGAGGTTAGTTACTCCCTGCATTGAGTAATCATAACCTTTTTCCTTACGGATAAAGTCTGCGGCGTTGGTGTAAGCCTCTAGTTGCCCTACCTTCCGGTACGCTATAATTTAACGTCGTAATGACGTAAATCCATTACACGTGCATAAGTGCTGGGTATTGTTGTTTTGGAAGAACTTGGCAGTTGGTCCATTGCCTTGAAGTAAATCTAGAACAGGACCAGCTTCAAGCAAGCGACCATCTTCTAGATACCAAATGACATCAGCAGCTGCAAGACGTTCGGGACGATGGGTAATTAATATAACTGTACCTTGATGCTGTGATATTACTCGGTCTACAACAGCAGTGGCTTTAAGATCGAGATTGGCATCAACTTCGTCTAAAAGTAGTACTGATGGATTACCCAGAATAGCCCTTGCTAAAGAAATACGTTGGCGCTGTCCAGCTGATAAACCGATCCCACCTTCAGAGATCCGGGTGTCTTCACCATTAGGTAACTCTGCAAGCAATTCATAAATTCCACATAGTTGCCAAACTCTTTCTATTTCCTCTAGTGAAGCATTTTGGTCGCGATAGCGAAGATTTTTAGCTACACTTCCCCGTAACAAAGGCAAGTCAGGTGTTGCCATACCAATTCCTCGACGGATAGAAGTCAAACTATGAGTAGCTAGGTTTTGTCCATCTAAGCAAATTGTACCGCTGTCTGGGTCTATGAGACGGGCAGCAAGAGAAAGTAGAGTTGACTTACCTGCACCATTCGGACCAACTAGAGCAATGACCTGACCGGGTTTGGCGATCGCACTTACCTCTTGTAAACACCCCTCTAAACTAACTCCATGGAATTCTAACTGTCCTGCTTGTACAATCAGGTCAGGTGCATTGGGAATTTCAGTAATTAAAGAAGGGGTATTAAGAAATTCCTTCAATTTTTCCAACGCAACTTGAGAATTATGCCACTGTTCTTGGACTCGACCTAAACTTTTTAGAGGTGAAACCAAAAAAGCAACAATGGTCATTGCTGCGACCACAGTACCTGGAGTCGCATAACCAGTTGCTACTTCTGCAGCACCGACTAACAGAGCAGCACCCGAGGCGATGGCAGTAGTGGCTTGAGTTACCCCACGCATTTGTCCTGCAACTACAGCCCTATTTACCATTGCTGTTTGAAGATGACGACTTTGACGAGTAATACGCTTTTTTTCATACCTAGACTGTCCGAAAACTTGCACTACTGCAATCGAAGCAACCTTTTCATTAACATTCGCTGCTAAACGACTAAGACGACGACGAGCTTCTTTAGCAGCTGTTTCCATTCTCCGACCAATTTGGAAAGTAAGTAAGGTGCCAGTCATCAGAATGAGACCCACTGTCAAAGCTAATTTCCAGTTCGCTATAGATAGAATAAGTAAAGCTCCAATAGCAATTGTCAAAGCAACTGTTAGACGAGCCAAACCTAAACTAACCCATTGTCGCAGAGCATTTAAGTCACCAACAAAACGCAGCATCATTCCCCCCCGACTACGCTTTTGCAAAGCACGAGGAGACAGTTCTGTTAGTTGGTTATAAAGGGTTATGCGAATCTCGTTAGCGTATTCTTGACCAAGTCTTTCAGCATCTGTTCGTTCTAGTACTCGCAATAAAGCGATAACTACTGCAGCTGTAATTAAACCGAAACTAATCGGTAGAGCCATCGTATTAAACTTTGGATTCACAGCCACAATTAGCTTATCAAAGGCTAATTCTACTAATCGAGCATTGGCAATAGTTGCAATAGCTTGAGCAAAACCATTAACTATCAAACGAATTAAAAGCCAAGTACGATGACCACTTATTATGGGGGGAATTTGCCTCATAGTTATTATCAGTAAGTGTGTAAAAATCCTCAATAATGTTTTCCCAAATGTTGTGGCTCATATTTATTCAAAGTAAAAGTAAATAGAAGATTTTGTTTTTGGAGGAGATTCAGGTCTAATTTCTGATAAACAATAGGGAATTAATTTACAAGGGAATTAATTTACAAAGCTTTTCTAAAAAATTTATTTTTTTAGGCTAACTTACTTTCCAATAAAACCTCGGAAATAGAATCAGAAAATACGATAAGATCTGCAGCCTTGGCATTAAGCATTTCTAAATCAACGACAGGTAAACCTATAGCTTCTAGAGTTTCGCGAGTTGCAAGGGGAGATTTTGTTAACACACCACTAATTGCCAGTACAGGAATTTGGTATTTCTGAAGTAATTGCACACCAGTAGTTGCTCCAAGAGCATCATTAGCTGCAAACAATACCCCATCAACATTTTCACGAAAGGTAGGAGAAGAAACCAGTCTTGAAGTTTCTTTCTGATATAGACCATCTGCAATTTCTAACACAATTACATCTATTTGTTCTGTTGCTAAATGACTGGTGAGAGTATTCAAAATTCTTTCCACTTCTTTAGATGTAGTTTGATAGGTAGAAGGAAAACCAACATCTGTGAAATCAAGAACTGAAATAGCTCCAGCATCACGCATCAACCAGGTATCATTACCAGAACCAGTTCCGGTAATTTTGGCGGCTCCAACTCTCAATCCAGAGTTTACTAAACCCCTAATAAAATTGGCTGCTGTTGTTGTCTTACCAGAGTTCATCGATGTACCTACAACAGCTATTGTTAGAGGCTTTTTTCCAATGTAACTTGTTGGTGATAAGGCCCAGTCAGAAATATTAATTCGCTGTCCTTGACTATTCGCGAGTAAACCAATAGGGGTGATACTAGTAGGAACATCAATATCGATATGTTGTGAGACTACCATTCCTGCCAACCCTCCAGCTGCAATCAAATGACAAGGAGACAAATCAAGGGGAATTTCAGCTTCAAATTGATCAGGGGCATAACGGTTACCATAAACAACGATGATTTCGTCACCAACAAACAAGTGAGCTTTACGTCCTGTAGCTAAATCAATACGCTTATGCTGACCAATTTGTTCGACCTTGGCTAAAACTAAGTCACCAGCTTGAGGTTTTAAGTCACCAGTTATGAGATGATCAAGAGTATCAAAATTTACATTGCGAGTCGTGGAAGCTGCTTTTATTTTGGTCAGTTTTGTTGATTGCAAAGAAGAGATATTCATAATTTGTTCCTCCAAATATTTTTCTGATGTTGTATTTGTTTTGATACTTACTAGTAAACTCGATTTTTTAGAACTTATGCACTCGCTACATAAAAACAGCTTTTAGGATTAGTATTTCCTTGCATAAACGCTGAGTTAGTACAGAAAAAGTGCTTTTCAAGCGAACGTGAATGCAAATCTAGCGTTGTAATGACGTGAATCCATTACCCGCGCATAAGTCCTATTTTAATTTCTGCATTTTGAGAAAATGCAATGATTCAAAAATATTTTATATATACCAAAAAATGGTTTAGAACTGTCATTCTAAACGAAGTGAAAAATCTCTGAAAGACCTCATTGTTAAACTACATTTTACTTAGGATGACATAAGTACATGTTTGATCCATTCGTAGTATAAGATTTTTTTAGATTAACGACTTAAAGGTATTTAAGTTAGAGATAACTTGAAGTCCTTATTTTTGATCTGGCTAAATTTGCTCTGGCTAAATTTTAAATGCCAATCGGGAAGAAAAAGGGAAGATAAGGTAATTCAGATTAATAAAATTCCTGATATAATATCATGCTCCCTTACCCTTAATTACTTCTCATTAAATTGCTAGAGGAGAAGGGTAAAGGGTGCAAGGAGGAAAAGGCTTTCCAGTTTTTTGTACAGTATTCTAGAGCCAAATTTAATGTGCTTAATTACTAACTTTTAATGTTCTTCCCATTACTTTTGCTCTTATTCTTAATATGGACATGGTACCAGCAGTGAAGAATATTCCAACTAGCAAATTTCTCAAGCTAAGATTTTTGCCACTCCCACCAATCAAAGCTGCTTCCAAAATTAGTGAAGGTAATATTATTCCCGTCCAAAGCAAAATTCTGTAGAAATTTAACTTTCTTTTTGCCAATGCTGTTAATAGTGCCAAACATACCCCTAAAGGTATAAAAGTAATCCCATAGTAGAACAATATTTGTTTTTTGGGAATCAACTCTAAGAGGTGCAAAGAGTGATAGTTTTGTAGTGTATCTACATATATTTCTAATGTAGCTTTGGAGTAAGTAATCACTATATGATGTGAATTATTACCTGTAAAAACATCAGGTATGTTTAACTTTACATCAGCACCATTAGAACCTGTAAGTGGTGTTCTAACTCGAAAGACTAAGCTATCTGCTTGCTGTCCTAAAGTAAAATTACGATGTAAACCATCTGCTGACAAGGAAATAATGCGTGCGGGTCCACTCCGTTTGACGTCAGCGGTAGTTATATTTGTGCTGATAGTAAACTCTGAAGTTTTGCTGATTCTTTGAGTCAATGTTGTCGCTGGAAGTTTTGTTTTCAGCCAATGATGAGAATTTAGGGGTGCTTCTCCTTGATTGAGAAAATTTTGTGTTTCTGTAGGTTTTTTCCCTTCCCAAGCTAGTTCTGGTAAATTCCCTGTTTTATCTTGATAATTATTTTGAATTTTAGTTAGTTGATAATCAGCAATAAGGGAACCTTTTTGCCATTGGAAGTTATGATTGTTAAGTAATTTTTGAACTTCACTTTGAGATATTGCTCGGTCGCTGATGTGTAGTTGGGAAATATTTCCTTTCCAAGGTCTTTCCCCTGTCCCTTCATTTCCTAAAATTAAGTGAAAGTTGCTATCCCAGCACTTTAAGTTAGTCATATTTTGCCAAGGGATAGCAATTAAAAAAGCAATCAATAAATAACTAATAAAAAATGCGGTGATTTTCGTAATTGATTTGCTTGTTTGACTATTTTCTAGATTTTTTAAAGTTAGGCTGAAACTTTTGGTTCCATAAAGATAAAAGCATAATAAGCCTAAAAATCCCCCAAAAGAATTATGAAAAATATCAGATGGTGTAGGAGACCTAGAAGGAATAAATATTTGCAATATTTCTACTGTTAATGATAAAGTCGCACTCAAAATAATAACAGTACTTATTTGACCTAATAATTTTACTTTTTTTCTTTGTAATATACTTGCTAAGCCAAAACCAAAAGGCATGAAAAGTAAAACATTATTTACCCGATCTTGGAAAAAACTACTGTTATTAAAATCAGTAAACAAAGTTCTAATCGACCAACTACTTGAAATTTGAAAATCAAAAGGGTGAAGAGTTGCAAAAAAAACAATAAAACTGCTAATGATGACAATGATATAATCTATGTAAAAAATATTTTTTAAAAGTTTTAAAAGTTTTTGACCCTGTTTGTTAATGGTTTTCCGTTTCATAACCTTTTATTATCCCAAGAATAGCATTGACTAATGCAAAGGTATTAGCTTTTAACCTAATCGATGCACACCATTTCCACATCAATGATAACTACAAGTATTTCGTACCCTTAAGATAAATTTTAGATATTGTGAGGTTTTTATTAAGATACAGTTAATCTTCCGGTAATTTGTTTGTTATTTTTTACGAGATATGCATTGCTTATGTAGCATCCCAGTGAATTTGATTGTTTTTCGTGTAAGTTGTGCTTGTGCTGAAAATACTAAGTACGCCTTCTATTCCCTCTTCCCTGTTTTCTGTTCCCTACCTATAAGTAAAATTTCATCAATACAAAGTGATTTTCTACAGATAAATAAAAAATGCTTTGATGAAGTATTTCAATTTATTGAGTATGTTGATAAATGCAATATAAAATACTCTTGGATTAATAATTTCAAATCTTGGTTTACTTGAAACCTTTACTCAGTTAAAACATTTGCTTAGTTAAAACATTTGCTTAAAATAAAAAACTTGCTTACATGGAACGTGGCGTTCGCGTAAAGTTTCAGGCTTGAAAATAATTTCAGTAACTATTCTAGTATAATCAGATTTTACTTTGATAAGATTTCTTGAATTGATTTTATAATTGATATTGCTATGTTTGGCCTTTTATGCGATCTATGTTACGCAAATAAATCAAAATACGTATTATTTTTTGACTATATTGTCGGGATATCAGTAATGATGTCATAAATGAAAGATTAAGGATTTTGCCTTAAAACATTTCCATTTTATTCATATGCTCCCATTTCCTGCGATCGGGATAAATCAATTACAGTCATGACTGAACTCAAACTGCATTTAAAACAGGGATACACGGAACAAACTGTTACAGTACACCAAGATGTATTCACTATCGGTCGTTTGCCCAAATGCGATTTATACTTACCTTTTGGGGGAGTTTCTCGCTGTCATGCCCGAATTGTTAGAGTAGCGGCTAATGTGTGGACTATTGAGGATTTGGGAAGTAAAAATGGTACAAAATTGAATGAAATTCCGATTTATTCTCCACAACAGTTGCATAATAAAGATACTTTGTGGGTAGGAGAAGTAAGCTTGCAAGTAATGCTTATTAATCCTCAAGCCACCAATAAAGGGACAAATCAAGCCAGCAAACCCGATACATTTGTTGAAACCCCAGAAAGGCTGACCGATGCAAAAACTATCCTGCGTGACGTTAAACAGTTACAAAAGCAGTGGATGCAAGGACAAGAGCAAAGTAATGATATTGAAATTAAAGATAAAGCGATCGCTCGCCTGATAGATTTAGTAGAAATAGCTAAAAATCTCAGCGCTGCAACATCAATCAAAGAAATTTTTTTCCAGGTACAGCAAGTTGTTTTCCGTTATCTCAAGAGTATAGAACGTTTAGCATTACTAGTAATCCGCGATGGAAAACTAGAATTAGTGGATGCAGCTCCTAGAAACTTTTCTCAAGAAAATAATCTTGCTACTGATGGTAGTTGGATTAGTCGGAGTATTTGTCAAAGAGTTTACCAAGAAAAAGTTGCAATTCAAACTGCTGATGCTCAACAAGACGAAAGATTTGCTGGGGAAAACAGTATTTTAGTTAAAGGTATTCGCAGCGCAATGGCGGTACCTTTATGGGATGAAACTAAAGTTGTTGGAGTTTTATATGCTGACGCTCATTTTTCTTCCTACCATTGGGAGTCCGAAGGGGAAGAAGAACTGAGTTTTTTTTCCGCGTTAGCAAATTTAGTCGCATCCAGCGTCCAACGTTGGTTGTTAGCAGACAAACTTAAAAGTGAAGAGGTAATTCGCCAAAAATTAGAAAGATATCATTCACCTGCTGTTGTACATCAATTAATTGCTGCGGGTGCTTTACCTAATGGTCGTCTACCACCCCGAGAAAGTGAAATTAGTATTTTATTTGCCGATCTTGTGGGTTTTACAGCAATGTCGGAAGTTAGTACCCCGACAGAAATTTCCCAATTATTAAATAATTTATTTGAAGAAATGCTCCAAGAAGTATTTGCTTACGGGGGAACTTTAGATAAATATATTGGCGATTGTATTATGGCATTTTTTGGCGCTCCGGAAGAACAAAAAGATCATGCTGATCGCGCTGTAGGTGCAGCAAAGGGAATGTTAGCTCGCCTTTACGATTTGAATTTAAATAATTTTTGGCGGGAACCCTTGAAATTAAGAATTGCTATTAACAGTGGGAAAGCAGTTGTTGGGGATGTGGGGAGTTCCCAAAGGGTAGATTATACTGCCCTCGGAGCTACAATTAATTTAGCAGCCCGCATGGAAGGTGTATGTCCTCCGGGAAAATGTGTGGTGGGTGAAGCGACCCATAGAATGTTATCCAATAATTCTGATTTTGAAGAGTTGGGAGATTATCGCTTCAAAGGGATTAATCGATTAGTTAAAGTTTATCAGAATAAACATTTTTAGTTGTTATTAGTTATTGGTAATTTTATTTATATTTAACTCATACTTTTTTAATATCTTTGCCTTACTATTAAAAGGTCATAGAAAAAGTGTAAATTTTACTGCAGAAGTTGGTCCTCAGTATATAGGAGAAATTGGTAAAATACTAATAATTTGGTCTCCGTCAGGAATAAATTGTGGGTAAACTTTATATCCATCTTTAATCCAAAAATAACAATTCCAATGTTTTACTTTGTCCCATAATCTCTCAACACGCTTCGTGTCGCCGCTTTATCCGCACGCTAGTGCGTGAACAGCGATCAAATGTTGCTGCACTTCTATCCCCTATTACATATTCCAAAATTTCAGAATAGTCCTTATCTAAAGCCGTCCATATCCATATATTATTTTTTACCAATAAATGAAAATTAATAAATGAAAAGTAGGAATTACCCAATCCCCGATGCGCCAATATTACCTCAAAAACCTAATAGTAAAAGGATAACGATAATGTTCCCCCTTATAAGCTTTAATTGCAGCAAAATTAACGACAAATAATTGTAATAACAACGCGAATAAAGTTAGTAAATATAAACCATTCAATAAATAATTTAAGGCTATTGTTAACAAATCACCAGAATTAGTAATAAATGCTAATCCAAGAGTTATAAAAAATATACACAAAGAAATAATAATAAAAATTAAAGTATATAACGTTAAAGACATTTGAAAATTCAAAGACTCTTTTCCTTGAAAATCAATCCAAGGATATTGGGCTTTTTTATATTTCCAAACAATTAAAGGTGCAAGAATATTTAATGGCAAAAACAGAGGAATACCTATAATTACCAAACGAATTACCAGTAACCACCCAATCACTGCTGAGAGATGACATAACATCCCCCATATACGCATTTGTTGTTGACTCGTTTGTTTCATGGCTTTCTAATCTTAAGGTGAATGGGTAAGATAAGTATCCACCAAAATATATATATCAAAGCCAAACATATAGTGCTATAGGCAATTAAAAAGTCATTCGTGGCGCAGCCACGCGTCTTCCAAAGTCAAAATTCAAAATTCAAAATTCAAAATTTAAAATTTAAAATTCAAAATATTTTCTGCGGACACAATTACGCTAACAAAATTCAAAAGCCAAAAGTTTACGAACCATAGGTTTGACCGCGTCTACTACGTCAGTGTAGCGTATCCGTAGGACAAACAGCTTTTATCAATATCCGAATCTAATCACGTAGTTTTTTAATACCAATTTAAAAATCGAAATCAAAGTAAATAATTTAATTCAAAATGAGAATCCAATTAACATTGAGAATCTAATTAATCTTGCGAATTTAAATCAAAATATTAACTTTAAATAGAATTTCAACTCAAAATCGCAGAATTTCACAATCGTAATTCTCAGGTAAAGGTTCAATTTCCCAAACTATACCTTCACCGGACTCTAAAGCAACTTCCACAAATAACTGTTCAACTGCTGTAGTTGCAATATCTTCATTATTAGGAAATGATTGCAAATCTTCGCTCAGTAATCTTAACTTAAAACCACCAGGAATTACCGCACCAACATTACTATTACGAAGTTCAAAACGCCAAATATTTTCTGTATATTCACCCTTAGGCATAATACACAATTCATAGGATTGACCAGCAATGATTAATTGACGAGAAAATGCTACTTTAACCTTTCTTTCCTCGACATTTCTCGCAGTCGCTGTACTTAGTTCCAGATTAAAACTTTGCCAACCAATTTGTTCAACAAATTGAGACATTCCCTCTTGTAACCATCGCACAACATTATATGGTTCTGGATTACCCAAACGTCTGTAATATAAACTTTTTCTCCAACCACCATTTTCCAGCAATCCCGACCACATGGAAAATGGAATTTCTAACCTCGGTTCAATAATTTGAGAATCTCCCAAACGGTGAATCAGATTTTGAGCATGTTGCACAGATATAGTAGGTACGGGAGAAATCGCCTTGCGAGTATTTTCTTCCCAACAAAATTCTATAGCTACACCTAAAGCACTAATATCATCA
>JAAUYD010031773.1_pt1 | contig 26065 bp, 24 predicted proteins | sample 7278101 | NCBI WGS metagenome assembly JAAUYD01 (sample SAMN14350128, study PRJNA611818) | marine sediment metagenome | isolation source: surface marine sediment (0.6m) | place: French Polynesia: Moorea | collected 2018-08
ATCCCGGCGAGGTGGTCGTGCAGAGGGTCGAGCCGCCCCTTCGAAGCGGTGTCGCTCTCCTTCTCGAGTCCGACCTGTTCGTTCTCGTGCTGGTGGTTGCGCGGCTCGAGGACGTCGATGTCGGTGGGCATCGAATCGATCTCGATACGCTCCCGACGGAGATCGATGTCGTCGAACGCCGCATCCTGCAGCTCGAGATCGAGCAGGTCGCGCTCGAGAAGGAGAGCGACACCGCCTCGAAGGAGCGCCTCGATGCGCTGCACGACGAGCTCGCCGAGCTCAACGTCCAGCTCGGCGAGATGAAGCAGCACTGGGAGGCCGAGAAGCAGGCGATCGATGCCATCCGGAACCTCAAGGAAGAGCTCGAGCAGCTCCGCACCCAGGTCGAGCGCGAGACCGACCTCAACCTGGCCGCCGAGATCCGCTACGGCCGCATCCCCGAGCTCGAGCGCCGCGTCGAGGAGGCCACCGCGCACCTCGACGAGCTTCAGGGCGCCCAGCGGATGCTCAAGGAGGAGGTCGACGCCGAAGACGTCGCCGAGGTGGTGTCGAAGTGGACGGGTGTGCCGATGACCCGCCTGATGGAGTCCGAGATGGCCAAGCTGATCCACCTCGAGGACTCGCTGCACGAGCGCGTCATCGGCCAGGACGAGGCGGTCACGGTCGTCGCCAACGCCATCCGGCGCAGCCGCGCCGGGCTCTCCGATCCGAACCGCCCGATCGGGTCGTTCATGTTCCTCGGTCCGACGGGCGTCGGCAAGACCGAGCTCGCCCGAGCGCTGGCGGACTTCCTCTTCGACGACGAACGGGCGATGGTGCGCATCGACATGGGCGAGTACATGGAGAAGCACTCGGTCAGCCGGTTGATCGGCGCGCCCCCCGGCTACGTCGGGTACGACGAGGGCGGTCAGCTCACCGAGTCGGTGCGGCGCCGCCCGTACTCGGTCGTGCTGCTCGACGAGATCGAGAAGGCGCACGCCGACGTGTTCAACACCCTGCTGCAGGTGCTCGACGACGGGCGGCTGACCGACGGCCAGGGCCGCACCGTCGACTTCACCAACACCGTGCTGATCATGACGTCCAACCTGCGCGGCGAGCCGAGCGACTACTTCAAGCCCGAGTTCATCAACCGGGTCGACGACATCATCCGCTTCCGCCCGCTGACCGAGGACGACCTCCGGTCGATCGTCGAGATCCAGCTCGAGCGACTGCGTGAGCGCCTCGCCGACAGGCGGATCACGCTCGAGGTGACGGCCGACGCGATGGCGCAGCTGGCCCGCGACGGGTTCGACCCGGCGTTCGGCGCGCGGCCGCTCAAGCGGGTGATCCAGCGCGAGATCGGCGACCGTGCCGCAGTGCTGATCCTCGAGGGTGCGATCGGCGACGGGGACACCCTCCGGGTCGACGCCGACGGCGAGGCGCTGCACATCGGGGCCGCCGCGGCCTGACCGCCCGACAGGGCCGATATTTGCAGAAACTTGACCGCGGCTTGGCGGCGGTCACACCAATCGATCGGCAAGATGTCGATGTTTCCTTCCGCTCGCCGTCTCCAGGGCTCCCGCCTCCTGGAGGCGGCGATTGGTTTTTCCGCCCGGGCCCGCGACGGTTCGTCGGCGCGGTCGCCGTGGCCGGTCAGGCCGGCTCGTTCTCGACTCGCCGGCCGATGTCGCGCCGATCGCCGTCGGCCACCGAGTCGGTGCTGTCGCGGTCATCGGGCGCGCGATCGCCGCGTACGAGCTCGTACCGCATGCGGAGCGGATGGTTGCCCGCGACGTCGAGCGTCGCACCGTCGACCTGTGCCAGGCGTCGGGCGAGGGGCAGGCCGCGACCATGGCGCGCTGCGGGGTCGACCGGGCCGTCGAACAACGTGCGCACGCGCTCGGGGTCGACGCCGGCGCCCTGGTCGATGACCACGACCGACGGACCGTCGAGCATCAGTGTCACCGCGCCGGCGCCGTGGCGGAGCGCGTTGTCGATGAGGATGTCGAGCACCTGCCCGGCGAGCCCCTTGGTGCCGTAGACGGGCGGCGGCGGCCGTGACGTGATCACCGTGACGTGGCGCCGGACTGCGGTGAAGCGCGGCTGCCACTCGGTGGCGTGGTCGTGGACCAGCTGACGGAGGTCGAACACGGTCCGCTCCATGGTGCTCCGGTTGCGGGCCGCTGCGAGCAGCTCCTCGATCGTGGCGTTCAGCTGGTCGGTCTGATCGAGGCCGGCGGTGGCCTCGGCCGCGACGTCGGGATTCCCGCTCATGCTGAGGATCTCGAGGCGCATCGCGATCCCGGCGATCCCGGTTCGAAGCTGGTGGGTGGCGTCCGCGGTGAAGTGCCGCTCGTTGGCGAGCAGCGTGTCGACGCGCTGCGAGCTCGAGTCGAGCGCCGAGCCGATGCGGTCGATCTCGGGGATGTGGGTCTTCGGGAACGGTTGCACGCTGAAGTCGCCGTCGCCGATCCGGCCGGCGCGGGCGGCGAGCCGCTCGAGCGGGCGGGCCAGCTGGAACGCCTGCACCGCAGCGAGACCGGCGGCCGCGAGCAGCGCTCCGAGCGCCAGCATCAGCAGGATGTTGAGCTTGTTGCGGAAGTCCTCGTCGAGCGGGCTGGCGTCGGTGAGCACGATGATCCGCGTGCCGTCGGCCACGATGCGCGTGGCCACGCGCGTGGACTCGACGCCGTCGGGGATGTCCTGCACGATGAGATCGCCGTCGGGGCCGAGGATCTGCAGCCCGTCGTCCGGCCCCAGGAACCCGGCGAACGTGTCCACCGTCGGCCGGCGCCCGCCGCGGATCTCGGTCGACACGACCTCGGCGATCGCGGTCGCCTGTTGCTCGAGGCGCGTGTCGAGCTGCTGCTCGGCCGCGTCACTGACGATCTGACCGACCGGGAACGCCAGGGCGCCGAGCACGACCAGCACGATCGCGATCGTCGAGATGACGAGGCGGCGCCGCACGGCTGCGCCCGCTCAGCCCTCGAACCGGAACCCAACACCTCGAACGGTCACGATCAACGACGGCGGGTCGGTGTCGTCGCCGATCTTGCGGCGCAAGGTCGAGACATGCGTGTCGAGCGTGCGGGTCGAGCCCCAGTAGTTCTCGTCCCAGACCGTCGACATGATCTGCTCGCGGGTGAAGGTGGCGTCGGGCTTGCTCATCAGCAACGCCAGGAGGTCGAACTCCTTGGAGGTCAACTCGAGCTCGTCGCCGTCGAGGTAGGCGCGACGTGACTCGGTGTTGACGCGCAGCGGCCCACCCGACAGCTCACGCGGGATCTGGTGGGCGGCGTCCGCGATGCGGAGCCGCGCCCGGATCCGGGCGACCAGCTCGGCGAGGCGGAAGGGCTTGGGTACGTAGTCATCGGCGCCCGCACCGAGGCCGACGATGACGTCCATCTCCTCGGCCCGCGCCGTCAACATGATGATCGGCATCTCGGGTCGGTCCTCGCGCACCTTGCGGCAGACATCGAGACCGTCGATGTCCGGCAGCGTGAGATCGAGCAGCATCAGATCCGGCCGCCGAGCGGTGACGGCGTCGAGGCCGTCGTTGCCCGTGGCGGCATGGACGGTCTCGAAGCCCTCGGTGACGAGGACACGGAGGAGCGGCTCGCTGATGCGCTCGTCGTCTTCGACCAGCAGGATCGTCGTCACGTTTCGAACTGTAGGTCACCGAGCGTGATCAAGCACGCGCGCACGCTGGATTGGCCGACGCGGCCACCGAGGACGCGGTTCGGCCGCATCATCGACCGGCGCGACGCCGCACCGCCGCCGCGTGCGCCGGGAACCCCTCGTGGTCGGCCAGCGCGGCCACCGAGCCGGTCATGCGCGCAAGGGCCCCTTGGTCGGCACGCGCGATCGCGGTGCGCTTGAGGAACGTGGCGGCCGTGATGCCCGAGCTGACGTGTGCGAACCCACTCGTCGGCAGCGAGGCAGGACAGCCGATCACGAAGTTCGCGGCGCTGAACGGCGTGTGCTGCCCGATGAGGATCTCGCCCGCGTTGACCAGGCCGTCGACCACGTCGTCGACGGCACCGTCGCGGACCACCACCTGCAGGTGTTCCGGCGCGTACTCGTTCGCGACCCCCACGGCGGTGTCGAGGTCGTCGACGACGACGCAGCCGCCGTTCGGGCCGAGCGCGGCCCGGGCGGCCTCGGCGCGTGCCGCGGGGAGCGCGGCGAGCTGGCCGGCGAGTTCGGTGTCGGTCGCACCCACCAGATCGGCGTCGGTCGTGACCAGGACCACCGACGAATCGGTCCCGTGCTCGGCCTCGACGAGGAGGTCGGCGGCGAGCAGCGCCGGGTCGGCCGAGCCGTCCGCGATCACCAGGCTCTCGGTGGGGCCGAGCAGCATCATCGTCGACACGCCGTGACGCTGCATCTCGACCTGCGCGATCGTCACGGCCGGCGAACCCGGGCCGACGACCATGCGCACCCGCGGGATCGTCTCGGTGCCGAAGCCGAGGGCGGCGATGCCGGCGGGGCCGTTGACGCGGAACACGCGGCGCAGCCCGAGCTTGCGGCACACGACGAGGACCGCCGGGTCGACCTCACCGCCGCCACCGGGGGCCGGCGGGACGACGAGCGTCAGCTCGGGCACACCGGCGACGGTGGCGGGCACGGCCAGTTGGTAGGCCACGCTCGGGTAGCTCGCCTTGCCGGACGGGGTGAACAGGCCGGCCGACGAGATGGACGTGATCTTCTCGCCGACGTCGAGGCCGGGTTCGGACTCGAAGGTCCAGTCCTCGAACCGCTCGAGCTGGCGCTCGTTGAACGCGCGCAGGTGGGCGACCGCGTCGTCGATCGCCGCGTCGACGTCGGGGGCGACGACGGCTCGGTCGAGCTCGTCGTCGCTCACGCGCAGATCGCCGGGGCCGAGATCGATGCCGTCGTGGCGCGCGAGTGCGTCGCACACCGCGGCGTCGCCGCGCTCGCGCACGTCGTCGATCAGCTCCGCGATCGACGCCCGGAGCTCACCGGCGAAGATCTCGCCGAGCCCGCGCGCGAACAGGTTGCGCCGGTCGGCGCCGGACATCTCGTGCCACTGCTGGACCCGCATCACGCTCACGTGCGGCAACGGTACCGGCGGACGGGCGCCCGCTCGTCCGCGGTGACCTTTTCGTTCAGATCGGTCGGCAACCACTGGGTCCGCGGGCCGCGGGAGTACAGTCGGGCCACGTTCCAGTCCGCGAGCACCGGGGAGCGTGCCCATGCCCGTCACCGTCGTCGTCGGCGCCCAGTGGGGTGACGAGGGCAAGGCGAAGATCATCGACCTGCTGTCGAAGGAGCACACCTTCGTCGTGCGGTACCAGGGCGGTCACAACGCCGGCCACACGGTGGTGGTCGAGGGCGAGCGCTACGCGCTCCAGCTCGTCCCGAGCGGCGTGCTGTACGACCACGTCGTGCCGATGATCGCCAACGGCGTGGTCGTCGACCTACCGACGCTGTTCGACGAGATCGACACCCTCGAGCGGCGGGGCATCTCGTGCGACCGGCTCCAGGTGTCGAGCCGGGCGCATCTCGTGTTCCCGTGGCATCAGGCCCACGACGCCATCGCCGAGGCGATGCGCGGCGACGACAAGATCGGCACCACGTTGAAGGGGATCGGCCCGAGCTACGCCGACAAGGCTCGCCGGGTCGGTGTCCGAGTCGGCGAAGTGGTCGACGTCGACCGCTTCGCCGACACCGTGCGCGCCCGGGCGATCGCCGAGAACCGGCTGATCGAACAGGCCGGTGGCGACCCGCTCGACGTCGACGAGATCGTGACCCGGTTCACCGACTACGGCCGGCGGCTCCAGCCCTACGTGAGCGACACGGTCACCGTGCTGCACGAGGCTGTCGACCGCGGGGCGCACGTGCTGCTCGAGGGGGCGCAGGCCACGTTCCTCGACCTCGACCACGGCACGTATCCCTTCGTGACGTCGTCGAACCCCACCGCCGGCGGCGCCTGTGCCGGCACCGGTCTCGGGCCCCGCCTCATCGACCGTGTCGTCGGCATCACCAAGGCGTACACGACCCGCGTCGGTGCCGGGCCGTTCCCGGCCGAGCTGCTCGACGCCGACGGCGACGCACTGATCGACGTCGGCAAGGAGTTCGGCACGGTGACGGGCCGACGCCGGCGCGCCGGGTGGCTCGATTGCGTGATGCTCCGACATGCGGTCCGCCTCAACAGCCTGACCGAGCTGGCGCTGACGAAGCTCGACGTCCTCGACGGCTTCGAGACGGTCAAGGTGTGCACGGGCTACCGGCTCGACGGAGTCCCGATCGACCGCTACCCGGACCGCTCCGACATCCTCGCCCGCGTCGAACCCGTCTACGAGACGCTCCCTGGTTGGCAGACCGACCTGTCCCGGATCCGCGAGCCCGGCGAGCTGCCCGTCCAGGCGAAGGACTTCCTCGCCCTGATCGAGGCGCAGGTCGGCGTGCCGGTCAACGTCGTCGGCGTCGGCGCCGAGCGCGACGACTTCCTGTTGTGGACGGCGTGATGTCGGCCCGCCGGACCCGCCGGGGGGTCCGGACGTGATCCCCCGCTACTCGACGCCCGAGATGTCAGCGATCTGGTCGGACGAGTCGAAGTTCGGGCGGTGGCTCGAGGTCGAGCTGCTCGCCACCGAGGCGCACGCTGCGATCGGCGTCGTCCCGGCCGACGACGCCGCGACCTGCCGCGAGCGGGCGCCGAAGGCGGACGGCGAGCTCGTGCAGGCGATCCTCGACCGCGAGGCCGTCACCGACCACGACGTGGCGGCGTTCGTCGACGTCGTCCAGGCGGCGATCGGCGGCGACGCCGGCAAGTGGATCCACTACGGGCTCACGTCATCGGACGTCGGCGACACCGTCCTGTGCTGGCAGCTGACCGACGCAGTCGACGTGTTGATCACCGAGTCGGGGATCCTGCTCGACGCGCTCGTCGGCCTCGCCCGCGAGCATCGCGACACCGTCATGATCGGGCGCACCCACGGCGTCCATGCCGAACCGACGACGTTCGGGGCCAAGGTGGCCCTGTGGGCGCTGCAGGTCGACCGTGACCGACGCCGGCTCCGGGCCGCCCGCGACACCGTCGCCGTCATGAAGCTGAGCGGGGCGGTCGGCACGTACTCGAACGTGCCGCCGTCGGTCGAGTCGTACGTCGGCGACGCGCTCGGGCTCGGCGCCGTGCCCGCGACGCAGGTGATCGCCCGTGACCGGCATGCCGAGTTCCTCTACGCGTGCGCCTCGATCGGCGCCACGTGCGAGCTGATGGCGGTCGAGCTGCGCCACCTCCAACGCACCGAGGTGCGCGAGGTGCAGGAAGGGTTCAAGGACGGCCAGAAGGGCTCGTCGGCGATGCCGCACAAGCGGAACCCGATCTCGGCCGAGACGATCTCGGGGCTCGCACGCGTCCTGCGATCCAACCTGCTGGCCGGGCTGCAAGACGTCGCCCTCTGGCACGAGCGTGACATCTCGCACTCCTCGGTCGAACGGGTGGTGTTGCCGGACTCCTCGCAGCTCGCCCACTACGTCATGCGACGCCTGACGCGCCTGCTGCGCGGCCTGGTGGTGTCGGGCGACCGGATGCGTGCGAACCTCGACGCCAGCCACGGCCTCGTCTTCAGCCAACCGGTGCTCCTCGGCCTGGTGGCCGCCGGCGCGACCCGCGACGACGCCTACCGGATCGTCCAGCGCAACGCCATGCGGGCATGGGACGAGGGCCTCGACTTCCGTTCGCTCCTCGAGGCCGATCCCGACGTCGACGACTCGATGCTCGACGAGGCGTTCGACCTCGGACGATCGCTGGCCAACCTCGACGTCGTCTTCGACCAGCTCGACTCGATCGAGCTCTAGCGGCGACCAACCCGGCGGGGCCGGCCGGGCGCGCCCCTCAGGAGCCGCGACCGATGCCGGCGCGCTTCAGCGCCGCGGCAGGCACCCCGACCTCGCGCCACGACGCGTAGGAGATGCCCTTCCGAGAGGCGTAGGCCTTCGCCACCTCGACGAAGCCGTCCTCGAGCGCTTGCAGGTCGACGCCGGAGTCCATCGCCTCGAGCTCGTCGACGAGGTCGCGGCGTTCTTGCACGAGCTGCAGCTCGTCGATGGCCGAGGCGCCGTCGAGCGCCTCCTCGATGGCGGCGAGGCGCTTGTTGATCGATTCGGCCGTCCGCTTGCGACCGCGCTTGGGCTTGCTCCCCCTGAGCGCTTCGAGGTAATCACGAACGACGCGACCCTCGGCCCTGCCGCGTTCCATCGCCGCCTTGTGCTCGTCGGTCATCGTCTTCGGTCCACGCTTTGCAGCCATGAGAACAAGTGTACTCGTGCCGCCATTGCATGCAATTCATTGCGAGGAGTCGTCGTCCCGGACTGCTCCGCCGCCACGACGGCATAGAGCGGTATTCAGCGCGAATCGTCGGCGGCCTTGGACGCCGTCGCAGTGCCGGCCCCTGCGCCCGGACCGTCGACGCGCGGACCGTTGCCGGCGATCCGGCCGGTTGCCCAGACCTCGCGGGCGATCGACTCGACGTGTTGGTCGAACGAGAACTCGACCATGTTGCCGTCCGGGTCGGCGAGCGCACAGACGTACCCGACCGGTTCGGGCAGCTCCTGGGCCTCCCAGCGCAGCGAACCCTCCTCGGCGCCGCGCGCCGCCATCTCGTCGACGGCGGCACGGCTGGGGAGCTCGATGCCGATGTGGGCGAAAGGTGCCATGGTGGCCGCCGGCGGCTCGTGGCGATCGGCGTCCATCGAGACGAGGACCAGGACGAACGGGGCCGAACCGGTTGCTGCGTCGGCGAGCCACGCCGATTCGCCCTGGTCGTCGTGCCGCTGCGCCAACAGCTCGAGCGGCGTGTGCGTCGAGTACCACTCGATCGACCGCGCCAGGTCTCGAACCGGGAGGGCGATGTGGGTCCAACGTGGCGAGCTCGGCACCTCGTCAGTCTGGCCGATCCCGGACCGCACCGTGAAGGTCGCATGCCCGGGTCGGCGAGATTCGGGCCCGTAGACTCACGGCGTGGTCGGCGACATCACCGCTGTCGTGCAGGCTCTGGTCAAGAACATCGACGGGGTCGTGCGCGGCAAACATCACGAGATCCGCATGGCGGTCAGCTGCCTGCTCACCGAAGGTCACCTCCTGCTCGACGACGTGCCAGGTACCGGCAAGACGTCGCTCGCCAAGGCGGTCGCCGGGTCGATCGCAGGTACCTGGAAGCGCGTGCAGTTCACCCCCGACCTGTTGCCGAGCGACATCACCGGCGTGATGGTGTACGACCAGTCGAACGGCTCGTTCAACTTCCGCGAGGGACCGGTGTTCGCCAACGTCCTCATCGGTGACGAGATCAACCGTGGCAGCCCGAAGACACAATCGGCGCTCCTCGAAGTGATGGAGGAGCGGCAGGTGACGACCGACGGAACAAGCCGCCTGGTCCCTCGGCCCTTCTTCGTGGTCGCGACGCAGAACCCCAAGGACTTCCAGGGAACGTTCCCGCTGCCCGACGTGCAGCTCGATCGGTTCACGATGCGGATCAGTCTCGGGTACACGGACCACAACACCGAGGTGCGCGTGCTCGAGGACTACAACCGGCACCGCCGCGATCAGCCGATCGAAGCGGTCACCGACGCCGAGCAGCTCGAGCGCATCATCGAGGCGGTCGACCGCATCGATGTCGCCACCGGCGTCCACGACTACATCGTGCGGATCGCCGCCGCCACCCGTGAGCATCCCGATCTCCGCCTCGGCATCTCGACCCGCGGCACCATTGCGCTGCTGCGTGCGTCGCGGGCCTGGGCGGCCACCGCCGAGCGCGAGTTCGTCACACCCGACGACGTCCAAGACGTCGCCGCCGCGGTGTGCAGCCACCGTGTTGCGCTGACGCCCGAGGCCGAGCTCCGCGGTGCCGACACCAACTCGATCATGGCGACGTTGCTCGACGAGGTCCCGGTGCCGCGTTCACGCGAGGGGTGACGCGCCCGGCGTGCTGACGAGATCGGGCCTGGGCGCTGCGCTGACGGCGGTGGCGCTGGCGATCTGTGGTGCGTGGTGGCGCTACGAGGAACTGGTCGTCGCCGCGATCTGCATCGGCGTGACGATCGCGCTCGCGCTGTGGAGCGCACGGGTCCCGCACCGGGCCCGCATCATCCGATCGATCACCACGCCGCGCACCGCGCGCGGTGACCCGATCAGGTTGGTGTACCGGGCGACCAACCCGAGCCGCCGCCGGTCGCCGCCGGCGGTCATCGTCGACTGCTGTGACGACGCCGAGACCAGGGTCGACCTGCCGCCGATCGCCCGCGACGACCGCACCGAGGTCACCGGCTCGATCGCCACGCGGCGGCGGGGCGTGTTCCCGGTCGGTCCGCTCACCGTCGAGCGCGTCGATCCGTTCGGCCTGGCGATCGGGCAGCGCGCCGTTCCGGCCGAGGCGGTGGTGCTCGTCCACCCGCGGGTGCACCCACTGCACGGCCCCTACGGCGCGATGCACACCGTGGAGGACGAGGCCGTCATCAGGAAGGCCGCCTCGGACCCGCTGAGCGGGTTCGTCTCGTTGCGCGAGTACGTCGACGGTGACGACCCGCGCCTCATCCACTGGCCGACGTCGGCGCGGATGGGCACGTTGATGCTGCGCGAGCACGTCGAGCTGCGCCGGCCCGAGTTCACGGTGGTGCTCGACGCTGCGGCAGCAGTCTCCAACGCGCGCGACTTCGAGGAGATGGTCGACGTCGCGGCATCGGTGGCGGTGCACGCCCTGCGGAGCGGCGTCGACGTGACCGTGCGGACCACGTCGCGGGCGTTCCCGGGGTCGGTGCGACCGATCGAGCACGAGACGCACGTGCTCGACCTGCTGACGCCCGTCGAGCAGACCTCCGCGGAACACCTGTCGTCGTTGCCCGAGATCTTCCACAGCGGCATCGACCACACGACGATCGTGTTCGTGACCGGAGCGCGCGGGCCGTCGAGCACGCTGACGCACACCGACAAGCTGTCGGTGATCCGGATCGGCGAGGGCGCCGCCGCCACGTCGGGCGTGACGCTCGCGGCACGTGACGCGGCCGAGTTCGTCCAGCGGTGGCGTCCGTGAGGAGGCGTCAACGGTGGGCCGACGGGCCGCCCCGCGACCCGTGGCTCACCCCCCGCCGGGCGAGGATCGGGCTGGTCGCGATCATGGTGGCGATCCTCGGCCTCGTCGGAGGCGGCACGTTCGACCGCACCGAATGGTCACTCGTCGTCGTCGCGCCGCTGGTCACGATCGGTGCGCTCCTCGTCGCCGGTCGTCGATGGTTCATCCGGTTGGCGGTCGCCCTCGTCGCGATCGCCGCCAGCGTCGCCACCGCAGGTGTACTGGCCGGCGGCACGCTCGGCGATGCCGCGACCGGCGTCGTCGAGGGACCGCGCCGGCTGATCACCACCGAATGGCCGAGCCCGTCCGACCCCGGCGTGATCGCGTCGGTCGCGCTCCTGCTGGCGGTGGTGGCGGCCCTCGCCGCCGATCTGGCCGGGCGGGAGCGGTCGCACCTCGCCCCGCTCCTCCCGATCGCAGCGGGCCTGGCGGCGCTCCTGGCGCTCGGTGCGCCGTTGCAGCCCAGCGGCACCACGTTGATCTGCCTGAGCGCCACGGCCGCGGCCATGTCGCTGCTTCCGCACGGTGAGCTCGTCCCGACGCGCGCCCGCACGCTCGTCGGCGACCGCACGCTGGTCGTGTCGACGGTCGCAATCGTCGCGGTGGCGGTGGTGGCGACGTCGGCGCTGGCCTGGGCCGACCGCGCCAGCCCCCGCCGCCCCGAGGAGGCGCAGCTGACCGCGGCACTGCTCGACCCGATCGAGGCGATGGTGGCCCTCCGCCAGGCCGAGCCGCCGTTCGACCTGGTTCGTGTCACCGACCGTTCGACGCTGATCGGCCAGTCACCGCCGGGTCGGTGGCGGATCGCCGCGCTCGACGTCTACGACGGGCAACGATGGGTCCCCCAGATCACGATGCGGCCGATCGGCGGGCGGCTCGGCGACCCGTCACCGCCCGCGCCGGACCGCCCGCCGCCGATCCGCTACGACGTCGACTACCTCACCGACGACGTCGAGCTCGTTCCGTTCCCGGGCCGGCCCCTCTCGGTCGACGGCGACGTCGAGACCGACCTCGAGCGGGTCGCCGTGCGGCTCGCCGAACGGCCGGCGCCCGGCACGACCGTCCAGGCGGTCAGCGAGATCGCACCGACCTCGGGCTTCGCGCAGAACGCGACGTTCGCCGGCCGGCAGGTCGACGAGATCGCCGGCGCGTTCACCGAGTTGGCCGTCAACCTCGGCGGTGAGGGCAACGTGTACGAGCAGCTCGGACGGATCGAGGACCGGATGCGAACCGAGTGGCAGCTCGACGAGAGCGCCCCCGGGGCCGGCCAACAGCTCGCGCTGATCGAGCGGTTCATGACCGATACCCGCCGCGGGACCGAGGAGCAGTTCGTCACGGCGTTCGTGCTGCTGGTCCGGTCGCTCGGCTTCGATGCTCGCGTCGCGACCGGGTTCGTCGTGCCACCCGAGCAGCTGGCCTCGCCCCTCGCGCTCAACTCGTCGCAGGCGGCCGTGTGGCCCGAGGTGCTCCTCGACGGCGTCGGCTGGCTCGCCTACGACCCCGCCCCGGCCAGCGAATCGACCGAGGACGACGCCCCCACACCGCCCCCCGAGGCGCAGAGCCCGGCCGCGGCCCAGCCGCCGATCGCGCCGCCCGCCGAGGACGCCGGCGACGACGACGAGATCATCATCGAGCGCAACGAGGCCGACGGCGGCTGGGCGACGGTCGGCGCCTGGGCGACCCGCATCGGCATCGGCGCAAGCATCACGCTGCTGCCGGTGCTCGTGCTGTGCGCGGCGATCGTCGTCGCCAAGCTGCTCCGGCGCCGGCGTCGACTGCAGGCCGGCGATGCGGCGGTCCGCGTCCGAGGCGCCTGGGCCAACGCGACCGACTCGCTCGTCGACGCCGGGCTGTCGATCGCCCCGGCGTGGACCGACGATCGCATCGCCCGTCAAGCGGTGCCGCTGGCTCCCGGAGCGCCGCACGAGATGCGCCGGCTGGCGGCGATGTCGACGGCGATGACGTTCGGCGCCACCGACGACGGTTCCCGGCTCGCCGACGACGCCGCTCTCACGTCGGACGCGATCGACGACGCCATCCGCTCCGAGCGGACGCGTTGGCAGCGGCTCCGCTGGCGGCTGTCGTTGCGGTCGCTGCGACGCCGCACCCGGTCGCCGGTAAGCGTTTGACCGCCAGGGCCACCCGGCCGACTATCCGCCGATCAACTCGGCTCGCAGCTCGCGCTTGACGAACTTGCCGTTGGCGTTGCGCGGCAGTGGCTGGTCGCGGAACCAGACGGTCTCGGGAAGCTTGAACCGGGCGATCCGGTCGGCGAGGAACTCCGAGAGCTCGTCCACGCTGAGCTCGGCCCCGGGTCGCAGGACGATCGCCGCCGCCACGGTCTCGCCCAGCCGGTCGTCGGGGATGCCGAAGACGGCTGCCTCGGCCACGTCGGGATGCTCGTAGATCGCCGACTCGACTTCCGAGCAGTAGATGTTCTCGCCGCCGCGGAGCACCATGTCCTTGGCGCGGTCGACGATGAAGACGAACCCGTCCTCGTCGATGCGAGCGATGTCGCCCGTGTTGAACCAGCCGTCACGGATCGCGTCGGCGGTGGCCTCGGGCCGGTTGAGGTAGCCCTTGATCACGATCGAGCCGCGGACGCAGAGCTGGCCGACGACGTCGGGACCGGGCTCGAGCACGTCGCCGAACTCGTCGACGAGGCGGGCATCGAGCGTGGGCACGACGCGGCCGCACGACGCCGGCTTGTCGGTGTAGAGCTTGGCGGCGTTGGCGGTGACGATGCCGTGTGTCTCGGTGAGGCCGTAGCCGGTCGACGGTGCGCCGCCGTCGAGCGATTTGTCGATCTTGTCGACCAGATCGGGCTGGATGGCCGCGCCACCGCCACCCATCCCCTTGACCGAGGACGTGTCACGCCGCGACCAGTCGGGATGCATCAGCAGCTCGCGGGCCATCGTCGGGACGCCCGAGAAGTTGGTGACTCGCTCGCGCTCGATCAGCTCGAGCGCCCGCGCCGGATCCCACTTGTACATGAACACGATCGTCCCGCCGGCCAGCGTGCAGGGCTGCAAGAGGCAGTTGTTGGCGGTGACGTGGAACAGTGGCGTCGGTGCCATGAACACGGGCGGTGCAGCCGGGTCGGCGGGCTCGGCCGACGGTGCGGGCGCCGGCAGGTCGCCGGCCTCCACCGCCTTCGCCTCGGCCAGCGCCGACGCCATCGCCATGAAGCCGAGGTCCATGATGTTGTGGACCGAGCCGCGATGTGTGAGCTGGGCGCCCTTCGGGAAGCCGGTCGTGCCCGACGTGTAGAAGATGGTCACGTCGTCGTCGGGGTCGATGTCGGCGTCGGGCAACCCCGTGGGCGCATCGGCGGTGTCGACGACGTCGGACCAGTGCCAGGCGCGGTCGGGCAGATCCCGTTCGCTGCGGACCGAGATCAGATCGAGCGGCGCCGCCGCGCGCAACTCGTCGAGCACCGGCAGCACCCGCTCGACGCGTTCGTCGTCGGCGATCAACACCTTGGGCGTCGAGTCGCCCAGCGCGTAGGCCATCTCCTGGGTGGTCCACCACGCGTTCATCCCGACGACAGCGGCGCCGACGCACACCGTCGCCCAGTAGGCGACCACCCACTCCGGGTAGTTGCGCATCGCGATGGCGACGCGGTCGCCGGCGCCCACACCGTGCTCGTCGCGCAACAGGTGCGCCAGCGAACGGACCAGCGCGCCGATCTCCGCGTAGGTGTAGTGCTCGTCCTCGAACACGACGTACTTCTTGTCACCGTGCAGCGCGGCGAGCTCCCAGATCGACCGCATCGTCGGCGGCGCCCCGGTGAACACGCGCATCGGGACACCGCGCACTTCGATCTCGGACATCGCGAAGCCCGCCCCCTCGGCGGTCAGCTCGTTCCAGGCGGCGTCGAAGTGCTTGATCACGTCGAGAATGATGGCCGCCCCGGGGCCGCGGCGACGAACGCGTCGGACACGTGCCGTCATCGGGCCGGGGTGAGGTGGCCGACGACGAGGCCGCGCAGCTGGTCGACGTTGACGCCCTTGGCCGCACTGACCCAGACGATGTCGCCGACGTCGAGCCGGCAGCCATCGGCGAGGTCGCGCTTGCGGCTGGCGCGCTTGGACGACTTGACCTTGTCCATCTTCGTCGCGACGACGGTGTGGGGCACCTCGTTCTCGCGGAGCCAGGCGAGCATCTGCCCGTCGAGCGGCGTCGGTCCGATCGCGCCGTCGACCAGGACGAACACCATCACCAGCGGTTCGCGCTCGAGGAGGTACCCCTCGATCATCTCGGGCCAGTCCTTGCGGATCCGGCCGGGCACCTTGGCATACCCGTAGCCGGGGAGGTCGACGAGCGTGCCGCCGCCGGCGTGCTCGAAGATGTTGATCAGCTGGGTGCGGCCGGGGGTGTTCGAGACCCGTGCCAACTGCTTCTGGTGGGCGAGGGCGTTGATCAGCGACGACTTGCCGACGTTGGAGCGGCCGACGAACGCGACTTCGGCGTCGGAGTCGGGGAGCTGGCCGGTGCGGGTGGCCGACGAGAGGAACCGGATCTGGAGTGGCCGTCCGGACATGGCCGGGAGTGTACGGGCGCGAATCCATCACACGGGACGACCGGAATCTGTCATGGTGGAATCAGGACAGAGAGGCGGAGGTGCGACATGAGGCGCACATGGTTGGCGGCTGCCGTGGCAGCCCTGGTGATCGCGGGATGCAGCGGCGAGGACATCGCCGAGAACATCGTCGAGAACCAGATCGAGTCCGAGACCGGCGAGGACGTCGACATCGACTTCGACGACGGCAACGTCCGGTTCCAGAGCGAGGACGGCGAGTTCGAGATGCGCGTCGACGACGAGGGCAACGTCTCGATCGAGGGCAGTGGCGAGGACGGTGACTTCTCGCTGCAGTCCGACGACGGCGAGACCGTGATCGAGTCGGAGGACGGCTCGATGACGATCAGCGAGGGCGCCGACCTGCCCGACGGGTTCCCGAGCGATGTCCCGTTGCCGGACGACTTCACCATCGACTACAGCCAGTCCGTGACCACGCCGGATGGCGATGCGTTCACCATCGGTGGCGAGGCACCTGGGGTGGCGTCGGAGGTGACCGGCGACTACGTCGCCGCGCTCGACGATGCGGGCTTCGAGCAGCTCCAGGTCATGACGATGGCCGATGGCGGGTTCTTCGCCTTCGACGCCGGCGACTACGACGTGTCCGGCAGCGTCAGCGAGGGCGAGACCCCCGAATCGTCGTTCTGGATGATCAACGTCACGCCCTCCGAGACGGGCTGACGCAGGCTCAGCCGGCGACGAGCGTCGCCAGCGCCCAGGCGGCGACGACGAACCCGAGGCCGACGTAGAGCAGGCTGCGCCCGACCGGGGCGCGTTCGAGGTTGCCCTCCTCCGAGGGCCGCTCGGGCGGTCTCACGATCGCCATCAGGTTGCCCGCGAACAGCGCACCGCCCATCGCCAGTGCCAGCCACGCCAGGAGGTCCTCGCCGAGGAACATGCCGCCATCATGCCGGACGGGCCGGCGCACGACACGCTCGCCGACGGCGCCGGCACCGGTTCGGGCCCGCGCCGGTCGACGGGTAGCCGCCCACCGGCCCCCGACGGTGCGGGGCCCGAGCGGCCGCAACCGCGCGGGGCAGGTGCGCGACGACGACCTCAGGCGTCTTGACTCGCCCGGTCGGCGGCAAGGTGACCGCGCCGGTGGCCGCCCTGCCAGTCCTCCTGGACCGGTGCGTCGCTGATGCCGCCGAGGATGTTCAGCTGGGGCACCTCGCGCATGCTGCGCTTCAACTCGGCGAAGCCGGGAAAGGCCGCCAGCCGGGTGACCGCGTCCCACAGCTCGACCGCTTCCTCATCGGACGGCAGGCGCGAGATCACCGGGCCGAAGAACGACATGCCGTCGGGCGGGTCGAACGTGATGATCGGCGTGCCGACGTCGCGACCGGTCCTCGACAACGCGAGCTGGGACTCGGCGTCGAGCAGGTCGTCCCAGCGGTCGTCGTCGAGCGACTCGACGAATCGGCCCGGCAGGCCCGCTGCCGCGAGCACCTCCGCGACGTGCTCGGGCGTGCTGAGCCGGTCCCGCATCCCCGATCCGCGGGGCAGATCCCAATAGCTGCGACCGTACGCGGTCACGAGGCCGCCCAGCACGTCGCGGCCGAGCTCGTCGCGGATCGCCGCGGCGACCCTGAGCATGCGGAGCCCCGCCGTGTGGCCGAACTCGTACTCGGGCGGGAACTCGGTCGCGTAGTCCTTGTCCTTGTTGACCAGCCGCAGCGAGATGAACCGCCAGTCGACGCGGTACTCGCGTTGGGCGGCCACCTGGTTGACCCAGCGAGACGTGATCCAGGCGAAGGGGCAGACCGGGTCCCAGAAGAACTCGATGTCGTAGCCGGCGTCGGAGGCATGCGGCGCGGTCGGCGTCATGGTGACGTCAACCCGAGCAGCCGGGAGCCCATTCCGACGCGTCGAGACGTCAGGCGGACGTCGACCGGTTGAACTTCCTGATCGACAGGCCGGCGAACACGACGATGATGCCGACCGACCAGAGGATCGAGTAGATCGCGTTGTTGCCGACCGGGTTGCCGTTGTAGAGCGCCCGCGCCGCGTTGGTGACGATCGTGAACGGGTTGGCATCGGCGACCGGCTCGAGCCAATCGGGCATCGACGCCGGATCGACGAACGCCGACGACACGAACGTCACCGGGAACATCCAGATGAACCCGGCCGAGTTGGCCGCCTCGACCGAACCGACCGAGAGGCCCATCAGCGCCTGCACCCAGCTCAGCGCGAAGCTGAACAGCAGCAACAACAACGTCGCGAGCACCGCCTCGACGAGGGAGCCCTCGAACCGGAAGCCGATCGGCCAGATCGCCACGACGAGCATGACGAGGAACGTGATCACGTTGCGGACGAGGTCGCTGATCGTACGGCCGATGATCACCGCTGCCCGCGACATCGGCAGCGACCGCAGGCGGTCGACGAGACCCTTGCTGAGGTCCTCCGCGAGCCCGACCCCCGTGAACGCCGAGCCGAACACGAGCGATTGGCTGAAGATGCCAGGGATCAGGAACTGGTCGTAGCTGGAGAAGCCGGGCACCTCGATCGCGCCGCCGAACACGTAGACGAACAGCACGACGAACATGATCGGCTGGATCGTGGCGAACATCAGCTGCTCGATGTTGCGGGGGATGATCCGCAGGTGGCGCTCGGCTTCGACCCACGAGTCCTTCACCGTCATCGTCACGAGGTCCATCAGGCCGACACCTCCTCGAGCTCGTCGGTGGCGGATCGGCCGGTGAGCGTCAGGAACACGTCGTCGAGCGTCGGGCGGCGGACCTCGACGTCGAGCACGTCGATGCCGGCGTCGTCGAGCGCTCGGATCACGCCGGGAACGACCCGGTCGCCGGAGTGGATCGGTGCCGAGAACGACTTGCCGTCGTGCGACACGTCGACGTCACCGGTGCACAACGGCCCGAGCGTGGCGAGGGCCGCCTCGCGATTCTCGGCCCGCGCGATCGAGACCCGCAGCCGGTCGCCGCCGATGCGGTCCTTGAGATCGTCCGAGGTGCCGTTGGCGATGACCTGGCCGTGGTCGATGACGATGATCCGTTCGGCCAGCCGATCGGCTTCGTCGAGGTACTGGGTGGTCAACAGCACGGTCGTCCCGTCGTGTTCGAGCTCTTCGATCAGATCCCACATCGCGAGGCGGCTGCGCGGGTCGAGCCCCGTGGTCGGCTCGTCGAGGAACAGCACCGACGGGCGGGCGATCAGGCTCATCGCGATGTCGAGGCGGCGCCGCATGCCACCCGAGTAGCCCTTGACGACGCGGTCGGCCGCGTCGACGAGGTCGAACCGCGCGAGGAGGTCGTTGGCGCGTCGCTTGACCTCGGGCCGCGGCATGTGGAACAACCGGGCGACGAACTCCATGTTCTCGCGGCCCGTCAGGCGCTCCTCGACGGCGGCGTACTGGCCGGTCAGGCCGATCCGCTCGCGGACGCCGTGCGGATCGGTCGCCACGTCGACGCCGTCGACGAAGGCCTCGCCGGCGTCGGCACGCAGCAGCGTCGTGAGCACCCTGACGGCCGTGGTCTTGCCCGCGCCGTTCGGACCGAGCAGCCCGTAGATCGCGCCACGCGGGACCTGCAGGTCGACACCGTCGAGGGCGACCGTGTCGCCGAAGCGCTTGACGAGGCCGCGGGCGTCGACGGCCAGCTCAGCAGTCATCGCCCCAGTCTGCCGGTCCCGACCGGACCACGGGGGGTGCCTTTCGACACGTCGACGGGTCCGGTGCCGCCGGTCACGTCACGACGTGGCCGGGATCGTCGGCGACGGCGACTGGCGGACGGGGGCCGGAGGTGCGACCGGCGGCGCCAGCGAGAGGACCATGTCGACGGTGCGGTCGAGCGAGGCGGGGTAGTCGCCCACGAGGTCGGCGGGGTCACCGCACCAGAAGCGGAACGTGAACGAGCCGAACGACGCTTCGTCGACCGGGGCGGTCCAGCCGTACCGCCAGCTGGAGCCGGAGAGGCCGGTGTCGACGGTGGTCCGCTCGCTGCCGGTGACCCATGCGACCACGGTCGCGGCGTCGCCGTCGCAGCGCCCGTCGAAGGTGACCTGACCGCCCGGCCCGACGACGGTCTGTGACGCCACGACCGACTCGGGCACGACCGACGGCGGCTCGGTGACCTCGATCGGCTCGGTCGTCGGGGTCGGCTCGGTCGTGGGTGCCGGCTGCTCGGTGGTCGGGGTCGGCTCGGTCGTGGGTGCCGGCTGCTCGGTGGTCGGGGTCGGCTCGGTCGTGGGTGCCGGCCGGCTCGTCGCCGGCGCCTCGTCGCCGTCGTCTTCGTCGTCTTCGTCGTCGCGGTCGTTGCCGTCGTCTGCGTCGTCGCGGTCGTTGCCGTCGAGAGGGAGGCCGGCGACCGGCGGCAGCGCGTCGGGCGCTGCACGAGGCGCCGCCCCGGCGATCAAGCCATCGGGGCCCGAGCCGGCGATCGCGGCCAGTCCGAGCACGAGGACCGCGAGCATCACGCTCGTCATCACCAGCCGCCGCATCCCCCCAGCTTGTCAGAGTGCTCACTCGGCGCAGTGAAGCGACACCGAATATCTCGGAGCGTGGCTGCGCCACCACCCGGCCGCTGCTCCTGCGGCCGGTCGAGCCGTGCCGGGTGAAACACCGCCACGGGGGATTTCACCGCGGCGGGATTCCATCGACACTGGATCGTCCCGACCCAGGAGACACCGATGGCCCCCACCACCCCTCGACCATCCCTCCAGACGACTCCCCGACCGGGCTCGCGAGGGGGCGCGCCATGGGTCGCGGCCCAGTTCGGCCTCGTCGGCGCGGCGATCCTGCTCTACTTCGGCGTCCGCGGCATGACGCAGGGCGACGTCGACGAGGCCGTCGCACACGGCCATGACCTGCTCCGATTCGAGTCGGCGCTGGGCCTCGACGTCGAGGAGCACCTCCAGGACGCCGTGCTGGCCCACGACGCCCTCGTCACCGCCGCCAACTGGGTGTACATCTGGGGCCACTGGCCGGTCATCGTCGCCACCCTCGTCTGGCTCGCCCGTCGCCACCGCGATCACTACCGGCTGCTTCGGGACGCGATGTTCGTCTCGGGCGCGATCGGACTCGTCGTGTTCGCGCTCTACCCGGTGGCGCCGCCGCGCCTGCTCGGCATCGGCATGACCGACACCGTGACCGAGCTGTCCAACTCCTACCGGGTGCTCCAGCCGCCGTCGCTCGTGAACAGGTACGCCGCACTGCCCAGCCTCCACGTCGGCTGGAACCTGCTCGTCGGGGTCACCGTGGCCGGCGTCGCACGCGGCCGGCTCGGGCGAGCGTTCGCCATCGGCGGCCCGATCGCCATGACCGCCGCCGTGGTGCTCACCGCCAACCACTACGTGGTCGACGCGGTGGCCGGCGCCGCCGTCGCACTCGTCGGTCTCGGCTCGGTCGTGCTCGTCCGGCGCGGTCGGCTCGGCACCGGCGTCGGCTCCGACCCGCTCCGGGTTGCGTGGCAGCCGAGCGGCTCACACGTCGCGGCACCGGCCGCCGCCACCACGGGCACCGCGAGCGCCGGGGAGCGAGGCGCAGATGCAGCGCGTCCTCGCCGGCCGGTGCGGCCTCGACATGCGTCAGCTCACGATGATCGAGGTGCTGACAGTGCCGGGAGCACAGCGCGGCCGGCAGCCGCGTGCGCACGAGCAGCAGCGACGGGGCCGTCGGACGCCCTCAGCTCGCCTGCGGACCCTCGCCCAGCGGCACCGCGACGACGAGCCATGCCAGGCGGAACAGCATGAGATGGGTCCACCGCGACCTCATCGCACTCGGAGCCCGCCGGGGCGCGGCGCAGCGCCTCGCGGAGCGATCTGCCAGCATCGAATCATGCCCGACGTGATCCACGCTCGACGTCCGCCCGGTGCCACTGCCGTCGAGGCGCCGACACCATCGCGATCCGCCACCATCACCGTCGAACGAGTCCGGGAGTTGCGATGACGAACTTCGCACGTGAGCTGTGGCGCCGTATCGAAACGCTCCACGCCGTCACCTACTTCGCCCACGAACCGCTGGACGCGTGCGCCTCGCTCGGCGTCCGGGGATTCTGGCGCTGCTACTTCGGGTATCGCGCCGCCCCGCTCGGCGCCTGCTCGGCGGGAACGGTGACCGCGACGTTCTTCGGGTTCGCTCCGTCGATGGTGCAGCGTGCCGTGCCCTCCATCTGGGACATCGCGACACCGGCCGCGCTGATCGAATCCCGCACGACGAGCGCCGCCGCCGCACTCCGCCGCCTCGCCGGCGACGAGCTCGACGCCGCCCTCGCGGACGGCTGGCTGCTCGCCACACTCGACGCCGCAGGCCGACATGCGTCGCCCGGGGGACGCCCCCTGTTCGCCGCCAACCGCGACCTCGACCTCCCCGACGATCCCGTCGCTGCGCTCTGGCAGCACGCGACCAGCCTGCGCGAGCACCGCGGCGACAGCCACGTCAACGCCTGGTCGACCCGCGGCTACACCCCGCTCGAGGTGGCGGTGCTCTTCGTGGCCGACGGCGGCACCACACGCGACGCCCTGCAACCCAACCGGGGCTGGACCGACGACGAATGGACGGACGCCGCGGCCCTCCTCGAGCGACGCGGCGCGATCGCCGACGGGAAGGTGACCGAAGCCGGCTCGACGATCCGCGCCGAGGTCGAGCACACCACCGACGAGCTCGCCGACGAGCCGTTCGGATCGCTCGACGCCGCCGACCGGCGGCGGCTGCTCGACCTGCTCGAACCACCCGCACGCGCGATCAGCGGATCCTCGATCATCCCGGCCACGAACCCGATGGGTGTCCGCCTCATCGACTGATCCATCGTTCGGGCTGCTGGCCGATCACCGATGTCGGGCGCCGATGTCGGGCTTCGGCAACGTCGAGACCACCACGAGCGGGCCGAGGGGAAGCACCATGCGCCGCGCCCTGCTCCGAACTTCGCCATGCGGCGCCACCGGTCCACCTGCGGCGCCGCAGTAGGGGCGCTAGGAGGGGTCGATCTCGATGAGGGCCATGGCGATGGCGATCGAGCCGAGGATCACGAACACGGCGTAGACCCCGAGCGCCCGGCGCACCGCTTGGCTGGTTCCGACCCGTACGCCTTCGGTTCGATAGCCGAGGAGCTTGATCGCCTGCCGGCCGCCGGTGTCGAGGTAGACGGCGCCACCGATCAGCGCGAGGTAGGGCCACCAGGCGCCGTCGATCAGCATCAAGACGCCGGCGACGGGCAGGGTCCACATCGACAGCAGATCCCAGCGGGCGGTGCCGGCGGTGTCCCGTGCGTAGATCGGGTCGATGGTGTCGGGCTGCTCCTGGAGTCCGAGTCGTCGTGCGAGCGGGAGGTCGACCACGGAGATCCACTGGCCGAGGTAGATCGGCCACATGAGGAGCGCCAGGAGGGCGGTGACGGTCTGCATTGCCTACTCCCTTCGTCGGAGCTGTGAGGGGGCCGCGTTCACGAGACCACCGTCTGGGAGTTGGCGACGGCGATCGTCAGGAGGCCGGTGGTGAGGTTGGCGACGATCCAGATGTGCCGCGCCGGCCATCGGGTGAAGGGACGGTGGTAGCCCACTCGTGCCTGGTTCCTCGTCCAGAACCAGAAGCTCAGCGCGTGGTAGGTGAGGGCGACGCCGGGCACCCACGCCCACACGTATCCCCAGGCTGCGTCGGCGATGAGGCCGACGGCAGCGATGGCATACGTCCAGCCGATCAGGACGTCGGCGACGGCGATACCGAGCTCGTACGCCCGGTACTCCTCGGGCGAGTCTGCCTCCTGGATGCCGAGCTTGATGGCGCCCTCCAAGTCGAGCACCGAGTAGAGCTGGCCGAGGAAGTGGAATCCGAACCCGACAGCGAGGACGAGCACTCCGGCCGCGACGTTGGCCTGCGGGAAGATCTGATCCATCGTTCGTTCCCCTTTCAAGAGATCTCGGCAGCGACGCCCTTCGACGAGACCGCGGTGGCAACTCGTTCGGAGTCGCCCAGGACTTCGAGTCTCGGATAGCTCTTCGGCGTCTGCGCCGAGGACTCGTCGTAGGCGGTGAGTGAGGTGAAGAGCCGGAGCGCGTTGTCGAGCATCCGCGTCGCGATGTCGGCGCCAGGCAGCGCACGGTTGGTGACGAGGTTGGCGCTCTCACCGCTGATGTAGGCATCGATGACGTAGAACGCGTTCTGCGCGACGTCCCGGTCCGTCTCGGGCGCGCAGGCCACGATCACGTCGACGAACCACTCGTTCAAGGCCACGACCGTCTGGATCACCTCGTCGGAGTACGTACCGTCGTTGATCGGGTCCCAGCTGATGAATCGGTAGAGCCCCGGATGCTCACGGGCGTATGTGATCAAGTTGGCGACGACGTGGCGGAGGAAGTCGAGCGGCGGCGCGTCATCGTCGAGGCCGTTCGCGACGGCGTGGGCGTAGTGGATGACGGCACGTCGAAGGGCTTCCCACAACAGACCGGGTAGGCCATCGAAGTAGTTGTAGACGTTCGTGGGGGCACACCCGACGCGTCGCGCGACCTCTCGCAGGCTGAGGTTCTGTGACCCACCCTGCTCCTCGATCAGCTCGAGGGTGACATCGACGAACCGTTCAGCCGTTGCCCCGCTGCGCTTCTTGACGACCATGTCGACGTGCCTCAACGCTGTGTCTGAACGCTGTTCATTAACAATGTTAATGTACAGCGTTAACGATCAGCGTGTCAAGAGTGCCTGCGAGCTGGAACGGGACGCGGTGCAGGCATCGGGACAGGTCGTTGTCGAGGTCGGGGCAACTCGGCCCATCAGGACATGTCGAGACGTCTCGTCATCAGGCCGAGTGGGCGGCGTTGTCGAAGCGGGTGTAGTGACCGAGGAACACGAGCCGCTTGGTGCCGATCGGGCCGGCGCGGTGCTTCGCGATGATGACCTCGGCCGAGCCCTTGTCGGGCGACTCGGCGTTGTACACCTCGTCGCGGTAGAGGAACATCACCACGTCGGCGTCCTGCTCGAGCGAGCCCGACTCGCGCAGGTCGCTGAGCATCGGCCGCTTGTCGGAGCGTGCCTCGAGGCTGCGGCTCAGCTGGCTGAGCGCCACGATCGGCACCTCGAGCTCGCGCGCCAGCACCTTGAGGTTCCGGCTGATCTCGCTGACCTCGAGCTGGCGGTTCTCGGCCGTGCTGCTGCCGCCCATCAGCTGGAGGTAGTCGATGACGATCAGGCCGAGCCCGCCGTAGCGGGCCTTGATGCGGCGCGCCTTGGCGCGGATCTCCATGACGGTGACGCGCGGGTTGTCGTCGAGGAACAGCGGCACCTCGAGCCGGCCGATCGCCTTGCCGATCTTGGCCCAGTCGGCCTCTGCGAGCTTGCCGGTGCGCAGCTTCGTACGGTCGACGCGCGCCTCGGCGGCGAGGATGCTCTGGGTCAGCTCTTGGTGGCCCATCTCGAGCGAGAAGAACAGCACCGGCTTGGTGGAGTTCTGGGCGACGTGCGACGCCATGCCGAGCGCGAAGCTCGACTTGCCCATCGCAGGGCGGGCACCGACGATGTAGAGCGCGTTCTCCTGCAACCCGCTCAGCAGTTCGTCGAGATCGGTGTAGCCGGTGGCGACACCGGTGATGGTGTCACCGCGGTCGTAGGTCTCTTGCAGGTGGTCCATCACCTCGGGGAGCAGTTCCTCGATGGTGCGGGTCGAGTCGGTGACGCGCTGCTCGGCGACGTTGAAGACCTTGGTCTCGGCCTCGTCGAGCGCCTTGACGACGTCGTCGGGTTCGCCGTACGCCAGCTCGGCGATGTCGCCGGCCGCGTAGATCAGCTGCCGCAGGAGCGCCGTCTCCTGGACGATCTTGGCGTAGTGACCGGCCGACGAAATGGCCGGCGTAGCGTTCTGCAGCTCGTGCAACGCCTCGGGACCGCCGACCTCGTCGAGCAGGCCGGCGCGGCGCAGCTCGTCGGCGACGGTGACGGTGTCGGCCGGCGAGGCGCTCGAGTAGAGCGCACGGATGGCGTCGAAGATGTGGCGGTGTGCCGGACGGTAGAAGTCGGCGGGTTGGAGCCCCATCTCGCTGACGGTGCCGATCGCGTCGCGCGACAGCAGCAGCGCGCCGAGCACCGACTCCTCGGCGTCGATGTTGTGCGGTGGGACGCGGCCGCGACTCGAGGACTGGCGGGGTTGCCGATCGTCGGGTTGTGGTCTGCTCCCGCCGCTGGATTCGATGGGGAAGTACTCATCACCAGCCATGGGGATCTCACTCTGACGGAACGGCGCTGTGGGATGGAAGAGGACAACCACGGAAACGGTGAGGACAACGCGGGAAATCTCGGGGACAAGCCGGTCGTGCGCTGTGGACGCCCATGTGGACAACTGTGACGCGACGGTGTCACAAGGTGGCGGACTGCCAGCGGGTCCGGTGCGGCAGTCCGGAACGCGTGAGCTTCTTGCGCACATACTGCGCAACTTCCTCACGCGTTGCCCCCGCTCGCCGGGTGGGCGGGCGCGGAACG
>JAAUYD010027072.1_pt1 | contig 26063 bp, 24 predicted proteins | sample 7278101 | NCBI WGS metagenome assembly JAAUYD01 (sample SAMN14350128, study PRJNA611818) | marine sediment metagenome | isolation source: surface marine sediment (0.6m) | place: French Polynesia: Moorea | collected 2018-08
AGGATGGTGAACGCGTATTGTCCGATGGCCTGGATGCGTTCAGTCAACTGGTTGATCTGGCCGAGTCGATGGGGATTGTGGTTGTTGCGGCCGCCAGCAACAGTGGACCGGATAACGACGGACTGCCGGCTCCCGCATGTGCGACCAGGGCGATCACGGTTGGGGCTTCGCTGACGGGGGATACAGTGACCCGTGATGATGATCATGATCTTTATGATCGATCCCCCCGGGGAAAACGATGGGATGATGGCGACGCCGATTCGCTGGATGAGCTAAAACCGGAGGTCGTGGCGCCGGGGTTTCACTATCTTGATGCAGCGGGGGTAATAATAACTGCCGCACGGGATTGTGTCGATTGCAGTGGATCTGCTCACGCTACATCGGCAGCATCTGCTTTTGTGTCGGGCATTGCGGCGCTGACTATGGAGGCCAGACCCGGCATCAATGCAGCCTCGGTGAGACAGCTGATCATCGACACGGCCGAATTGCCTGCCGGTATTGGCCCCACCGATCCTGCAGTAGACCCTGAATGGAATCAATATTGGGGGTGGGGCCTGGTCAATGCGGGCGCTGCGATCGCTGCCGCCACCAGCGGCAATGATGTCAGATTCCCGAATCCCCAACCACCCGGCGTCAGATCGGACGATATCGGGGCGACAGATGAGGATGATCTCATGGTGGGGCATACCACCGAGGTTTTCGCGGATGTGCTTAACGATGGAGCGGATACGGCCTATGGCGTCCGGGTCAATTTTGGCGTTCACGCATATGAGGCAGATGTTCCCACCTTTTTCGATATCGGGACCCGTATCATTGACCTTGCGGCCGACGGCATGCCGCATCGCGTTGCAATACCCTGGAGGCCGGAGGACTATACGCATCAATGCTTGAAGGCGGAAATAGGGTATGGACCGGATACCGATTTTTCGAACAACATCGCAGAGCGAAATATTACGGTGGCCGATTCTCCTGTCTCGTTCCAGCTCCGCAATACCTATTCTGAAGAACCCATGCAAATCCGTCTTGTGGCCGAATATGATGATCCGGATTGTGACTGGCCCTATACGATACAGCCGACTAAAGTGATTTTGGGAGCCAATGATTGTCCGCAAGACATTGTGGCTGAGATCTTCCCACCGGAAGATGCCCCACCGGGGACAACCCACATCCTGAATATTTACCCGGAAATTCGCACAACCTCCGGTACTGTCAGATTGGGGCATGTGTCTATCCTGAAGCGCATCCCCAAGACTGAGTAAACCCGCGCGGATAATGGGAGGCGTGGCCAGGGGTTGTTGCCTCACGCCCTCGGTGGTTTTTTAAGGGACATGCGCGCCATGCGTTTTCCTGCCGTCGCCCCGTAAAAAACTGACCACGTTGCAAGAATTAAGAGAAAAAAGAAACGCTTGTCCGCTATCGATCGAAAACCGAATGGACGCCCTGCCCCTACGCTAATGTCCAGCGGATCGTCACCGGTAAAGACGGGGGCATCGCCAATGTGCATGTCGTCCGTGTGCAACCAGGCGATTCGCATCTGCACGTGGGGTATGGTGAAGTGTATGACGTGTTCTCTGGTAGTGGCACCATTAACATTGGTGAAGCCGAATATGATTAAGATCCCAGCGCCGTGGAGACCATCCCCGCCGGTAGGCCCATATCCTTTACTCGGACACCGACGTCTTTGTAGAATTCATCGTCTTCGACACGCCACCCATGAACATTTATGATCTAAGGGCCACGCCGATAGCAGGTTACGCAGCAGAAAAAAGGGGGCACGGCTATTCTGCCGTGCCCCCCGTCTGTTTTACTGAATGGTGATCTGTTTGGGTTTGCTGGACGCCGGCTTGGGAATGTTCAGCTCAAGCACACCATCCTTGTGCACGGCCTTGATCTGCTCGACATCCGTCTCCGCCGGCAGGGTGAAAGTGCGTTCGAACCGCCCGTAGGAGCGTTCGCGAAGGGTATACCTCTCCTCATTGACCTCCTTGTCAACGGACCGTTCGCCTTTGAGCGTCAGCACCCGGCCGTCCACATCGATGGATATCTGGTCCTTCTCCACCCCCGGCAATTCGGCCTTCATCACAATGTGATCGTCTTCCTCGAAAACATCCACTTTCGGAAGCCACCCCTGGATCAAGTCCGTCCGCGATCCATTGAAAAAACTACCCAAGAAATCATCGAACACACTGTCCATCCGCCGCCGGAAGTTGAATACGTCTCTGGTTGGGTTGAGTTTGACAAGCTGCATGGTTACCTCCCTGTCTGTGGGTCGTGAACCCATTGTATATTGACTGACAGTAAGATAGTAATGCATTTATTTGTGTCAACATATTTTATAAAATTACTTATTACAATAAATATAATAAAGTAATGTTAATTCGAGCTCTACACTCCGGCAGATAACGGCAAAGCGAATCATTCGATGGGAAATCCGCTTTCACGCCAGCGGGTCCAGCCGTTTTTCAAGTAGCGCACATTTTCAAAGCCGTTGAGCATCAGAAGCTCGGCAAGATCCGTGGCCAGGTGGCAGACCTCCCCATCACAGTAAGTGATGATTAGCACCGTCGGATCGGTCGCCGCCAGAAAATCGGACAACCAGGTATCCGGTTCGCCAGCAGTCAGATTGAGGGCGCCCCGGATGTGCCCGGCGTCATAATCGCCGGGTTGACGTGAGTCCGCAAAAATCGCATCGCCGGCTTTAAAACGGCTAAATGCTTCCGAGAGGGTGATTTCAGACAGGTCGGTCTCGGACTGGGTCTGCGGGGTGGCGCTTGGATTGACCGCCTGCTGCACGGAGCCGATCTTATCGGGTCTGAGCGCATAGACGGCGAGGGCAAGCCCGAGCGCTACCACAACCAGTAGGACTGCCTCTTTAAGTGTTTGTGTGACCATCTATTGCTCCATCGGCGGGAAGTCCATCCCGTTTATCATTGCCACTGAGTGCCGACAATCATTATGTTTTGCGCACAGATGCACGGATCGATACGGGTATTGCATTTGGCCATTGAATTGTCCACAATGCGATCGATTAAAAGGAAACGGGAGGAGCACCTGCCAATAAGGAGAGTGATCATGTGTGACGTCACCGTATTTGTCCTGAAAAACGGCGTAGAAGAGAACGTGTTGGAAAACGTGGATCTCATCGAGGAAGTGGCCAATGGCATGCGCCTGGTGAACATTTTTGGCGAAGAACGGATCCTGAAAGCCAAAATGGTCCGGTATAACAACAGCGAGAAACGCATGCTCTTCCAACCGGTGTAACGCCTCAGAGCCTGTTTCAAAACGTTTCAGTTCGGTCAAGATCAAGGCGAACGATCATTTCAACCGCAGACATACCGGCGGTATGTCGAGGATTGAAATGCGAGGCCAACGACGATATTGGTCGAAATGGGACGTTTTGAAATTGGCTCACTAATCGTAGGTTTCGATAAACAGCCTCGACGCACCGAACTGACGGTCGATAATCGCCGCGGCATCCCGGATCATGGAACGCCGACCGCACAGGTAAAAGTCGTATATTCCCGGTTCAAGCTGTTCCTGCAGATAATCGGTCACCCGACCTGAATAGACCCCGGTCGGCTTGCTGTTCTCCGCATCAAGCTGTCTAATACAGGGGATGTAGTCACGCAGCCCGGGCGCCAGCAGATCCCGGTAAACCAGCCGGCCGGTGCTGCCGGCGCCGTGCAGCAGCAGGGCATCGCTCACCCCGCTGCGGTAAAAGGCCACAAACGGCGCCACCCCGGTTCCCGTGGCCACGAATACCGCCGGATTGGCAACACTCTGGTATACGAAATGGCCGCGGGGACGGGACACCTCAAATTCCGTTCCGATTTCAGCCGTCATGATCTGGTTGGAAAAACGCCCCCGGTCTACCACGGCGATGCAAAAATCAAGCGTGTCGCTTTCCGGATCGGAAACCATGGTGTAATCCCGCTGGTAGCCGTCCATCATAAACCGCGCATACTGACCGGGGATGAAGGCATAGTCCGACGGTTTATGCAGCCGAAACTCCAGAATCCCGGGCGCCAGCCACTGCCGCGAAATCAACGCCGTAACCAGCGGGTTGTCGGCTGCTATGGTTGCCACAATGTATCCCCTATACCGTGAATATGGTTGCAGTAACGCGCCAGAACAAACAGATAGTCGGACAGCCGGTTGAGAAAGACCAGGATGTGCTGCATGGTTTCGGTGGTCTCAGAGCCACGGTCTTCGCGCTCGACCAGTTCGATGGCCCGCCGTTCCGTCCGTCGGCAAACTGTACGCGCCATGTGGGCCAAAGACGCGGACAGGTGCCCGCCGGGCAGCACGAACTGCTTCAGCTCGGGCAGTGCTGTGTTCATGCGGTCGATGGCCGCTTCCACAACACCGGCTGAATCACTGCCAAACGGTTTGAGAAAGCGAGCGGATGCGGCACCGGGCGTGGTTGCCAGCCAGGCACCGGCGTCCAACAGCATCGCCTGCACGACCTGGATCTCATCCTTGAGCGCTTGCTGATCCGCGTCAATCGCCGCAGCCACGGCGCCGATCACGGAATTGAGTTCGTCCAGATCGCCGTAGGCCTCGATACGCGGGCTGCTCTTGGAAACCCGTTCACCGCTGAAGAGGCTGGTTTTGCCCCGATCTCCCGTACCTGTATAGATTTTCATGACACCTTCACCTCCCGGAGTCTGCTAAGTCGCAGAACTTCGTTATCTCTTTAAATTTCCCGCACCGTATTCGATTCACCATGCGGCGTTGCTTTGCACCAGCGGCGGCCGACTGCAAACCACATCAGGCTGAGTGCCTGCAATGCGACCATCAGACCAAAGCCCGCCCGGTAACCGGCCAAGGCATAACTACCGTCATCGCCGACGGGCCACAGGCCGATAATCGCACCGATAGCCCACTGACCCGCAAACGCGGCTACAAAAACCAGCAGATTGACCGCGGTGGTGACACGCCCGGACAATTGGATCGGGAATCGCTGAGAGAGCGCGGCGTAGGCGATAATGCCCGACGTGCCGAAGAAACCGAACAGCGGCCATACAAACCTTGCCCAGGTGGACGGCGCCACCAACAGCAACACCTGAACCGACAAAAAGAGTCCCATTCCGGTTACCGCCGTTGTCAGCACGCTGATGCCCGATCGGCTCAATCGCTCAGCCAGGGATCCCAGCAAAATGAAGCCGACAACCATGGCCACCGCCACCCACAGGAGCATGCCGGCCACACCAGTGCGGTCCATTGCGGCCACATCCTTGAGCCAGGGGCCGGACCACAACCCTTGAATCGATAGAAACGCCGCTTGGGACAAGGTGGTCAAGGGTGCCACCCGCCAGAACGCGACACTGGTAAACACCGTCTTGACCCCCTGCCATTGACTGCCGAAACGCTCCCCTGCTTCACCTGAAGGCTTCTCAGGCACCACGGCATATACGACCATGGCCACCAACAGGGTAACCACTGCCAAGACCATGAAAACGCCACGCCAGTCGGTGATCTCGAGGGCAGCCTCCACGGGTGCCGTGGCCGCTAAGGCGCCGAAGCCGCCAGCGGCCATCTGAAATCCGTTGACCAGGGGCCACTTCTCCTTGGAAAACCACAGGGTATAGGCTTTAAACGCCGCCATCAGGCAGGCTGAAACACCAAAGCCGATGAAGGCCCGGGCAACCACCAGCCCGGATAGGGTGGCGGACCGTGAGAACAAAAATGCCCCCAACCCGGCAAACAGCAATAATAAGGCTTCCACCCGCCGGGGACCATAACGATCCAACAAAACCCCCAGTGGCAGTTGAAACGAGGCAAAGGCGATGAAATAGGTCGAGGTCAACAACCCCAGCGCCGACGGACCGACACCCAAATCATTCACCAGGTCCGGGGCAATCACCGCATTGACCACCCGATACAGGTAGGAGAGAAAATATCCCGCCGCAAAAGGCAAAAAGACCCGTAATGTGGTCAAGGATGACGTGCTCATGCAGCCCGGCCTTTCGATGGGGTGACTTGGCGATTTCCGGCGGTCTTGTATGTCCCGATTACCAAAAAAGATGGCTGCAAGATACGTTGCCCTCAGCCGGTTGACAAGTTTTTTCCAAGATTGCCCCCTTAGGCTCCGAGTGGATAAGATACCTGTTACTGAAATGGCCATTTGCCTGCGAAACGTGACATGGCTATACTGATCCCAACCGTTACCTTCATACAGGAGAACCCACCAGCAATGGTTGCAGACCCGGATGACAAACCCTTGACCACCATGAGGCAGCAGTTGAGTAGCCAGCGCGCGGCATTTTTAAAAGATCCGATGCCCTCGGCCGATCGGCGCAAGCGGCACCTATTCCAGCTGGCATCAGCCCTGAAAACGAATCAGCATCGGTTGGCCGAGGCCATCGACAGGGACTTCAAGGGACGCAGCCGGGACGAGACCCTGTTGGCGGAAATCTTTCCCAGCCTGGATGGCATCCGGCATGCGATTCATCATGTGGGGCACTGGATGCACCCATCCCGACGTCGGGTGGGCCTCATTTTTCAACCGGCGCGTGCCAGAGTGCTCTATCAGCCGCTGGGGGTGGTCGGTGTCATTTCGCCGTGGAACTATCCTGTCTACCTGACCATTGGGCCGCTGACCGGTGCGCTGGCCGCCGGTAACCGTGTCATGATAAAGGCCAGCGAACACACGCCGCACACCACAGAGGTCATTCGGCAAATGCTGGCTGGCCGATTCGCTCAAGACCATGTAACGGTGGTCAGCGGTGATGCTGACATCGCCGCGGCATTTTCAAAACTGAATTTCGACCACCTGCTCTTTACCGGGTCGACGGCAGTGGGTCGCCACGTCATGCGGGCGGCAGCAGAGCGCCTGACCCCCGTCACCCTGGAATTGGGAGGTAAATCTCCGGCGCTGGTGGCACCGGGATACCCCATTGACACGGCTGCTGCACGCATCGCCTTCGGCAAGTGTTTCAATGCCGGACAGACCTGCATCGCCCCCGATTACCTGCTTTGCCCGCAGGATCGTGTGGATGCCTTCGTGGATGCTTTTTCATCCGCAGTATCCCGCATGTATCCCACCATGGCAGCCAACCCGGACTACACGGCTATCGTCAACCAGCGCCAGTTCGAGCGGCTTTCGGACTACCTGACGGATGCAAGACAAAAAAAAGGACGCCTGCTGGAAATCAATCCATCGGCAGATAATTTTAAGGGTACGCTAAAAATGCCGGTGTGGCTGGTGCTCGAACCCGCCAACAGCATGACGGTCATGCAACAAGAGATATTCGGCCCTATTCTTCCCATCATTGCCTACCGCGAATTGTCCGAGGCCATCGATCATATCAACTCGCGGCCACGGCCGCTTGCATTGTATTACTTTGACCACAACCGGCGGCGAATCCCCACGGTTCTCAACCAGACACGATCGGGTGGGGTGTGCATCAACGACACCCTGGCCCACGTGGCCCAGGACGATCTGCCCTTTGGCGGAATCGGACAGTCCGGCATGGGCGCCTATCATGGTATAACCGGTTTCCAGACCTTTTCCAAAGCACGACCCATATTTCAACGCGGACGGGTCAACAGCACCCGTCTGGCCTGGCCGCCGTATGGCAGCCGCATCCAGCGCTGGCTCTATCGTTTTCTGCTTCGCTGAAAACGGATCGGGATGTCATCAATAGCTCCCGACTCCGGCAGGTCCCTGAGCAAAGGACCCAATGCCTTCTAACATTAGCCAATGTCATCGATCGGATGCCTGGCTGGTGCTTATCGGCTGGGCCTTGTCTTAAGTTTTTTGTTGTATTGGCGCAACAATTTCCACTGACAATAGTTGGAGGGATTGGCACGGGTCGGCTTCAGTATTTTTTCGGCGGCCTTTAAATCCATGCCGGTTCTCATCAGAAACGCGCTGACAAACGTTCCGGTGCGCCCCACTCCGAAACGGCAATGCACCAGTACTTTGTGGCCGTCGGCAATTTTCTTTTCCACCCAGTCCAGCGCTTTTTCCATCTCCCCCATATCGGGGGCGCACTCATCAGCGATCGGCAGGTAGTAAACGTCGAACCCAGTCTCCTGCTGAATCTCATGCAGGTCACAGTATTCGCCACATAAGTTGACGATGGCATCTATGCCCCGGTCCTTTATCGCATCCAGATCCGCATAGGAAAACGGAGCATGACCGGCGGCCACCTGATCGGTGATCCAGGTCAATTCGTAGCCACCCACAGGCGTTCCTTTCGATTGAGGGTTGGGTTTCCAATTGGATGTCGCCACACCGGGATGAAATCATCCCGGGCATGTGTTGATCGCAGCGGTTCGCTATGCCACCGCCGGGGAATAGCCGTTGTAAGCCGTGAAGGACTCCCGGAATATCAGCTTGACAATTCCACATTGGAAAAATGGTAGCGGCCCTGCATGAACGCGTCGACATACCCGTCAGCCATGCGTTCGTCCTTAAGGTACATGTCCATCAGGCGTGTGGCGCCCAGCAACCGGCCGACCATGTCCAAGGTTCGAGCGGTATTTTCCTGTTCGTCGGCAGCATATCTGGCATCGATCAAATCGCTCGTACGCTTCACGTCGAATCCCAACCGTTTAAACACCCGGCTCAGAAAAATGGCACGCAGCCGACGTTTGTCGATATCCGCGCCGCCGCCGGAAAAGCGCAGCATGATGTAGTTGTCCGCCGACACCTGGCCGCACACGGCGTCCAGAACAACGAAGTGATAACCGAAACGCAGATTGAGATTGGCATAGGTCGCTGAGATGATCGCATGGCTGGCGAACATGACCGAGTCGGGACTGATGTATCCGCCGCTCATCACCACCTTATCGTGGGACTCCCAATCGAAATGGGAAAACGATCCCCATTGGATGTCCGGATGGGTCAACCCGTCGAACAGGGCGCGCAACGGTGCACTGGCCACATGGGTTAGGTCCAGTTCCGATCGCTCGTCGGGATGGCCGCAGAGACCGCCGCCGAGGTCGATCACGTAAAAAAGCATGGGGATGCCGATCTTCAGTTTCCGGGAACCGCCAATCCGCCGCAACCGGATATTGCTGAGCTGAAACATGGCTGCCACCGCTTTTTCATGCACAAACCGGATGATATCGTGATGGGATCGACAGCCATGGGGGGTGAAGTTGCTGCCCTGCGGGTCCACCAATTCGAGGACCGATATGAAGCCCATCATCGCCCCCAACCGATTCATGAAGGGGCTGTCCGTCAGCAGATTTCGGCGGGCACAGGGGCTATCGATCATGCGCTTGACGATGCCGCGGTACACCGTCCCGTTTTCGGCATTGACGGTTACGTCGATGCCTTCCGGGATGGTTTTCAGCGCCTCAGGCACATTGACGATGGTGGGGATCCCAAATTCACGGGCCACCGAGGCAAAATGCCCCACAGTGCTGCCGGCTTCGGCCACCACGGCATTCAGCCGGTTGGCCGCCGCAGCGAACGCCGGCGGAATGCCGTGGGTGACCGCCACCGAACCGTCCGGTATGTGGGCCAGGTCAGACGGTGCTTCGATCGCAACGGTGGTTCCGGCAGCGATGCCTCCGGCGGCTAGTCGTCCGCCGGAAACAAGCACCGCATGGTCCACCGCATCGAAGGTGCAGGTCAATTGTGCGGTTGTCGGCGTGGGCGCTTCATTGTAAAACGGCCGGGTCTGAAGCAGGAAGAGCCGATCATCGTCGGTCAGGCACCATTCCACGTCCTGGGTGTGGTCAAAGTGGTTCTCCAGACGCTGTCCCCAACGGGCCAGTTCCAGGACGTCGGCTTCGGCGATCGGGTCGCTGGCCGCCTTGACGTTGTCCAACATACGGGTCACGAGCCCCTGACGCGGGTCAACAACACGTTGCTCGTGCTGGCGGTGTGGGTGATGGGAGACAACGGACGGAGAGGCCGATTTGGCAACCAAGTAGACCGCCGGAACCGTCTGGCCGTCCACCAGGGGCTGCCCCAGGCCCCAGATCGTATGAATGCAAAGCCGTTCTTTTTGCGATTTGTCCGGATCACCGGTGACCATGATACCGCTGGCCGCGGCGGCGATCATCTCGACGACCAACACCGCCATGGGCACTTCCTGATCTCTGAGGCCGTAGTTGATCCGGTAAACCAGCGCCGAGGGGGAGTATTTGCTCGCCAGAACCTGTTTGTAGGCCTGAACCACTTCTGATTCGGCAACATTCAAGGCGCTGTGATATTGCCCGGCAAAGGAGGTTCGGCTGTCTTCGCCCACCGCGCTGCTTCGTACCGCCAATCGCCGGGTATGAACACTGCGAGTACGCCAATGCGAAATGGCATCGGCCACCGCAGCCACAATCACTTCGGGAACCTCGGCAGCCTGAATGGCCGCACTTATCCGGGTTGACACCTCGGCCAGAGATTTTCCGGATCGGATATCCAATTGGCTCAGGTTGCGGGCAATCAATCGATCGAGACGGTTGAAGGTAATGAACCGGTGAAATGCCGTGGTCGTGATGGCAAACCCAGTTGGAACCGGCAGTTTCAGGATTTGCGAAGCACTGGCCAGGTTGGCGGCCTTGCCGCCGACGAGAGACTGATCGAGGGCCTGCGGGTCATCCAACGCCAGCGTGTAAGGTTGCTCCGCAGAAACCTCGGCGGGAATCAGCAAGTAGCGCACATAGTCATCGAACTTTTTGTGGACGGCTTGCAACTCCGTGTACTTACCCGGACAGATGCCGGCCAGATCGGTGATCATCTTGCCCACGGCCACGGAGAATTGGTTGTATTTATCTTCGACCCGGTTGAAATCCACGGGGACCTGCTGGTAGAGGATCTCTTCCAGTTCGGCCATCAATTCGTGGGCCAACTTGTCATGGTCGAGCAATGATTGAAAGGCCCGATATTTCTCCCGAATCGCCATTTCGGGGCGAAAAAGTTGAATGGTCCAGCGTTTGAAGAGATGGTTGCGTATCACACGGCACCTGATTAGAGTTGACGGTCAGGGCTGAAAAGCCAGCTGGTGGGACAAGCGTGTGCAATGATTGCGAGATCGGCGCGCTGCGGCGGCCCGACGGAAACGCAAAACCAAAAGCGCCCGGTGAGCACCGGGCGCTGGATGCATACCGCAGTTTGATGGACCGTGGCTTACTTGGTTCCGAAGATTTTGTCGCCGGCATCGCCCAACCCGGGCAGAATATAGCCGATATCATTGAGCCTGTCATCGATGGCGGCCAAATATACATCCACGTCCGGATGGGCCGCTTCCAGCCGTTTGAGCCCTTCGGGCGCGGCAACCAGAAACAATCCCCTAATCTGACGGCAGCCGGACTCTTTCAGCAGGTCGATGGTCGCTACCAGCGTTCCTCCCGTGGCCAGCATCGGGTCCAGAATGAGAGCGATGCGCTCTTCCATATTGCTGGTCATTTTCACATAGTAGCGCACCGGTTCCAACGTCTCTTCGTTGCGGTACAATCCCACCACGGAGACCTTGGCCGAAGGGACGAGATCCAGCACCCCGTCCATCATTCCCAACCCCGCGCGCAGGATGGGTACCACCGTGATCTTCTTGCCTTTGATTTTTTCGATAACCACATCACCGGCCCACCCCTGGATGGTGCTGGTCTCGGTCTCCAGATCCTTGGTGGCTTCATAGGTGAGCAGTGTGGCCAGTTCGTTGGCCAGTTCTCTGAATTTCTTGGTCGTCACATCATGGGCCCGCATAAGGCCGATTTTATGTCTGATCAACGGGTGTTCAACAAGATGTACGGGCACACATCCTCCTTTGGAACCCGGTGATCGACAACCGGGCAACGGTGAAACGGGTAGTGGTCGCAGGAACGATCAAAAATCACCCAACGGTCGGTTAAAGGTAAATGTGAACGGATCGGCTACCAGGTAGTTGAAAGCGGGCTCAACGTTACCACCCAAAAGGGAAAACGGCGATGTCACGATGAACACAGCGCCGCCGATCACCGTGGCCGCAAGTCCCAGGGGCCTGACAACCACTTCTGCGGCCATTTTACCGGCAATGACATCGTCATCCTGCTCAAGACGCTCCTGGGCCAGGCATGTCGTCCAAGGCACTGCGATCAAGGCCAGCACGGTCAGCAACACCATTGCTTGCTTCAGGAATCCGTTCATTCCTTTTTCCTCCTTTGTTGAGGGTAGGGCGCCCCGCTCACTCGGCGGAGACAGGTAACATGTCGAATTTTATATTTTTAGCAGGTAATGGGCGTGCATGCAATGTATGATATGGTTGTAAGCGACCTTTTGCGCGGCTATAATGCGCCACATGCAGGGCCGGCTGCTTCCGGAAATAAATACAACGTGCTAAAATCATTTAATAAAAATTAAAAGCCCATCATGAACCGTCCAACCGATGCGCATGCACCGATCATGGCCGTAGCCGTAGCGCTGCCGGTGTATGACACCTTCAGCTACAGCATTCCGGCGCATTTGGCCACCCAGGCCCGTCCAGGTGTGCGGGTGCTGGTCCCCTTTGGCAGACGGACAATCACCGGTTTCCTGATTGGCCCGGCGCGATCAGCAGACCTGCTCGACATCAAGCACATATTGGACATCCTCGATGAGGCCCCCCTCTTTCCATCCGGTATGATTCCCCTGTTCGAATGGATTGCCAGTTATTACATGCATCCATTGGGTCAGGTGATCAGCACGGCCCTGCCTGCCGGCTTGAATTTGGCTGACATTGCCGTCCTGACACTGCGGCAAACCGGTCGGCAGGCCATGGCCTCTTCCTCACGATCTCCTCTGGAAAAGCGTATCCTGTCCGGCCTGTCCAACGGTCCGATGGACATTAAACAATTACAAAAAAAAATTGGCCAGCCGGTTTCATGGGCCTTGATCCATCAAATGCGTCAACGCAGGTGGATCGAGGTAGAACGCCGGATCAAAGCCCGGCAGATCCGGCCCAAATCCATCCGCATGGTCAGCTTGGATGGCGCCGCTGACCTGCCGGGCCGATCGTCCAGGCAACGCCGTGCCATCCGCAGCCTGCTGGAGACCCACGGCGACCTGAGCCTGCCGGCACTGCGACAGCATATCCCCACCGCACCCGGATTGGTTCGGGCGATGCAGAAGGCGGGTCAGGTTGTCGTCTATGAAAAAAACGTCTACCGCGACCCTTTCGGCGACCCGATCGAATCGGACGTGCCCCCCCGGCTCACCGGCGAGCAGGCCGCAGCGGTCGACCGCATGGCCCCGATGTTGGGACAGGGGTTCAATACCGTCCTGTTGGCCGGCGTCACGGGCAGCGGCAAAACCGAGATCTATCTCAAGCTGACCCGGTCCGCTTTGGACAAAGGACTGCACGTACTGGTGCTGGTGCCGGAAATCGCCTTGATCTCTCAAACCGAGCGCCGATTCCGGGCACGCTTCGGCGAGACGGTGGCCGTCCTCCACAGCGGCCTGTCCAAAGGAGAACGTTTCGACCAATGGCGCCGTATTGCCAAGGGCGAGGCGTCTATCGCCATCGGCGCCCGCTCATGCATTTTTGCTCCCTTCAATGATATCGGTTTGATCATCGTGGACGAGGAGCACGACGACTCCTACAAGCAGGAGAGCGGGCTGCGCTACAACGCCAGGGACGTTGCCGTGGTCCGGGCCCGCCAGCACAACGCCCTGGCCATTTTGGGATCGGCCACACCGTCGGTTCAATCCTGGCACAATGTCGCCACCGGCAAATATGAAGCTGCCCTTCTTTCCCGGCGGGTCAACCGCCGGCCGCTGCCGGTCATCCAGACCGTGGATCTCTCCCAAAACCGCGACGAACACGGCATCCGCCGCTACATTACCCGGCAGCTCCAAGAGGCCATCCGCACCACCCTGGATGAAGGCAACCAGGCCCTGATTTTTTTAAACCGGCGTGGATTCGCCGCATTTCCGGTTTGTGCAGCCTGCGGCCAACCCATACGATGCAACAATTGCGACATCTCCCTGACCTTGCACAAACAGACCAAGGCCTACCGCTGCCATTACTGCGGATTTTCCAAGGCTGCCGTATCGACCTGTCCCGCTTGCGCTTCCGAAAAAATCAGACTGTTGGGCGTGGGTACCGAGAAGATCCAGGAAGCGATGACCCAGCTGTTTCCTGACGCCCGGGTGGCCCGCATGGACCGGGACACCATGACGCGCAAAGGGTCGGTGGTGCGTCTGCTCAAAGATCTCAAGCAGCGTCGCATCGACATCTTGGTGGGCACCCAGATGGTGGCCAAGGGGCACGATTTTCCGGGCATTACCCTGGTGGGCGTGGTCTGCGCCGACCTGACCTTGAACTTCCCCGATTTTCGTGCGGGAGAGCGCACCTTTCAGCTGCTGGCCCAGGTGGCCGGTCGGGCAGGCCGCGGCGATCGTCCCGGCAAGGTAATCCTGCAAACCTACAATCCGCAGCATTTCAGCATTCTGGCGGCCAAACACCAGGATTTCAGGGCCTTTTTTAACCAGGAAATCGGTTTTAGAAAGGCCTTGGGCTACCCGCCCTTCACCCGCATGATTGCCATACGCATGGCGGGCAAGGACCGCCGGCAAACGGCCGACTACGCCAGCGCGATGGGTGAATCCTGTCGAGTCATCCTGGCTGCCGGGAGCACCTTTCACGGAAAGGTCAAGGTGATGGGCCCCATCGAAGCCCCGCTGGCGCGCATTGCCAATCACCACCGCTGGCAGCTATTGGTCAGCAGCCCGGACACCGCCACCCTGCATCGCTTCGTTCATGAGTTGGTCTTGGGAGACCGCGCCATGCCTGTCGACCGGCAGATCAGGATGTCCGTCGATGTCGATCCCTTTTTTATGATGTAACTTGACAGGATTGACAGCGACGCTTAAAAATAACCCTCGTTCGGACCGTTCGGGACAACGGCCGATCTGATTTTCACCAAGGAGAATGTCCATGAGATTACTAAGAATTTCATCCACAACCGTGCTGCTGGTGTTTTTAACCGCGATACTGGCTATGGCGGCTTCAACCGACGCGGCCGACAGCGCGGTCGTCAAGCACGCCGCCGCGGTCATCCCGGAAGCGCACCACACATTCGAAGCGGTGGTCGACGGTACGGAGGTCACCCACGATTTTGCCATCAGAAACACGGGTGACGGCCCCCTTGCCATCCAACAGGTCAAAACCGGCTGAGGGTGCTCGGTAGCCTCCTACCCGAGGCAGATCCCCGCCGGCGGCGAGGGACACATCAGCATAAAAGTCAATACCAGCGGCTACGGCGGCCGCCTGATGAAAAAAAACATCGAGGTGTTCACCAGTGATCCCACCCAGGCGCGCATCACCTTGACCATCAGCGGGAATGTACGCAACTTCGCCACCCTGGAACCCAAATACGCCCGCCTGGTCGGCAAGGCCGGCAGCGAGATTAAAAAAGCGATTACCATCATCCGGGAAAAGGCCTATCCATTCAAGATTGTGGAAGCGAAGGCCAGGAACGGAAAAGACATCGCTATCGATATCAAGGAGTTCAGCGAAACCGAAGGCGATGGTTATATTTTGACCATCGAAAACAAGAAGACCGCCGCCGGCCGCTATGCGGACACCGTCATTCTGATAACCGACAGCAGCATCAAACGGACGATCAGCGTTCCCGTATATGGCCAGATACTGTCGACGACGCCGGCGCCCGCGCCCCAATCGTCAACCGAGAAGACCAACGACAGCTAGTTGTATGCCCGACACACAGCGGTGTCAGCATGCCCGATAGCATCGACATTTCCCTGTCGATGCTATTTTTTGGTCGAGAGGAACATTTCACGGTGAAACGTATGCCTAAAGTCGTCGCCTTCGATTGCGACGGGGTGATGTTCGACTCCCGGGAGGCCAATCAGACCTATTATGACCACATCCTGGAGCACTTCCAGTTGCCGGCCATGACACCGGGTCAATTGGACTACGTCCACATGCACACGGTCGACGAGGCCCTGGCCCACCTAATCCAGGACCCATCGACCTGCGCCGCCGCCCATGCCTACCGGAAGCGATTGGGCTATCTGCCATTTCTGAAGTACATGCACATGGAACCGGGACTGGTGCCCCTGCTTGAGCGGCTTCGCCCCCGCTTTAAAACCGCCGTGGCCACCAACCGCACCGATACCATGGCCCATGTACTGGCCGAGAACCGCATCGACCATCTTTTCGATCTGGTTGTTTGTGCATTGGACGTTCAATTTCCCAAACCCCACCCCGAGTCACTGGTTAAAGTGATCGACCATTTCGCCGTATCACCGCCAGAGGTCATCTACGTAGGCGACTCCCAGGTCGACGAAATCGCTGCCAATGCAGCCGGAATCCAGTTCGTGGCCTACAACAACCCCGACTTGAATGCCGATTACCACATCGACCGGTTGTCCGAGATCTCAGCAATAATAAACCTGTGATGGTCATGCCTGCGCTCCATTCGCTATCGCAATCCTTGAAAGAACGGGCCGAGGATGCCCTTACGGACCCGCATTTTGACTTCATCGCCAAGTATCACGCCGTCTCCGACCTGCGCCGACTGGCGCGGCAGGCACCGGGGATACTCGACGATGCCACCATCGCCGCTGTGGAACACCTCTTGACGTCCACAGCCTTCGACAAAGTCAGACAAGCCTATTTTCTCTTTCGCGAATCCGCAGCGGTGATGACCGATATGGTCACCACGCCGGGTAGTAACGGCATGGCATCAACAGCCCTGGACTGCCTGCAGCGCCTGCTGCTGAACACCACGGGAAGCGCTCACCGGGGTGTGGCCGAAGCGCTCGGTAACCTGCCGGTAGGCGTCGTCGGGCCGCGGTCCATGGTTGTCAGGGCCCCATCCCCCCGGGTAATTGCCTGGAAGCAAATGGTTGCATCGTGTGGGCTAACGGCGACCGGAGAATTATGGTACATCGGCAGAAGCCTGGTATCCCGAACCACCATGGCGGATCACTTGCTGGTGGTCAAACTGGCCAGGCAAACGGACACCGCCGCCGATCTGGCCAGGGAAGCCATGTGGATGGCGCGGCTGCGGCAATCGGACATTGCGGGTGCACGCCGATTTGATATTCCCGCTCCCCTGTCAGTTGACAACCAGCACGTTATCCGCATCAGACACCTGCCTGTGGCCCCGCCGGCCCGTTTCAACCGACACCCGGCAGGCTTGGCCATCGCCTATGTCTGCCACCGGGACTATTTCATCTACCCCAACCAAGGAAAAATGGGTGGCAGCCAGGCGCAAGAGATATTGGCACGCAATGCATTTTTACTGGGCCGTTTGGCGGCCGGCGGCGTGATCCATGAAGCCCCTATCCCGCTGTTTCACAACCGCACCCAACGGCTGCGACGGGACGATCAGGGCCGCTATCAGTGGTTTCGCGCGGGTCGCTTGGACCAATGGCTGGACTCGTGCGCGTTCCCCAATTTCGGTCTTTCGGGCCTGCGGGATTTCGAACATCTGGTCCCTTTGAACGGTAACTGCCGCAACCTGTACCGGCATATCGGCAGCCACATCTTCAGTCTACTGCTCGTGGCCGGCAGCCATTTCCGAAGCCGGGACAAGACCCTGGTGGGATTGGACGACAACCAACAGCCGGTGGATGCCAGACACCTGTTTAACCGGCAGCTGCTCGAACGGATGATCAGGGAGATATTTGAGAACTACTTCACCGGGTTCACCGGCGCACCGCCACCGGCAAACCTGCCGGTGGATATCGATCGCCTGACCCGTCGAATGATCGAAGAGATGGGGGTAGATCGTTACATGACCGAACTGCTGCGCCGGGTCGACCAGCGGGCGTTGACCGACCGGCAGTTTTTCGATTTCCTGGGAGAGCGGGGAAATGGCCCCGGGCAGCTCGACGGCCTGAAACGGGGAGACAAAGACATCCTGATCACCAGCGGCCCCCACCTGGGAGATTTCAACCGTCAGATCTCCCTGCCGGAACTGATCGAATGCACGGCCGCCATGTCCGCCGTGTGCATGGCCGGTCGCTTCGTTCGTGAATCACAGCGGACAGCCCACGGTAAACTGAACGCCGCCTGTCAAGGTGTGGCGCCTAACTAAAGCGCTTCCCGGGCCCGGTTAATATTCTCGATATCCCCCATGACAATCAGGGTCATGTCTGCTTCCAGGACAAAGGAGCTGGGCGGTCGAAACACAAAATCGGCGTCTTTGGGCCGCACACCCAACAGCAGCAGGTTAAAATCGTCCCTCAGTCCGGATGTCATGATCGGCTTGCCGCATAGGGCGGAGTTGCATTTGACATCGATCTGGTGAATGCGCAGCTCGCCGCGTTCGCTCCTGAGCATGTTGTCGAGGAATTCCACGGCGGCCGGACGTATCATCTCCGAGGCCATGCGCAGCGCACCGATGGCGTTGGGGGAGACCACGGATGTGGCACCGGCCTTGAGCAGCTTGGGCTTGAGCTGACTGTTGGTCATTCGACTGATAATCCGTGCCTTGGAATTAAGCATGCGGGCGGTCATGGTGATGTACAGATTGTCGTTATCCGATGGCAAACAGATCATGATGCCGGTGGCCCGCTCGATCCCGGCGGCGATCAGGTTGCGATCGTCGGTTGCGTCTCCGCGAACATGATAAAGGCCCTTGACCTGCCGGCAGTGCTCGATGACATCACGCTCTTGTTCGACCACGACCACCTTGGCTTTGCTGGTCACCAGTTCGACCGCCAGGGGAAAGCCGGTCTCGCCTGCACCACAAACGATGTAGTGATCGACCAGCGATTTGATTTTGTTCTCCATTTTTCTTCTCCTGAGCATGCCGGTCAACTCACCTTCGATCAGCATGGCCGTCATGTTACTGATGCTGTACAAGATGATTCCCATACCAAACAAGATCAGCAGCATGGTGAAGACTTGAGCACGGGGATTGCCGGTAATGCCCAGCACCTCGCCGTAACCGACGGTGGTCAGCGAGATGACGGTCATGTAGAGACAGTCGATATAACTGGAGCTGCCTTCGAATATGATGTAGTAGCCCGTGCTGCCGAGCAGGATCGTACCGATGAGGGTCGCCGCCGCGTAAAGTAGTCGTCTCCTGATTCCCATAGTTCCAACCGATCGATTGACCTACCCGCTGCCTGCCAGCCGTGTCCAGCACCGGTGTCGACCAGGCTTTGCTTAAAGATGACGCATGCTGGTGCGCCGCCTGATGAGAGGCATGGCAACCTGTTTACCCACAGGGACAGACAACGGACCTGAATGTCTGCATATCGATGTTGCGACCGCAAATCACAATGGCGACTTTCTTACCATGAAGGCGGGGCGCCAGCTTGAGAAATCCGGCGACGGTGGCTGCCGCGGCGCCCTCGATCACCAGTCGGTGATGATCGAACACCCGCACCATGGCCGCACGGATTTCCGCTTCCGAAACCAATAGCCACTCATCGACCAGGGTCCGGCAGGGCTCGAAGGTGATGGCGCCGGGTTCGATACCGCCGGCCGTGCCATCGGAAAGGGTTTCTCGGACGGGGGGATTTACGATCCGGCCAGCCTTCACGGAGTCCGCCATGGCCGGAGAATGCTCCGGCAGGCAGCCCACGATGGCGGCCTCGGGGCGCACCGCCTTGACTACGCCGGCAATGCCTGAAATCAGCCCGCCGCCGCCCACGGAGGCCAGGATACAGTCCACTTGCGGCAGCCGATCCAGGATCTCCAATCCGATAGTCCCCTGACCGGCGATGACCAGGGCGTCGTTGTAGGGAGAAATATAGGTCCTGCCCGTTTGTTGGGCCCGGCGGCGGGCATGCGCCTCGGCGTGGTCGCAGTCCCGGCCGTGAAAACGGGTTGTGGCGCCCAGTGCTTGTAGCATCTGGACCTTTAACGGCGAGGCGCTTTCCGGCAGGTAGACAAGGCCGTCTATGGCCAACCGATTCATACCGAAGGCCGTGGCCATGCCGTGATTTCCTGAAGATGCGGTGACCACGCCCGCCTGCTTCTGGTTCTCGTCCAGGGTCAGCAGCCGGTTCAGGGCACCGCGCACCTTGAAGGATCCCGTGTGCTGATTGCTTTCCAGTTTGAGAAAAACCTGGCCGTCGTTTTCTCTTCCAAGGTCAATGGACGGTTCCAGAGGGGTGTAGCGCACGTAGGGCCGGATACGCGACGCCGCAGCAAGTGCAATTGGATGGATGTCAAGCATGCCGGCCTCCGACGGCCACCGCCAATCTCACGACCATATTCCCCGTGCAGGCACGTTGCAGGCGCGCGCCATGGCGGCGGCAGCCGCCACGGGGTCTTCGACCCGCGTGATACAGCTGATTACGGCTACCCCGGCCGCACCATGGGCAAAACAGTCCAGTGCATTGGTCGGTCCGATGCCACCGATGGCTACCGCAGGAACGGGCGACCGGTTGACGATGTCTCGCAGTCCGGCCAGCCCATGTACGGGCTTGGCATCGGGTTTGGTGTGCGTCGTAAAGGTAGGTCCGGTGCCGATGTAATCGCAAGATGCCAGATCGGTCTGTTCCAGCTCCGCCATGGTGGAGACCGAGACGCCCACAATGGCTTGGGGCCCCATGATTCGCCTGGCCAGCCGGGGCAGGGCATCCTCCTGGCCAACATGCACACCGTCCGCCTCGATGGCCCTGGCCAGCAGCACATTGTCATTGACGATCAAGGGCACCTGGTGTTCACGGCACAACCGTAAAATGGCCTCGACTTCGTCAAACGCATCCAATTGAAAAGACTTGTTGCGGTACTGGATCATGGTGGCACCCGCCTCGATGGCCACCCGTACTTGCTCGACGGGAGAAAAGTCATCCACACCGTCATCGGTTACGAAATAGAATCGCAGGGCGGCTCGCGTATCGTCCGAATTCATAGCCTCTTCCAGTCGGGACAAGCCGCCGGCTTCACGCAGGCGGGTTTGTCGGTTTGCGGGTAAACAAGTGGTGAAGTGTCACAAAACGGTTTACGTACCCGGCATCATAGCGCTTTAGGCCGTCGGTGATCTCCGGGATGCTTTTCTCTTTGTTACCGTTGTCGGTCTTGGAAAAGAATTTATCCGCGTAGCAGATCAGGCGCTCTTCCAGGGACACGGGCATCATATCCCGTGGCGGCAGCGGCAGGTTGCGCGCCTCAGCCTCGCACTGGCGGATGCCCACCCCCACATGACGCTCACACACCAATCCATGACGCCCAAGTCCCATCTCATCCAACAAGACCCGTCCCCGGACGCCATGGCACACATAGGGCAGGTCTCCCGTACACCCCAACTCGGGGCAACGGGTCCAACCGATGCCAATATCATGCAGCATGGCCGCCTCAACCACGAACTCACGATCCACAACCACCCACGGGGCCTGGTCGAGCACATCCAATGCCTTGCGCGCCACCAGCTCGCCGTGGCGCAGCAACAACGCTCGGGTGAAGCTGCCGGCGGGGTAACAGCGTTTGATGATGGCTTCAGAATAGAAATGTGGCGATGAACCGTTTGCCTGCATCTACGCCTTGCCCGACAGCAGCACCCCTTCGATGAATACGTCGATGTCCCCGTCCAGCACCCGGTTGACATCGCCCACATCCAGACCGATGCGATGATCCTTGACCATCTGGTAAGGGTGAAGGACATAGGAGCGGATCTGGCTGCCCCAGGCGATGTCGTCCTTACCGTCGTGAATCTCTTGCAGCCGTTGATCCTGCTTGCGCTTTTCCGCCTCGTAAAGCCTTGCCTTGAGTACTTTCATGGCCATATCTTTGTTACGGTGCTGAGATTTTTCCTGCTGGCACTGCACCACGATGCCGGTCGGCAAATGGGTAATGCGCACAGCACTGCTGGTTTTGTTAACGTGTTGACCGCCGGCGCCGCTGGCGCGAAATACATCGATGCGCAAGTCCCTTTCTTCCACATCGATCTCGATTTCGTTGTCCAGCTCCGGATAGACGAAGACCGAGGCGAAAGAGGTGTGACGCTTGCCGCTGGCATTGAATGGAGAAATCCTCACCAACCTATGGACGCCGCTTTCGGATTTAAGATAACCGAAGGCGTATGTGCCACTGGCCGTGAAAGTGACGCTTTTGATGCCGGCCTCGTCGCCGGGCTGATAATCGACAATCGTGTTTTTGAATCCTTTGTTCTCAACCCATCTCAGGTACATACGAAACAGCATCTCGGCCCAGTCCTGGGCCTCCGTACCGCCAGCACCGGCATTAATGGAGACGATGGCGTTGTTTTGATCATCCTCACCATCCAGCATCATATTCAAGGAGAACTGGTGCATTCGCCGCCCCAGGTCACCGACTTGATCGGACACCTCCGCCAGCGTCGCATCATCCACTTCTTCAACGGCCAATTCTAGCAGAATCCCGGCATCCTCAAGATCCCTTTCCAGGCCGTGAAACGCGTCGATTCGCTGGCTCAGCAGCGTACGCTCCTTCAAGATGGCGGTCGTGCCGTCGGGGTTGTCCCAAAACCCGTCCCGGGCGATCTCCGCCTCGATTTCCTGCAACCGTTTTTCCTGGCTGGCCAGGTCAAAGATACTCCTTGAGCTGGTCAAGCTTATGTCTGTGCTCTTTGAGGGTCTGTTTGGCTTCGGTGCTCATTGGTTATCTCCTTTTGCCAACCAACCGGTCGGCCAATTGCTTGAATCGCTTGAGGCTCCCGCGCGAGGTGCTATCGGGTCCATTGGGGTTGCGCCGCATCACGATACGCCCCGTCAACACAATCAGGGTGATCAGACATCCTGCGGGCATCAGGTCGCCCGTCCGGGTATACAGGGCGGTTACGTTGAGGCTGGGAACCGTCTGGTCGATCACCGCATCTTCGAACAACCCGGTTTGCGCCATAATCCGGCCGGCAGGATCGATGAAGCCACTGATACCGGTATTGGCGCAACGTATCAGGCTGCGTCGATTCTCAACGGCCCGGAAAACGGCCATGGAAAAATGCTGGTATGCCGCACTGCTTCTATCGAACCAGGCATCGTTGGTCAGATTGACCAACAGGCCGGCGTCATTGTTGACCAATGACCGTGAGAGCCCGGGAAAGATGATCTCGAAACAGATCTGCACACCGATGGACGGCAAGCCATCACCCCATGTGAGGGTTCGCCCCTTCTCACCGGCAGTAAAGTCGCCCACCTGAGCAACCATTTTGCCCACAAACCACAGCAAGGGTTTAAGTGGTACATATTCGCCGAAGGGAACCAGGTGGACCTTGTCATAGCGCCCGCCGATGCGGCCGTCCGGGGTAACCATGTACGCGCTGTTGTAGTAGGCATAACTTCCCGGCGCTCCCTGAACGCTTGGGCTGCCCACCAGCAGATGGATGCCCGTTTGGCGAACCGTATCGGTGACCAGCCGGGTCAATTTGGGGCTGGCCGAGAAGTAGAAAGGTGTCGCTGTTTCCGGCCAGACCACCAAGTCAGGTTTGCGTGTGGCCGCCGCCCGGGTCAGCCGCACATATTTTTTGGTCGTCCCGATCTGGAAGGCCGGGTCCCATTTACGGGCCTGGTCGATGTTGCCCTGGACAACAGCCACACGGTGTGCGGGAGCCACAGCCATGGCGGCATCGATCGCTTTTAGGCGCGTATTGCCATATGCCATGACCAGCCCGATCAGCACGCAAACAGACGTAACGGCCATGAGGCTTTGCCATCTGCTCACCGTATGACTCAGCCATGGTTTACCGGCCAGGTTCAACACCAGGAGAAAGACAGCGGCGTTGCAAAACAGCACGACAAATGAGACGCCATAGACCCCAAACATATCGGAGATCTGAACGATATGCAACCGATAAGACTGGGAATATCCGATAGTTCCCCAAGGAAATCCAGTCAACATAAAACTGCGCAGATATTCAAACGCCAGCCAAAAAACGGGCACAAACAGCATCAGCTGCAGGGGCCGTTGACAAAAACGCACCAATGCTGCCGCGAATGCGCCCCAGTATACGGCCAGGTAGGCGGCCAGCAGCACCAGCAAAGCGACACACTGCCACCACGGCAAGTATCCGTAGGTACGCATGGTGTAAACCACCCAATACAACAGGGTCAGGTAGTGGGCCAAACCGGCGACCATACCGACGCGGAAAGCCTCTTTGGCAGGCAGCTCCCGCAATGCAACCAAGAGGGGAACCATGGCGACCCAGGCCAACAGCCAAGCGTTGATTTTGGGGAAGGCGGCCGTCATCATCAGCCCACTGACGACTGCTAGCAGCCATTTTGATTTAAGCACAATCACGTCGCATGACCCTGAGCGATCGTTCCATCCAGGTATTCACGAACGGCCAGGATGGTGTGGGAAAACATTTTACTGCCGGCCAGCGTGGCCAGCGCATCATCCCTGTCGCCGCACGCCTCGGCAAACGCGGGGCCGACCGCCATGGCCGGCTGAGCAATTTGCCCGGCGGAATCCAGCGCTTGCACATAAAAATCGAGCCGCCGTTTAAGCGTGTCGAAATAATCGACATCCGAGCCCGTGGTCAAGGACGCCGAGGTCGACAGGGTGGTCGCAAAGGATCGGACGTGCTCCCAAAATAGTTGTTCCAACGGCACTTTCAGTTCGCTGTCGGTAAGAAAGTAGGTGATCGCCCACCCCACACAAATGATTCTGAGCAGTTGTATCTCATACTCCAAGGCCACCCGTCTTTCAGGGACCTCCAACGGCAGGGCATCCAGGATCGTCCGCATGTCACCGCGGTCAATGGCGAATTGAAAGAGCTGTTCGCCGGCGTGGGCGACGGCATCGTCTATGGGTGCTGTATCGGTCATGCTTTCCTTCCAGGCATATCGCCACGAACAACGCATCCCGCCGTGACAAGACACCAGAGGCAGCGCCGCTTGGTGGGTGCTGCCTCGTTTTCAGCCAACGGTATTCTCATTTGAACACTGCAACGCAACATATAGCCCGCCGGGTTGACCCAACCATCCCGAGCTGAACGGTAAAGCGGCCCAACTTTAAATCACCAGTGGGTGCAAGTCAAGCCGACGGAGGCCTGATGAAGGCTTGTTTTTCAATCGGTTTTGTGAGATGACCACCCTGTGGCGAAACAGGCCCACCATCCGTTCGAGCAACCTTTTGGTTCAAGCAAGACCTGCGATTGCTGGAGAGAAACTGTTCATGCGACCTTTGGTTTTCACGCTGCTTCTCGGCTGGATTTGCTTCACATCCCTTCCTCAGGCGTATTCAGCCCCTCCCGTCCCCGACAATCCCATCAAAACCGAACCAACCCAACGCAGCAGTACCGATCTGAATTGGGGAACGACTACCTTTGACTTGTCCGCCGGATACCGTCGTGACAAACTGGCGTGGCATATCGCCGGCAATCTGCAAGGCACAAATCCCAACGTTCGCTCGGAGTTGACCTGGTCCGATCTTGATATCTACCAACTCAAACTGGCCAATCGGACAGTGATCAAAGAGCGCGTCATCGTTCGTGGTCATTTTGATTACGGTGCGGTGACTTCGGGCAGCAACCGGGATTCGGATTATAATGGGGACAACCGCACTCAAGAATTTTCGCGATCGCTCAACGGCGTGGACGGCAACAATGTCTGGGACGCTTCCGTCGGGATCGGCCCACGCTTCTATTTCGACAGCACCGGTATAGAGATAAACCCCCTGATCGGATACGCCGTCTCCGAACAGGATCTGAACATCGTTGACGGATACCAGGCCATCTCGGCCCTGCCCCCCTTGACGCCGCCCGTCGGCCCGATCGCCGGTCTGGACAGCCGTTACCAAACCCGTTGGCGAGGCCCGTGGATTGGCGCCGATCTGTCGCTGTCGATGCCCTGCACGGAGGGACCCTTCAATCGCATCACCCTAAAATTGACCTATGAATACCATTGGATGGATTTTGATGCCGATGCCGACTGGAACCTGCGCGCGGATTACCAACATCCGGTCAGTTTTACTCATGACGCCGACGGCACCGGATATGTCATCGGAATGAACATCCTTCTGGCTGCCGCCAATCGCTGGGGATTGAAGTTGGGCGTGAACATGCAGAAAATGACTACCGATCCCGGGTTGGATCGTATTTACTATGCCAATGGGTCGACGGCCGACACGCGACTCAACGAAGTCGAGTGGCGATCGTTCACCGTTGAGGCCGGCCTGTCCTATCAATTTTGATGGTTCCGTAAAAAGTCCGATATCTGCGTTACGCGTCATCCCTCGTCATTGCGG
>JAAUYD010041226.1_pt1 | contig 26037 bp, 21 predicted proteins | sample 7278101 | NCBI WGS metagenome assembly JAAUYD01 (sample SAMN14350128, study PRJNA611818) | marine sediment metagenome | isolation source: surface marine sediment (0.6m) | place: French Polynesia: Moorea | collected 2018-08
ATTAGCACCCATTAACATTCATTGGGTCGAATCGAACATTAACCATCTCCAGATTGGTTTCTCTGTCACTCCTGAACAACTCCCCAATATCGCCCCCTTCTTTCGCAATTTTTTCAGCTACATAGCAGTCAAGCTCAACAAGAAATGGAAGAGAAATGGGCATGCCTTTGGCGCTTCCTACAGGGCTACCGTCTGCATTGACGATGTCTCGGTTGAACAGCAGATGGTCTATGCAATCACGAATCCTGTCAAAGATCTTCTGGTAGAAAAAGTCAGTGAATCTCCGTAGAATCATCCCATGTTCTGCAATTCGAAGCGCCTGCCCGATAAAAGATCACAAACGCAGTCAGTTAAACCTCTTCTCTCTACTGATAAATATTCAGGGTCTGTGAGCGGCCGCCCCAGGCGTCTGTGAGCGGCCGCGCTCCAGATCACAAACGCAGTCAGTTAAACCTCTTCTCTCTACTGATAAATATTCAGGGTCTGTGAGCGGCCGCGCTCCAGGCCGCGCTCCAGTCTGTGAGCGGCCGCTCCATGGCCGCTCCATGGGATCGCCTTCGCCACCGGAACTTCTATTATTTTCCAAATGAAACTGTCCATCTGCCTGCTCGACCGACGCGTAATAGTGAAGCTCGGCAGTCATCTCTTGGTTACTGTTGCTGCCATTCTCGTCTAGATGCCAGACGAGCAACCCCTGATCAGGCGGACTGGGGCGCCTGTTGTTTGTGCTCAACGCTGAGAAATCAAATCCCTGGTTCTCGAGCCAGTTTAGCGTTTCCTGCACTAGCTCGGCAGCCCGTTTTCCATATGGCTCTGATGGATCAGTATATCGACCCCCCCTTTCCCAGGCTTTGCCTGGCGCCCTCATGCTCTGACACCCCTCTGGTTTAAAGCGCTACCCCCCCTGGGGTCTGGAACGCTGGTTGCGAATGCCCCTGGTTTGTGCCAGCATGAACCCCCCGTTTACGCCATCAACAAGGAGCGCAGTCGAATGAAACAAACGACTTTTTATGCATTGCGTACGTTTGCTACAGCTTTGACCCTCGCAGGTTTCGTTTCGGGATGCGGTGCCCAAATCCAGATGGATGCCACTGCCCCGCTGACGACCGAGCCCGAGCCGTCCGGCGAAATCCTCGATCCGGCCGAAGAGCAACCTCAAAGCAGGGCTCCCGGAGGGCCGGCACAGCTCCCTGTGAGCGGGTGTATGTACAAGGATGTCCCAGGCACCGCGACCATCGCAAAGGTGACGCCTGCATCGGCCGGAGAAAACAACTGCCCCAACAAGCCGATGAACGTCACCTTCCAGTTTAAAGCCGACGATGGCGGTTCAACCGAGTCTGAAAACCAGCTCACCATTGGCGACGGAAAGAATCCCCCCAGGTCATGGATCGTGGCATCCGGGCTCACCGAGGGCTCCGTGCACAAATGCATCCGACAGGAACTCGTCGAAGGCGCCTGTCCGCCCGTGGTGTTCGATTTTCCCGACCTCGATCAGGGGCAAGGCCGAACCGAGTGTTTTGCCATGCCCGAGTAGGCCCCGACGCCAGCCGCATCGCAAGGCGTTTGCCCTGCTTCGCCAAGGTTTCTAAAGGTGGCACGACCTGGATAAATCTAGAAATTCCTCACGACAATTGCCGGCGGAACAGGACAAATCCAACAGCCAGTAAGATCGTGAGCACACCAGCAGATCGGAATGCGATCTCAATGGACCAGGTGCTGACCACTGGTTGGGACAGGATCGGGGAGAAAAACATGCCGAGAAACATGGCGGTCGAGCCCCGGCCGACGAGACGGCCGCGCAAAGATGCCGGGGCGAGCTCCATGATCCACAGGTTTCCCGAGGGCATCATCAGGCCTATTCCTGCACCGCTGATAACCAGAGCAAGCAGGCTAAACGTGTAGGTAGTGCTGAACGATACAGCGATGTATCCGATGCCCAATGCCGCAAACGCAATGGCGTATATCAACGGAAACGAGAGACGCTGTTTGACCCTGCGGTAGTTCATTGCCACAACAGCCGAGGCCAGGGTGGAGATGCTGATGCCGTAACCGACCATGGCGTTGGACACGCCAGGCATCTGCTTGAGAAAAAACGGGATCTGCACTGGCATCATATAAAAAAAGACAATGCAAACAAAGATAATGCTGTAAATGACGGTCAGCTTGAGTTTGGGATAATCCACTGGCTGCCCAACCAGCTGGTCCGTCAAAGAGACTGCTGGCCGGGATGGATTGGGTTCGGGTAGAAAAAAGATCGCCAACAGCAACACGGGAAAAGAAAACAAATAGATGTAAAACGGCGCCTGCCAGTGAATATCAGCAGCCCAACCTGCTAGCGCAATGAAGCAGACACCGCCGAGCCCGATGAACGAAGACTGAAACCCGATAAAGCTACTCCGCGCTTTGCCCTGAAAATAGTCACCCACCAGAGTGGTGGCAATGGTCATGATGCCCGCCACAGCAATTCCCAAAACAGCGCGCCCCAGCAAAATCAGATGAAGATCGTGGAGATAGGCGCCTGAGGTGCCGGCCAAGCCGTAGAGCATCAGGGCAAACAGTAGCAGCCGCTTGCGCCCGGATCGGTCTATCAGGTAGCCATAAATAGGTGAAAAAATAGCGATAAAAATCGCGGGCAGGGTGATCACCAGCCGGGTGAGCAGGGCTGCCTGAGGTACGGATTGAAACACAGCGTTGATCTGGGGCAGGGACGGGGCCACCACTGCGCCGGCCATCATCGTCATCATACTGGTCAGCAACAGGGTCATCTTGGTGAGGGCGGGGCGTCTCATACCTGTCTTTAACCCAAAGCACTGCGCCGGCCAAATACCTCGTTGTAGGACAGGGACGAACCAGTTGCGGGGGCGCGTTGTATTTGATATGCGAGCTACATGGCCCGGGTAAAAAAAGACGACACTCCTGTAAATACATCCCTCACCAAGGTGCGGGTCCTCTACGCGGACACAGACCGCATGGGGGTGGTGTACCACGGCACCTACTTCAGATGGTTTGAGGCAGGCCGCGCTGATTACATGCGCAAAAGGGGATCACCTTACGCGGCAATTGAGCGGGATAAGCTATTTTTGCCGGTCATCGAAGCAAATGCAGTATATGCCAAGCCCGCAACGTACGATGAAATCCTCGTTGTTAAAACCTGGGTTTCGGAGATCACCAAGACGACCCTGACATTTTCGTATTTGGTTTCTCGGGACGAGGACGCGCTGGTGCATGGTTTTACCCGGCACGTCGCAGTCAACGAACAGGGCAAACCCCTACGCCTGCCCAGTTTTATTGTGCGCGCGTTGGGTAGCATGGAACGATTGGAAACCGAACTGGTTCTTTGATCCGCACTGAAAAAAGGGGCTAAAGAGAATGCCGATTTCAAAAAAAGTGAGTACTTACCTCGAGAGTGCCTCGTGGATTCGAAAATTGTTTGAAGCGGGAAACAAAATGCGCCAAGACGGCCAGGGCCCGGTCTATGATTTTTCAATCGGGAATCCAGACCTCGATCCACCGCCGAAATTTAAAGAAGCCCTCAAAGAGGTCGCTCTTGATCAACGACCTGGACAACACAAATACATGGCAAATGTCGGGTATCTAGAAACGCGCCAAGCAGTTGCTACTTCCCTTTCAAAGGACTTCCACTTACCCTTTGTCCCGGAACAGATCATCATGACCGTGGGGGCAGGGGGCGCCATGAACACGGCCCTTAAAGCCCTGATTGATCCAGGAGACGAGGTCATTATCGTGGTGCCGTATTTCGTAGAATACAAGTTCTACATCGAGAATCACGGGGGCGTTCCTGTGATGGCTGCCGCGACCCCAGGGTTTGACCTGGACCCCGATGCGATTGAGCGGAAAATTACCGAAAATACCCGGGTGGTGCTCATCAACAACCCGAACAATCCCACGGGCGTTGTCTATCCCCAGGAGACCATCGATCAGCTGGGCGCGCGCCTTGAACTGCACAACAAGCACCGGGATAGGCCGATTTTTCTCATCGATGACGCACCGTACAGAAAGCTGGTCTATGACATGGACACGTGCCCGAGTGTATTCCACGCATATCCCCACGCCCTCATGGGAACGAGCCATTCCAAAGACCTGGGCATTCCCGGTGAGCGCATCGGCTTTTTGGCCATCTCGCCCCAGTGCGTGGATTGGCAGCGCGTGGCCGCTGCAGCTGCATTTACCAATCGCACCCTCGGGTTCGTCAACGCACCGGCCCTCATGCAGCGGGTCGTGGCAAAGGTACAAGAAGAACTCATCGACCTCGAATGGTATCGCCGAAAGCGGGATCGGCTTGTCGCAGCGCTCAGCCGGATGGGGTACAACGTGCCCCATCCCAAGGGGGCGTTCTATATTTTTCCCAAAGCACCGGGTGGGGACGATATCGCGTTTATCGAGGCACTACAGCGCATGCGCGTGCTCGCAGTGCCAGGCACGGGATTTGGCATGCCCGGCTATTTTCGCATTTCCTACTGTGTAAATGACGACATTATAGAAGGGGCGCTGCCCGTATTTGAAAAAGCGCGCAAGATGTGATTGACAAGTCGTAGGGGCGGTTCGCGAACCGCCCGCCATATCGCTGTAGTCTGCGAACCGCCTACCATATCGCCAAGGTTATTCCGATCCGAGCGGGTGCGTACTCTAATCAAAACGGGCGCATCGCGATGCGCCCCTACGACGTTTCTGCTCGGCGTCTCTTGTCCACAAAGGCCGCGAGTTTATCCATGGCCTGATTGAGCACATCCTCCGGAGGTAGTAAGACAATTCTCAAGTGCTTGGTGCCGGGGCGCTGTCCAAATCCAGTGCCCGGGACGGTCACCACGCCGGTCTCTTCCAGCAGGTCCACGGCAAAATCCCAGTCAGACGCTGCGTCCTGAATTGTCGGGAACACGTAAAACGCCCCCTTGGGCACCACACACTGGAACCCGTCCATGGCGTTTATTCTGGAGACCACCAGATCCCGTCTCGTTTTGAGCCGGGCACTCATGTCTGCCAAATGGGATTGATCCCCCTGAAGGGCTGCGCTGATAGCGCCTTGCATCGGGGTGGTCGGGCAGAGGCGGGCCCTTGCCATTTTCATGAACGCATCTGTAAAGTCAGCATGCGCCTTTGGATCACCCGTAATGATGGCCCACCCCATTCTGAGACCAGGGCCGATATAGGACTTGGAAAGCCCGTTGAACGTGATGCAAGGGTGATCCTGGGCGATCTTGGCCAGCGGTGTGGGCGGTTTTCCCTCCAAGAGAATTTTATCGTAAATCTCGTCGGCAAATATCAAGAGGCCATGCTGCCGCGCGAGTTCTACGATCTGTCCCAAGGTGGCCTCATCCGCAATTGACCCGGTGGGGTTGTTGGGATTGATGACGACGATCGCGCGCGTTTTATCGTTTACCTTATTTGCAATATCAGCCACATCGGGCTGCCACTCATTGCCCTCGTCTAGGTAATAGGGATTGGCAATGGCGCCGATTTTACTGAGCACGGCCGTGTACAGGGGGTACCCGGGCGTGGGCATCAGGACGTTCTCTCCAGGATTGACCAGGGCTGTAAGGGCGAGCTCGATCCCCTCACTCGCACCGTGTGTCACGCAGATCTGACTAATATTAACAATGCCTTTGCGTTCAGCCTCTTGACCGATGGCTTGGACTGCCGCCGCAATGCCGTGGGAGGGACTGTATCCCGTATTCCCGTTGAGCAGCTCTTGGTAAATAGCATCGATGATATGGGGCGGTGTGGCAAAGTCGTATGTTATGGGATCCCCGATGTTTAGGTGCACCACCTCGCGGCCTTGTTTTTTTAGCGCATCGGCCATCATCACAATATCCCGAATGGCATATTTGACGCCTCGCGTCCTCTCTGCGGCGACAATAGCGCTGTTGCGTGCTTCCATGGGAAAAGCTCCTTTTTAATTATCTATTTTTACTCTGTTTTGTGATATAATCCAGCTGATTTGTTTTTATCCAATAGGCGCGGTAATGAACGTCTTTGGGCGAGCTTAGGGCGACAATACATTGCAATGTTGAACAGATTGGTCCAATCCGCGCTGCTCATTCTTTTCATTTCTAACGTCGGGCATGTGTGCATGTCCTGTCTTCGCGAGACAGATCTCGGCTTTGTGTTGGTCGACACCATTAACGTTGATGCAGGAGATACAGGCACCGTTGTAGATACGTCAAGCGACATCGACCCAACCTGCGACGAAACCGACGCTGGTACCGGGGATTGTGATGCCAGCGTAGACACGGACACGTCCACTGATAGCGGCCCAACCTTCAGGTCTTCAAATTCCACATGCAACGATTAACCCCTGTTCCATCCCATATTGCGGTAGACACCCCAGCGGTAGACACCCCAGTGGACGTCCCGCTCCAGTCCCCCAAACCAGACGACGTCTCCCTGTCCCTTAAGACGGTCCACTATCCAATTCCTGAAAAGATCATCGATGCGGACGCCGTTAAGGTGATTCGCAGGCTGACCCGATTCGGCTATGACGCCTACCTGGTAGGTGGGTGTATCCGGGACATGTTATTTGGCCTGCCGCCCAAGGATTTCGACATCGCCACATCCGCTCTACCCAGCGAAATCAGAAAGCTATTTCGAAACTGCCGCCTGATCGGTCGGCGCTTTCGCCTGGCCCATCTCCTCTTTAAGAACGGAAAAATAATCGAAGTCGCCACCTTCAGGAGGAGCGCCACCGAGGCAGATGATGTCTCCCATCAACACGCAGCCGAGAATCTTTTTGGCGGCCCTGGCGACGATGCGATTCGGCGTGATTTTACCATCAATGCACTGATGTACGATATTGGGCACCGGAAAATTTACGACTACGTAGGCGGCCTCGGCGATATCGTCACCCACTCCTTAAGAACCATCGGCGATCCTGATCGGCGGTTCAAGGAAGATCCTGTTCGGATTATCCGCGCCGTGAAGTTTTCCAAGCGGCTCAACCTGTCCATCGCATCCGACATGATGGCTGCCATGACCCGTCACGCACCCCTGCTCAAGGCATGCCCGCCCGCCCGCTTGGTCGAGGAGGTGCTTAAGGTCTTGCGCAGCGGCGCGTCCGGGGCTTGTTTTCAATTGCTTTACAATACAGGGGTGCTCACCGAGCTGATGCCCTCAATGGCCCACCATGTGAACGATAGTGGTAACGCAGGAAGTGTATGGCAATACTTGCAGCGCGTGGACGCGAAGATTTCAGAGGGAAACTGCGTATCTGATACGACCATGCTGGGTGCGCTGATCTATCCATTCTGTCGTCACCTGCTCAAACAAACAGGAGACGTGGGCCGTATTTTTGAGGCCAAGATCGCCGATCTACTGGCGCCCATGAAGTTTACCAAGCGACATATGATGCATGTGCGTCAAGCGTTCCTGGCCCAGCGGCGCATGATTGGTGGCCCGCAAACCCGGCGCGCGTGTCAGTTATTGGATCGGGACTACGCAGTGGATGCCCTGGAGCTCAAAGAAATCACGTGCAAGGACGACGAGGATAAAAAGTTATTGTTGGATTGGATCGACGCGTTTACAAAAAGGCGCAATGGTAGCTACGAAACCCGACGCCGGCGCGGGCGATCCAACCGCCGCAAGCACGCCCCCTCAGGGCGCCCTTCAAAGCATCGGCATTCCAGCCGCGAGACCAAAGATAGGGAGCCTCGACCATCAGGCAAGGGCTAATCGCGCGGCCTCTCCTTCTCCAACCACCTTTACGAGGTTATCATTTATCAAGCTGTCGAGGAGCGCTGATACCCGCTCCATGAGGAGACCCGTACCATCTGCCACTGTTGATCGTCGAATCCAGGGGTGCGTCCGCAAAAAGGCGATAATGACCTCTTTTTCATCTGGTTTTTTCTCTGGCTGAGGTGGGGGATCAGGGGTCTGTTTTTTGGGCTTCCTTCGCCGGATCCGCCGCTCAAGTGTCGGCGCTGTTGCAGGGGGCTCTGGCGTGTGGAGCTCATCCGTATCTGCCCCACCCAACAGCTCGTGAAACTCATCCAACGTGAGATTCCTAAGCCAACTGTCCCACCCCTCCTTCTCTGCGATTGCAAAAAGCTCGCTCGCTGTCATGCCGAGCACATCTAGAGAATGGAGTTTGTTTTTCAAGAACGCAACAACGGCCGCTTCTTGTCCGCCCATTTTTTCGAGTAGGTAATCGTACAATTTTGCCATAGGATCCTCGAATCCAAAACCCCATTAACCCCCCCATTAACCACTGACATTTATATCAAACACTCTACCATTTTCCAGTCGAAGCGTACGCGGCATGCGTCCGGCGAGATTTGGATTGTGGGTCACCAGGAGCATGGTGGTGCCGTACTTTTGATTCATTTCAAAGAAAATTTCGTGTATCGCATCTGACGTGCGGCCATCCAAGTTGCCGGTTGGCTCATCTGCCAGTAGTAGGAGCGGCTTCAACACCAGGGCACGGGCCAAGGCAACCCGCTGCTGCTCCCCGCCGGAAAGTTCGCTGGGTTTGTGGGTCAGCCGATGACCGAGCCCCACCTCCTCTAGTATCTTTCTCGCGTCAGCTTCGAGCACGTCCCTGTCCAGCCGACGGATGAGCCCTGGCATCATTGCATTTTCAAGGGCTGTAAACTCTGGCAGCAGGTGGTGAAATTGGAACACAAACCCGATGGTCCGATTGCGAAACTCGGCCAGAGATCTTTCAGACAGACCCGTAACGTCACGCCCCCCGATATAAATAGACCCGGACGTGGGGGCATCCAGGGTGCCAACGACGTGGAGGAAGGTCGATTTTCCAGCGCCAGATACACCCACGATGGCACACATTTCGCCGCCGCGTACCTTGAGGTCGAGCCCCTTGAGCACACTGATGTGCTTGCCTTCGTGAAAATAGGTCTTGGTGAGATCCTGAATATCCACGAGGTATTCATCATTCGGGCTATTCATTCTTCAACCCTTCTACAGGCGTTAGCTTTGCTGCCACATGAACCGGATAGAGCGTTGCAATTTGAGTAATAATAAGCGACGCCAACCCAACGAGAAGAAACTCTACCCATTCCATTCTCACCGGCAACGTGTCGATGTACCACACCTCAGCATCTATCGGGAGCCCTATCTTATCCACGGTCATGCATAGGCCGAAGCCCACCAGAAGACCCGAGATGGTGCCCACCATACCGATGAGAAACCCCTCGAATCGGAAAATGGACTGAATGTTGCGCGGGGAGGCACCGAGGGTCATCATCACAGATACTTCAGCCCCCTTCTCCAAGACGAGCATGGTCAAGGTGGCGATAATACAAAATGAGGCCACCAAAATGGCCAGGGAGAGGAGAATAAACATGACAATTTTTTCCAACTTAAGCGCGGAAAACAAAGGGGCATTGAGCTCTATCCAGGATCTCACGCGCCACTTGGCTCCCAGTGCCTCTGCCACGCTCGCTGAGACCGCTTGCGCGTCATCTGGATCTTCGATGGCGATTTGAATCTCAGTGATTTTTCCTGGTTTGTTTAAGTAGGTTTGCGCGTCTTTCATGGTGGTATAGACAAAAAAATTGTCGAAATCGATCATGCCGGAAAAAAATATACCGGCCACGCGAAAGGGTCGCATCTTGGGTATGGGACCAGTGGGGCCAATGCCGCCGATGGGATTGATAATATTGACTTCGACCCCCTCGTAGAGGCGCAATCCTTTGGCGATTTCACGGCCCACGACAACTGCTGGCAGCACGCGCTGCCTGGGTGTCACCGATGGGGTTGGCAGCCCGGCTGTCTTTGGGGCAGTGGCTTTTCCTTTGCCCACGCCTGCATCTGCTGCACCTGACGGGCTGCCGTATCGATTTCGCCGCTTCTCTCGAATTTTCTCAAAGAGTTTCTCCGGCGCTTTGAGATATGCTGCGCTTCCTTTTTCCAGGTCGCTTAAGACACTGCTGACCGATGGAAAGCTCTTGAGGTCCACGCCGATGAGCTTGATCGGGCTATTGTTGGTGCGCGCGGACATCATCATGTCGTGATGGATGATGGGCGTGGCCGCCACCACTCCCTCGACCTTGTCCAAGGCAGCCAAGAGGGGTTGCCAATTCTCGATATCCTGACCGTAGTTATCAACGAGCAGGTGAGCTTTTGTATTGAAAATATTATCTTTTAGTTCCCCTGAAAATCCACCCATGACCGATAAAACCGTCGTCAGTGTGCACGAGGAAAACGAGACCCCGAGGATCGAGAGCACGCCAATGGCAGTGAGAAAGCCGCTCTTGCGACCCTTGAGATGACGCACGGCCACGAACGGCTCGAATCTCATTTTAACGCCCATGCGGTCGAAAATGCGCAAGGTGCCCCACCACCCTCCCAAGTTGAGGGCAACCGCCGCGATGATCATCGCCGCAATGTAGATAATAATGGTGGCTGGAGATGTCATCTCTTGTAATACATCACTTCACAACGTCGGCACCTTTTCGCTGGCGTGCGCTTTGTTTGGTGCCAGGGTCGGTTGTCACCCAGTCGACTCGGCCAGGAGAAATGCTCTGACAAAATCATCCAGATCGCCGTCCAATACGGCCTCCACATTTCCCTTTTCGACACCGGTCCTGATATCTTTTACCAATCGGTACGGTGCCAGAACATAGGATCGAATCTGGCTGCCCCACGCGATACCTTTTTTCTCCGCGTTCCGTTCCTTTTGATCTTTGCGGCGCTCTTCCATTTCCCGCTCGTACAGACGGGCCTTAAGGACCTTCATGGCCTGGGCGCGATTTCTGTGTTGAGACCGTTCGTTCTGGCATTGCACCACAATCCCGCTGGGCAGGTGGGTGAGGCGAACGGCAGAGTCGGTTTTGTTCACGTGCTGGCCCCCGTGGCCCCCTGCCCTGTAGGTATCGACCCGGAGCTCGTCCTCTTTTACTTCGATCTGGATGTCATCTGCGATTTCCGGATAAACATCAATGGCGGCAAAAGAGGTATGTCGACGCGCGGCCGCGTCGTACGGTGAGATTCTCACGAGTCGATGGATGCCCCGTTCCGCCTTCATGTACCCGTAGGCGTACTCGCCGATGATATTGATGATCGCGCTCTTGATGCCCCCTTCTTCGTTGTCTTGGATGTCGACTTCGCGGACTTTGAAGCCTTTTTTCTCTGCATAGCGGACGATCATGCGGAGCAGCATGGCTGCCCAGTCCGCTGAATCTACCCCGCCGGCCCCGGGAGCGAATTGGACAAAGGCATTCATCGGATCCATGCGACCGCCTAGGAGGCGTTGGGTCTCCAGGGTTGCCACGCGCTGCTCGATAGCATCGAGGCCAGAGGCGAGGTCTTTGAGCATGGACTCATCTTCGTCTTCTTCGGCCAAACCGAGCAATTCATCAAAGTCAGCGATTTCTTTTTCGAGGGAGGTGAAATTCTCTGTGATCGTTTCGAGGGATGCGCGTTCCTTTAAGACGGCTTGGGCTTTTTCGTTGTCATTCCAAAACCCCTCTGATGCGGCCATCCCATTTAGGACCGCGATGCGAGCGTGCTTGCTGTCCAGGTCAAAGATACCTCCTCAGGTCATCGATGGTGACCCTTGCCACTTCCAAGCGCTCTTTTAGGTCTTTCATCATGGGTGTCTATCCGTCCTTTTTCCTCGCTCACTGGTCCGGGCCGTAGGTGTTCACTTCAGCCGTTAACCCTTTTCAGTCGAGGTACTAACGAATCACTTCTCAGATGTCAATTAGGACCTAACTCCCTTTTTTTTCAAACACAGGGGTGGAGGTAGATTTTTACCCACCGGGTGGTGACACTGACCCTCTGATCTGGGGTAATTGGACGCTATTTTCTTAAAAAGGCCAATGATTTCAAAGACAGATTTCGTAGCACGGATTTTGCTTGTCTCGATTTTGGTCAAAAACAAAAACCAAGTTAAAGAGGCTCGACCATGTCCGAAAAAGCGATAAAAAAATGTCCAAAGTGCGACTTGATGCTGCCGCCAGGTGTGCTGGCCTGCCCGTTTTGCGCTGCCCCCAAAGGTACGGTGCGCATCTGGTGGGATGCCCAATCTCAGGATGCCATCGTAGAGGCATCGAGTATGCTGGCCCGCTACACCGCACCCAACTCAATGATCGGGGCGCTTTTTGATGACCGGTATCGCATCAAGCACGTTTTGGGGTATGGGGGCATGGCCACCGTGTATCTCGCCGAACAACAGCAGCCACAACGCACAGTGGCCCTCAAGGTCTTCCATTCCCGGTATTTTGAAGATCAAAAAATCGACGAACATTTTGCCAATGAGGCCATCGCGGCCAGTCGGTTGAACCACTCCCACATTGTATCTGTTTATGAGATCAACCAAACCAAAGATGGCACGCGGTATATGGCCATGGAGTTCATCAACGGCACTCGGCTAGACGAAGAAATAGAAACAAACGAGGCCCTGCCTTGGCTTCGGGCGTGTGATATTACCATTCAAATCGGACAAGCCCTGCAATACGCCCACGAGCACGGCGTCGTTCACGGCGACTTGAAGCCGGCAAACATCATCCTTGCTTCATACGACGAGCCCCAAGTTGCGTATGCGAAACTATATGATTTTGGAACTTCGACCATCATCGATCATGGGCCACTTTCCAACCAGCTCAAGGATAAATCAGTAAAGGAATTGATTGGAACGCTCGAGTATATGTCGCCGGAGCAGATGAAAGGGACGAGATTGACCCCAAGCACTGATGTCTATTCCCTGGGCGTCATTTTGTATCAAATGATTACAGGGGGGCTGCCCTTTGAACCTAAAAAACCAGGGCTCGCAATGGAGATCGATGGCAAGCGCCGAACACCTCCAAAAAAGCGATCACTCGACGATTTGACGTCCGTTCCTATAGATTTAAAGGCGATCGCAACATCGATGATCAGTGAAACCCCGGAAGATCGTCCTCAAAACGCGGGGCTGGTAATAGAGGAATTAAAGAGAATCATCAGGGACTATAAACCCATCGACAGGCAGGGACTGAGCTGGGGGGATCTCAGTGAACCCCGAAAAAAGAAGAAAGCTGTCAGGCGGATCGACAAAGACAACACGACGAGAATCGGCGTCGGGTATAGCCCACCGAGTTTGTAACCACTAATTCCCACCCACCAGGGGCACTTTTGACTCGGGTTGTTCACCCAACATGGGCACGTCACTGGACTCTGTTTCAGCGCGTATGCGGCGATCGGTTTGGTTCTCGTTGGGGGGCAATAGGTCGGTCGGCCACGCCGGCCATGTCTGGGACGGCTTGCTTTCAATACCCGGATCCTCTTGCACTTCCGACAGATTGCGACTGCGTCGCACAGGCCTGCGCTTGCGCAGGAACGATCTACCCGCCGGGACGCTCGATGAGCGTGCTTTGGTTTCAGCCTGGGGAGGGGGAACGATAGCATCGGGTGGCGACTCAACAACTGGCGTCGGCGACGGGAGTTCCTGTAGGTTAGCTGTCACGTTTTCGCGTCCGTCAGCAGGACCCACAAGGACGATCTGATAGTCGCGATATCCATCTTTTCGCAGCTCAATTGTGTGCTTCTGATGGGGCGCCACCTTTAAGGTCCGTCCACTTTTACCTGTCCGCCCAACCAATTGTCCGTTTAAAAAAAGATCAGCATCTTCGGGCACGCTGTAGACAAACAGGTTGTCTTGAACCTCTGCCTTGGGTGCGACTGTCTTTGAAAATGGCGTCTCGATGAATCCCCCCTGGATCAGGAAATAGACACTGGCGATGCAAATGGCAAAGACGGCGAACAACGTCCCTGATAACAGCAAAATATGGCGGGGTTTGACCCCGATCACAGGCCTCCCGGTCTCGATCAGTGGGGACGGTATATCCGATGCATTTACCTGTGCTGCGGCCGCCGCTATGGGACTTAAGGATACAGGTGCACTACTTGCCGCGTCCGGATAAGCGCTTGGGATGTTGTTTCCAGTACCCCAAACGGTGTCCTTTGGAGGCGCACTGGTGACCGTTGCTCTCGGCGCTTGGGGCATTTCGCTCTCACGCGGCGGATCTGACTTCTTTGATATCTCATAAAGTCGATTTTCAAAATGCTGCCGCTTGGTAACCCTTTCCTCGAACTGGACGTTGAACCATAATTTTACATCCTGCTCGCCATACTGGTCGCCGTGCTTTGTAAAGATCGATTTTAAGTCGCGATAAAACGCATCAGCGGTCTGAAACCGCTTGAGCCGATCCTTATCAATCGCCTTGAGTACCAACGCATCGACATCCGATGGTATTTCTTTGGCGAGTTTTGATGGCGGTGCAAATTCCCGCGTTGTAATTTCACGGATTATCTGATGAATGTCCGCCTTGTGGTCGAACTTAAACGCTCGGGTAAGGGTGAGCAGTTCATAGAAACAAAGGCCTAAGGCATAGACATCAGCCCTGCTATCCGCATCGCCGTAATTGAAGAAATCCGGTGCCATATATTCCGGGTTGCCCTTGATGAGCTCGTTGGAAACACTGTCTGTATCGCTAGTCGGCTGTATCAGCCCATAGTCTAGCATCTTTAAATTTCCACCCCGATCGATCATTAAGTTGTGCAAACCGATATTGTGATGAACGGCCTTTGGTTGTGATGCGTTCTTCGATGCTTCTGCATGGATAAATCTCAGCGCCTCACACGCGGTCAGCATCAATTTGCACGAGATGGGAAATGGGATGTGAAACTGATGCTTATTGCACCCCGAGAAAATATACTTCAATGTTTCGCCATCGATATATTCCATGGCGATGTAGATCGATGTATCTGTTTTGGTGAGTTCAATAATATTGACAATGCGAGGATGATTGAGCCCAGATAAGAAATTAACTTTTTTTAGGAACAAGGCCACATCATCGGTACTCTGCCACAGGTGGGTGTGAATTTGTTTCACAACCACCAACCGTTTAAATTCTTTGGCCCCGCGCTGAACAGCAAAAAAAACATCGCCTGTGGTTCCGGTCCCAATGGCCGTCAACATTTGATAGCGCTGAAAGAATTCCTGATCCGAACCCTCGACAATGGGCGGGTTTCCTACCGCGCCAAATGCCTTGTCAAAATCAATGTCAGTTTTCATCGTCTCCCTCTAACCATCTACATGAGCGTAACGGCAAATCGGGATTTTTTTTAAGCAGTGACGTGAGTTTTTATTTTGCGGGGGTATACTTAATCCATGGAAAAAGAACATGGGCGAATTGTAACAACCGTCGCCCAACCAAGCATTGCATCAGGGGTGGTAAAATGAAAAGAAACAATGCCGGTATTGGGTGCGTTTTTGTACCCCACTTTAGGCGTGCAAGGGCTGCATTGTATGGTTTCCTAGTCGTCTTTTCTATGATGGGTATATCAGGACCAAGCTGGGCCCAGGCACCGGACAAGCCAATGCCATCCCAGGACCCTGCATCTTCTTCCACACCAGAAGAATCTGAAATGATGACGTCAGTCAATGAGGCGATTCAGCTGTTCAAGGCAAATCGATACGAAGACGCCATTGCCAAGTTCGAGCAGGCGTACTTGATCATGCCCGATCCCAATATCCTCTTCAACATTGCCCGGTGCTATGATCTGCTGGGTAACAAAACCGCTGCCATTGATTACTATACGCGCTTTATCGAGCGGGGAGATGTGCCTGAAGCAGCAAAAGGACGCGCAAGGGCTTCTTTAAAGAAATTGGTTCAGCAACCCAAAGAATCAGAAGTCAAACCTGACCCACCCCCCAAACAGAAAGATGAAGCAGTAGAACCGAGCAGTGAGGGGTCGTCAGAATCGGTCGACCTGACCGCCAGCGTCGAACACCCAAGAACATCGCGGGTACCAGAATGGCTGTTGGTATCGCTGGGCGGGGCTGCACTGGTCACTGGGGGCATCTTTAGCGGTCTGGCCCTAGACACCCACAAGGATTTCGAAACCAATGGGGTTTTTGAAGAAAAAGAGGATCTCGAGGCCAAAGGCAAGCAACAGGCACTTGTGGGCGATATTTTTCTGGGGGTTGGCACTGCGTCAGTGGTGACCGGTGTTCTATTGTTTATCTTTCGCGGTGGAGAAACAGCATCGCCGCCAGAGAGCGTTTCGATGCAATACAAACCACTCGTTTCGCCCAAGGGGGGCGGCGTGGCTGCAACGGTCTATTTTTAGTCCAAGCCAAACAGCGTTTGGATGGCGGGAGGATAATGAGCGATGTGGTATGAATGGATAAAAAAAGCGATTGCGCGCTTGGCCCATCCCTGTCTGGGGATCGCCATTTTGTCAGCAATGTCTTGCTCGTTTGTATTGGACTACGACGAGTGTAAGACGGATCAGGATTGCGGTGGCAGCGAGGCCGTGTGTCAGCAAGGCTACTGTGTCGATGGGGTCTTGACGGTAAACGATCTCCTAACCGTGCAATGTACTGAAATATACGGCGTACCGATGGAGGAAACATTAGCTGAAACCACTATCTTATTGGGGTCAATTTTGCCTTTTAGTGGTGGGCTCAGCGCCTATGGCCCTCAGATCTATCAGGGCGTGCAATTGGCAGTGGACGAGATTAACCAGGCCGGGGGTATCTTTGGCAAGCAACTCGCCGTGGTATCGTGCGATTCTGGGACTGATCCGGAAGTGGCCAATGCCTCTGCCAGGCACCTGATCGATGTGGTAGGTGTTCCGGCCATTATCGGGCCTGCTGCGAGCAGTGTAACAATTGATGTTTTTACCAACACGGCCAAAGAAGCCGGTGTGGTCATGATCACGCCTTCGGCCACGTCCACCTTGCTGACGTCGATTCAGGACAACGGTTATCTGTGGCGCACCGCGCCGAGCGATGCCATTCAGGGGGCGGCCATAGCCGGGTATCTTTTGGAACAACAGGAGTTTGAACGCATTGCCATCGTCAACCTCAACGATGCCTATGGCAATGGGTTACGGGACACCATAACAGCCCCCCTGTGCCAGGGTTTCGATTGTTTAGACAAGGCAAAGTTTTACAATCGCTCATATGGAGAGGATACATATTCAACCGAGCACTCCCAAATCGTGCAGGAGCTTATCGCTTTCAATCCTAGTGTCATTGTGTTGATTGGATTTTACGACGACGGGTCTAATTTTCTAAAGACCACAATCGGCCAAAACCTGAACCGCTTTGTTCTCTCCGATGGCCTTAAAAGTGAAAAGTTGTTTGACTTAAACCTACCGACCAATGCCCTCTGTTGGCTATTGGGGACCCAGCCGGCGTCGCCCACAGGGGCGATCTATCAGGGGTTTGCGCTGCGTTTTCGGGCGCGTTTCGGAGAAGATGGCGCCTATTCTGCCAATGCCTATGATGCCTTGTACCTGCTGGCCTATGCCATCGCAGCGGTCAATAAGGATACGAATCGTCTCACTGGTGCTGAAGTGCTGTCCGGGCTAAAGCGACTATCGTCAGGAACTGTGGTCGAAGCAGGATCGAGTCAGTGGAGCACGGCCATACAACTCCTGACCGCTGATGCCACGACGACAATTAACTACGAAGGGGCATCTGGTCCCTTGAATTTCGATGCCAACGGGGAGGCCACCTCAGATATCGAGGCCTGGGCCATGGATCTAGACGACGCGGAGATTGTTTCCAAGGGTGTCATCTACACAGCAGGCGGCCAATACAACGGCATCCAAACCCCCATGCCCGGCGAGGGACAAGCGTGCGCTGACCTCGAAGAGCTCGATTAAGACCCAACCGAACGCCAATAGCCGTAACCCCTTCTACCCCGCAAGGATTTTAAAATCGTGTTTAACCTGCCATGCTGTAGCGAACGATCCGTAGGTTTGTCGAGCCAACTCTGAAGTAGAAAGAGACGGCTCGCTTTCTAGGGCAGCCCACATGTCGGGGCGGTATGATGGTCCCATGAGAATGCGTTGGCGATAGGCGCGGTGGATGCGGGCCATTTCCGAAGGTATGATGATATCGCTCGGACGATCGCGTAAAACATCATTTGGAACGCGAAGGGGGGTGTTTTTAAACCGTGGATCTTCTCCTTTGCGCTTGATTTGAAAATCAGCACCAACTTTAAGGACATCAATGCGAGGCCCTGCATGAAGTTTTGTCATGCGGACGAAACGCCTGTCTCTCTGCAACCACATGGCTGTTGCTGCCCAGAATGCCCGAACTCGCAGCGATTGTAAGCTTGGCACTGCTCGGGTCAGTCTATCGGCATTGATCCATTGATGGTGAACTTGTATCCAATTGACGAGTAAGGAGAGCACGCGGAGATCATCGTACGCCATGCCCTCGACTGATGCCGCAAGGAGGGTGTCTTCGATGTTGGGATCTTTCGCAGGGTTTGCGGCAAAGCGTATACCGATACCTGCCATTGCCCGGGTTAGGTCATGACCGCGCACCAGCTTGTACGGCCTTGTCACTCGTTTATAAGCCATGACTGAGCCTCTGCTTGAAGCCGATCCATCCATCCAGTGGGTAGCACATCGGCGAGTGATGACGGTCCGTTATTGAGCCAGTCACTGGCAAGGAGATCGCCTTCGCGGTTGCGGATTTCTGCGAATTTTTTGGCGGCATCTTGGATGACTTTTGGAAGCTTCGGATGGAGGATGTCGCAGTCGCGGGTTTGACGAGAAACGACGCCGAGCAGACCAAGGGCAGTGCCGCCGATAACCACCGCTTCAAAGGACAGTCCACGTTCCGCAAGAAAAGCATCGAAACCTGCAATTGTTTCTTTGGGTTTCACTGGTATCATTATAACCGATACTTTATATCTGTCAATGCCTTTATCTTAAATGGGGAGGCCGTATCCAAATTTGATCCCAGCTCTATCCGAAGCAGTATGTGTAATTGCCTATATTTGAACCAATCGGCTTTTTTTCGAAGATATCGACGCGGAATTACCTGAGCTTCGATAGGTCAAATCTGTCAGGGAAGTAGAGAGGCTTTGCGGTCAGTGAAGGATGAACAAATAACCCGCCTGTAAGACGGGTCCGACCCTATTGGCTCACCATGTACATGAAGTAGCAATAGCCCATCTTGGAGGCTGCCAAGTCATTGGCAAATGTGTAGCCTTCGGCCGAAGCCGTATATTCTTGAGGTATGGAAAGTACGATTGAATTATTAAACAAGAAGGCGCCGGTAGTAGAGGTGTTGTTGTCGGTTTCCAGGCCAGTAAAATCAGCCGTGGGATACACGACATTCGCGTCTGATCCATCGCCCTTCGTGACCACCGCCCCATCAATGGGCTGTCCAGTGGCGCCATCGATGACCGAACCCATGATAAGACCGGCAAGGGTGGGATTTATATCGGTTTGTGCCTCGAGACCGGCAACAAGCGTATTAGGCAAGGCCACAGGCTGTGCATCCAGCACGTCCATCGGAGCAACGCCACCTCCCCAGCCGGCAATGCCGGTGCCTGTCGGGAAATAGGTGCCATCAGCACCGTCCTGGGAGGCGTCGTCAACGAGAACAACGAGTCCGAGCCCCTCGTTCTGGACCTTTAGACAATCAAATTTGAATGTCCCGTCAGCACCGGCAGTGGTCTCAGCCAAGGGGTCTGAGGTGCCTAATAAAAACCCGATCGGATCGACCGCGGCGACCCAGAGGCCGGCTGTTGATCCGCCGGTAAAGTCGATCACCTGGCCGGCTACGTTGATGTATGTCTGGTCTTCCTCATCTTCTGGGCAATTGTCCGTATCTGTATCTGTATCTGTGTCCGTATCGGTGTCGGTGTCAGTGTCGGTGTCCGTATCGGTGTCGGTGTCCGTATCGGTGTCGGTATCCGTATCGGTGTCGGTGTCAGTGTCAGTATCCGTATCGGTGGCCGAGTCTGTATCAGTGGTTGCGTCGTCGTCGTCATCATCGCCGCACGCAAACCCAATCAATATGCCAAGCCAACACACCAAGATAATTTTCATCTGTTCCATGTTCCATTCCTCCTTAATGCCTGTATCATTGCCATTGCCCCTCAGGGAATTCCATAGGGCGGACAAGACCTTAGCAGAGTTAATTTAAATGTAAAAGAATTATTGTCACTGTTATAAATTCGCATCCCCGTGTCAGAGGTGCTCGACAGCAGGATGTTGAGCGTAATCGGCGCTCTAAAACGAATTGCCGAAAACGATAAATCCCTCGTGAATACCTTGGCTCATGAACCCATAGGCATATCCGGTTCTAAGAGAGAGGGATCTAAAATAACTAAAGGTAAGCGCCCACACGATTTCCATCCCAAGGCTGGAGTGCCAGTCATCCCGATCGAGGGATTCGAATGAAACCACCGCGTTATCTGAGAAAATACCGCACTGAATCCGCTTGAGAAAAACGGGCAGGGTGGCGTAGGCCGCCTCTGCAAACCAAATCGGGAAGCGATATTCGAGCTTCAATGCGTGAAATTGATCTCCTCTAAATGCGTTTTGCGGATAGCCACGCACTGTGGGCACCCCAGCAGGGGCGTCGTTCCAAATGGTGTCTACAATATTCTGTTCTCGATACCCACCCACTGCAAAGCTCGCCTGTTTGGGCGGGTCGCTGACGTAGATGCCCCCGTTTAATCTCAGCGCTACCACGTGGTGATTGAGCCATGGCATGCCCACATACTCGGTCCACGCATACCAAAACCCGGCGAGGGTTTGAGCTCCGCCAAGCGCAGGATGGTACATAGATACCTGGCCGGCCAGCTTTCGCCCCTTGTGGGGAGAAATGCCAAGGGGTGAGTTTATTGTATTGTCATAGCGCCAGCTGAGATCGATGCCCGCGCGAAAAAACTGGTCTGGTATTGTTGGCCGATCACCGGTCGGATCTGGCACCGGTGCGATATCCTCGACCGGCTCTGTATGCACAATGGTGTAGCCGATCGAGAGCCGATGTCGCTCGTCAAGGCGGGGGATGGAAAACGAGAGATTGGCATTGGCCCGGGTTCTCTTTTGCGTCCACTCCATTGCATTGCCATCAATGTTGTATCCACTGTCCCGTGGATCCAGCCTATGAGAAACGCCGATATTGAAACTCGGTCCCAAGCCGCTGTAAGAATAGGCAACCTTTCCAGAAATGACCGATTCGTCCAGGCGGTAATCCACCTGCCCGGCGATCCTGTGTCGCCCCACAGCGTCTTCTAGGGATGTAATCAATTCGAGCACTCCCTCCCATTCGGAATTCATCGTGAGATTCAGTCTCCAATAACTGGGGGCAAGGGTGGGCAGGGGATTGTACGGCTCTGTTTTGGCCTCACTGGGCGCAGGCAATGCCCGCATGGGCTGCCACTCGGTATCCATGTTCTTGGCCGCTCTCCACAGGCCCGGGTTAAACGGCATCACGTGCAAATCATACCCAATCGAGTAGTACTGGTTGAAGGCCAGGGTCTTGCCATCTGGAGATACCCCAGGGGCATATGCCCCGGTGAGAACGTTCGTCACCTGGTACAACTGACCTGCCTCAAAATCGTAGGCATAGACATTGCTGATCCCAGTCCGGTCCGATGTAAACACCAAGTAGCGACCGCTCGCATCAAAGCTGGGTCCATCCTCCAATGCCCGGTCCTGGGTCAAAAACTGAACCTCCCCGGTCTCCACCGTCACCACTGCCACATCCACTGTGGGTCCGCGCCGTATCACCACCGCGACCCGCTCTCCATCTGGAGACCAGGCAGGCGCGTATACCTGATCGCCCGCTGCAGAATCCACCAACGTTCGACGTATATTCCCCTGTTCATCTGCCAAAGCCAGCTTGCTCGTACCCCCCTGATTGACGTTCAGGGCCAGGACATCGCCCTTGGGCGAAATGGCCGCAGCCCAGGACCGGGCCCCGTGGGTCACTCGCCTCGGTTCCACGCCTGGCCGATCCAGAACAAATACATCGCTGAAATGGTAATAGGTGTTGTAAGGCGCTGTTCGATTGTAGAAAAGGCGACCTGATCTGTCCATGGATACGGGCGATCTTGAGTCTGAAAGGACCAGTAACTCCCGCTCTGAGCCATCCAGGGGCACGCGGAAGATACCCGAGCGCTCGATGCCATTGCCGATGGCCATCATCACGGACCTGCCGTCCGGAGAGAAAATAGGGCGACCTTTGGTCTCGCCGTCGTAGGTGATGCGGGTAGACGCAGTAAGGCCCGACGCCTCGAGCTTTTTCTTCTCGGCAAACGCCTCGGTCCTCACCTGGTCCAGCCACTGGTCGTAAAGGGTTACCAGGTCTGTGCCAAAGGTTGCTTTAAAGGCGCGGTTCAGGCCGTAGGGAATGGGATCGCTGCCGTAGGCGTGGTAGAGCTGAACGATACTGTCTATGCCGAACCGGGTCCTCAGGTAGTCAAAGAACATGGCGCCGTAGAGATAGCGGGCATAGCCCCGCGGGTAGGCCCGAAACGGATTGGATACTTGCCCCAAGCTGAGCAGGGTACCCTCCAATGCGGCGGTCCTCATGCTCATCTTATAGCTTGCTGATCGAATTCTGCCGCCTGTTGTCTCGTAGGTTTCATTGAGGATCGTGATGGCTTCGTGGTACCAGGTCGGCGAGATGGTATTTGGCAAATAGACAGTGCCGAAAATGGCGTTGATCACCCTTGCAACGCCGGAGTGGATGCGCAGGGAGATCATGTGGGTGTACTCGTGCACAAACAGGGTGCGGAGCCAGTTGTCATAGGTCTGCATCGAAGAGTCAATGTTTGGCGCGGTGGCGTAGAGACGGATGAGGGGGCGATTGAGCACGTAGGACACGCCGTTGGCCGAGTCCGTGTGATCCATGATCACCACGTGGGTCGGGCCATCGACGTGCCATTCAAGGAGGATGGTCAGGTCCTGATGCACTTCCTCGCAGATGGTCGCAGCAGCGCGCGCGATGTGCTCTGTGCCTTGGTGGTAATGAATCTCAAAATGTTCGGTTTTTATGGTACGAAAGACGAGGTCCGGATCCCCTGCTCCCGCGCGCAGGGGCAGGAGAAGCAGACCTAGTAGAAGATATAACTGCGTAACAGCGGCGCGATTCTTTAAGACAGACTTCATTATTTTGTCCGTAGAGATCCTAGTCACCAAAGACAAGTTCGTCAAATCCCGAGGTCGTATATGTAGTGTTGAATGGTTTGAAAATGCCGCATTATCTTTTATCTTTACTGTAGAAATGGACGGGGTGATGGCAGTCGGATTTCCAAGGTGGCTTGCGGTAAATTTATCTTTGGCCTTGCTCTTTCATACTCTGGCCTTCTCTGCTGCGGCTGACAAAGACCAGGCGTCCCTCTCTCGCGCTAAGGCCTATTTCATCGAAGCCAAGGAACACTTTAAAAACCAGCGCTACGAGCAGGCCATGACGGCGTTTGCCAAATCCTATGACCTCTCGGGCCGGCCCAGTCTGCTCTATAACTTGGGCACTACTGCCGAACACGTGGGAGATGTGACGCGGGCAATTGCGTTTTACGAGCTGTATTTAGAGAAATTACCAGGCGCGCCAGATGCAGCGCAGGTCCAGGCGCGTATCGCCCTGCTTAAAGATGACGAACCAGCCGCACAAACTGTTGACCCCATGAGGGTAAAGCAGGTCACTCCTGCGAAGGCAGGAGTCCAGAACCAAACGGAATTAAACGGTTCTATGGATTTCCGCCTGCGCGGGAATGACAGCCTGCGCGGGAATGACAGTTTTGCGACTTCCGCAACACCCATGGCCAAAGGGGGCGTAACGCCTACAGCAGATACCCCGGCGTCCAATAAATTGCGGCTTCTCTGGCCGATCGTGACCGTCAGTGCGGGCGGGCTTTTACTGGCGAGCGGGGCAATTACAGCCATCGCGACCCAGAAGAAATACAAAGATTTGGAAAACAGCTGTGCTCCGGATTGCACGACCGCAGATATCAGCCCTGTGAAACACCTCGCATTGGCAACAGATCTGCAATTCGGCATCGGTGGCCTGGCCGCTGGCGTGGGCACTGTTTGGTGGATATTAAAGGCGGTAAAAAAACCCGAGCGAAAAGAGGGACTCCAGGGGGGGGCGGCCCGTCTTTTCTTTAGCAGTGCCGGCGTTGGGTTCGTGAGGACGTTCTGATGCGGTTGCAGCCGGTCTATTTTAGCAGTGCAGCACTGCTATCTTTCATACTCAGCGGGTGCTCACTGGCCCTGGATTTAGATGCGCTCAACAAAGGCACGGGCGACGCAGATGCCGACGTTGTACCAGTAGACACGGATACCGGGCCTTGCACATCGGATGATCAATGCGACGATGGCCACGACTGCACCGAGGACACCTGCGGAAATAGTGGCACCTGTGTCCACATTCCCGATAACGATCTCTGTGGGTTTCTCGAGATGTGCGATCTGGAAGACGGGTGCGTCCCGACCGGCAAGGATTGCCTCGTGGATAGCCACTGCAACGACAACATTGACTGTACCGTGGATGCATGTGTGCTGTGGAGATGCAAAAACACGCCAGATGACGCCCTGTGTAACGATGGACAAGTGCCTTGTATCGTGGAGCGGTTGTGCGATACCACAGCCGGGTGTATTGGCGGGCAGGAGATGATATGTGATCAAACAGATCTGGGACCGTGTGAAATAGCAGTCTGCGATCCCGAGTTAGGCGAATGCACACCGATCCTGAAACCCGGTGCTGACGATGACAATGACGGGTATCTGGACGTTACCTGCGGCGGAGATGACTGCGTAGATATGAACGATAAGATGCATCCCGGGGCAGTTGAAACCTGCAACTTCCTGGACGACGATTGCGATGGGCTCACAGACATTGCCGGATCCATCGGGCCTGTGGTCGTTGGCAGTGCCTCTGATATTGTCTCAACGGATGTGGCATTCAATGGCGTGCGCCATGCAGTGGTTTGGCAGCAGGGCAAGGGCGACAGTGCGGCTGTATACGCCAGGACTCTAGGAACCGGCGAGTGCGTGACTGATGTGACGTGTACAGCTGAGAATGGATCCCTGCCCGCATCTCCGCCTATTGATTTGACAGCTTTGGCAAGCCCGGGACGTGCCGGTCAACTGCCGGCCATTGTCGCGGGTGGCGAGACATTTTTCGCAGTCTGGGTTGACGCCGAAGGCGGTCAGAATCCCGGTGTGATGCTCATCGGCATTCAGCCGAACGAAACATCCAGCCCCGACCTATGGGATGCCGCAGCCCCCTTATCTGCGTTTGATGCGCAGCGCATTCTCTCAGTGGGCATCGCCTGGGACCCGGGTACGTCCCAGTGGCTGGCCGCATGGGCTGCCCAGTTCTCCGATAGCACCGCGGCAATTGAACTCATCGACGCCAATGGTTTTGCCAATGCAATCCCCCCGTTTCGCGGGCAGTTGGTTTTGGGCAATATTAACGATCTGTCCCTTGCCTCCCTTGGTTCGGACGATTGTTTAGTGGCATATACGTTTGAAGATGCGATGACTGATGACGCCGAGGTCTTAGAGGCGCGCTTATTCAAGAGCGAAGGCGCTTGGGATTACCTGTCCGCCCCCTTGGCCATCTCCATTGCAACAGATGGGGTTGCGGATCCTTCTATCCAACCGGTAATTGCTCGCACCAGCGACAGCACCTGGGTCACCGCATTTGCCGATATCCGCGTCTCGACAGGTACCTTGGATCCAGAAGCAGAGTCAGATATTCGGAGTGCAAAGAGCGGGGTCCCGGGCGAAATAACGGTTCTGTACCAAGACACGGCCTTTGACCAATCAAACCCCAGCCTTGTTTACAACGGCGAAAATTTCGGACTGATGTATCTCCAGCGGGGTAACGACGTGCAGACCCTGGATTTTAGGGTGTTTGATACCAGTTTGAGCCCAATACCCCACCAAGGGGGGCGGCTGGTTCGAACCGAATCTGGCGCCTTGCGTCCGGGGCGCATGATGTTAGCTGGCGCTGCATACGCCACCACCTGGGTCGAAGCATCAGACCCAGGGGACGACGTCCTGCAATTCGCAGCGTTTACCGGCTGCGTTCCTCCTGGTTAGTACCAGTATAATGTCAAACGAAATTTGTCAGGTGAAGTTAGCAAATTCCCCCTTGAAAAAGGGGGGAAGGGGGATTTTGTCACCTTGCAATGCCAGTGGAAATGACGAAATCCCCCCGGCCCCCTTTGCCACAATGGCATTCGGTTAAGGATTTTTGGGTGTTTTTATAGCGTAGGATCGCCAGAAAAGAATCCCCCTTGAAAAAGGGGG
>JAAUYD010283682.1_pt1 | contig 26022 bp, 22 predicted proteins | sample 7278101 | NCBI WGS metagenome assembly JAAUYD01 (sample SAMN14350128, study PRJNA611818) | marine sediment metagenome | isolation source: surface marine sediment (0.6m) | place: French Polynesia: Moorea | collected 2018-08
AAAAGGCATAGATTTCGGTGCTCTCAAAGAAACTGAAATTCCCCCAGTAGATGGTGATGCTTATACATGGGCACAAATCGAACAGGAAAATAAGGATTGGTGGCCTACCCATTGTGAAGCTTTAAGACAGAAAAACAGCGATATTTTAAATAAGGAATATCATAGTAATCTGGTTTATCTTTGTCAGGATGGACCTTTTGTGGGTACAGAAGCCCAACAAGAACGAGAGGAGCATTGGTGGGCTTTGATTGCACAAGATGGAGTCACAATGTGTTGGCCAATTGTCTTATTTTGGCGGGAATTTGTTCACTTTGAATGGTACTGTGTGGACAATCTATCAAATGAAACCACATCTAAAGGAACGGTTGCTTGGGTGCGTCGGGGACATCGAGGTGGTTGTTACTACAAGAGCGAACAACTAACCTTTTACCGTGATGTATATGCGTCAGAGGATCTACTCCCACCAAAGTAGTCAACAGTAGTGAACTACCTATAGCTTCTGACTACAGGGGGTATTTAGGAAATACTTTCGAGCTTCGGTAAGCTTAGTTTTGTTCTGTTTCGATAAAGTTTATAGAGAATGTAGTTAAACCCAACATTATCAAAGTTTTGTTGGGTTTCGTTTATTAAGTGAACCTTATTGATCATATCCCACATTCCGCAGGTTCATTAGCAAAAGAGATAATATTTACGATAACGAGTACCAAAAAACAGTAGAATCCAACCCCATTTCTCAGTCAGATTAAAAATCTGTGTCGAGAAAGGGTAAGTTAATAAATATTACAATATGATATCCTGTGATTGTGCTTGGTATAAATGCATTATTATTGACATTTTCTCACAATTGGTTTGGGGCAGTTAGAGTTGCAGGAGTTCGAGACACCCATCATAATGAGAGCATCTGTTGCAAATTATCTTCAGTGTAAAGAGCTACATTTGTAACAAATAGAATACTGAATCAAGCAATTTCACCGCATCCCTACCCGACACGAAAATCTTGCTACAAATTATACTATCATTATTGCGTGAGCGGAGCTTCCCAAAGGTATCGCCTGTATTTGTGATGATTGACGAGTTGGAAGGTTAACATTCTTAAACACTTCTGAAACAACGTGTTTTCGTTTAAATGGGATCTTGTTTCCAGCTCTAATAATCTTTGTATAGCAAACATTTTAGAGAAACTTCCCAGTCGTATATGGTTATAGTTTGAAAACACACCCTAGTCACCAAAAGCCTTTATTTAGTTTGCCACCATCCGTATTACGGTGAAGCAACTGGCATCATATTTGACTTCTATTTAATTGTCAAATATAATACAATTGACAATCACCATAAGGTTCATATTCATGGTAAGTAGAAAACTTTATGTGTAACAAAGCTTTTGTGAAAAAAATTCTCAGCCTATGTCTGGATGTAATGTTCTTTCTAATATCTTATGGTGGGATATTTAACGGGACAAGAGATTCACGATTTGGACAGTGAATTATACTTTGCATTCAAAAACGACATATCAGCTCCTGATAACACTCAACTCTGTCCCTATACCTATGCGGCTAAAGTCAAATCAGTTGTTCCATTATCATCTGGATCAATTACTGGTTATGGAAAACAAAAAATAACCTTTACTGACATTCGCTAAAAACTCAAACTCAAGGCATAGTTGTCTGAAGTACAACTATGTCTTGCTTAAATTATGATTATTTCCCTGCAATTAGGAAGACAAGTTTATGACTATCGAGAAGTTCAAGTTTTTTACAGATGGATTAAAGCCTGAAGAGAGGTTGCGCCATGAATACATGGCCAACACCCGTATAGATGATGAGCGTTATTGGATTCCTTATGGAGAAGGAACCTGGTTTCAAGCTTGTTACTTTAATGTCACTACTGGTGGATTTGCTAACGTCTTGAAGATTTTACCAGGGCGACAACTTGATACTCACTACCATATCAGTACAGTACATGGCTTTACTCTCCGAGGTAAATGGGGATATCGCGAACATGATTGGATTGCTACTCCTGGATCTTATATTTTTGAGCCTCCTGGAGAACTGCACACACTATATGTACCAGAAGATTCTCCAGAGCCAATGATCACTTTCTTTGTCCTTTCCGGTGGTCTGATCTATACCAAGTCTGATGGTTCTTTCGCTGGTTATGACGATGGTTTTACTCTGTTGGAACTGGCACGAGAACATTATCTAGAAGTTGGTTTAGATGAGTCTTTGATTGATGCCATGATTCGTTAGGGTCATATCATACATAGTTCAAAGAATTTAGTAGCTAGTAACTCTATGCAGAAGTCAAAAGTATTTTATTCTCTAGCTTTGACTTTTGATAAATAGCTTGCACTAGTAACAACAAAAAACCAGTATCAAAAATATAGTTGTTCGACTCGCAACTATATTTTGATTAATTTGCTGCTGGTAGTAGAAGCAAAAAAATTTGTCCATAATTGCATGAAACAAACAATGAGTGTCAATATACAAGACCTTGATTTGGCATTACTAAAAGCAGTGGAAAACAATGATTTATCCACTGTCACTGATTTGATCCAAAAAGGAGTTAATGTCAATAAAAGAGGACCTTTACCCTATACTCCATTGATGATTGCAGCTGGTCGTGGGTATGTCCAGATGACCCAAACCCTTTTGGATGCCGGAGCAGATGTAAACGTTATCGATAGTGTTACCGGAGCATCTCCATTACATAAGGCAGCTCAAAGCGGTATCATTGATGTAGCTAAATTACTACTCAAAAACGGAGCTTTCCTTAATCTTCAATCTGCGATCGTTGGACACACACCTCTCATTGATGCAGTGTGGTCGAAAAAGCCACCGATGGTAAAATTTTTGCTAGATCAAGGGGCAATTATCAACATCAAGGGACATCATGGTGCTGACGTTTGGGAATTTGTCAGTAATCAAGAAACTTGGACTGCTGGTTTCACTACCCCAGGTGAAGAAAGTTGGGGTAAATCGATTCGGCATATGTTAGAGGAGCGTCAAAAGGCAGATGAAGAAGCCTTAAAGCAGCCATTAATGCAAGCTGTATTAGATGGTAATCTAGCTGCTGTAAAAACTCTGATTGCTCAAGGGGCAGATGTAAACGAGTCTTCACCAATTGTTGGTGGAGGTAATGATGGGCAAACACCTCTGTTAGTTGCCTGTTTCTATGGTCACACTGAGATTGTTTTAGAACTCTTAAAGGCAGGAGCTAGTCCTCATATTGTTGACTACTTGATGAAAGCAACTCCCTGTCATAAAGGTGCTTATGGCGGCAGACCAGAAGCTGTCAAAGCTTTGATTGAGAATAGCGACGTTGATATTGAAGCTCAAGGTCCATACAACGGCTATAGTGCCCTCCATGATGCTACTTGGCATGGTCATACGGAAGTTGTGCAAGTACTTCTGAATGCTAATATTCCCTTAGATCTTCAAGGACATGATGGCAAAACTCCACTAGACCTAGCTATTGAGTATGGCTATAAAGATATTGAGGCATTAATTCGGATGAAAATGGAATTTCCCAGTACACCATTAAAAGGCAAAAAAGTAGCTGTCCTCGTAGAAACAGAATATATCCCTGAGGAAATTGAACGTTACAAAAATGGATTTGCTGCTTTGGGTGCAGAAGTAGACTTTTTATCTTACCTCTGGGGTGCACAAAGTCGTACCATTGTTAGTGATATAGATCATCCTGACAAGCAACTGCATACCATGGTAGTTACTAAGGATGTTGCTAACTACGATCCGAATGATTATGACATCGTATTGATGGCAGCTAATTATTGTGCTGTCAGACTACGAGAAATTCCTCCCATGGGAAGTTTAGGTAGTCCAAAAGAATTGCAAAAGCCACCAGCTGTAGAATTCTATAAAAAAGCTATGGCAAACAAACGCATTATCAAAGGCGCTCTTTGTCATGGTTTGTGGATTTTAACTCCTTGTCCAGAAGTATTAACAGGACGCAGAGTGATTTGTCATACTGTTGTGTTGGCTGATATCGTTAATGCTGGTGCAACCTTTATCCCAGATCCAAGTTACGTTTTTGTTGATGATGATTTAGTAACTGCACGTTCAGCAGCGAATCTCAACGAATATTTCAACACCATTGTGAAAGAAGCTAGCAAGGATAGAAGTTGCTACGATAGAGGTAGCTATGATAGAGGTGGCTACAGCTATCCAAATTACGAACGTTATACAAATGGGCAATCCCAATATCAGAGGGTATTGTAGTATTTTTTGTTTGTTGTGGAAAAAGGTATACAAAACACTTTACTTTTTCACATTTAAGCTTTTTGCCCATATCATAATACCGTTCAGTTAAGCCTAAAAACTTAAATTGCCCTAGGTTGGGTAGAAGGTTATGGAACCCAACAAAATGTTGATCATGTTGGGTTTCGTTTCTTAACTGAACCTGATTGGCTCATATCACTAATACTGACAAATTTCACCGATCAAAATCGAGAGTGGTTTGATGTATAAATCAATTCGGTCTTTCTACAAAAAATGCACAACTTTTGTGGCGATTTGTTTGATTGCTTCGACAATTGCCCTTACTTCTTACACTTTACCTGCTAAAGCAGACTTAATCTATCACGCTTTTGATGAATGTTTTGCTAATGTCAAAGCGAAACTACCCCAAATTAAAGCAGCAGGATACGATTACATCCAACTTTCACCTGCTAATAAAACCATCTCACGGGAGGATGATGCTTGCACTTCAGACAAATACTGGTATTTCCAGTATCAGCCCCTTGATTATGTCCTAGGAGGAAATCTAGGAAACGAGCAAGATGTAAAAGATGTGATTAACGCGGCTCACGAACAAGGTATTAAGGTGATTGCTGATGTAGTCTTAAATCATCTGGCTAAGTACAAAAATGTTCCGAACGAAGACAATAAACCTTTCCCTGAAGCCTATCCCATATACCAGAGTCGGGAATACTTTCATGACGGAGCCTGTATCCAAAACTATAATAACCCCTCAGAAGTTACAGATAAGTGGTTATGCGATCAAGGCGACGGATACGAAGGGGGATTGCCGGATCTGAAAACGGAATTGCCTTATGTGCAACAACAAGATCAAAACTATCTGAAACACCTGTTTGACATTGGATTCGATGGTTTACGCTTTGATGCTGCCAAACACATTCCTCAAGAGGATATGCAAAAGATCCTCGCAGTTATCCCTGAGGATAAGTTTTACTACGGTGAGGTCATCGGTCAAAGTTATGACGAGAGCATGAGTTATATTTCAGTTTATCCGAAGTTATCAGATTTTCAACTGGTCAATACCTTAAAAGACGCTTTTAATATAGGGGGAGACTTACGCTCTTTAGTCAATCCATCAGATACCAAACGTGCTTTGCCTGGTAAGGATGCTGTTATCTTTGCTCGCAATCATGATACTTGGGCTCCAGGACAGTTTGATAATTGGAAATTTGATGATGGGGATTTACCTTTAGCAACGGCTTACGTTTTGGCGATTAAAGAAGGAACACCCCTGATTTTGAATTTTGATGCCTTCAATCCTACAGTTGTTGCGGCTAGCCAATTTAACAAAAAAATGTTGGGACAACCCCAATATTTTCGTAAGGGAAATGAGATAGCCCAAGGCGCTAACATCCCTAATTTACTCTTTATTGAGCGGGGGGACAAGGGCATTGCCATGATTAATAAGTCTGGTGGAACTTTTGATGTCAAAGCAGCTAAAATGCCTGCTCTGGAAGTCGGATGTTATGACGAATTACAGTATAACTTCAAAATGTGTGTTGATAAGGGTGGTGATGGTCAGAAATACATCACTCAGTGGGGCAGCCCTGAGCGTGGAGGAATTCAGATTGGACCGCGTACTGCGCTTTTGTTTGTCAAAGATTGATCTACCAATAGGAAATAGTAAAAATGAAGGCACAAGTAATCAAGCAATTTGGTGATGCTAGCATATTCCAAACAATGGAATTACCTCGTCCTGAAGTAATTACCGGCCACGTTCTCATTCGTGTTGCAGCAACTAGTGTTAACCCAGTTGATTACAAAATTAGAAGGGGTTCAGCATCGGCTCTGGCACCAGCTTTCCCAGCAGTATTACAAGGTGATGTTGCTGGGGTAATTGAAGAAGTTGGGGAAGGTGTTACATCTTTTAAACCTGGTGATGAAGTTTATGCTTGCGCTGGTGGTGTTAAAGGAACCGGTGGAGCCTTAGCTGAGTATATGTTAGCTGATGCAGATTTGGTGGCATTAAAACCTAAATCTCTCACAATGCTAGAAGCGGCTGCCCTTCCCTTAGTATCTCTTACAGCTTGGGAGGGACTAATTGACAAAGCACAAATCCAGCCAGGACAAACAGTATTAGTACATGCTGCTACTGGTGGTGTTGGTCATATTGGTATCCAACTAGCAAAAGCTTTTGGTGCGAAAGTTTTTGCTACAGCTTCTTCCGATCAAAAGTTAGAACTGGCACGTAAACTCGGGGCTGATGTTGCTATCAATTACCGCCAACAAACTGTGGAAGAGTATGTTGCTGAATATACCAATGGCAAAGGATTTGACGTAGTATTTGATACCGTTGGTGGTGAAAACCTGACTAAGTCTTTTGCAGCAGCAAAATTAAACGGGAAAGTGGTATCTATATCCACTAGTCAAACATACGACTTATCACCCCTCCACCGTAAAGGACTTTCCTTACATGTCGTCTTTATGCTGATTCCCATGCTTCACAATCTGGGCAGGGCACATCATGGCAAGATATTAACCGAACTTGCCAAACTTGTAGACGAAGGTAAAATATATCCTTTAATCGACCCAAAAGAATTTAGTTTTGATCAAGCTGAACTTGCCCACCGCCATCTTGAATCTGGTCAAACGATTGGGAAAGTTGTTTTGAAGGCTTAGTGCAATCTCGTTGACCATATCTTACTCCCTGGTTCTAAGGCTCAGATTCCCGGAATTGTTAGATGGGAACTTCTTGTTTCAGTATATACTCTGTATTTTATAAAACATCCAGATCAGTATAAGTCGCGCTGAAATGTATTGATAATGTGTACTTGTTGCACATTATTTCAACTTCTGTCAGTCAAGCCCTATCAGCCAGATGGGGCTTTTCCTATGTAAATTTTGCCTCCGTGAAAACTCTTGTATTTTATACTAATTCAAAGAATGTTTACGACATATAAGTTCTTCGTCAGGGCACGGCATCGGTCAATCTCTTAATATATAAAATTATTTTACTGGTGCTGTGCCCCTACCTATCTGCTCACAGAGGTAAGTAATTATGCAAAATTAATCGATTCTTTAAGAAAATCAATCTCTACATTTGATGTACGGTAAACTCCAATATAAAATCCCTGGCTTACCCATTAAAATCAAAAGTGTCAAGGTTCTTAAGGAGCGACTCGAATGCAAGTCACGTATAATTCCGACAAGCGCAAACTTCTATCCTGTTTATGTCATGGAGCAATTTTTTTTAGTACTACCCTACTTTCCGTTGGCGTTCCCATTGTGATTAGTATTATTTCTGACGATCCAGTAGTTAAAAGTAATGCCAAGGAATCAATTAATTTTCACTTCAATGTTTGGTTTTGGGCGACTGTAATTGGAGTACCCATTGGGATTATCTCTTGGATTACTTTTGGCATTGGTGGTATTTTATTTTTCCCTGTGATTGCCCTTGGTTTTGCCATTCATTGGGGACTGACAATTGTGGCATTAATCCATTGTTTAACTAATAGTGATGAACCTTTCCGTTATCCATTCATCTTTCGCTTACTATCAGTTTGATATCTTTATCAGGCATCATATTATACCTTGTTCGTAAGTCGAATCGATAGGAATAGGGGAAATGGTTGACAAAAATTACTTGGAGTTGATGGCTGGCTATAACCAATGGATGAATGACAAGCTGTATCGGGTTTGTGCAGATATCTCAGATGAGGATCGCAAAAAAGACATGGGTGCATTTTTCAAATCCATTCATGGTACCTTAAACCATCTTCTCTATGGCGATAAAGCATGGATGGGGAGATTCGTCGGCAAGCCTTTTCAGGTAAAAATTATTGGTCAACATCTATATGAAGATTTTGAGGAATTGCGTTCAGAGCGAATAAATACTGACCAGGAAATTCTCGATTGGTGCCAAGATTTATCTGATGAGTGGCTGGAGTCAGAGTTTGAGTATAGCAGCAATGTGGATGGCAAAACTCATATTCTTCCAGCTTGGGTTTTGGTTACCCATATGTTTAATCATCAAACCCATCATCGCGGCCAAGCAACCACCCTGATTAAGCAACTTGGTTACGAACCAGGGATTACAGATTTGCCTTGGCTCCCTGAGTTTGAAGCCAATATAATCTAAAATAATACACCATATTTCATCTTAGTAAAGTACATTCAGACGGGCAGGGATGCCCATCCCACAAGAGATTTTGTATGTAGCCTTGTACTTCATTTATCTGTACAGTGCTGTATCTATTAAAATGAAACCACAGTTCTCAAGGTAGTTTGCCAAATAGTATCCTGGTTGCGATCGTTATCTGGATTCGTCACAAATGAGAATGCGGGGGTAATACTGAAATTTTCTTTCAATGATAAGTTGTAGAAAACCTCAAAATTGGTTTGAGTTGCATTACCCAATCCATTGGTGACAAAAGGCTGTCCCACTGCGATACCAGCCACACTACTGGGAATTAACAGATTGCGAAGTCCCAAACCTACCATCCAGGTGAAAGGATGTAAATCTAAATCTCGATCGATGGCGGTGTTAAATCCTTGGTAGCTACCAACTCCCCAACGGGTAAAAAGTCCCATATTTTGATTTAAAGCATATTCAGCATTAATCCCCAACGCATTTATATCAGTATTATTAACTAAAGCATTTGTATATTGTAGCTTCAGGGATAAGCGATCGCTAGCTAAATATTCCACTTCCACAGTAGCTTGATACCTGTCGCCAAATAAACCACCATTATTACCATCAGTTTGGTTTGCATCCCCAGCAATGTAAAGCGATCGCCAAAATAATTGACTATTTTCAGGATGCCAGACAACAGCCACCCCCGCACCACCAGTATTATCGATTTGGTTTTGCACTATCAGGGGATTGTTGAGAAAAAAGCTGGAACTAAAATCCACTGCTTCATTATTGCCATAGGAATTGCGATCGATAAAATCTCGGGGTGACATCTTTGCTCCCACAGTCATCTCCACATCCTGGAAAGGGCGAAAACTATAGTACAGTCGCCGTAACCGCAGACTTGATTCTACCCCCACAATATCAAGTCCTCCACCATTAGCAATCAAGCCATTAGTTCCCAATAGATTGAGATTTTCTGACTGGGATTTAGTAATTGCATCGGTTCCATTATTCCCAGCTTCTAATTGAGTTACCAGTAAATCCTCACCTTGGAAACTGGCATTGAGACTTAATCGGGTGCGGTTAATTACGGTAGTACTGGCTTGACTACCATCAGTAAAAGCAAAAATTGCCTGTCCTTGTAACTTAGTAGTAGGAGAAAACCGTTGTGCTTGCAGACGATTAGCTCGTTCCTCTATTAAGCGTGTCCGCAAACGCAATTCTTTCAAAGCCACAGCAAAGTCTGTTTGTAACCGTCTGACAACCACCGCATCACTTTTGATATATTCATCACTAATATCTTCTGCCAACCGGTCTAGATTATTTAGAGTAGCAAATAATACAGTGGTAAATTCGTGACGACTGAGGGGGCGATCGCCACGAAAGGTGTTATCTTCATAACCAGAGAGCACACCATAACGTTCTACTAGAGCTTTCAAAGCTTGGTAAGCCCAGTGGGTGGGTTGAATATCTGATAGTTGGTCAACCGATGGTTGGGGAGTTACGGCCTCAGACTGGGTTTCTACAGAAAGCGGAGAGTCACTTGGCTCTCCGCTAGATGAAAATTCTGCGATCGAGAAACTTGGTTGGGTTTCTGGTGGGGAGCATCGCTTTGTCAGCGACACCCCTTGGGAGTATGGCAAATTAGTATTTCTGATGTCTGTTTTTAATCCAGTATTTTGCTCGGGAATTTTGCGGTGAATGTCGGTGTGTTTGGTGTCTGAATTGCGTTCAGTAATTTCCGGTGGTAGTGAATAAGTCGGAGATGAGCAACACATTAAACTAAATATACTGGGGAGCATCCCAATTTTGAAAAAATATGCCGTAGTGGGAGCATCTTGCTCCCTCGATATCAAACGCGGGCAAGATGCCCCAAAGTCGCTACAACGGGGGGAACCCCCGCAACGCGCTTCTCTGCGCACTACAGATTTAAACGTTTGGGATGCTCCGAATATACTGCAACCGACTAAACCAGCCGCCAAAAATTTATGAGAGTTAACGATCTGCTCAAAACTTTTTCTGACACTCAATTACATCACCTAAATTCTAGTTCCAAGTTACTGAGACACTAGCTGTTGTTGAGTTTGTTCCTGGTCCTTAGCATCTTGATTCTTGGTTTGAATCAGTTCAACTTTATACCCACTGGGGTCTTCAACAAAAGCAATTACCGTAGAACCATGTTTCATGGGGCCTGGTTCTCTTACAACTTTTCCACCGCACTTTTTGATATCCTCACAAGTGGTGTAAATATCATCAACTCCAATGGCGATATGCCCATAAGCATCCCCTAAGTTATACTCTTCTACACCCCAGTTGTAAGTTAGTTCTAAAACTGCATTATCAGTTTCATCACCATAACCAACAAATGCGAGGGTAAATTCACCCCCTGGATAATCCTTTCTTCGCAACAACTTCATTCCCAGAACATCACAATAAAACTGTAAAGATTCTTCAAGATTGCCGACTCGTAGCATTGTGTGTAGTAAGCGCATATTTACCTGTTGTCCCTGTGGGTTGAATTTTATGTGACAACAATATTCTACAAAGAGATTTGAAGATAATGGGTTGAGATTGGGTTTCTATCACACCCGCCTGGGACTATAAGTCCCAGTCTAATAGTCAAAGTCATATAAATATGACTATAAAAATAGCCATCAGAGCATTAATTATGAGGGGTATTTTCCAGTCGTCTTTAGACGACTTTAGCTATTAGGCTGGGGTTTTCAACCCCAGGCGGGTGTGATGTAAATCTCATTTCACCACATTAGTTTTGAGGAGTTGTGGCACAGCCATCCTGGCTGTGCAATATTCAGGCAGGGATGCCTGAACCACAAGTCATTTTGTTACCAGCAAAATTAATGCGATAGAGTAGTAATGGGGTTGCTTTGCTGGTTAATTAATGGTGGGTTAGCCGGAGATGTTGCCGGTTTTAATACCAGTATGGCGAATCCAAAGAACATGGCAGCTAAAGCAACAATAGCAATATTATTGCTACTTTCTTTGCTCATAGCAGCAGTAAGACTCAGCAATAGTGAGTAAAACTGGTGTTCTTTGCAGGTAGTAGGTAAAGAATTTGTTACCCGTAAAAATTTTCCAGCAGAAGTTGATTTATGATCAGAGGTACGGGGTCTACGACGTTGCATAATTTGTAACCTTGTGATGACTTTCGATGTAATACCTAGAGCAAATCCAGGTTTTTTGTGGAAGCTGTAACCCTTCCTTGTTTACACTTCCATTCTCCCAAGTGCCCGTCGCACATCCTGTATAAGATTGTTTGCGTATTGTATGACTTTGACTGCGTTAGCGTGTAACTTTGAATTTAACTGTCTTTAAAGTTAACTACCCCGTAACTCAATGAGTAAAAGGTCGGTTTATGCATCTCTAGGAGGGATCACAAGAGCAAATCAAGCTTTAGTCCATAACCAACTTTCCATCAAGTCTCTGGCGGTAGAATTAGACCTGAGTCGGTCAACGGTCAGCAAATTTTTTAATGGTAAATCAGTAGACCGCTTAAATTTTATAGAAATTTGTGAAAAGCTAGATCTAGAGTGGGAGGAGATAATTGATAAATCTTCGCTACCAAATCAGGAAGAAATTGTGCGTTCTACTGGGATAAAACAAGAGACAACCGTTTCTGTAGGTGCTATGAAATCAGAAAGGGGTGAAGGTAGCGTCATAGTTTTGCTTGATGAAATAAATAATTCTCAAAAAGCAAGTGTCACCCAAGGACAACAGGTAAATACCCAATCTCAGACACAATTCACAGTAGTTAAGTTAAAAGGCAAGTTAAAAACCAATATCGATATAAGTTTGGAAAGCACATTTACAGAAGATACTAATATTCAAATACAATATGAAGATATTTTAAGAAAAGTACAAAACCTTGTTAAAGAATTAGAGAAGACTGTAAGCGAACACACTAATCTTGAACTACGTGATGTCAAAGAAGGTTGTGTCAGATTAATCCTATCCGGTACGCAAGAAGACCTGAAAAGATTAGAAGAATTATTCAACTCAGGGCAACTAATTGAAGTACAAGGCATTCCCATTGAAAATATCCAGCTAATAGCTAGGGGTAAAGATTTAAGTAATATTGACCTGAGTAATGCAAATTTGAGTGATGCTGACCTTAGAGGTGCTAATCTCAGCAATGCTAATCTGAGTGGTGCCAATTTAAGTGATTCTAGGTTAAGCCGTGCCGTGCTGACGGGAGTTGACCTGAGCAATGCCAACCTAAGCGATGCTGACTTGGGTGATGCTGACCTCAGTAACGCTAACCTAAACGGTGCTGACCTCAGTGATGCAGATTTAAGTGGTACTAATCTGTGGGGTGTGAAAATCAACTCCAAGATAAAGTTAGACAGTAAATGGCGGCTAGTATGGGAGATTGTTAATCAGGAGGCTGTAGGTAAAAACTTGAGTAATGCTGACCTGAGTGATGCCAACTTGGAATATGCTAACCTGGAAGGTGCCTACCTGCGTGGTGCCAACTTGGAATATGCTAACCTGGAAGGTGCCTACCTGCGTGGTGCCAACTTGGAAGGTGCCTACCTGCGTGATGCCTACTTGGAATATGCTAACCTGGAAGGTGCCTACCTGCGTGATGCCTACCTGGAAGGTGCCAACTTGGAATATGCCAACCTAGAAGGTGCCAACCTGGTACGTGCAAAGGTGAAAAACGCTAGATTCGCAAGTAACCCAGGAATTTCAAAGCAAATGAAGCTTAATCTAATTCAACGGGGAGCAATTTTTGATGATTCTTCAGGTAACCCCTCAAAAGTTCTAATCCGTGCTTAAACAAACCCACCTCCACCACAACATCTAATGAATAAAAGCGTTTTTAGCAAGGAATTTGCGATCGCAACTCAAAATACAAGGTTCTGATTTCATAGAACCATATGCAATCTTCCCTGAATTTCCGAATCAGATGCAGTTTCAAAAAATAATTCGAGTGCTTCAACTAAATTATCCCGTGCTGATTCAATTGTCTTCCCTTGGCTAACAATATCAAATTCAGGACAAAGTGCTACGTACCAATCATCTTCGCGTTCAATAATAGCGGTTAACTGCTTTGTCTGTTTCATAATTATTATCTAGACGCTTGCTCTCCACAACGATTTTTTTCAAATTTATAAGGTAAGGATTTAACCTGAAATCTATTGCCTCATTTTAGTCGTGTCAGTCTATTATTAAATTCTTCAAACAATTCAAAAAACTTATTCAAAGCATCTCTTTCATCAGCAGAATCAAACAAAATAATATCATTCCAACTATGAGATGACTTGATATCAAATCTCTCTTGTACCCATTCTTGAAATTTATCAAATTCAGTTTCTTGTTCAGTGGTAGGTAAACCTAAATCTTGCCTTGCCCCCACATATCCGATTAAAAATGAATGCAAACGGGTAATAGAGCATTTCCCCAAATACATCCCTGGACGCTGTTTAATACTTTGCAGCATTTCGTTAAAATATTCGGATTTAATTTCTAATTCAATAGTATTTGTTTCTTGCATAAAACCTCTATTTATTTAAAATATTTCTTCTGTTATACCGTTTTAATCTGAAGTTACATATAATAAATCGTCATTGCGTTCACGGAGTGTTCCCTCTTAGGGAAGGAGGGACGACGTTCGCGGAGCGTGTCCGAAGGACTTAGCAATCCCATAATCTTCATAATCAACGAGTTGATGAGATTGCCACGCTCCACTTCGTTACGCTCGCAATGACAAACAATAAAATTGGGGGGGGTGAGAGGGGCGGAGGACTTTAAATTATTTTTCTCCCCCAGAATTGGGGGTTGGGGGGCAAAATCATATTTGTATTCAGCAATGCCACAAAACCAATTAACTACCCCAAACCAGTTCGCAAACCACCCCGCGCCTTCTCCAACGCCTCCGGTAACTTACTCCCATCCCTTCCCCCAGCCTGGGCTAAATTCGGTCTTCCACCACCGCCACCGCCACAAATCTTGGCAACAGCACCGATAAATTTACCCGCTTGTAACCCCTTCTTATTCACCTCTGGGGAGAATGCAGCCACCAAACTAACCTTCCCAGCTTCGGGAATAGAACCCAACACCACAGCCGCACCACCACCGATTTTCTGCTGTAACCTTTCAGCTGCGGTTTGCAAAGAAGCTGGATCAACATCTTCCATTTGGGCGACTAATATCTGAAACTCGCCCACAGTTTCCACCGTTGAGATTAAACTATCAGATTTTGCGATCGCTAATTGCGACTTCAAACTATCTATTTCCTTCTGACTATTCCTCAGTTCTGTTTGCAGGGTAGTAATTCTTTCTGGTATTTCTTCTGGTTTGACTTTAAACCTATCACTTAAATCCTTAACTACCACGTCCCTAACATTGAGATAGTCGAGGATTGCCGGACCAGAAACCGCTTCTATCCGCCGTACCCCGGAAGATACACTAGCCTCAGAAATAATTTTAAATACACCAATCTCCGCAGTATTACTGACGTGGGTTCCCCCGCATAATTCCATAGACACCCCGGGGAAATCAATTACCCGCACCACCTCAGAGTACTTTTCCCCAAACATTGCGATCGCACCTTTGGCTTTAGCTTGTTCTAGGGGCATACTTTCTATCTTAGCTGTATGTGCTTCCCCAATCCAAGTATTTACCTGGGCTTCGATTTGGGTAATTTCCTCGGGGGTTAAACCACGGGGAGAGTTGAAGTCGAAGCGCAATCTGTCGAAGGATACCAAGGAACCAGCTTGGGAAATGCCATCATCCACAATGTTTTTTAACGCTGCCTGTAGCAGGTGAGTTGCGGTATGATTTGCTTTGGCGCGACGACGGCAACTGCCATCGATTTGGGCGGTGACTGTATCCCCCACCCTGATGGTACCCCGTCCCACATATCCAAAGTGGACGAAGAAATCCGACTCTTTCTGCACATCGTCAATGGTAACAACAAAACCATCACCGGATAAATAACCCTTATCCCCAATTTGTCCCCCAGATTCGGCATAAAATGGGGTTTGATTGAGAACTATTTGCACTTGGGTTCCCGCTTCCGCCTCTTCTTGGGAAATACCATCTACTAACAATACCTCAACTGTGGCGGATGTAGATGCTTGGGTATAGCCGAGGAATTCCGTTCCTTGGATATGTTCTGCTAATTTATCCAGGGAACCTTGAACCGTTAAATCGATGGTTTCGTGGGCAGATTTGGCCCGTTCGATTTGCTTTTGCATTTCCACGTTAAAGCCATCACCATCAATGGTTAAACCCTCTTCTTCAGCAATTTCCTGGGTTAATTCCAAGGGGAAGCCATAGGTATCATAAAGTTTAAAGGCTGACTCGCCACTAATTACGGTTTTACCTTGCTGCTTTAACTGGGCAATAATGTCCGCTAAAATCTTCTCACCCCGTTCCAAAGTCTTCAAAAAGCGCGATTCTTCCCGTTGCAACTCAGCTATAATGGCACTTTCCCTCTGGCGGAGATTGGGGTAAGCCGACTCACCCAGAGCGATCGCATTTTCCGCAACTTTGGTGGTAAATTCTCCTTCAATCCCAATTAATCTACCATGGCGTACCACCCGGCGAATCAATCGCCGCAACACATAACCCCTGCCCACATTAGAAGCGCGAATTTCATCGGCAATCATATGCACCACAGCCCGGATATGATCGCCAATTACCTTCAGGGAAACTTTAGTTTTCTCATCGCTGGTAGTGTAATCAATCCCAGCTATATCTGCTGCTGCGTTAATAATCGGTAAAATTAAATCAGTTTCATAATTATTGGGAACCTGTTGGAGAATTTGCGCCATCCGCTCCAAACCCATTCCCGTATCAATATTTTTATTCGCCAGGGGTGTTAAATTACCTGAACCATCCTGGTTCGATTCCATAAACACCAAGTTGTAGAACTCAATAAACCGGGAATCGTCTTCCAAATCAATATTATCGTCCCCTAATTCCGGGTGGAAATCATAGTATATTTCCGAACAGGGACCGCAAGGACCAGTGGCACCGGAAGCCCAAAAATTATCATCTGCTCCCAAGCGTTGGATACGCTTTTCTGACACTCCAATTTTATCTCGCCAAATATTATAGGCTTCGTCATCTTCCTGATAAACACTGACAACCAGCCGTGATTTTGGTAACCCAAATAATTGTGTAGAGATTTCCCAACCCCAAGCAATAGCCTGTTCCTTGAAATAATCCCCAAAGCTGAAATTACCCAACATCTCAAAAAACGTATGATGGCGTTTCGTGCGTCCAACATTTTCAATATCATTAGTACGAATACACTTTTGAGAAGAAGTAGCTCGGGGATATTCAGGGGTGCGCTGTCCCAGAAAGATTGGTTTAAACGGTAGCATCCCCGCGATTGTCAACAGCACCGTTGGATCTTCTGGTACCAGGGACGCACTTGGGATAATTTGGTGTCCTTTTTGGGCGTAGAAGTCAAGGAATTTTTGGCGAATTTCGTTACCGCTAAGTTTCTGGGGATAATCCATGGGTGTTGACAAAAGGGTTTTGAGCAAAAATTAGGACTTATGCAAATAAACCAGATTTATAGCTGACTATGGGTAAGTCCCGCAAATCAATATTATAGATTATCAGTCATAGGTCATTGATTTTGAACCATCAACCAACAGTTACACACTTAAAGTATGCCGTACAATTGGATATCCGTATCACCAACTAAGTAATAACTCTTAAGTTAAATTAACTACTAAGAGTATTATTATCAGTATCTAAAAATTACTTATATAATATATAAATTTAACCTATTGTTAACGAAAATCGTGATGGTTTGGGTTTAAAATAGATAAAAAACAGTATTATGGTTCCTTATAGTTAATTAATCGCTTTTTCTCTTGTAAATAACTTTTTTCATGCTTTTATAACCAAACTATATTTAAATTATGTCAAATTCATCACCACTTAACTTGAAGTTAAACTAAAATTAATTTAAAGTTGGTGTGTGCAGCTTTACATAGTGGCACAATTTCCCCCATGTGTTTATATGAGGAATTAAACTTTTGCATAAAGATACTGAATTGTTTACTGATCCAGGCTAACGTAAGTTAGAAGAACAATAGCGACTTATGACCTTTAAATTGAAAGTTCCTGATATTGCCTGCCAAGGATGTGCTGACACAATTACACAATCCCTGCTGAATCTAGAGCCCAGCGCCAAGATCCAGGTAGATGTGTCTGCCAAAATGGTTACCGTAGAATCCGCAACATCATCCCTTGAAAATATTAAACAGGCAATAATCAGTGCTGGATATAAGATTGAATAGCTTATGATAGGAAAATAATTGCAAGTGAAATTATCAGCATTTAGATGTCATCTATTGAGTTGTCTTCTATGTGAATTTTCTTAGTCAGTAAATTCACACATAGATAGATTTAGTAGCCAACTCATATTTTTAGGTGCGATCGCAATATTTGTTGGCTAATTTATTTGTTTAATCTGCCAAGCTTTAAAAGGCAGGGTTATCCATCTTAATATTTGATAAACTTATTTTTTTCCAATTACAGTTTGTATATCGCATGAAATGACTCCACAAAAAAGATGATGCAATCTTCTTTTGATGGGTATCCTGTTCGTGCTTGTATGATTAACGGGCAAGATGGCTGCACTGCAATAAGTTTTGGCATATTTTTTATTGGGGAAAACTTCTAGTTATAAGCAATTCCTGTTGATTGTACTGAGTACGTAAAATTATCGGGGTGTAAATATACCGAAATTATTACAGAATATTCCTGATTACCAAAGGTAAAAACTTTTTCTGTTAAGATTATGGTTTCTAGAAACCCAAGGAGATCCAATCATACTCCCATTCCTGGAAATTACAGTAACACTTTTATACTTGGAAAAAATATTCAGTATTTCCACTGTTTGAAATCAATAATGTCAGGACAGACATTAGTTATCAGAAATTCAACGGGTAACTACTGTAATTTCACTAAGTATTGATAGGTGGTAAAAATGTTTAAAATTCAAATGCTAAAACCTATAATTTATTGCTTCAGTAGATTTATGGAGATATTAATTATAGGGATATAACTACTTAAGGAAGAATACGTATGTATTTTGAACATTCATTAATATTATGGAGATGACCTAAATATTTTATTGAAGTTTATACCCAAAGCAGTTTAAATAAGGCACAAAATAAAACAATGAATATTTCTATTCTGGTCTTTGGAAGCGACCATTTTTTGACTACACTTCCAGATCAGATCCATGATACAAATACTTTTAATTTAGAAGCGATCGCTAATCTTAATCAAGCGGTATCTCAAATTCAATTGAATCCGCCGGATATTTTACTTGTACAGGCTAGTTTAGATGGCAGTATGGAACTATGCTGCTGGCTAAAAGAGCAAACCAAGCTATCTTGGTTACACTGCATTTTGTTGGAGGAGCGTCCCGAACTGATTTCTCTCAAAGCCCAAAATGACTGGGAATGGGAAGTCGAGATGAATGCTGCTGCACTCCAACAAGGAGCAGATGCTTATATATGGCAAATGCCAGCAAAAACAATCAGCCATACCAATGCTAATCATCGCTTATTATTGGCTCAATTAACCGTAGGTATACGTAAAGCACAAAAATATCGGGATTTGGTTCGTACCAATGATTTATTATCAGCAATCGCTCTAGCAGATTCCTTGACAGAACTCAATAATCGTCGAGCTTTAGAATGGGATTTACCCAGACAAATTAACAAGGCTCGTAGTAACAACACTCCATTGAGTCTGATTATTTTGGACGTAGATTACTTTAAGAGTGTTAACGATACCTACGGACATTTGGTAGGCGATCGCCTGTTACAATTGATGTGTACCCGGATTCGACACAATTTGCGTTTTCAGGACACCCCTTTCCGCTATGGTGGTGAAGAATTTGTGATTCTTTTGAGTAATACTAGTTGTCAAGAAGCACTAGTAGTAGCCCATCGTCTCAATCGCATAGTCTATGAGCAACCATTTGCAATTAATCATACACTAGCAATCAACGTTACCATTAGCCTAGGTATGTCTTGTTTGCAGGCTGAAGATGATGCTAAAGGTGTGAGCCTATTAGGTCGTGCCGATAAATACTTGTTACAAGCAAAATCCACTGGACGCAACCGTGTAATCAGTTGCGATCGTCACTTATCACCTACTCCCCATCTCAAGGTAATGTCTTCCTAAGACAATAAATGGTTGTTATTGGTTATGAACTACCCACACTGGTCTTGCTTGCGGTACAGTGTGGGCTTTTAGAATGTGATTAACTTCATATAGCCGTAGCCAGGTAATATCAAGTTAGCTTAATTACTTATAATTTCTGCTTGATTCACCCCAATCCTCTCTTATATCATGTCCGCTAAATTAGTTACGATATGTCATTGCGTTAGCGTAGCTCCTCACCAAAGAGGCGTGGAACGAAGTGAAACGAAGCATATGTTAGCGCGTAGTGCTATAAGTCTCAATTGCTTCTATACAAGCTGACACAGACAAACCCAGACTCATTGCCCTTACCAGGGCTTGATATGCTGACCAATTTTCTTGGATCAGGTTTTTTGCTTGCAGTGCATAAAACCTTTTTTTCTGTGTATATGCTAGCTCTGAAAATCCTAAACCTTGCAAAATAGCTGCTAATTTTTGTCTATCATCTAACCCACCTACAGCATCATTAAAAACAAGTTCTTCTGCCACAATACCCGCCATCCAAATAGTGCAGTATCGATCTAAAATATGGGTATTTAAATTAGCCTGTTTTAATTGAGAAGTAAATTGGTGCTCCTCAATGGTTACTCCCCCCTGTCCAGATTGATTTTGCTTCAGTGTATCCCAAACAGTAAGCGTATAATCTAAAACCTGGAATTCAAGTAAGTGAGCTACAAGAAAGTGACCAGCTTCATGGTGAATAATCCTTTGTCTATGTTGAGGAGAAAAATTAGCTATCCAATCTTGTATCAATCTCATACCTTTATTTTGCCAGTTCAAGGTGTCAACAGTGGCAACGGCTAAAACAGCAAAAGTGGTAAGTGCAGGTATTGTGGGAGATAAGTGAATTAATGGTCCCAATAAAATAGAAAAGGTGATTAAAAAGACAGATATTGCAATTAAATTGAGGCTATTTTGACTCATCAGAAGACCGTTTATGTATTAATATGACTTAAGAGTAAGAGCCGCTTTAGGGCGAATGCTATATTTATAAATAATATAAGAGATGTATCGCAGATTTCCCAGGGGCAGGTTACGATGCTTGAGTCGGGGTAAATTCATTGGAATCGAGCGAGACAAGAACTCCCCTGCCTTTAGGCGTGGGGAGTGTCAAATTGATTGAAAAGCAAAATCATATTGCAAAACCATGTCGCACAATATATTCATATATGGCGCAATCACAGTTTACTTGTTGATGATGGTATGTTTTTTTCGGAAATGGCTATTTTTTTTGAAGTCAGATGAACAAAGCAATTTAGAACAGCCAATATTCAATGGGTTTTTTTTAGTCTTGGCTAGTATTCTTTGGCCATTAATAGTCCCATTTGCTTATTTAGAACTGTTGAATTTTCATCAAAAACACCGGGAAGTAATTGATATGCTGATCAATGTGTCCCACTGCCCAACACCAGATGATTAAGGGACTTTAGAATCGCCCATTACCTTGGACAATGTGCTTGACAGTAGTTAAACTCTCCAAACTAATTAATCCTCGACGATTCCCCTTTTGGTTGGACATACCTAAAAATACAGAATCTCCACGGGAAGGGTTACGGGAAAAACGCGGTGAAGCATTGATATATGTGGAAGCACTATTAACACCTAGGGCAAATTGACGGCTTTCTTGGTAAGAATCAGTCACAATGCTATCAGCATGGCCGCTGCTGTATTGATTAATCCAAGCGATCGCATCTTCCAAATTATCCACTAATTTCAAAGCCACCGTATTATTTAAATAGGCACATCCCCACTCATTATTTTTGACCAATTGCAGCTGGGGGAAAGTCTCAACTAGTTCCGCATCTCCTCGCAAATAGAATCCTTTTTCTTGTAAAGAATTACACAACATTGCCAGGGAAGACGGCAAGGTTTGGCGGTGAACTAGTACCTTTTCGATGGCATTCACCGGATCGGGTTTGCTGGCATGGCTATCGACAATCATCCAGCTAACCATCTCCATACTGCCATTAGGTGACCAGTAAAGGTAGCAGTTACCCATAGCTGATTTAAGAACGGGGCAGGTAGATTGCCTGACTACCTGTTGAATTAAACTAGAACGTCCATAGGGAATAATTAAATTTACATATCGATCTTGGGTAACTAAATCCCGTACAGAAGCACCATTTTCCGTTGTAATTAACTCCAAACTCCCTGGTGGTAAACCAGCCGATCCTACGGCCATTGATAGGGCATTACCAATGGCTGCATTGGAATGGCTGGCCTCCGTACTGCCTTTGAGAATAATACTGTTACCAGTTTTGATGCATAAACCTGCTGCAATTGCTGCCATTTCGGGGAATGCTTCATAAATCAAGGCAATTACACCCAAAGGCATTAATTGTGAATAGGTTTGGGAATCTTGCAACTGATAGTCAGCACTTCTTACCCGGCGCAAGGGATCTGATAGCTCCCCTAACCGTTGTAGAATTTCTACGGTTGTTTCTAAACGGTTGGGGGTCAGCTTCAGCCAATCTAAAATTAATTCTGGCACAGCCATTTCTCGACTAGCTTCTAGATCCAAAGTATTTGCTTCTAGAATCTCATCAAAAGAATTTTTTAGTGCTTGGGCCATAGCCAACACAGCTCTACTGCGATCGCTTCCTTTGGCAATGCCTAAATTTAAAGCAGCATGGTAAGCACGCTGGGCACTAGTAATTGTTTCCGGACTAATGTCAAAAGCATCCACTGTCATCGAGTTAACGCCTGTAAGTAAACCAGACCATAAGTGCTGGCAGAACAGCCAAAAGTACTGCTACCAATGCCCAAGCGATGATATTGGAGCCACTGGCTAATCGCAGAGCCAATGGTAGCCATATAATCACTAGCACGAAAATAATACCAAGCGCCACTGGCATGTAGCTTTCTCCTAACCGAGAATGAACTACCTGCCAATTAGAACCATTCCACCGCCAAGCTCGTTTATAAGGATAGGTTGTGGAAAGTTGCTCCAATGCATGGCCATGATCTTCAAGCACAAAAATCTGCTGACAGCGATCGCAGCCAAATGCCTCTGTCAGTATAATGGGAATTAGTTTACCCCGGCGACGACAAGGACAAGGGTATTCCGTATTTAAGTCTATTTTGTCAGATTTTTTAGATTGCACAAGCGTTCTGATAATTTCAGATAATTTGTTCACAGCTGCAAAAGCAGAATCCCTAGCCAAGTGGTTTTGTTGGCATAAAATAGTTTCATAATGCTTTTTGATAACACTTAGTTGCCTAGGGTGATTGTTCCCCTAAAATATATTTTGACTCAATTTAGTCACAAAAGCGTGAACTACTCACACTGACCTGACGGTACAGTGTAGGCTTCTGTACTCATAGGCTAATGCCTTAGATGAGACTTTCGCCCCATTTTTGGTCTTACTTCCCCTCCTACAGCAACAGACGGCTGAACCTTCCGCCTTTAGCATTCTAACCCCTTCTGCTCTAATATTGATTGCTGCATTTCCATCACGGTCATGGCGAGTGCCGCAGTGGGGACAAATCCATTGCCTCACATCTAGTGGCATTTCTCCCATTTATAGAAACAATGCCTCGGCAATTTAGCCATAGCTTCTGTTAATATACATCGCAAAACTTACTACTAATTGAAATGGCAGCTAACGTGCTTGCAAGCTATAAATTAGGTGAAGATAAACATATTTAAGAGGTAAAATCTGTATGGCAACTTACCAAGCCGACTTAGATTCTTCATCAACATCAGAAGAAGTAATTGACGAACTAATCCCAGATACTAGAACCATCAACCACATAGAAGTCATCGAAAACGTCATCGATACCGTGGCACAAAAAGATAGTGCGATGGTAAATCATCTGCCAGAAGGTGGATATTTATGGAAATTTAACTATGGCAGCGTGGAAGTGTTTGTTCAGTTGACGGGTACTACAGATGAAGATACCTTAACTGTTTGGTCTGCGGTACTACCTTTACCAGCTAAGGATGAACCCAAACTGACTCGACAACTTTTAGAAATGAACTGTACTAGTACCTTTGAAGCTCGTTTCGGTATTATAGAAGATAAGGTAGTTGTATTAGCAACCCGCACTTTGGCAGAAATATCTCCTGGAGAGGTTTCCCGTTCGATTACCATAGTCGCAACCATTGCTGACGATCACGATGAAGCTTTTCAAGCTGAATTTGGCATGAATTAAGAACTTTTAGTTATGGTTTTGAGTTATGAGTCACGAATTAAATATACAATTCCAAACTCACAACTCCAAACCAGTTTGGCGACTAATTCCCCTACTTGATGCCCCTGGAAAGGTGCAAATGGCAATCGATCGCTGGTTACTAGAGCAACATGAATGTGGCAAACACCCACCTACTTTAAGATTTTATACTTGGTCGCCAATAGCTATTTCCTTGGGCTACCACCAACACAAATACCCGCAAGATTGGCAAAAATTAACCTGGCAAGGGGAGAAATTAGATTTAGTCCGTCGTCCTACAGGGGGGAGGGCTGTACTGCACCAAGGGGATTTAACCTATGCTGCGATCGCATCTGGACTACCTCATAGCCGAGTCCAGGCTTATGTAAAAATTTGTGAATTTTTGGTTAAAGGTTGGCGATCGCTAGGTATTGATTTGCACTATGGTCAAGCCCGGAGGGGTTATATTCACAATCCTAACTGTTTTGGTACTGCTACTGGTGCGGATTTAGTCACTACTGATGGTTATAAGTTTATTGGTAGTGCCCAGTTAAGAAGGGGCGACTTTATTTTGCAACATGGCTCTATGCGTTTGCACCCAGATGCTCATCTTTTTGCTCGGGTATTTGGTACAGAATCTGATAATAATATTCAACTCCCCGAACACCTAAGTATAGATAATATTATTACCGCTTTAGTTACAGCAGCTCAAGATTGTTTTTCTATAAACCTCCAGTTGCAACCCTTTTCTGAGGAAGAGTGGAAGGAGATTGCACAGAAGAGTTAAGAGTTAAGAGTTAAGAGTTAGGAGTTGACAGTTGACAGGCAGGAGTTAAGAGTTCAGAGTTAATTGTTGGGTTATCAACTATCCGTGTCATCAGTATCATCCATTTAATCCGTGTTAATGGTTTTGGTGCGCTACGCTACGCGATAACACACCCTACGTGTTTTCCCAAAAGTAAAAAAGCTATTTTTTATGTGTGGTATAGTGGCATTGTTTTCAAATGATGAGGAAATTGCTGAATCATCTTTGAAACTAGGCATGAATTGCTTAAAACATCGAGGTCCAGATGGATTTGGATTTTGGATTTCTCCCAAACACCAAGTTGGTTTAGGACATACAAGACTTAGTATTATCGATATTGATCGTGGTCAACAGCCAATTGCCAACCTAGATAAAACTCTACATATAATTGTCAATGGAGAGTTTTATGACTTTGAAAGTATACAAGGTGATTTGCGACTTAAAGGGTATAAATTAACAACTAATTCTGATAGTGAAATAGCCCTTCATTTATACGATGAGTTTGGAATACAATGCTTACATCATCTCAGAGGTGAATTTGCTTTTGTTCTTTGGGACGAACGTAATGAATTATTTTTTGCAGTGCGAGACCGTTTTGGTATAAAACCCCTTTACTATAGTAATTATCAAAATACTCTTTATATTGGCTCAGAAATTAAAGCTTTACTAGCTATGGGAATTCCAGCGTCCTGGGATTATGAAGCATTTTGGCAAAATGAATACAATATCTTAGCTCCAGACAGAACTCTATTCACTAATGTTTATCAAGTACCCCCGGGTCATTTTCTCCTAGCATCTCGCTCTGGAATAAAACTGCAACGCTATTGGGATTTTGATTATCCGCGAATTGATGATTATTCATCAAAAAATACTCCATCCGATTGGATTGAGCAGCTTCGCTATACATTAGATGAAGCTGTCAAACTTCGCTTGAGGGCTGATGTACCAGTTGCTTTTTATCTTAGTGGTGGACTTGATTCATCTACAATTTTAGGATTAGCAGCAAAAAATAGTGTTCAACCACTTCAAGCATTTACTGTCGCTTTTGACGATGAAGATTATAACGAAGAATCCTTTGCTCGTGAAACAGCAGCATATACTGGTGCCAATTTAGATGTTATTCCCATTACTCAATTAGACTTAGCGGAACACTTTGCCGATTCAATTTGGCACGGTGAAAGACTTGCTATCGATGGCAGTTTTATCGCTCATTATCTGTTAAATAAATCCGCTGCAAATGCAGGTTATAAAGTTGTACTTACAGGGGAAGGTGCAGACGAAATATTTGCAGGTTATGTTCATTTTCGCCAAGATATGTTGCGCTATAATCAACAAGAATATGACAAAGAAACAGTAAAAATTTTACTAGAATATTTAAAGCAGAATAATACGCTTTCAGCGAGTTTCTTAATGGCGAATAATAACTCAAATCAACCTTTCAATACTGTTGAGCGTTTGTTCGGCTTTGTTCCATCTTGGATGCAAGCTTTTGCTAGGGGATATTTCACATC
>JAAUYD010096326.1_pt1 | contig 25974 bp, 19 predicted proteins | sample 7278101 | NCBI WGS metagenome assembly JAAUYD01 (sample SAMN14350128, study PRJNA611818) | marine sediment metagenome | isolation source: surface marine sediment (0.6m) | place: French Polynesia: Moorea | collected 2018-08
AGTCTTCTCAGATGACTTTGAGTCCTACCTGGAGGGTGATTCGCTGGATACAGACAACGCCGCGTCGCCTTACAACTCAAGTACATCCGAGGCAACAGTTGGAGTGGAGAATTAAGATGTTTCAATCTCATAAGAAGAGCGCATTGATAATTGCAGGCCTGACGTTGGTTGCAAGCCCGGCTGTATTTGCTCAAGAGAATGATCAATCGGGCAATGATGACGAAGTAATCGAAGAAATTAGCGTAATCGGCACTCGGGCGACTATTCAGCGCTCGATCGATCTGAAACGTACCTCCACGCAAATAGTCGACGGGTTGTCCGCCGAGGAAATCGGCGACATACCGGCACTGTCAATCGGTGCCGCTCTCGAAACCATTACCGGTGCTACGTCACATCGTGAAAATGGCGGTGCCACCGAACTCTCGGTCAGAGGTCTAGGACCGTTTCTGGGAACGACAGTGATCAATGGCCGAGAGGCGACAAACGGTGGTGGTAACCGCGCGGTTAACTTCAGCATCTTCCCGTCCGAGATGTTCAACCAGGTAGCGATTCACAAGACGCAATCGGCTGAGTACATCGAGGGTGCGGTCAGCGGCCAGGTTCAACTGAGTACCAAGAAACCGCTGGAGTATGGCAAACGATTGCTGCAAACGAATATCAAGCTTGCGCATAGCCCCGACGAGACCAATATTCTGGGCGGCCAGGATTATGGGTCACGTGCGACCGCCGCCTACATCGACCAGTTTGATTTCGAGGGTGGCGCTCGTCTGGGCATTTCTCTCGGCGTGCAGGTAAGGGATGAAACGAATCCCGAGCAGGAATATCAGACAACGTCAGGAGGCGGTCGCCTGGAAGCCTGTGAGCTGACCTCATTTGATTCCAACGCACTGCCAACCGACACCACGGGCCGTTGCCATGACGGCGCAGGCGATGTCAGCAATGATGCGGTTCAGGGCCTGATTGACGGCAATCCTGGTTACGGTAGCGTCGGCGATATTCCGTTCGCCTATATCCCACGTGATCATCGATATCGGCAAAACACCACTGATGATGAGCGCGAAGCGATCTTTGCGGCCTTCCAGCTGCAACCCAATGATCGCCTGGATATCAACTTGGACTTTCAGTATTCCGAGCGCGATCAACGGGAGCTTCGCAAGGATCTGCAGTGGGGAAGCACCCAGGAAGACTTGTCCGCGCTTACGTCTAATTCGAATGGCATCGTAACTTCTTCTATTTCTGAAACTACGATTCATTCGTACACAACTGACTTTCAGCGCCTCGAGGAGTACGAGGGATTCGGCATCAACTTTGATTTCGCTTTCTCTGACAACCTGGACCTGATCGTTGACTACGCGACTTCCGACACGGTTCGGACTGAAACCGACATCGAACTTCGGTTGGGAGCAACAGACAACAATCTGGTTGGCGGTAATGCCGATGACTTCACGGTTCAACTGGCTACGAATCGCGGTAACGTTGCGCCACTGGCAACGATACTCGACGACGGTGGCAACGGCTTTGAAGTGACTGATCCAAGTTACTTCAACGCCAGAAATCGCGGCCGAATCCGCGCACGTCAGGTGATTCGCGACAACACGCTGGATGCGTTTCGTGCAGACCTGTTGTGGCGCCGCGATTCCGGCGCGATACACACGGTCAAGGGCGGCGTCCGCGCATCCAGCATGGAATACTTCACTCGCGGTGGGTTGCGGAATGCGCCGGGCCAAAGCCTGTTTGAGGACGAAGATCTCGTCACGCCGAACGGCACTGCCGATAATGCGTTGACGGACTCTGTGCTGGCGAATGTGCTGGCCTGCGCTGATCAGAGCTTTCCCGAGTCGAGTTTCCTCTCTAATGTCAGAAACGGCGATCTGATCACCAATGCGAGCAGCGGGTCCTCCGTGAGCCAATTCGCAACCTTTAATTACGAATGTGCCGCCAACGCATGGTTGGTCAACTACGGTGGTCTGTCCGGAATTCAGTTCCAGAACGGCATAACGTCGGGGACCAATGACGTAACGGAAGACACGCTGGCGTTCTACGTTCAGGCGGACTTCGATACGGAGTGGGGCGGTCGGCCGGTACGCGGTAATTTCGGTGTGCGCTTGGTTGATACCGAAATCACGTCGGTAGGCTACCGTGGACCTATTACCGTCGAAGAGATTGACGGCGTAGGCTTCGTGGTTACGGAAGCATCCACGGCCGGCGGGTTCGAGACTGACACGCAGAAAAGCGACTACCAGGAGGTCCTGCCCAGCCTGACGCTGATTGTGGACCTGAATGAAGAACTGGTTCTGCGAGGCGGAATTTTCAGAGGGCTGTCTCGCCCGGATCCGAACGCCTACGGCAATGGCCGGGCGGTTCAGGACAACGACGTTACGAATGCCTACACGACGCTGTCTGAAGCAATTAATGGCATCAGCGCGACCGGCAACCCTTATCTGAAACCCATACTGTCGACCAACCTTGATCTGGGTCTAGAGTGGTATCCAAACAACGACACGATGATCGCCGGTGCGGTTTACTGGAAGGAATTCAACGGCGCGTTTGAGACGGTTGCGCAGCTCGAGACGTTCAACCTTGACGGCAATCAGGTCGAGGGTTTCGTCGAGACCACGCAAATCAGTGACAAAGACAGCACATTGAAAGGTATCGAGATCTCGTTAGCGCATTCGTTCGATTACCTGCCGGGCTTCTTGAGCGGCTTTGGCGGCAAACTGAGCTACAACTATGCGGATTCGGACTTCGAGTTTGAAGATCAGCACGGCGGTGATGGCATCACCATTTCCGTTGATCAGACAACCGGAGTGGCTACCGAGACGCCGTTGATTGGCATTATCCCTCCCGCCAATCTCTTCGGTTTGTCCAAGCACGTTGGCTCGGCTCAACTGTACTGGGGCAGTGATCGTTGGAACGTGGAGCTGTTCTACAAAACACGATCTCAGTACTTTCAACAGTTCACACGTGATACCCAAGGTCGTATTCGTTACACCAACACGAACCAGCGGGTGGATCTGAAAGTGCGCTACAAGGCGTGGGATAACATCGATTTCACGCTCGAAGGCAAGAACATACTGGATGAGCCACGTATCGACTACCGTGCCATTGACGGCAACGTGTACCAGGCTTTGTCCTACGGTCCGCGTTACTTCCTCGGAGCAAGGTTGAAGTTCTGAGGAGTGGGTATTTAGGCCATGCGATATTTCTTAGCGGTCTTGGCGTTGGTGCTGGCGACTCAGCCAGTTGCCCACGCCGAGAAACCCGCGGACAAGTTCGATCTGAGGTTCTGGAAACTCACGCTACCTCTGGATGAGAACAACGACGGCAAGATCGACGAAATCGACGTCGGCTCAATCCATCGTTATTCTCATCCGGACTTCTTCGACCTCGATGAGAACGGGTTCCTGGTTTTTACCGCGCCCAACAAAGCGATAACGACGGCGAATTCCACCAATACTCGAAGTGAGTTACGCCAGATGTTTCGTGGCAAGAACACGCGCATCGGCACACACGACCCGAAGAATAATTTCGCGCTGCGTGCACATTCTGCAGCCAGGTCGTTTGCCGATATTGGTGGCCAGTTAGAGGCGACGCTCAGAGTGCTGCACGTCGCAAGGAACGCAAAAAATGCGAACAAGAAGCCGGCGTACTCGGTCGTGGTCGGGCAAATTCACGCGGTCAAAGACAAGGGTGTAATAGCCAAAGGCCAGGGTTTTGGGTGGGGCAACGAGCCCATCAAAATCTACTACAAGAAGTGGCCAGACCACGAGACTGGCTCCGTTTTCTGGACGTATGAAAGAAATCTGGCGATCGATAACCCTGATAGAACAGATATTGCCTATCCGGTCTGGGGCAACACCTGGGAGAACCCCGACGATCCGGGTAAGGAAGGGATCGCGCTTGGCCAGATGTTCAACTACAACATCAACGTGTACGGCAGCATCATGTATCTCACGTTTCGCACGGCCGATCCGTCGCGGACGGTGAGCTATCAGATCGATCTGTCAAACAATGTTGATGCTTACGGAAACGTCGACGAAAAAGACAATCCGAAGGGGTACTCGGGCGACTCCTTGTACTTCAAGGCGGGTGCATACAATCAGTGCAGCACCAAAGACCGGGATGGGATCTGGTATGCCGGATGTGCGGGTACGGGCGACTGGGCTACGGACAAGGCCAATGGTGACTACGCCTCTGTCGCTTTTCGTCGAATACAGCTGTCCGGTCCGGTCGATCGATCGAAATAGCCCCGGCAGCCCGACTGACCTTGCCACTTGGAAGAATGAAGTATCGATCCAGTCTGGTCGCCGTTCTGCTCGCGGTAGCGGGATGTGGGGGCGGTGGTTCCTCGGGTGGCCTCGGCAGTCCACCGCCTCCGGCTGACCCACCCGCGCCGCCTACGTCGTGCACCGGCAATCACCTCATAAACGTCATCGCTGCGACGGACGACGGGCTGAGCGGCGCAGGCAACGGGCCTGAGCTGGCTGTTGACGATGACCTGGACCCCGCTTCGCGCTGGTCGTCTCCGGGTGACGCGATTACGATTACCTTTGACCTCGGCGTCCGGTACCTGGTCAGAGAAGTCGGTATTGCCTGGTTCGAGGGAGATCAACGTGTCGCCTCTTTCAACGTGCAAGCCTCGGAGGACGGCGTGAACTTCGAACCGTTGCTGACAAGTCAACAATCGTCAGGTACGACGCAGTCCTTCGAACGCTATGACACTCCCGACACGCCGGCACGGTACCTGCGTATCGAAGGCTTCGGGAATTCATTGAATACAGACAACTCGATCATTGAAGGCACGGCGTTCGGATGCACGCTCGATTCGCCCTCGGCGGAATTTGAGAATGGCAATGCCACGCCGTCGGACTTCGGGCTCGATCCGGGTCAGCCACCGGGATCGAACTTTGAACTGCTTAGCTGGAAACTGAACACGCCAGCCGATCTTGATGGCAATGGAATTTCGGATACGGCGAGCGAAACCGATCTCGATACCGGGTTTACGGACGGATTTTTCTTCACCGGACCTGCGGGCGGAATGGTGTTCTACTCCACCATTGGCGGCGCTACAACGTCCGCCGGCGCGAGGTACACGCGTTCGGAGCTGCGGGAAATGCTACGCCGCGGAAATACCGGCATCAGTACACGAGGCGTAAATCGCAATAACTGGATACTCGGTTATCAACCGGATCCGGGCGTACCGGTAGGAGGACGCAACGGCGTGCTGCGCGCCACCCTTGCTGTCAATCACGTCACCGAAACCGGCGACCGAAATCAGGTTGGCCGGGTCATCATTGGGCAAATTCATGCGGAAAACGATGAACCCGCGAAGCTGTTCTATCGAAAGTTCCCGGAGAACGAGCGTGGCTTTATCTACCTTGCACATGAAATACGTAACTCGGACGACATCTATTTTCCCGTGGTTGGCCCTGCCAATGAAGATATAGATGATGCTCCGGCTGATGATACGAATCCGGCGAATGGCGTTGCGCTGGACGAGATCTTCTCCTACGAGATCAGGCAGAAGGGAGCTCGCGTCGATGTCATTGTAAGGCGCGGCAACAGTAGCGGTCCGATAATCGGTCACAACTACGTCGATATGCAGGAACGGAACAGCGGCTACGACGTGCCGGAGGAATGGATGTACTTCAAAGCCGGGGCCTATACCCTGAATGACACGGGGGATGAGACCGATTTTGATCGAATCACGTTTTACGAACTTGAGAATTCGCACGATTAGCATGAACTGGATGAGGCGGACACCTTCGACAACGATCGGACTGTTCCTGGCGACGATCTCGCTTGTCCACGGCTGTGGCGGCTCGTCCGGAGGCACTGCACTGGTCACTCCACCGCCGGTAGTGGGTCCGCCCCCGTCAGCTACAAACCCACCCGTCGACGAGGCGGCTTATACCGTATTGACCACACGAACCCTCGACGCCGACGGCGACATGGTGGGTCTTGATACGTATGACCTGATACGCGCTTTTGGCGGTGACCGCATTCCGGGCCCGATCGAGGCACCGGACCTCTACCCGATAAACCATCCCGACGTGCGGCATATCTACGAAGATACAGACGCAGAGGTTGGGGATCACTTCGTATTCATTATTCATAGAGACATCGACATCGATCGTGACCGAGTCGAAAATGACGATCGGCAGCGCAACGAAATCAAGACCTATGATCAGTCTGAAGAAGCGGTAAAAGGTTACGAAAACGAGACCTTCGTTTACAAGTGGAAGTTCCGGATCAATGCGGACATGGAAGTGTCCACGCGCTTTTCGCATTTTTTCCAGCTAAAGGCAGTCGGCGGCGATGACAGTCAGCCGATCATTACGATTTCCGGCGCTGAGCGCAGTGGGGAAGACGGCATCGAGGTACGCCACAGTCCCCTTCAGGACACGAGAGTCCTGGCGCGTACAGACTGGAGCAGTGTCACCGGCGAGTGGCTTGAAGCCTATTGCCGAGCGACCTTCTCCGAATCGGGCGATCTGCGACTGATTGTCACCCGCATGAGTGACGACGAGGTCGTTTTCAATATCGACGAGCAGGGCCTGGATCTATGGCGCGGTGAGGACCCGAGTCACTTCGTTCGTCCGAAGTGGGGAATCTATCGGTCGATTCTCGATAGGGACAATTTGCGCCCTGATGAAGAGGACGTTCGGTTTGCCAATTTCAGCATCAGCGAAGTAATGCTAATCAACTGAGCGACACTCGGATCATGTTAACGACGCGGTTTTCTGCCCTAACGCTACGCGTCTAGCGCGGACCTGATGTAGTCAGAGATCGCGGTGTCTTCGGCATTCGCAAAGAAGAGCTCGGAGAATCGCTCGCCAGCGATCGCTTCTTTAAGAAGGCCCTGATCAACGTTCTTGAGGACGGTCAGCATGTCGTGACTGGCTGCAGCTTTGACTTCGGCAAGAATTCCTCGGTTCTTCGCCATAATTTCGGCTCGCTCCTTCGGATATCCTGCACCCCGTTCGTGCTCGAGCAGTTTTCTGTAGCAGTCTTCAAGATTGAGCTCAGCTGCCCATCCGAAGCCCTTCGCATACGGCATGGACATGGCGTTGCCATCATTGATCTGGCCAAACAGGAAAGCATCGGTTGGATCAATGACAAGACCACAGAAAACGCCTGGCATTGAGTTGCAGGCGAGCATCGAGCCCATGCCAGTTCCGCAGCCAGTTACTACGAAGTCAGCGGCCTTGGAATTCAGCAATATGCCGGCAAGCAGACCGTTCATCACGTAGGTCAGGCTCGCCGCATCTTCCGCGCCGTACATCCCGTAATGATGAACTTCATGACCCAGCGGCTCAGCTACGTTTTTCAGGGCAGTGTGAATGACACTACTTTTTGCGGCCTGGCTGTTCTCAATGATCAGGGCGATCTTCATTCGTTTCTCCAGTTTCGAAATAGGCTTGGGCTCAGTCAGTCTTTACTGAGTCGCTTGCGAAGTTGGTAGTCGTATAGCGATGGAACAGCCGTCAACGCATCGTTCAACCGCTCGACGTAAGGTTCAGGGCGATAATCCAGTTCGAACGTCCGGTTGCCATGCAGCCCGACGATCCTGGCCATTGGCCCTTCATCGATACCAAGGACTGTCACCGATTCGTCAGCATAGGTCCCGCCGTTGATGAGCACCTGTAGATTCCAGGTCGTGTTGAATGCGCCGTGTCCCGGCTGCCAGTAAGGGGCACCGCTCCCATCGAACACGACAACGACCGGGCCATCGTCTGAAGCTCTCGCCCGCGCGTGCAACGTCACGTTGTCGTACAGGTTCTGATGATTTGACCCGGCGTGCTGGTCGAGGACGGGCGTGACAAAGACCTCGGCATCCTTGTACACGCACTTGGTCGATTGCGTGTTAAACGTCAGCGAGTGCAAGACTGGATTCAGCACTTTAACGTCCTCTGCCAGGACGTTGTGCACGTTGCCCATGTGCACGCCGTAATGCGCTCTGCGGACCCCGTCGGTCGTTATTTGCTGATAGGTCAGGTTTGCGCTGTTGTAGCTCAGGATGCCGCTGTCTGCATTCGTGATGCGGATGTTGCGCGCCCACGAGTCGTATGCAGAGGTGAAATAGACGCCGTTGTAACCCTGCTCCAGGTGGTGCCCGAACCAAGGGGCATTCGGGAACTCCAGATGCAGGTCTTCAATGCCGACCTCTTCGAGACCATCCCAGGCCGCAACTTGGGCGGGAATGGTCTCGTTGATGTCGTGCAGTAAAGGGTCCGAGAGTGTAATGGTGTCGCCATCAACGGCTATTACGCGCGATGTCTGCCGGACCAGCGGTCGTTCCGGAAATGTCCAGTGGTGCGAACCGGCCGTGCCCGACTCAGAGCCATACAGAGACTTGATAATGCCCGCGCCCGGACCTGCGCGATTCAGCCACTGCACCTGGACAAGTTGGCCAACGCGAAGACCGCGGGCTGCGGAAACCTTGAGCGCGTTCTCGCCGCGCTTGCCAACGACGACCTCGGCTAGGACATCAATTTCAGGGTCGTACTCCGTAAGATACGGTGCGGCCCTCGTCCCCGGTTTTTGAATCCAGAGGTAGCCACCGCTCCACGAATACTCGGAGAAGTACTCGTCGATGTTCCTTTCAGGCTCACGTTGCCGTTTATTGAGGTCGACGATGTACTTGCGTAGTTCAACAAGCGAGGTGCTCTTGTCGACCTGGTTGAGTGGCCGCGGAAAGAACAACGTAGTGCCGCCGGGTCCAGAGCCTTGTCCCTGCAGCACAATATTCGAGCGCTCGATCTTGAGTACTTCGGTAATCCGGTAGCGGCCAGCGCCAAAGCGGACAATGACCGGACCACTCGTCTCATTCGCCTTGGCAATCGCGGCCTTGATGGCCTGCGTGTCATCGGCCTCGTCGTCGCCAACTGCGCCGAACTGGTCGACAAGAATCACCTTTCCGGTCGCTACTGGGAGGTCCTCTGCGCCGTTTCGGTAGCCGGCGTAGGAAAAGTCGGGCAGAAAGCGTTCGTTACCCGATGTCTGCTGGGACAATATCTCCGGAATATCGCCTGGCGGGGACCCGCCGCCGGCAAGAGCTGACGTCACTCCCACGGCCGAAACCGCCAGAGTAGAGAGAAAGGGCTTCAGCATTAGTTGGTTGAGCTTCATTAGGACCTTCTCCGCCGCGCGTCCTGTCAATGCGGCTGCGGCCAGCGAACTGGGCCATACTGCCCCAGATTGACACCGGTGACAAGAAGCGTATGCTCAAACGCGGTCCAGACGCGAAACCGTATCAGATCCGGGGAGGGCACAACTTGAGTATGAGCGAGCCAGTCTTGAGTGGCTCCCGCTTGCCTGAGAGTGACGATGCAGTCTCCCGGGAGCTGGTTAATGCCCGGATGAGCGCGACGCCGCTGTCTGCATTTCCGGGCCCTCTCCCCGAAACAATGGCTCAGGCCTACGCGATTCAGTCAGCTTCGATCGCAAGGTGGCCCGACACCGTGGAAGGTTGGAAGGTGGGCTTGTTGCCCCCGCCGGCTCGTGAACGATACTTGGCCGAACGCCTGGCTGGCCCGATATTCCGCTCCCAAATCCATGGGGTAGCGACAGGGTCGAGCACCGTTATGCCAATCTTCGTTGGTGGGTTCGCGGCAGTTGAGGCCGAATTTGTCTGCCGGCTCGGAGTGACCGTCAAGCCAGTCGACCGCGAGTGGACTGATGAGGAGCTGGCCAATTTAGTCGGCGGCCTCCACATTGGTGCCGAGATTGCGAGTAGCCCAATGGCCCAAATTAACAATCTCGGTCCGACCGTTGTTGTCTCGGACTTCGGCAATAACGCCGGCCTCGTGTTGGGCCCCGAGATTCCAGACTGGCAAACCAAGCGACCCGAAGACTTGCCGGCCAGGACTATTGTGGACGGAGAGGTCGTCGGTGAGGCTAGCGCAGCGGCTATCAAAGATGGACCGATTGATGCACTACGTTTTATTGTCGCTCTGGCAGCGGAACGACGGTTGGAGTTGCCGGCTGGAACGCTGATCTCCACGGGCGCTTCTACGGGAATCCACGACGTCAAGGTAACGTCGACATCTCGCCTTGAGTTTGGTGATTACGGCTGGTTTGACGTGTCGTACGAGGCGATGTCGGGCGGGCAGTAGCGAAATCGATTGTGGCGAAAAGAACGCAAAAGACCCAAGAAGACTACCTGGCGGCGTGCCGACGCTGGAAGGAAGGCAATTTCGACAGCCGCAAGCCAACAATCAACGATGTTGCTGATATTGCAGGAGTTTCCAAGAAAACGATATCCCGGGTGATCAACGAATCACCGCTGGTCAATAAGGCCACGCGCGACGGCATTCAGCTCATCATCGATGAAATCGGCTATCGGCCGGACCCGCAGGCGAGGGGGCTCGCGTTTCGTCGTTCTTACCTGGTCGGATTGATCTACGACAACCCGAATCCGCAGTACGTCGTTAACGTTCAGCTCGGCATTCTCGACGGGCTGCGCGGTACCGGGTTCGAGCTGGTCGTGCATCCGTGTGATCGAAAAAGCGAAACCTTCATCGAAGATGCGCGCAAGTTCATCGAGCTGCAGAAGCTCTACGGTGTCGTAGTGACGCCGTCGGTATCGGAAGATGAGCGATTGGCCGAAGTGCTACGAGACATTGGCTGCGAATACGTGCGCATCGCGTCTGTCGCGCTCGATCAGGATCAACGCATGATCGTGACCAATGACCGGCTTGGCGGTCGCGAGGCTGGAAAGCACCTGGCAGAGCTCGGCCATACGCGGGTTGGTATGGTTACCGGCCGCCGCAGTTTTCGATCCGCGCACGAGCGTCGCGAGGGATTCGAAGAGGGGCTTGCCGAATTCGGGGTCGAACTGATGCCTGAGTATGTCGCGCAGGGTGACTACACGTTCGAGTCAGGCCTTGCGCGTGGCGCTGAGCTCATCGACATGGATCCGCCGCCCACGGCTATCTTTGCCGCAAACGACGAGATGGCGGCTGGGGTGATGCAGTCCGCGCTGGTCGCGGGGCTTAAGGTTCCCGGGGAGCTCTCCGTGGTCGGGTTTGACAATTTTCAGACTGCCACACGGATCTGGCCCCGCCTGACGACGGTAGAAACGCCCTCGCGAGAGGTTGGCATGCTGGCCGCGCGCCAGCTATTGGCCGCCGCGCACGATAAGACCATAGAGATCGCTCGAAATCAGACGATTCCCACGCTGGTGCGCCGGGATTCATCGAGAAAACCACCGGATTGATGCCCGAGAAAACGATCAAACCACTTTGCATATCAAAATGACACCGGTTACCATAGGCAAAACTCGAAGATCAGAGAATCTCGACTGCACCGACAGGAATGTCCTGGATTCATGCCAGCTCAAATAAAAAAACGAGGTCTTTTGTCAGCGTTTGTGGGCCTGCTCCTGCTGGCCGGCTGCGGTGAGTCTGGTACAGAGAAGGTCCTGACCCTTGCTCACGGCCTGGACGAGGGTCACACGGTTCACCGGGCGATGGTCCTGATGGGCGAGCGGCTCGAGGAATATTCTGACGGCCGCATGCGGATCGCTATCTACTCTGGCGGCCAGCTTGGCTCCGAGCGCGAGACCCTCGAGTTACTCCAGATCGGCTCGCTGGCGATGACCAAAGTGTCAGCGGCGCCGCTGGAGGGGTTTGTCCCGAAACTTAAAGTCTTCAGCATTCCTTACATCTTCAGTGACCGCGATCATCATCTGCGCGTCCTCGATTCCGACATCGGCGCTGAGCTCCTCGCTTCATTACAGATCGCTCGACTGAAAGGGCTCGGTTACTACGATGCGGGCAGTCGGAGCTTCTATACGAACACTCGATCTATCAATACGCCCGCCGATCTGGAGGGGCTGAAGATTCGGGTGATGAAGAGCCAGACGGCTGTCCGAATGGTGACGCAGCTGGGTGGAAGCCCAACGCCAATCTCGCTGGGCGAGATCTATACCGCGTTGCAGCAGGGCGTTGTCGATGGCGCAGAGAACAATCCGCCGACATTTCACCGCATGCGGCATTACGAGGCGGCGGGCTATCTATCACTGGATGAGCACACGTTCGTTCCTGACGTCTTGCTCATGAGCAAGCGAATCTGGGATGAGCTATCGAACGAAGAGCAGGGCTGGTTGATGCGGGCGGCTCGTGAGTCGGTCGATTATCAAAGGGAGCTATGGCAGGCCGAGACCGAGCAATCGCTCGAGGCCGTCAAGGCGGCCGGCGTCGTCGTTACATACCCCGACAAAGCGCCGTTTCGTGCGGCCGTCGAATCCATGAAGTCTGATTACGCCGGCACGGAAACTGGCGAGCTGCTTGACGCCATCAAGAGAATGGAGTGACGGGGCGATGAACATTGTTGGCATGCTCGACAAGTTTCTGCGGATCGCATTAGCGCTCCTGATGACAGCGATGGTCGGGTCGGTCGTCTGGCAGGTACTGTCGCGATACCTGTTCGTGGTGCCAGCAGCCTGGACAGAGGAGCTGGCTCGGTTCCTGTTGATCTGGATCGGCATGCTGGGTGCAGCGTACGCCTATCGCCAGGGTAGCCACCTGGGCATTGACCTTCTGGCGGAGAAGCTGAATGAGAACGGCAAGCAAAGGTTGCACAGTGTTGTGCACATCGTATGCCTGCTGTTCTCCGCAAGTGTGCTCGTGGTCGGGGGCGGATCCCTCGTATCGATGACCTGGGAGCTCAAACAGTATTCGGCGGCGATCGGACTGCCCATTGCATACGTGTACTCGGTGATCCCGGCAAGCGGCGTTCTTATCAGCCTGTTTGCTGCCGATGCGATCGTACGCGGATCCGCGAGAGAGGAGAGCTGATGGAAATCGTCGTTCTCATTCTCGTCTTCGTCGCACTCTTCGCCATTGGCGTGCCGATCGCGTTCAGCATCGGTGCCGCATCGATTTCCGCGTTTCTGTTCACCGTTGACTTCATACCCGCGGTGACGACGGTTGCGCAACGTATGGCCGGCGGTCTGAACAGCTTCGCGCTGCTCGCCATCCCTTTGTTCATTCTCTCGGGACAGTTGATGGCCAAAGGGGGTATCGCCCGGCGCCTTATCGATTTCTCCAAGGCGTTCATCGGCATGTTCCCGGGCGGCCTGGCCTTCGTGAACGTCATTTCATGCATGCTGTTCGGCTCGATCTCCGGCTCCGCGGTGGCTTCAACTTCGGCGATTGGCGGATTCATGATCCCGGAAATGAAGCGCGATGGTTTTGACGGCGATTTCAGCGCTGCGCTAACGGCCACCGCGTCCTCGACAGGCCTGGTTATTCCGCCGAGCAACATTCTCATCATTTATGCAGTTGCAAGCGGCGGGGTCTCGATCGCCGCGTTGTTCGTGGCTGGCTACCTGCCCGGTCTATTGATGGGGCTCGCATTGATGATCGTCGCAGCGGGGTATGCACGCAAACACAACATGCCGCGCGGCGCACGGGTAAGCCTCAAGGAATCCGCTCGCCGGACGCTGGCGGCAATCCCAAGCCTGCTGCTGGTCGTGATCGTAATCGGCGGCATTCTCGGTGGCGTCTTCACGGCGACAGAGGCGGGCGGTATCGCGGTGGTCTACTCGCTGATTCTCGCCGTAATCGTGTATCGCGAAGTAAAGCCCTCGGAGCTTGTCGAGGTCCTCATCAAGTCGGCCGAAACTACGGCGATTGTTATGTTCCTGATCGGCACTTCGATAGCGATGTCATGGCTGCTCGCTTACGAGAACGTGCCTGCAGAGATGGCCAACATCCTGCTCGACATCACTGACAACCCGCTGCTTCTGTTTCTGCTGATCAACCTGTTCCTGCTCGCCATTGGCATTTTCATGGACATGACGCCGGCGGTGCTGATCTTCACGCCGATCTTCTTGCCGGTTGCTGTCGAGCTCGGCATGTCGCCGTTGCACTTCGGGATCATGCTCATCATGAACCTGACCATCGGTCTGTGCACACCGCCGGTAGGCAGCATCCTGTTTGTCAGTTGCGCCGTGGCAAAAACGAGTATCGGAAATATCGTTCGGCCGATGGCGCCAATGTATATCGCGTTGATTCTGGCGCTGCTGCTGGTGACCTACGTACCGGAAATCAGTGAGGCGCTGCCGCGCTATTTTGGATTGATTGATTAAGGAACCTGTGATGCCTGATTCAAGCCTGTTTGACCTGACTGGCAAAGTGGCACTCGTTACCGGAGCAACGCACGGATTGGGGATGGCGATGGCGAACGGACTCGGTGCGGCCGGGGCAACCCTCGTTGTGAACGGGCACTCCTCGCAGGAGAAGATTGATAAAGCCGTCGCGAAGTATGCGGAGGCCGGGTTCGATGCGCACGGCTACAGGTTCAACGTCACGGACGAAGAGGAAGTCGAGTCTGCTATCGCCAGGATAGAAGACGAAGTTGGGCCAATCGACATACTTGTCAACAACGCAGGGATCATCCGGCGTATTCCGCTGCTCGAGATGCCGCTCGACGAGTGGGAACAGGTCATACGCACAGATCTAACCAGCGTATTCATCGTGTCCAAGGCCGTGGTTGGACGCATGGTCGCGCGTCAGCAAGGCAAGGTGATCAATATCTGCTCGATGATGAGCGAGCTCGGTCGCGACTCTGTCGGCGCCTACGCGGCAGCGAAAGGCGGCCTGAAGATGCTGACACGCAACATGGCGACCGAATGGGCCCGGCATAACATCCAGGTCAATGGCATCGGGCCGGGCTACTTCGCAACTGAGCAGACCGCGCCGATTCGGGTCGACGGCCATCCTTTCAACGAATTCATCGTCGGGCGCACGCCGGCAGGGCGCTGGGGCGATCCCGACGATCTGCGTGGCGCCGCGGTTTTTCTTGCGTCGGCGGCCAGCGACTTCGTCAACGGCCAGGTCATTTACGTCGACGGGGGCATCCTCGCGACGATCGGAAAGCCGGGCAACGAATAGGGTAATATTAATTGGTCTTACCAATAAATATTAATTGGAAACTATACAGGTTTGACATTATTGTCACAATTGGTTTATAAGATTGGTCCGGATATTGTCGGACCAAAATATGGGGTTGGTCCGGATGCTTTCCGAGCCAAACACAAGGTCCTTTGATTAGGGGGAACACAATGAACATCAAACGTGTGATCGCAGTGCTAGCGTTACCTTTAGCTGCGATGTCTTTAATTCCAGCAGCGTTTGCTCAAGACAACGAAGAGCCTATCGAAGAGGTTGTCGTTCTGGGTATCCGCGGCTCACTGGCCAGTGCTATCTCTCAGAAACGCAACGCCGACGCCGTGGTCGAGGTAATCGTCGCGGAGGACATCGGTAAGCTGCCTGACCAGAATCTCGCCGAGGTGCTCGAGAATGTCACAGGCGTCCTGATTACACGTACGGCTGGTGTAGGTACCAACGTTCAGATTCGCGGTACGGACGCAAACCGAATCCTCTTCAACGGCATATCGACGGTGAACTCCGGTGAGAGTCGCAGAGGAATCAACTTCGAAGACGTCAACCCGGCGATTATCTCAGCGGTCGAGGTGATCAAAGCGCCTGAAGCCAGCACGATCGAAGGTTCTGTCGGAGGTACGATCAACCTGAAAACGATTCGACCGCTGGAGCTGACAGAGACGCTGGGCGCGGTTAGGCTCCAGTACGAAGACAGCAGCCTGAGTACGGAAAGCATGACGCCAAGGCTGTCCGGTGCGTTCGGCGACAACTGGACCACGGATGCGGGCGAGTTTGGCTTCGTTGTCAGCGGCAGCTACACGGAGCAGGAGTCCGTGTCATTCCGTCCTCGTACTGACCGCGATAACCGTGTTACACCGGTCGGCGCAACTGATCCGGATGAATGGCTTGCAATTCAGTTCCTCGTCCAGGAACAAGAGAACTTTGACTATGAGACCGTCAATCTCTCGTCGGCCTTTGAATTCGCACCGAATGACAACCTGAAGTTCACGTTCGATGCAATAATTAACGAGCAAGAGCGCAGCCAGGACAGCTACAGGCTTCAGGCATCAGGTGTCAGCACGCTCAGGAACATCAGCATTCCGACAGCCTTTGAGACCGTCGATTTCCAGGTAGGTCCGGGGCAGCTCGCCGCCGCACTTCAGGGCACGCTCGAGCCGGATCTCGCCAACGATGACGACGATCCCAATCTGCGTTTCTCCAGTGATACTGGCTCACGCGTCACAGACAGTGCGATCTTCGCAATCGGTGCCGAATGGACAGGCGAGAGGATGACGGCACGCTTTGAGTATGCGACGACGGATTCCGAGACGACGAACCCGAACCTGAGTACGACGCTCAACTTCATCAACCCGAATTGTCCTCTCGACGCCACCAGCAACGACAACTGTGTGCCATTCATCTATGATCTGTCCGGCGGCACCCTGGCCTGGGGCGTGAACTACAACTCACCGTTTGCCCCGGCACCAGCGGACCTGCTGAATCCAAACAACGTGGTTCTGGACCAGGTTATTGTTGGCCGCAACACGACCGAGAATAAGGAAGATGCGTTCCGCCTGGACTTCACGTACGACGTCGAGTGGGAAGGTATTACGTCGATCGATTTCGGTTGGCGATACAGCGACGCACAAAGCGTGTTCAACGATCGCGAAGACCGTATCGGTGGCTTCAGCCAGATGGTCGACAGCCCGAACGGTGCTCTGTTCTCTGAACTTCTTGTTCCAGGGCCGAGCAATTTCGGCGATGGCGACGGCAGGTCACTGTTCATCAGCAACTTCCTGCTCGTCGATCCGGATCGGGCCTTCTCGGATCCGCAGGGCACGTTGGATATCCTGCAGAATGCAGTTATCGCGCATGACCCGGTCAGCCCCGACATTCTGAATCTCGTGTCTGATCAGAATCAGTTCTACGACGTCAGCGAAGAAACGCACGCGCTGTATGCACAGGCAAACTTCGAAGCCGGCATCTTCCGCGGAAATTTCGGTTTCCGCTGGCTCGAGACTGAAGTCGATTCCATCGGATACGGCTTCGAAGACGCGCAAGGCAACAGGTCATTGGAGTCGACGAAAGGCAAGTACGATTTCTTGCTGCCTCGCATTAATGTCGTGGCCGAGGTGAGCGAAGACGTGCTGGTGCGCTTCGGCTATAGCTCGGACATCAAGCGTGGTGATTTCAACGACATAAGTACGGCCTTTGCGGCTGACAACCAGGAAAACTCTGCGATTGAGCAGGGCAATCCGAACTTGGTTCCTGAAGAAGTTGATTCGATCGATCTGTCGGTTGAATGGTATTTCGACGAGGGCGCGATGGTCAGCCTTGGCTACTTCACCAAGGATCGCACCGACCTTCATTCGGGCGTGTTCGACGGTGCGTTGCTCGTGCCTGACCCCACACTCCCGGGTGGCCTCGCTCGCGAGACAGATCCCAGCTGCCCCGGCGGTGGCATTTGGAACCCGTTGGTCATCCCGAATATCCTCGGCGACCCGACTACGACGGGGCTGTGCGTTGACTACCTGACGGTAATCAACGATCCGGCCACGACGACTCAGTCCGGTTGGGAATTCGCGTTCCTGTACGACCTTGCGCAGTTTGAAGACCGCTTAGGTTGGGCGTCCGGATTCGGCGTGTACTTCAACTACACGAAGCAGGACTTCAGCGGTGGTTCGATCGTAGATTCGACGTCGGGCCGCGGCCTCCAGGTTTTGGGCGATGTCAGCATCCCGCAGGGCCTGCTCGATTTCTCTGAAGACGCCTACAACATGACGGTGTACTACGAGAAGTATGGCCTGTCGGCAAGAATGCGTTACACGTGGCGCGAGTCGTTCCGTACGCGTGACTTTGGCGGTGGTGCAAATACGAGCGGCAGCAGCACGTTCAGCTTCCCGGTTTACACTCTCGACAGGGGTCAGTTGAACGCGAGCGTTACCTACTCTGTAACCGACAACTTCGATATTGGAATTGAAGGCGTGAATCTCACCGAAGAGCGCATCGATCAGCATTGCGTCGCTGAAACGGGACCGCTGTGCTTCGTCGGCCTTCCTGACCGTCGAATCGTATTTGGTGGTATCTACCGCTTCTGACAGCTAAGAGTCATCGAAGATGGCCTGCTAGCCCAAATAAAAGCCCCGGCGTCCGCCGGGGCTTTTTGTGGTTTTCCGCTGACGCGTTCCATAGCTCGTGACAAATAATGTAGATGACGATTGCGCTATGAACACAAAAACGAAGACAGGCGCGGGAACGATGACGCACCTCTCAGCGCGTGACGATGCGATATCGCGGCGCCTGGTGGAGGCGCGACTAACGACTAAGCCACTCCCGGATTTTCCGGATCGACTGCCAACGACGTTGGAGCAGGCTTATGCCATTCAAAGTGCCTCGATCAACCGATGGCCAGACGTAGTTGTTGGGTGGAAGGTCGCTATGCTGCCGGTACCAGATAGGTCGCGTTTCCCGGCTGAGCGTCTTGCGGGTCCGGTATTCGGTTCAAAAGTCAGGGAGATCGAGGCCGGCTCAAGGGTCGTAATGCCTATCTACGCCGGTGGTTTCGCGGCCGTGGAAGCGGAGTTCGTCCTGCAACTCGGCGTAACCGTGTTGCCGACCGGCAAAGACTACTCGGATGAAGAGTTGATTGCAGTCGTTTCTGGGTGGCATTGCGGTGCCGAAATCGCCAGCAGCCCCATGGCTGTCGTAAACGAGCGAGGTGCGACCTCGATCATCTCCGATTTCGGCAACAACGCCGGTGTCCTGGTCGGGCCGAAGATCACGGACTGGCAAACCCGACCGCTCGACGAGATGCCGGCGAAGGTTATCGTGGACGGTGAGACCGTTGGGGAAACCACCGCAGCGGCCGTCCCGGGTGGCCCGCTGCAGGCGCTGCGATTCCTGATCGACCTCTGCGCAGACCGTGGCTTTGAACTGCCGGCTGGTACTCTCGTGTCATCCGGCGCCGTCACCGGCGTCCACGACGTGAAGATGGACTCGATTGCACGGTTGGAATTCGGACCATTTGGCAGTTTTGAAGTGGCGTTCGAGCCCATAGTGCCTGCAACGTAACGTGTGTCTGACGATCCGACGTGAATTCCCAGACCTACAACATTCTCAAACACACCAGCACGGCTTCAATCGCTACGCTGATGTTTAAGCGCGGCCTGAGAAACCAGTTCATTCAGGGCGTTGCCCGGCTAAATCCCGAGCATGAGCGCATGGTCGGTCCGGTTTTCACTTTGCGTTATATTCCGGCGCGCGAAGACCTCAACCCGGTTGCCGTTTTCCAGGATCCCGGGCACCCGCAGCGCCGAGCTGTTGAGGAGATGCCGGAAGGCCACGTGCTGGTCATGGACTGCCGTCGCGACGCGTCGGCGGCATCAGCCGGGTCGATCCTTGCAACCCGCCTGCACGTGCGTGGCTGCGCGGGCATTGTTACTGACGGTGGCTTGCGCGACGCGGACGATATACGGGCTCTCGACATGCCCGCGTTCTGTGCGGGTCCATCGGCTCCAACGAACCTGACAAGGCACCAGGCATTGGACCTGAATGTCCCGATCGGCTGCGGAACGGTTGCGGTGTTTCCCGGTGACATCGCGGTTGGCGATGGTGACGGCGTAATCATCATACCCGCTGAGATAGCCGACGAACTCGCCGAAGAAGCAGTCGGAATGGAAGAATATGAAGCCTGGGTTCTCGAGCAGGTGAAGAACGGCGCGTCAATTATCGGGCTCTATCCGATGAATGACGAAACACGTGCCCGCTACGAAGTGGCACGATCAAAGAAGAACAGGTAACAGCAGTCGTAGACGTTCTAAGGTGATGACTCGTAGGTCACGTTGCGAATCGTGTACTGATTGTTATTCGCCCGAATCTGTCCGGTATTCTTCATAACGACGTCCTCGATCACGGTGATGGGTTCACCGTTGGTGAGGAACAACTCCAGCGGCGCGCTGCTGTCCCAGGTCGAATTCGAGATATTCAGCTTTTGCACACCGTGGAAGATGAGCGAGGCACCGGACTTGTTGCGCCGGCCCAGTCCCGTATTTACGAACGAGTTTCCTTCGACAGTGACGATTGGGCCGAAGGTGCTTTCGTCGGTGCCTCCCCGGTAAATATTGGCGATTGCACCCTGGATATCGGTAAACGTGCTGTTCGTGATCGTCACGTTTTCGACGTTGTAAATGCCGAGATCCTCTGGCTCCTTGTCAAACGCGAGTATTGATCCCGTAATCTTGGTCATCTCGGTATCCGAGATCTCGATTGAATCGGCGAACGTGGCTTTGTATACGCCGAGGAAGTTGAAGCTATGATTGACGTCAAGGTTTGTGACCTTGCAGTTACGCACGGCAAGGGAGTAGTTGCGGTTCATCGAGTACCGACTGGTGCTGATTACGTTGTTGCCGTACAGGTCAGGCGATTCCGACCCATCGAACCACAGGTTTTCGAGCTCCAGAGAGCCACCGTTCTCTATGAATATAAAGGTCGATTTCTCGGAGCGAATGATTGGTTTATCGCCGTTCTCTGCCATGATCGTAAGCGGGTGGCTAGTGCTTGCGAACTTCGTTAGCAGGTATTCACCACCGTTTTCCAGCACCAACGTGTCACCCGGGCTGCTGTTGTTGATTGCGTCGCGCAGCGTATCCGTACCCGCGGCGACTGCGACGACGGCGCCGCTCGCGAATGCCACGCTCGGTTCCGTCTTCGCATAGAAGTCGGCCCCAGTCTCTTCCTTCGTCACCGGCAGCTTGACCTCGCCGAAATCGATCTCATCGATCAAGGACTGGGAAGGAACGAGGAGACCGTGCTCATTCTCGGCAACGGAATAGGGCACCTTGCTGAAGCCACTTTCGATCGGCACATTGGCTTCTTCATTGAGCACATTGCCTTCAAAGGTGATTCCCGAAATGTCGTCGTAGACCGTGAACGGATCGAGATTGGTCTTGCTCATGAAGATGTTGTCATGCATCGACGAGTCGGTCGGTACGCCCGAGCGCTCCTCATCGCTGCCCGCACACAGCTGGATATGATCGCTGTCGATGACGATGTTGTTGTTCATTAACGAGTCAATGACCGGATCGTAGCGGTTGATCGGCCCGTTCGGCACGCCGTTCATAATGACCATCGCGCCGCGGAAGCGGTGTCCAGTAAGGCCGTACAGATAGTTGTTTCTGACGGTCTGGTTTTCGTTGATGATCCGTATACCGCCCGTGTTCGGCTTGCGATTGCCGAGGAAGTAGTTGCCTTCGACCAGTGTGAAGTGGCCGTGGCGCATGGTCAGTGTCCCCTGGCTCTCAAAGAACACGTTGTCGCGAATCTCATTGCCGCAGGCTTTGCTCGAGATGATCTCGAGTTCGCCACTTGTTCGATCGAAGTAGTTATTCCGCACAATTGTGTTCGAGTACTCTCGCGAGTAGTGGCTTGTGCCAATTCGCAACGTCTCGCCGCCGTTCGAACCAAGAGTCTGGCGTGGACCGAAGTAGTTGTACTCAATAATATGGCCGTTCTCGCGACTGGCCTCCGTGTTCATCCTCACAGCAAGCGTCACACCGGCATTGCCTTTGTTGAGCAGTGTGTTGTGATCAAACTGGTTGTTCTTGCCGTAGATGGCTACCCAGATATCCGAGGAATGCCGTTCCGGATTGGTGAAGCTATCGATGACCGTGTTGGTTACGCGTACGTTGTTCGCCAAATCTTCCTTCGAGGTGCGAAACGCAATGACCTCTGTTGTTGGCGTAAAGCCATCCTTGAAGACAAGACCGGAGACAATCAGGTGCGATCCGGAAATACTCAGGTTGGACTGCCCACTGATGATCACCTTTCCTGGCTCTTCGGCTGTCAGCTCAATGGGTTGTTCGGGCAAACCTTCCGCCTTGAACTTGAGTTCAACATCGGACCACTCGCCATTGGCCAGGATCAGCTTGTCACCCGGCTCAAGAGAGGCGACGGTCCGGTTGAATTCATCCAGGTTGCGGACGACGTTACCGGCGTCGGGCTGAGCGCATGAAGCAAGCGCCAGGCTCAGGGTGACGACTATGGACTGGATACGAGGGCTGGTGCGCATGGATCGGGGCTCGAAGTGATGATGCTGCGGAGGCGAATGTAGATCGTAAATTGGACTGGCGATTTTCGCAACCAAAGCGCAGGAATTTGTCATTTATTGGTCGGACCAGTTTGAGGGCCATCTAGTCATTCTGCTACGATATGGCTCAACCAAGCCCTTTGATAGCAACAGGCTCGGCGTTGACTGCGTCGTGTTGTGTATCAATTGGCCCGAACCCGAATCGCGGGAGAGCGAATAAATTGACTAAGATTGGTCAATAGAGAGGCGGGTACCGCATGCAACTGACAAAAACAATCGCAGTGTCTCTGGTGGTCTTTACGTTGGCGGTGCCAGCTACGTCGCTGGCGGGCGACCATCCCAACCTGATCATGACCAAGGCTGGCGTCAAGAAGATCCGCTCTGCGCTCGGCACGGTGCCGCTGTTCGACACCAGCGTTGAGCAAGTCCAGGCAGAAGTCGATGCCGAGATCGAACTGGGTATCGATACTCCGGTACCCAGGGACTACTCAGGTGGTTATACCCACGAGCGTCACAAGCTCAACTTCTTCATCGCTCAGAAAGCAGGTGTTCTTTACCAGATTCTCGAGGACGAGAAATACGCCAGGTACGTCCGCGACATGCTGTTCCAGTACGAGGCGATGTACAAAGACTTGCCGCTGCATCCGAAAACGAGATCTTATGCGCGCGGCAAGCTGTTCTGGCAGTGCCTCAACGACGCAAATTGGCTGGTCTATATGAGCCAGGCGTACGATGCGATCCACGACTATCTTTCACCTGAAGAACGGCAGACGCTAGAGGACAACCTGTTTCGGCCTTTCGCCGACCACATTTCCGTCGACAGCCCGCAGTTCTTCAACCGCGTGCACAATCACAGCACCTGGGGCAACGCAGCTGTCGGCATGATCGGCCTGGTCATGGATGACGACGAGCTCGTGCAGCGCGGTTTGTATGGCATACCTTTTGAAGATATCGACGCCGATGCGATGGACGACGATGGGGGCTTCATTTATTCGCGCGACGGGAAGGCGGGCTTCCTGGCAAATCTCGATGGGCCGTTCTCGCCGGACGGTTATTACACCGAAGGTCCGTATTACCAGCGGTACGCAATGTACCCGTTTCTTATCTTCGCCCAGGGGCTTAGTAATGCGCGGCCGGATCTCGAAATCTTCGGTTACAAAGACGGCGTATTGCTAAAGGCTGTGGACGCACTCCTGGCATTGTCTGACGCCGACGGTGATTTCTTCCCGTTAAACGACGGGCAGAAGGGCATGTCTTACTACACAGCCGCAGTCGTGAGCGCCGTGAACATTGCCTACCATGCAGGCGGGCAGAATCCGCGCCTCCTCGATATTGCCCGCAAGCAAGGCCAGGTGCTTCTCGACGATTCCGGTATCGCCGTCGCGCTGGCCGTTCGCGATGGAAAAACGCAGCCGTTTGAAAAGAGATCCGTCAACCTCAGCGATGGTCCGGACGGCACGCAAGGAGGCGTTGCAGTTCTGCGGCACGGCGCCGAGGATCTGACGCTCGTCTTCAAGTACGCGGCGCAGGGACGGAGTCATGGGCAGTACGACAAGCTCTCGTTCTCCCTCTATGAGAAAGGCGACGAGGTCCTGCAGGATTATGGGCTCGTACGATTCGTCAATATCGAACAAAAGGGCGGCGGCAACTACCTGAAAGAAAACACAACGTGGGCAAAGCAGACCATTGCCCACAATACGGTTACGCAGAACGAGACGTCTCATTTTCAGGGCAGGTATGAGATCGGGAGCCAGCATCACTCGGTACTGCATTTCTACGATGATACGAGGCCCAAGGTGCAGGTCGTCAGTGCGACAGAAAAGAACGCTTATCCCGGCACGACGTTGAGACGGACGATGGCCGTCATTAAACAGGATACGTTCGAGCGCCCGTTCCTGCTCGACGTCTTCAAGATCAGTTCTTCCGAGGAAAGTCAGTACGACCTGCCGTTCTATTACATGGGGCAGGTTCTCTCCGCCAACTTCGAGTACGACATACCGGACGGCCTGGCGGCACTGGGTGAGGACAACGGGTACCAGCACCTTTACGTCGAAGGCGTCGGCAAGCCCGCGTCTGAAACCGCCCAGTTTTCCTGGATGGGTAACGACAAGTTCTACACGCTAACGTCGGCTACCGCACCTTCCGACAAACTGATGTTCACGCGAGTCGGCGCCAACGATCCTCAGTTCAATCTGCGCCGCGACGCCGGATTCATGATTCGCCGCGCGGGTGCTGCGGACACGGTCTTCGCCTCAACGGTTGAGACGCATGGCGGCTACAGTCCGGTATCCGAGCTGGCCGTCAATTCGAAGAGCAGTATTGCGTCGCTGCAAGTAGTCTACGACGATGCCGACTACACCGGTGTGTCGATCGAGGATGTTTCAGGAAACAAGAGCCTGTTCGTCGTTGCCTATGCGGACACAGGTCCGGATACCGAACACGAACTCGAGATCGAGGGGAGAAGCTACCGATGGTCGGGGCCGTATCTTTTCGCGAAAGGCGTCGCTGAGTGAGGGCTGCCTACGCGCTTGATACCAGGTGATTGAGCGAGAATCGCTCTTTGCTTTCGCGAGTCTTGCGGCGAATCTCTTCGACCTGTTCCTGCTCATTTGCAGCAATGAGCTTGTTGAGAATCCGCGCAAAGTGACCATGCATTGCCTTGCGTGCCGCAGCCGCGTCGCGGCTCTTGAGCGCGTCCAGAATTTCCCTGTGCTCCTTCACGCGCGCCGGACCATCCATTTCGCAAATTGATTGATAGGCTTTGTGGACGATGGGGGCATTCTCTCGGACATCCCACAGCTCTCGCGTGATCCTGATCAGCATCTTGTTGTTCGTTGAGAGCGAGATAATCTCGTGAAAGCGTCGATCGGCAGCTTCGTGCTCCTCCGCGTCGGCCATCTCTTGCAGCGAGCTTTCAAGCTCCTCGATTTGCTCGTCAGAGATCATCGTCGCCGCGAGAGCAGCCGCTTCACCCTCGATGAGTGCGCGGGCTTCGGTAAGCTCGAATGCGCTTATCGATGGATCGTAGCGATCGGCGCTGGCTTCAAAAGGCAGAACATAGACACCGGAGCCGGTCTTCACTTCGACGCGGTCAAGAACCTCAAGGGCGATGATTGCCTCGCGGATCGAAGGGCGGCTGACAGAGAAACGCTCGGCCAGCTCGCGCTCGGGAGGCAGCCGACCCCCAACGGGGAATTCGCCGCTGTCGATGAGCAGCAACATCTGCTCCAGAATCCGCCGATACAGTCGCTTGCCGTTTGCCATAGAAGTGGTCTCCCAAATGATGCCCGCATTGTAACAGAGCTTCCCAATTTGGTCATGCCATACTCCGCTCGCCCGAATTGATAAGCTAACACATTGAAAAGAATAGATAAATATCATAGCCTGGATGCCAGAACGGATGACTAATGATCCTTAAACCCGTCTGCAAATGGCCACTGATCGGCTCTGCAGAGTCCATTTGAATGACAGTTTTCGATATTTTGGTCTAAATAATTGGTTGACCATTATCGCGAATTTTGGTTATAGTCTTTGGCAACCAAGAACAATCGCTCAGGGGGAAGTCTCAAGGATCGCCGCGCCGACATCTTTTTTCCATGGCTGGTCGGATACCGCCCATGGGCAATACGAGAGGAATTAACCTGGCGATCCCCCTGGACCAGGGCCCGTCCGGCGGCAACGCCGGGCGGGTAATTTTGAGACAGATGAGGTGCCGACTTGCGGCACTCTCGAACAACAAAGCAGATGCTGTCATCGTGCAGTGCAATGCTGACTAGGGGAACCAGATGAAAGGCAAACTCAGGTGGGTCATCGTATCGCTCGTGGCGCTCGCGACGATCATCAACTATATCGATCGGGGAGCGCTCGGCGTACTGTGGCCGGAGATCTCTAAAGATCTCGGCCTGACCAAAGCCGAATATTCAATCATCATTAACGTCTTTACGTTTGCCTATGCTTTCGGCCAGACGCTGTTCGGCAAGATCATGGACTGGATCG
>JAAUYD010025202.1_pt1 | contig 25964 bp, 14 predicted proteins | sample 7278101 | NCBI WGS metagenome assembly JAAUYD01 (sample SAMN14350128, study PRJNA611818) | marine sediment metagenome | isolation source: surface marine sediment (0.6m) | place: French Polynesia: Moorea | collected 2018-08
CAAGGATTTTAGAAAGGTGTCAAGTTTAATGAGCTAATTTATAATGAAGAATGATCGAATTATTACACCATCGATTAATCAAGGAGCTTGAAATAATGTTTTATGAATATTCAATTAGTTGAATCTTTAGTTAAAGTTATTAATTCTCTGTCTTTAGAAGAAAGGAATCTATTACAGTCAAAGCTGCAACAAACATCAGATTGGCAAGAAACGCGCAGCAGAATCATTAAAAGAGCAAAAATAATCAGCGTTCGCAATCAAGGAAAACCTCTATCACCATCTGTGACTGAAATTATTCACCAAATGCGAGAACATAGAGATGAGCAATTGATGCAAAATATATACAAGGTGCGTTAAGACTTATACCTAACACACCTTAAATTTACCTTTTTGCAATTAAATTTTCTTTACGCTAAAGAAATTGTTTGGGGACGAGTTGCTAAATATTCCATAGCTTGTAAAACTTCCTTTCTAGCCCAAATATCGGCTGCTAAAATGTCATCTAAAGTTGGATTTACATGGTTGTGATTTTGATGGCGTGAGCATACCCATTCAATACACCGGGGAATGTCTAAGAATTTAATTTTCTCTTCTAAAAATAAGGCTACAGCTTGCTCGTTGGCAGCATTTAATACAGCTGGCATGGAACCACCTGCTCTACCTGCGGTATAGGCTAATTCCATACAAGGATACTTCTGACCATCGGGTTCCCGGAAAGTTAAGTCTCCAGATTTTACTAGGTCTAATGGTTGCCAATCAGTATAAATACGGTCTGGCCAAGATAAAGCATACAGTAAAGGCAGACGCATATCCGGCCAACCCAACTGGGCTAATACGGAGGTGTCTTGTAGTTCAATTAAGGAATGAATAATACTTTGGGGATGGATGACAATATCAATGCGATCGTAATCTACACCAAATAGGTAATGGGCTTCAATTACCTCCAAACCCTTATTCATTAAGCTGGCAGAATCCACAGTAATTTTCCGTCCCATGGACCAATTGGGATGCTTTAAGGCATCTGCAACGGTTACCTCAGCCAACTTTGCCGTATCCCAGTCCCGGAACGCACCACCGGAAGCAGTGAGTAAAATTCGCCGCAAACCCCCTGGTGGCACTCCTTGCAAACATTGAAAAATGGCAGAATGCTCGGAGTCGGCTGGTAACAATTTTACTCCATGCTTTTCCACCAACGGTAAAACCACTGGACCCCCAGCAATTAAGGTTTCTTTATTGGCTAGGGCTATATCTTTACCAGCTTCAATGGCCGCAATCGTAGGTAATAAACCAGCACAGCCCACAATACCTGTTACCACACTTTCAGCATCACCATAGCGGGCAACTTCAACAATCCCCCCTTCTCCAGCCAGGATAATTGGCTGGGGATCGATATGGGCGATGGCTGCTTTGAGTGCTGGTAATTTTTCTTCTGCACGAATGGCTACTATACTGGGTTGGAATTGCCTCACTTGAGCCGCTAACATTTCCACGTTATTCCCAGCCGCTAATCCCACAATCCGGAATTGATCGGGATACTGCGCCACAATATCTAAAGTCTGAGCCCCAATGGAGCCAGTGGAACCAAGAAGAGTAATCGCTTTCACAATTATTTAAGCATTGACAGACTCCTCCACTATAAATTGATAAGTACACCAATCAAAAACAAACCCCTACTCCCACACTCCCCTCCTTATATTTTTGCAAGGAGGTCTAATTGCTTCGGGTCTTGGCAAGATACAATAGTTCCCACTGCCAAAAAACCTGTTATTTTTTTCTTGCCTATTATTTTCACATCCCAGCCTTTTTTTACCGTTTGCCATCTACCTCACCTAAAGTATGAAAAAATTACCGATCGCAATTCCTTTTATTTCCCCTGCCTATTTTCGTCAAAATCCCATTAAATCCCTGATGTCCCTGGGAATATTCTGTTTATTTCTCTTATTTGCCAGTCAACCAGCCCATGCTCACCATCCATTCGGTGGTCAAATTCCCCAAAATATGTTTGAAGGGTTTTTGTCTGGTTTGGGACATCCGGTGATTGGCATCGATCATTTTATATTTGTCATCGCTGTGGGATTACTGGCTGCATTGAAAGCCAGAAAAGGTATATTTATTCCCATTAGCTTTATCCTTGCAACTATTGTAGGAACCGGAATTCACTTACAAAGTATAGATATACCCTATCCAGAAGCAATTATCTCTGCATCTGTACTTTTATTTGGGATTGTGTTGGCGATGAAAGATGCTCCTAACTTGGGATGGTTAATTGGAGCAGCAGGGGTAGCAGGAATTTTTCATGGCTATGCTTATGGTGAAGCAATTGTCGGAGCGCAAATGACTCCCCTTGTAGCTTACCTTGCAGGGTTTGCTAGCATTCAGTTAACTGTTGCACTTATCTGCTTCTGGGTGGGTAAATTAACCTTGAAAAAAGTTACAGATCAACCCTCTTTGATGTTGCGTTATGCAGGATTTACTATTTCTGGTGCTGGTATAGCATTTCTCTCTTCAGTCCTCTTAAAGTAAGTTCTCTTGGAACTAGTAGTTCGCCACATTAATTTTGACGAGTCGCGAGCCTAACCGATCCCCGACTTCTATTCGGAAGGAATTGCTACAAGTGTGAGGATATTGATTGAGAAGTCGGGGATCTAAACACCGCGAGGGGATCTAAATTCCCACAACTCATCAGAACTAATGCGATAGACCACTAGTACTCCTTTTCATTAGTTTTGATGGATTGTGGCACAGCCATCCTGGCTGTGCAATGGTCAGGTAGGGATGCGGTGACCCACAAGTAATGATTTTGACGCTAAAAGTTGTGATTGCTACTTGAAAAGGGAGAGGGGAAGTAGGGGTGGATGTCCTTGGGAGCTTTTTCTTTGATACTTCCTAAGTTCTCGATCAATTGAGAAAAACCTGAAATAATATAATGAATACTATAAACTATAAAATCCAGGGGGGAACTTATCTGCCTGAGTAAATTATTATGAAAAATTATTTGATTTTTACCTACTTATTTAATGAATCCATCCCTCAGTTTGGCGATCGCTCATCTTAATACTGGTACTGATAATTTCGCCATTTGGGTGGTAAATGCTCCCTATCCCAGTGGTTACGTTTTGCATGACTGTGTATGGTCCCAAAATGTCACCGAAACCTGGCAGAAATGGCAGCAAATGTTTGCACCCCATAATAACCTGGATATTCCCCAAGGAAAAAAGTTAACCGATCCCAATCAGTTAGAAATACCTCAAATGCCCTTAGGGAAAGGAGGATATGCTGCGCGGTTAATGCAAGAGTTGGGTATGAGGTTATGGCGTTGGTTATTTGACGATCAAATTTTGGGTAGTTTGGAACGTAGTCAAGGCATAGCTATGGGTCAAAACACTCGCCTGCATTTACGTTTGGAAATTCGTGACCCAAATTTGATTACCTTACCTTGGGAAATTATGCAGCCCAAACCAGGTCAACCCGCTATTTCTTTGTCCCATCAACAGCTGCTATTTAGTCGCACCATTAGTGAAGTAGAAGCCCTACCATATTTACGTACCGATCGCGCTTTAAATGTTCTCCTAGTATTGGGGCAGGACGATCGATTACAACTAGATAAGGAAGCTTCCCTATTAGAACAAACTTTAACAGCAGGGGGTCCCCTGGCCAGTAGTTCCCAAGGATACGCACCTTGCTTAGTGAAAACCCTGGTACAACCAACCCCCGAACAATTAATTCAAGAACTAGAATCGAAAACCTATAATGTATTTTTTTATGCCGGTCATGGTTTACCAGCACCAGATGGAGGTCAACTTTTTTTGCGACCAGAAATGACCCTGAGTGGCATAGAACTAGCACAAGCTCTGACTAGTACAGGGGTAAAGTTAGCTGTTTTCAATGCATGTTGGGGAGCCATACCAGCAGCAGCTAATCGTCAGGCAATTCCCTCTAGTAGTTTGGCTGAGGTGTTAATTCGCCACGGAGTCCCAGCAGTATTGGGCATGCGGGATGAAATTGCCGATCATGAAAGTCATAGCTTTATTCATGCCTTTGCCCAAGCTTTGCGATCGCGCAAACCCATTGACGAGGCCGTAGCAGAAGCAAGGCAGCAGCTATTAACTGTGTATAAATTCAATCAGCCAGCCTGGACTTTGCCCATTCTTTATCTTCACCCGTATTATAATGGCGAGCTGCTCAAAAGTTTTGATGAAGGGATTACAGAACTCCCGGAAACATCCATCCCCGGAATTGCCAATCGGTTCCCCCCCGCAATTTTACGCTCAATGGGTAAAGTATGGCGACTCAGGCCAGGTGTTAACCGCATCGGTCGCACGGCAGATAATGATATCGTAATTCCAGAACCTTCAGTATCCAGGTTACATGCGGAAATTTTAAGTAGAAATACTATAATTGGCATTGACTCAGTGCAAGTTTATTACCTCCAAGAAAAATCAACCTATGGTACAACTTGGATTTTAGAATCTGGAAGTTGGCGACAAGTCCACCATGAGGAAGTTCCCCTAGTTTCGGGAATGCAATTAAAATTTGGTAGTACTAGAAGTCAAACCTGGGAATTTATGATCGAAAATACTGGATCATCAAAGTGATGTTAGTTGTCCCTACCACTGATTCCCCTATTTATGCCATATTTAATTGTTTCCCTATCTTTTGTATATATGTCCCTAGGAAGAGGCTGTGATAGCTTGACTGTAACTGATGCAATTGAGAACAGATATGGTCAAGCAAATAGCAACAACCCATCTTAGCCAGGAAAAATCAGACTTTTTTGCGGAAATTAGATATTAGCCAATGTAGCTGTCTGTACAAGTTAATTAATTAAGTGGAGATTACAAATGATTGACAAAACCAATTTATCCAACACCTTTCCTCCCCCGGAACAATCCCTTGAGTTAGAGTTATTAGAAGCCTTACTTACCTTTGAGGATGAAACTTATCCCTGGAACCCCCTTGCTCCTGAATCAGAAGAATATTTGCTGCAAGCAGAATCACAGTTTGTTCTCCAAGAGGTAATGGAAGAAGAATTTGATTCATTCTCAGCTAATTTTTATTCTGAGCTAGATAATCTTTGGGCAAAACTCCCAAATACAGAACACTACAATCATACTACAGATAACTCCATTGTTGCCGAAGTTCAAAAAACTTTGCAACTACATTTTGCGGCACAAGTACCCCAAGATTGGCTGCAAAAGATAGCTCAAACAGCTGGAAAGATGCTTAATTCTCAGGCTTCCATGGGAGAACAGTTAGTGCAATGCGTGCAATCGGTACTGCCAACATGGCAAGAAGAAGATTTATTTGTATTAGCACGTCCTCTTGCTTATGCCATGCGTAGCAGCGATAACCATGCTGCCAATGAAGCAACCCAAGTTTTAGAAAAAATTGGAGATAGGGAATGGATTACTTTATCAGAAATAGAACAAGCCAGATTGAGTTTGGCTATCGCTCATTATGCTCTCAATAATATTCAGCAATTTCAAGCAACTGAAAAATAGCCTTTTACCACTTCTATGGTCTGGGAAGTTATGTTGGTACAAAAACTTGCTATGCCTACACCAGTTTTGGGGATTCCCAAAGTTATATTTAGCATCTGATGATTTAGCATTCGTTCTATTAACATATGACACTAATTAAACTGATGTCATCTACCAAAAGATATAAAATATTCATTTTCTTCTTCAATTTGTAGGCATAGCATCTTTGTATTATTTGCGACATTCCCGATAAAATCATTAATATCAAGTCCCATGGCATTGCTGGATAAATGGTATTATGTTCGCTTAATTTAATTATGATAAAAATTGAGTAGATTTTTTTGCGCCTTCGCGCAATCTTTAATAATATTGCACTACACAATTACAGGGCGAACATTGTCGAAAACCCAAACTTTTGACCTGCGCGTAGCACTATAAGTGTTCAATCGAACATGATATTAAATATCCCTATTCAGGTTGCACTTTTCGCTACAAGAATAGCCTGAAAAGGATATAAGGTAAGAGTTTCAAAATTATTCAGTCAGCCTTACTTAGATTGGAAGAAACGGGTAGCAAAATTTTGCGATCGCGTTGGTGACAGTGCCCTGGCTTTGAGGATAGCCGCCATCAGAAAAGCATAAGAAATTACACCTACAATTATTAAAAGTAAGCCATTAATTATACCTATTGCATTCCATAAAGCGTGTAAAGTGGATGCCGTTAAATAGCCTACCAGCAATATTTGCCAACTTCTTCGGGGTTTGAGAACTGCTAAACCCACAAAATATCCCAAATAGCCACTATATGCCATATGTCCTGGTAAAGAACCAAGAATACGGGGAATGAGCAATTGAAACCCAGCTAATAAACCAGCTCCTTCCCCTGCTTGTTGAGCAACATTTTGAGTAACTGCTGGTACATATTGTCCCAAGGTTTCTAACAGGGTAAAACCCACAGCAGAAGCCGTTCCCAGAAGAATCCCATCCAATGGTTCCCAAACACCCACCCGTTCTCGCCACGGTGAGGGTAATATTCTACCAATGAAGAAAGCACCCATAATCGGTAATGCTTTTAACAACTCTTCCATTAAGCCAGCTCCAAAGAACATTCGTATAAGTAGTTCCCTAAAAGAGATGGTGTCTTGGTTGGGTGGTAAATCACCAGGTAAAACATCGCGGAATACGAATATAAATACATCTAAAATGGGACTAAACAGAATCAGCATGGTTGCGAATCCTGCACCTACAAGTACCCACCAAGGCTTATGTTTTCCACATAACAAATAGATAAAAAAGTAGTACGCAGACAGAGCGATAAAACTTGCGACTAAAACTTGATTTAATTGGGGGTTATCCAGGGTAGCAAACATCAACACCACGAATACAACTGTGATAATCCCTGGAATGAGATAGGCCTTACTTGTTAAATCTTTACCCGTGGAGAGAATGGGAAACAACTGGGTAAAACTAACTGAATCTGCTGGGGACAAATTTGAATTTGCATTTGGGTTGCTAGTTACCGACTGTAGGGGAGTAGGAGTGTGTTGTTGTTTAATTGCGGTGGGGGAAAAATTTATCTGATACTCAAATACAAATTCTGGCCCATCATGGCCTAATCTAATGCGATCGCCAGATTGTAATTCTTGGGAACCTTGTAACCGTTGACCATTTAAATAGGTTCCGTTGGCACTATTCAAATCATACAGTACCCAATTGATTATGCCATCTGGAGATGTGGATAGGGGGCGAAAAATTGCGTGACGACGAGATACCATGCGATACATCATGGCATCTAAAATAATTTCACAGCTGGGGTCTCGTCCGACTACCATATCTTGAGTGGTAAGCAGGGGGTAAATAAAATCTGACCCTAAAACTGCTCCATTTGCAGATACTAGTCGCACCAATGCATTTTGTCTTGCGTTTTTGCCTGTCATTGAGTGAGAATGGTTACTATATGAATTTTTACTTTTAAAAGCCGCAGGACTTAACCCTAGCCACATTCACAGCATGGCTAGATACACTATAGCTCCACTCACTGCAAAGAAATTAAAAATCTTGCAACAAGAAATAGGTTTTCCCCTGAATTTATTAAATATTGATAATTTATAGTAAATTTAGCACTTAAAAACCAAAAAATAGAATAAATTACCAGGGGATGCAATCAAATTGCCACAGTCTGCGCTAGGGTAGGAATTATAACGTGATTTGTGATTAAGCGTGCTGCACTGTAAACGTCCTGTTGTCTATCTGTGTTGGGCAATAATAATTGCCTCATTAACAGCCTGTACCAATAGTCCCATTGGTAAAAATTTGGAGCAATCTTTAGCCCCAGATCCTCAGCTAAAAGATAACCCCACAGTGTTTGGTGCAAAGAACGTCAGCGCGCGCCAAAATCAGCCCACGGAAGTAACAACAAAGTTACCAGCAGATTTCCCCCAGGATATTCCCCTTTATTCTAATGCAAAACTACAGCAAGTAACATCCGTTAAAGATAAGGATAATCAAGTATCAACCCGTTGGCTAAGTCCCGATCCGAGTAATATTATTGCCAGTTTTTACACCCAGCAGTTGCAGAACAATAACTGGGAATTGCTCGAACAGCAGCAACCTAGTGGGGATTTTCAAAGTATCCTATCAGCCAAGCGGAATGGCCTACAAGTGAATATTTCTATTCAACCGCAAAGGATGAATAATGGTGCTAATAATCAGTCAAAAGATGCCACTGAAATAGTAATTACATATCTACCGGTTCGGGGAGAAAATACTGTGACAGCAACCTCCCAAACTGGTGAGAATAATATTGCCAAACCAGGGGAGCCGGGATTTATTGGGCCACTACCACAGGAACCATCAACCAAACCAACTACGAGTAAAAGTACGCCCACAAATCCATCCCAGACCATTGATGATGTTAATAAAGTACCCAAACAGCTACGTGAATATATCCAAGATTTAGCAGCATTGGATATTTTTACTGGAGAATCCAACGGTATTAAGAGCAACTCTACTAACATTGAGGAGCAATTTCAACCAGACAAAATTATTACAAGAAGGGAATATGCTCGGTGGTTAGTGGCTGCAAACAATGCTATGTATACCAATAATCCAGCCAAACAGATCCGTTTAGCATCAGCAAGCGATCGCCCAGTATTTAAAGATGTATCGTCACAGGATTCTGACTTTACCACAATTCAAGGATTAGCGGAAGCTGGTTTAATTCCTAGCTCCTTGTCTGGGGAGACGACAGCTGTTCTTTTTCGTCCCGATGCGCCATTAACTAGGGAACAATTGTTGTTATGGAAAATACCTTTGGATACTCGCCAAGGTTTACCAACTGCAAATATAAATGCGGTGCAACAAACTTGGGGTTTTCAAGATGTGGGTAAAATCGCTCCCAAGGTACTAAGGGCACTGTTAGCGGATCATCAAAATGGGGAAAAATCTAATGTGCGTCGGGTGTTTGGTTATACTACGTTATTTCAGCCCAAGAAACCCGTGACTCGTGGGGAAGCTGTGACGGCTCTATGGTATTTCGGGACTGAGAGTGAGGGGATATCGGCTGTTGAGGCTGGTAAGTTGAATAAGTAGGGCTTGCAACAAAAAGTCTTTGGGTGAGGGTAGGCTTGGGCCGTGAGTTCAGCCGAACGGGAACAGGGGAGGTGGACAGGTGGGGCAGCTTTAGCTTCTTTATTTTTTATTCTTTGAAAGGGCTAGTCCTGAAATAGACAAACTTAGATCCCCGACTTTTACAAAAAAGTCGGGGATCTATTTTTCACGTTGGCATAACCTGCCCGCGGGGCTTATGATTTAAAATTGCTATATAAGCAAAGCCTTACTAGACAGACTAAAACCCTCATTATTGCCTGTCATTGATTAAAAATATTCAAGTGAATCAAATCAGGTACTTCCTAAAAAGTGGTCCATTCCTGGGAAAGAGTAGCAACAGGAGTGGTAGTGTAATTACCATCATCCTCTACCAAAGTTACATAATTCTCACCAGTGGTAGTATTACGCCAGAGGATGTCGGTATCGCCATCTCCATCATAATCTCCAACACTAGCTTGCATACCAGGACCAGAATTTTCTAACTCGACTTTAGACACATTTCCACCATCCATTATCCAGATACTACTCTCACCAGTTTCTTCATTGTGCCAGAGTAAGTCCATTGTGCCGTCGCCGTCGAAATCTCCAATGCTAGATTCAAAACCAGCACCGACTGTATCTAAAGCAGTGACAGTCACTCGACTACCATTCATTTCCCACAGGGTATTCTCACCAGTAGCAGAATTAGTCCAGAGAACGTCTGTAGTCCAGTCTCCGTTAAAATCACCAACTTGATAATCCCAACCAGCACCAAAAGTATCGAGAGCAGTCTCATCAGCGGTGAAACCATTCATAAACCAGACAGAGTTTTCACCTGTTTCGGTATTATGCCAAAAGATGTCAGTATTGAAATTAGGGTTAAATTCCCCAATAGTATAAGTCCAGGAAGAGTCTTTTGATTCTACCATAGATGAGGATTCAATGGTTGCTCCATCCATCATCCAAATAGCATTTTCCCCTGTTGTCTGATTACGTAAAAAGATGTCTGTTTTACCATCACCGTTAAAATCCCCCACATTATAGTCACTAAAGCCTGTATCAACAGTTGCTAAAGAGGTTTCAGAGGTAATGGTAGTGCCATCCATCAACCACATAGTCATTTCACCAGTCTGTAGGTTTTGCCAAACTATGTCTGTTTTACCATCGGCATTAAAATCGCCAATTTTAAAACTAGATGTTGTCATAGTATTGAGGTTAACCTCTTCAGAAACATTTGACCCATCCATTAGCCAAATTTTTGTTTCACCAGTTTCGGCATTGTACCAAAATTGGTCATTGTTCCCATCATTGTTAAAGTCGGCATAAACCGCGGGGCTGGTGATGTAGGGACTGGAGTTTTCAGCTGCTGATACATCAGAAGATGAAGAGCCATTTAAACTCGATGTGGAAAGATTTTGATTGTCATCAAAAGTATTTGTGGATGATGCAGTATATTGTGATTCGGTATTAAGTGTGGATAAATTATTGGATTTCGCAGTTGAAGATGTGGTCATACTATTTATTGATAACTAATTTCTATCAATTTTTTAGCTTATTCTTCAACTTGTTTTCAAGTGTTTTTTAAACACATTTGTAGAGCTTAATGTTTTGTTAATAAGTGTCATGGGTTTCGGATAAAAGTATGTAACCATAACTGCAAAAGCCAATTAGATTAAGTGATACAAGTCCACAAATATCTTGTTTTAATTTGGTGATGTACAAAGTAAATAGTAATTTTTGAACTGTTTTTTATGGACAAAGTATCATAGCTGTACATGAATAATTAAGTTATAAATAGATGATTATATAGGGATTGATAACATATTTAGGAAAAAGTTAATCAATAACAGAAAAATTTTGAATTTGATTTATTATGTATAACAATCTTAAATCATTAGCAATAAGAACCCCGATTTTTCTGTAAAAGTCGGGGTTATTAGCTTTTGTATTTTCGCCAATTAAACAATATTACTATGTGCTAATTAAGTTAAGCGTTTAAATATTGTTGTACGGGCAAGATGTTCCTTATTTGTGCCTACCCTGTTAAGCCAAATTTAGAATTGCTGTTTTCATTTTAGTCCAATACATCTTTTTGAGATGGATTTCTTATCTATGTTCAATATGACAAATCTAGTTTGTATTATAGTCAAGCAAAAACTACTACGTATATTAGTGGATAGGCTCTCTCGATAATATGTATTTTTATTTACTTTTTTTACATAGTTCATTGTTAATCAACTAACTAATTTATGCTTGAGTAAAAATATTATACAATGCATAATATAAGGTCTTAATTGATTTTATACATAGATTATAAACAGCCAATTTACTTGCTCACTAAGATTGTATTTCTTCATTGTTTTTAGTTGAAGAATAATTTTTCGTGAGCAAAAAAGTGTGATAGATACAAAAAATTATCAAATAGGAATTAAGATGATGAGCGAAAATTTTACCTTTGGATGCAAGCCAGATGAACCAGATGGTCGGGATTATATCGTAGTAGATACCCTTGAGAAGCTGCAACAAGAACTGGCTAAATTGCAACAACAAGGCATTAAGGTTGGCATCTGGAAGCCTAATCGAGACAGTAATGGCGAGCCAAGAAATTATGAAATAGATATTCAAAAAATCATTCCCAATCAAAGTAGTCAAATAAGACATGAAGATATAATAGTGCCATTGAAGCCTTCGAGTAGGTTACTTGATGAAACAAAAAAAATAAAATTAAACTTGCCCAATGAATATTCGCTTTATAAAGGATTATTTAATTATGCTCTAGGATTTAATGGTATAGATACTTATGTCACTATAGGAAACACGGATAAAATAGACTTGGAGCAAATAAACTTTCAAAAAGATCAAAATTTTACCATTGGAATATGGGTTAAAGCTGATTCAAAACAGGCAAATGTGCAGAGTGAATACAATTCAATTCTGGAAAAATGGGATGGTAATATTAAAACAGGATATCCATATGCAATTAGGTACGATAATTCTTCTGGAAAAATAGTTTGTAGTCGCTATGATGGTTATAATCATCCTCAATTAATCTCCAAAACAGCAATTGATGACGGTGAATTTCATCATGTTACTTTTGTAAAAAACAGCTCTAATTTGTATCTATATATTGATGGGAGAATAGAAGCTAGAGATACAGATACTACTCATGAAAATAATTCTGAGAGGGATACAAAAAATGACTCTCTTATCTCTTTGGCTAGTAGGGTAACTTGCCCTCCTTCTAAAGAAAAAACAAACTATTTTAAAGGCAAACTAAATTCTATAAATATTTGGGGCGAAGCTTTACCAGAAGAAGACATTAATGCTTTAGCCAAAGAAGATATTAATGCTTTAGCAAAAAAAGATGTTAAAGAAGATGTTAAGACATATTCCCCGGAAAGAGAGATTCCAACACCGCTAGAGAAGTGGAAATTTGATTTAGAGAAACAAGAGAAACAAGGGAAACAAGAGGTAGGAAGTAAACCTGACATAATTAATCAAGTGATTCAAAGGATTTTGGAGCAAGGCATTATATATTTAGATGATCCTTGTAAAGATTTACCAGACATGATTCAGAATGGGGGTATAGAAAAACAAACAATTGAAGAAACAATTTCAAAAAAAGTATTTGATGAAAAAGTATTTGGTGAAAAAGTATTTGGTGAAAAAGTATTTAGTAAACTTAAATTCTCCTCAAATTTGCAATTGTGTAGTTTTGACAATTGGTCTACAATTAAAGATCAATATAAGATCCCAACATGTACAACACATGCAGCTGTTTCACTACTAGAATATTTTGAGCGAAAAGCATCAGGAAGATATCAAGATTATTCAAGATTATTCTTATATAATGTTGCGTTAAAATTGAACTACAATCAGTCTCAATCTATCAAGGAAGGATTATTATCGATTAGAGAAGTCATGGCAGCAATGATGACTTTTGGTGTCCCGCCAGAAAAATATTATCCCTATCTTGAAGAAGCACCAATAACACCAGTAGATATTGCGAATATTTTAAAAATAAATGAAGACAAAGTATCAGAATATTCTCTTCCTTTTGTATATAATCTAGCACAACAATATAAAGCAAAAAGCTACTTTCGCCTAGATAGACCAAATATAGATAAACTAGACCTTCTAGACCAAATTAAGATAGTTATCTATGCTGGATTTCCTCCCATGTTTGGGTTCAAATGTTATGAAAGCAAAAGTGTCAACGAAAGTGTCAACGAAAGTGTCAACGAAAATGTCAACGACAACAAGACGAGTGGCTGTATTTCATTTCCAATTGATATCGAGAATGGAGAATATCATAATCATGCAGTTGTAGCAGTTGGTTATGATGATAAGAGGACAATAAAAAGTGAGACAATAGAACGAAATAACTCAGAATGCGGATTAGGTAAAAATATTAAAGAATATATTCCTGAAAATGGACATGAAAAAAATAAATTCATTAAAATTGAAAACAATAAAATTGTGACTACAGGAGCTTTTAAAATTAGAAATTCCTCGGGAAAAGACTGGGGAGATGAAGGTTATGGATGGCTTCCCTATGCTTATGTTCTAGCAGGTTTAACTTTTGATTGGTGGTCAATGCTCAAGGCTGAGTGGTTTGATACAAATTATTTTGGGTTATCCCAAAAAGATGATGGTTATGGTGGGGATCCGGTGTTTATTCCTCCTCCTCCTCCTCCTCCTTCTCGTCCTCCTCAGTAAAAAGAACATCACCGCTAGCAGAACAACAGAAAGTCAGGCATTAGTTTGAAGTCTTTCTGGGGCAAAGATTAGGGTGTGATTCCTCAACCTGTTTTTCATGAGAATGCAAGTAATCTTTTAAAAAATCACACGCATAACTTAACATTTCATCAATTGTTTTAATTTGATTCGGTTTGAAGCCATTTTGTTTTTTTAAGTTCACTTGCCAAATTCTGATAGTTTTGTCGTCGCTAGTAGAAGCAATTATATAAAGTCCTTGTTTTTCTTTCGTTTTAGGACTAAACTCTACGCGATTAACTCCATTAGAATGTCCCTCCAAAATGGCAACAGGCTCAGTAATTTCTAGAGGTTGCAATGATGGGTTAGATTTCCACCTTTGGACAATCTTATCTACATCCCAGAGTTGTATTGTTTTATCTTCACTAGCAGATGCAATCATACCACCATAAGGACTAAACCCCAACCCTAGTACTTGTTGTGAATGGTTTTTTATAGTTGCTATTAATTTGTTTGGTTTGATACTCCAAAGTTTTATGGTTGAATCTCTACCACCAGAAGCAATGATATCGCCTTTAGGACTAAATCTTACTGTAAGAACACCTTGAATATGATGGTCTTTCTTAATGCCAAGAATTTCTGCTTGAGGGTTATTGTCTGTGAGTGTCCATAATCTGATTCTAGAATCTTCTTTAGGAAAAGAATAACCAGCAGAAGCCATCATTGAGCCATCAGGGATTGTGGGGTTAAAATCAACGGTAAATAGCAGATATCCTGGATTTTTAGCTATATGCCCATCTTTTATAAGACGTTTTATCCTACCAGTATCTGTATTCCAAAGTTTGATATTTCCATCTTTATCAGATGAAGCAATCATTTTATTATCTGGACTAAAACTGATACCATAAACATAAACAGAGTTTGTTTGCGTCTCATCCATGAGAATAGGTGAGGGATGTTTATTTGGCTTCCAAGACTTCCAAGACTTCCAATTCCAAAGTCTTACTCGATTATCAAAGCCAGTAGAGGCAATCACCTCACCATTCTTGTGACTAAATCTGACATTCCAAACTGCTTTTTTTTTGTGAGCATCCTCAATAAATCTTTTGGATGAACCGTTTGCATCCCAAAACCCTATCTTTCCGTCGTAACTACCGGAAACAATAGTTTCACCATACTTGCTAAAGCTTAAGCCTATTACGCCTAATGAATGACCTTCAAGGCGATTTTTCTCCTGCACAGCATAAACAATTGGTTGTAGTTTTTGGCGAATATTTTCGTCTTTTATAAATGCATATTTCAAAGCATTCAATGCTTTTACACTTGCCATCAATGCTTCAAGCTGGTTATTGTTATCCCAATAAGCTTGAGCCACTTGAGTCCATGTCTTAGCATTACTTATCTGTGACATTTGACTTTGGAATAATCCAAAGCCAGCCAATAGCACTCCCACTGTCAACCCTAAACCAACTTTTATTAGAGCACGTTGCTTTTCAGCTTTCGCTCTAGCCTCAGCTAATTCTCTCAATCGTCGTTCATTATCTAATTGCTCTTGATTTGCCCGCTCTTGCATCTCCAGACTTTTCCTGATAAATTCCTTTTCTTCTCCAGAAAGCCTGAGATTGGTTTTGTCTCGCCACTCAATAACACTATGCAACCAAAGTCCAGAAAGAAGTGCCTCATCTGATTTGTCATAACTATCTCGCCATAACTGGAAAGCTAATTGAAACCGACGTTCAATGCGAATGTTCTCCCAATTATCAGCAATCCAACCCTGCAATAATTTCCATTTAGTTAGCAGTGCTTCGTGAGCTACTTCTACATAAGTTTCAAAATTATCCTCTCCTTTCTTATCTATTTTCACCACAATTAGGCGATGCTTTGTCAACTCCTGTAAAACGTTTTGTAGCTGTTCATCAGAATCTGCCATTTTTGCTAAATCATCGCGCCTGAAACGGCGACGAGTTACCTTATCCTCTTCTCCTAACTCTACTAATTCTAAGAACAGCCTTTTTACAAAATCACGATCTGCTTGAGAAAAACTATCATAGACCGAAGTTGCTCGACTATTCAAAACACCACCCACTTCACCAATGCGCCGATAGCCTTCCCAAGTCAAACAGGGTTGGGGTGATTGTGGTTTTTCAATGCATTCTCGCCACAATTGCCATAATGCATATTGCAACAAAGGTAAAGCTCCCGGTTGATTGAGTACATCTTTCACCATTGCTGACATCAAACCAGGTTCAAACGTTACTCCATGTTGCTCGGCTGGTTTGGTAATTGCTACTTTTAATTCGGAAGCAGATAGTGGTTCTACTAAATAGGTGGTGGGTTGGATACGGTTAATTAAGTCAGCAATTTCTGAGTACTCAGCGCATTGATCTAAAAAATCTCCCCGTATGGCAACAATTATTTTACTTTGGTATTGAGTGGTTGTAGCTTCTTGGGCAATCAAACGCAAGAAACCACGACGTTGTTCTTCATCTTTACAAAGGGTAAATACCTCTTCAAACTGGTCAATAAATAACACAAATGGTTGATTAAGCTGCTTTAATGGGGTCAACTTTTCAATCAAAATATCCCGAGGATTATTACCAGGAGTTAATTGTTCAATCTCCCAGGGATGGTTGGGAAAAATCCGTTCGTTTTTGAGTCTTGGTAATAATCCTGCTTTGACTAACGATGATTTACCGCATCCAGAAGCACCAATCACAGACAGAAAACGACACTGATGCAAGCAATCTAACAAAGTTCCCACCGATTGCTCGCGCCCGTAAAAATACTGTTGATGTTCGGCATCAAAAGCTTTAAGTGCCATGTAAGGATTCTGGCGATTGAAGTTTATGGTGGGAGTTATGTGTGTTGAAGTATACGTTACCAAAGTAAGCGATCGCCCTCCACCCATTTGCAGCAGTTCTGCTTCTTTGCATTGATTGCGAAGATACTCAAACAGTGAGTGGCAAGTAATTTGTCCTTCATTGTTAGTATTTTCTGCTGACAATCCTTTGAGGAGCTTATCAGTAAAAATACTATGGTGCTGATGGGCATTATATTTAACACCTTGACTTTGAGGATAGGCAGCGATTAAATAGTATTCCTTCTGGTTGCTGAAAGCTGTAAAAGTTTTGTCCAATAAATTATTATCTAGCATCGAACCGCGATGACAGCAATCGAGCACCATCACCATATGACTGACATCCGATGATTGAATCAAGAAATTAAGACCTTCAAGTTCAATCCCGTTACCTTGTCTGACTAATTTTTCCCCTTTGAATTCCAGCTCACAATCGGAAGCCGCCAAAAATCCCTTCTGCTGATTCCATTCATTAAGTATGCACAAGCCATGCCCTGTAAAATAAATTAACGCCTCATTTTTAGCCGCACGCTCCACTAAGGTTGTTATTGCTTGAACAATCTGTTGTTTTGTAACTGGTTGTGCAACTACTTCCTCGCTATTAGTTTCCTGGTTTTGACGTTTTGGCAAACGTTCTACCTGAAAATCGCCGTACTTTTCCAGTACCTGTGCCATCGCTTCAGCATCATTTGCTACTTGAGGCAGAGAAGTTAAGTGTTGGCTTTGATACTCACCTACGGCAATTACGAGAGCGTATCTCGTCATCGGCTTGCTAGGGGTAGGCTTTTCTAGCAATACGGGAATTAAGTGTTCGGGCGTTGGGCGGTTAATTTCTAATTGAATCCTGTTACAGCCAAGTTTGTAAGCAGATTCGATTGTTTCTCCAGAGCCTAATTCTTCGTAAAATCCCTTTGTAAAGGCAATTGCAGCATCGTCCCGAATATCCTGCCGCATACCAATAACATAATTAATATGTTTGACAATCTCGTCGGCTTGTTCCTGGGAATAGCAAGCATTAAGCAGCACACACTCAACCTGATTGGCAAACAGCTTAAATAAGTCTGCGAGAGCTTCCGTACTTACTAACTGTTGCTGTCCTGTATCGTTCTCGAAAACCAGTCCCTCACTTCCGCTACCGTGTCCGCAAAAGTGAACAATACTAGGATTAACCTCCCTCAGAGTCCGTTGCAAGTCTCCAGGACGGACATCTAATCTTACTATGGGTTCGGGCTCAAATAAGTTGTACTTAGCTGAACGCCTCAATCCTGCTTGTATGGCTCGTATTTCTTTGGGTATATCTAGATGGACAGTTTCTCTGGGATTTGCTGCCAAAATCAGGATTTTATTAACCATAGCTGGGGAATAGGATTACCTAAGGAAGGAACGACTTATCTACGGGAGTTGAGAATCAAAGAAATTTTGGCATTGCTGATTACAGGTATGCTAACAGCCCCCCAACCCCCAATTCACTTCGACAAGAAAGATAATTTCAAGTCCTCCGCCCCCCTAACCCCCCAATACTGGGGGGAATTAGGGTCTTCTTTGCTTTTTGCCCCCCTAACCCCCCAATACTGGGGGAATTAACGGATGCTTTGCTTTTTATAAATGGGGATTTAGGGGGCGTTACTCAAAACTTGAAAAATAAATTCACACTTCAATTTAGCAACGCCGAAATTTTTATATATTACAGATCGTACAACCGTTTTGTTCAATCTACCTAACATAGAAAAGAATATTCACTATGGCAATTAATGTTTACGGAATTTTGCGGACTATTCATCGTGTCTGATATAACTACTGAACCATTTAGTCAGGGATGGGGGATATATTCATAAATCAATACCCACTGAGTTATGAATTATCTTGCCACAACATCCTATACCCAAGCCCGTAATGCTTTAAAACAAATTTGGGGTTATGAAGACTTCCGTCCACCCCAAGGAGAAATCATTCATAGTTTGCTGGCAAGGAAAGATGCATTAATTATTATGCCTACGGGTGGGGGCAAGTCTATTTGCTTTCAATTACCAGCCCTGTTACAAACTGGATTAACTCTGGTAATATCTCCCTTAGTGGCACTGATGGAAAACCAAGTCCAAGAGTTGCGTCAACGTCAACTTAAAGCAGCACTTTTACACAGCGAATTACCTATTAAACAAAGACGAATAACTCTCCAAGCTTTAGAAAGGCAACAATTAAGATTATTGTATTTATCTCCAGAGACTTTATTAAGTCCCCAGGTATGGGAGAGATTATGCCAACCCCAACTAGTAATTAATGGTTTAATTCTGGATGAGGCCCATTGTTTAGTGCAGTGGGGGGATACATTCAGACCAGCTTACCGCAGATTAGGAGCAGTCAGACCAGCATTATTAAAGTTTAAACCACCGGGAACCAAAATTGCGATCGCAGCTTTTACCGCTACGGCCAATCCTACAGCCCAAGGGATAATCCAAACTAGTTTACAATTACAACAACCAAGGGTTTTTCGCCTCAATCCCTATCGCCATAATATTTGTCCCCAGGTACGCATGGTTTGGACACCAAGGGGTCGCAAACAACAATTATGTCAATTTATTCAAAATAGACCCAACAAGCCGGGATTAGTTTATGTCCGTACACGCAGAGATAGTGAGAAACTAGCAGATATGTTGTCTGGTATGGGTTATGTAACGGCAGCTTACCATGGGGGATTGGGGGGAGAAGTGCGTCGTCGTTTGGAAGCTGGCTGGTTGAAAGGGAAAATACCTTTTGTTATCTGTACTTCAGCCTTTGGTATGGGCATAGACAAACCAAATGTGCGTTGGGTGATTCACTTTCAAGCACCCTTATTATTATCTGAATATGTGCAGGAAATTGGACGCGGGGGAAGAGATGGGGAAAAAGCCGAGGCTCTGACTTTGATTAGTGAACCTACGGGATGGTTAAATCCAGAAGATAAGCAAAGACAAAGATTTTTTCTGGATAAAATGCGATCGCAACAGTTAGAAGCTCAGAAACTAATAAAAAATATACCATCCCAAGGGGAAGTTGCAGCAGTTGTGAGAGAATTTCCCCATGGTGCAGTAGCTCTTTCTCTTCTACACAGTAATGGACAATTAAAATGGCTCGATCCTTTTAATTATGTTGTGGTTCCTGGCAAGGAAAAATCACAAAGAAAGCAGTTTGATGCTGCTCAACAAATGAATCAATATTTATATACGAAAAAATGTCGCTGGCAATTTTTATTAAATGCTTTTGGGTTTGGTAAAGAGGCGGAAAATTGGCATTGTGGCCATTGTGATAATTGTTGTCGGTAGGAAGAGTGGGGAGCAGAGGTGACATAGTGAGGAGGTTTTAAAGAAAGGAAGCGTTCCAACTTACTGAAAATACTCTCTGCTCCAAGGGGTTTAATTTCCCTATAATCCACAATCTAAGCGATGAGGTAACAGCACAAAACTTGAACTGAATCACATAAAAAATACTCAATTAAAAGCTCCAAAATTATTGCCAGATAGTATTTTCAGCGATTTTATTCTTTTTAGAAATTTGTCAATCTTGGCTGCCAGTCACATAAAGGTCACATAAAAATAAATTATTCTTTAATAGATAAATATAATTATAGAGCATTGATGAGTGGAAGTATAAATTTACACTTTTTAATAGTATGTGAGATAAATTTATACCTAGATTAAAGCAGTGCCATAATCACTTATGCCCAATATGGCACATATTTAGCGTGTTTCCTGGATTTATTTTCAGGATCATAGGGCTTGATTAAGTTTTCAGTAATTGTATCTGCAATAATTCGGGAAGCCATAGAATAGTTTTTATCGTCAATGGCAAATCTTTTTCTTAGGGATTCATTAGTCATTTGTTCCCTACAGACAAAGCGTAGACAAGCGTGTTGATAACAAGCTCTAATGCGATCACTCTTATCCATATCTTTTAATTCTCTATAACTAAATAAAATAGCTTCTGTATGTTGACCTTTAACATTGAATTCTGGAGCAGGTAGTTGAAACATCTCTACTGAATTAATTACTTTATCGATACCAGTACCACGTTCTTCACAAATATTAATCCTTCTCATAAAAGCAGCTAAATCTTCATTACGGGATTGAGGAGGTATATCTATAAACCGCATTGTATCAACTAATGGTTCGCCAGGATTTCTAATTTCTAGGCGATCCGGAAATATTTCAATAGTACAACTAACACCAGTCATATTAAAGTCTTGGTGGATCATTACATTAGCAACTAATTCTCGAATAGCAATTTCTGGATACATTTTTATATCTTCGCGTAAGGCTTTACCTATTTGTTCATTTTGAGGAAGTTGGTCGTTAATAAAATCAATGATTTCTTCATAGATTATGGCATAACCTTTCTCAAATACCCGTTCTCTTTGAGTATCAATTCTATCTTTGTTTTTGTAGATGATAACTCTAATTGCTTTTCTTCCTAATCGTTCAAAATCGCTTAATTTTTTGGCGAAAAGTATTGCTCCAAAATTGGTAATATCGTAGTAGTTACCAGGCTTAATATTTATTATTTTTTCATCTTGCAAACGGTTTAAAATACCTTGTTTGTTATCAGGTAGATTTTGTTTTGTTAACTCAAAATAACTTGGATAATTGATTTTTGCTAAAACTTCATCTGCTGTTAAATTTTCTGCGGCTATCCTTTTTTCAAAAGAGTGATAGGAAAATGTTTTCCATAATTCTTTTTCTTTTTCGGGATAATCCTTAAGTTTTTTCTTGTAACTGCCAATTCTAATGTATTCTGTTCCTTGAAAACTAACAGGATGATTACAAGCACTGGGAATTTCAAATAATACTAATCTTTGTGCTTGAAAATCAAATTCATAAATTTTAAAATTAATACTAGGAGAAAGTAATCTAAGTAACCAATTTTCTAGTTCTTCATTACCTTTTTTTTGTTGTTTCGGTTTAAATTGAGTGCCTGTAATGTTATGAGTGTTATCTTCAATTCCCCAAGCTATATAGCCAGCAGTTTGACCATGTAAAGCCGCAGAATTTGATAATGCTGATATATATTCTCCTATTTTTTCTGGGTTTTCGTTATTTTTTTTAAATTCTACCCACTCAGTTTCTTTAGGGAGTGAAATTAGTTGCTGTACAATAATGTGTAATTGATTGATATCCATAAGTATTACTTTATGTTTATAGATCCCAAATGGTTTCTATACAACATTTTGGCGCAATTTTTCTTGCGTTTACCCTGTGTGTATAGCTAATACAGTGTAGCTGCCATTTCTTCTAGATTAAAATTGTTTGAATCATAAAAAACCGCATTACACCCAGGAGACGTAAAGGAAGAGGGGGAAGAAACGGAAATGATATAACTTATAACTCTTCTAGGGCGCAATGTTTGCGCCCCCACTCCCAACTTTTCTTAAAACTGCCTTAAAAACCTTAAATCGCTAGCATAAACCCGGCGAATATCATCTAACTGGTGTAGTACCATGGCAAATCGCTCCACACCAAAACCAGCCGCAAAGCCAGTGTAAACTTCAGGATCGTATCCCACGGCCTTCAATACATTGGGATCGACCATACCACAACCCATCACCTCCAACCAGCGACCATTCCACTGTAAATCTACCTCAGCCGATGGTTCCGTAAAAGGAAAATAACTGGCACGAAAGCGAATGGGTAAATCCCCAAACATCCCTTCTAAGAATACCTTAATAGTACCTTTGAGGTCGGTGAAAGTTAATCCCTCATCCACCGCCAAAAGCTCTAATTGATGGAAAACCGCAGCATGGGTAGCATCAACCGTATCCCTTCGATACACCCTTCCTGGAGCCACAATCCGAATTGGTGGTTCTTCGGTTTCCATATAGCGAATTTGTACGGATGAAGTATGTGTCCTGAGTAGATTCCCATCTGGTAGGTAGAAAGTATCCTGCATATCCCGGGCGGGATGATCTAGTGGGGTATTTAGGGCTTCAAAATTATAGTAGTCCGTTTCCATTTCTGGACCAGAGGCTACGGTATAACCCATACCCACAAAAATATCCAGGGCCTTATCTAAGGTTCCATTAATTGGATGGATTTTACCTTGGGGACGGTAAATACCCGGCATAGTTACATCCAGGCTTTCCGATTCCAATTGTGCTTGGATTTTTGCTGATTCTAGGGCGTGACGTTGCTTATCCAGACAGGCTTGCAGAGCTTCCTTAACTGTATTTGCGATCGCCCCAATTTTTGGTTTTTCTTCTGCACTCAGTTTCCCCATACTCCGCAATAATGCACCCATTTGTCCTTTTTTGCCCAAATAACTGACTCGCAGCTCTTCTAAGCTTTCCAGGGTGGTAGCGGCGCAGATGGCTTTTTCTCCTTCTTGTTGCAGTGCTAAGAGTTGAGCCTCCAAGTTGTTAGGCTGATTCGTCATTGCAGTTATTCAGTGATCGGTTATTGGTTATTTGTTATCCTATCGAGAAATTGCAAAGCTTATACCATTTTGGATTTTAGATTTTAGATTTTAGATTATGGAAGAGTCACTGTAGAAGCTTTTCTTGCCTTCCATCTATTGTGAAATTGGTATTAACTAAAAATATGATAGAACCAAAGGTGAAAAAAATTAGTGTTTCATTGCATTAGTTGGTGATGGCTAGGTAAAAGATCCCCGACTTCTCAATCAATATCCGCACACTTCTAGCAATTCCTAGGATAGAAGTCGGGGATCTGTTAGGCCCGCGACTCGTCAAAATTAATGTGGTGGACTACTATAAAAACGGTAATAATAGTCTTGCAAAATTTAATACTTCACTTCAGACTATTCCCCATGATGATTTGGCGAGTTTGTTCATGATTCGAGCCAGTGGTGTAATTATTAGTCTCGGTTATATCCTCGGACTCCTCTTTACGGTTCTGCCTGGGGGAGGAATTTGGATGATTGGGTTGGGGGTATTGGGAGCAATTGTGTTCTCCCGGCGACGTATTATCCGCCGCCAACAACCCCAACCACCTGCTAATTCCTTAGCCCAAAGACAAGCACCACCGCCCCTAGTATCAACAACACCCCCTCGTTACATCTGGCTCATTGCCGGTGTGGTGGGCTTGTTGGCAAGTTTTTATTTGCAATTCCGTCTTCCCCAACCAGGGGATAATGATATTAGTAAGTTAGTGCCCCAAGAAAATAATACACAGGCTCAACTAGTAATTATACGGGGATATATCAGGAGTAACCCCCGCCTAACTCGCAGTCAAAAGGGACAATTTTGGCTAGAAGCAAACCAGTTAAGTGAGGTGACTAATAGTAAGAAACCCCCTGGTACGAGTAAGGGTGTGACGGGGAAGTTATACGTAACGGTGCCCATTCTCCAAGCTACGGGATTGTATCCAGGACAACAGGTGGCTATCACTGGGGTTTTATATGCACCTAAACCTCCATCTAACCCCGGTGGTTTTGATTTTCGTAAGTATTTACAGCAACAAGGAGCATTTGCTGGTTTAAGTGGCAGACTGGTAAATGTATTAGATAAGGAGCGTCCATGGGGATGGTGGGAAGTTAGGCGCACAATTGTGCGATCGCATGCCCGATATTTGGGGGTTCCATCGGGGCCCTTGGTCAGTGCTATGGTACTGGGTAGTAAGGCTGTGGATTTACCCTACGATACCAGGGATTTATTTGTCAAAGCTGGTTTAGCCCATGCCATCGCCGCTTCTGGTTTCCATACTTCTTTACTGTTAGGCTTGGTATTGGGTTTAACTAGGAGGGCTAGTAGAAGTACGCAATTTACCGTTGGTGCCATTGCCTTAATTATTTTCCTCAGTTTAACTGGTTTTCAGCCATCGGTACTGCGAGCTGTATTAATGGGATTTGCGGCATTATTAGGTATTGGATTAAGGCGCAAAGTTAAACAATTAGGCTCTTTGTTATCGGTAGCGGTAATTTTGTTACTAGTTAATCCTCTGTGGATTTGGGATTTAGGATTCCAACTCAGCTTCTTTGCCACCTTGGGACTAATTGTTACCGTACCAGCCATCACTCACCGCTTACAATGGTTACCAACTGCAATCGCATCGGTAATTGCTGTTCCCCTGGCTGCGACAATTTGGACGTTACCTATTCAATTATCAGTGTTTGGGGTAGTTCCTGGATACGGTATTCTCCTGAATATTATGAGCACGCCGTTAATTACTATTATTAGTATTGGTGGTATGGTTAGTGCCATCATCGCCCTAATTTTTCCACCAGGGGGAAGTGCTGTAGCCGGGTTCTTACATTACCCCACGGATTGGTTAATTAAATTAGTGGAATTTTTTAGTTATTTACCAGGAAATTCCGTCACCGTAGGTAAAATAGCTATTTGGCAATTATTAATTGTGTATACTTTAATACTCCTGGTGTGGTGGGTTAGGTGGTGGCGAAGACGCTGGTGGTTTGCTGGTTTACTAGGGATAATTATCATTGTTCTCCCCATCTGGCATACTACTAATAACCTATTCCGGATTACTGTCCTAGCAGCTGGAGAAGAACCAGTATTAGTCATCCAAGATCGAGGTAAAGTCACAGTTTTTAATAGTGGCGATGACGGAACTGGAAAATTTGCGATCGCACCTTTTTTACAACAGCAAGGAGTCAATCAAATAGATTGGGCCATATCTAAAGACTTTGAACCCAGTGATAGCAATGCTTGGCTGGAAATCATGGAAAAATTACCCATACTCGTCTTCTTTGATTATGCTCCGAACCCAGAAGTTGCTCTGACAACCCAGGCTATTCAACAAGAATTAAACAAGCAAAAACGCACATATCAACCCCTATCAGTGGGACAAACGGTAAAAACTGATTCGGTGGTTGCACAGTTAATTGATAAAGATATACCAATTTTGCAGATGCAAATTCGCGGACAGTTGTGGTTATTTGTAGGAAATCAGAACCCAGGGAAGTTGGATAAGTTAATTAAGGCAAAAAGATTACCCCGTCCTCAAGTATTATGGTATGCAGGAAAGTCCTTGAAAAAGCTGTTGGAAGCATTGGAACCACAAGTTGCGATCGTTGGAAATAATAGGTTGAGTTCCCAGGATTTATCAGCAATTAGTAAAATGGAAACCCAAGTATTTTTTAGCGGTAGGGATGGAGCGATTCAATGGACTCCTGAAGATAAGTTTGAAGCGTTTATTCAGGATACTGAGAATAGAACATCTGTGTTATGAGACTTTGGGGACAGGTTATATCATGTTCGGTTAAAGACTTATGGTTAAGACTGCAAGGGGGCAGGCTTCGGCCGTGAGCTCAGCGTTCGACGGCTCGACTGAGCTTCGCCGAACGTCTGAGCTCACGCCGAAGTCCGAACGGGGGCAGGGTGCA
>JAAUYD010055960.1_pt1 | contig 25957 bp, 25 predicted proteins | sample 7278101 | NCBI WGS metagenome assembly JAAUYD01 (sample SAMN14350128, study PRJNA611818) | marine sediment metagenome | isolation source: surface marine sediment (0.6m) | place: French Polynesia: Moorea | collected 2018-08
AGCGCTTCGGGTGCGTCCTGCTGTGGCCGACGCTGCGGCACCAGCGGCTTGTAGCGCATCGCGCGCAGGTTGCGCACGCCCATGGCCAGCGCCCAGATGCCGAGCACGACCAGCAGCGCCGCAGCATTGACGCTAAGGTCGCCTTCGACCTCGGCGGCATGCGCAGGTGCGGCGGTGGCGAGGCCGGCCAGCAGGCCGCCAGGCATCGTATGTCGCTCTGTCGTCGTCATCGTCGTGTCGGGTTCGACCCTGTCCATGAGTCTACGCATTTTTCGTGCCCTGGGAAAATAATATCACTAAATCAATAATTTACCGATTTACAAGGCGCGCCGTTCGGGCGCGGTGTAAAGGCGACTGACAGCCCGCAACGGCGCCCGGGGTCAGGTTTTGCGCGCCGCCGCCGCTGCATCCATCGAGGTGACTCTGGGACCTGGGCGACGGGGAGATCGGTGGCGACGTTGGACGAATGGGGCGTGTGGCTCGCGGTGCTGGGACTGGTGACTGCGACGCTGTTGATGGCCGCCGTGGTCAAGCACTACCAGGCCCACCAGGACTTGGTGCGGACGCGCGTGCAGCGGCTCGCATCGGGCATCGGCCGCATCAGCGACGCGCTCGACCAGGTGCAAGGGGTGCCGTTGTCGCGCGAGCTGCGGGTCACGCTGCGCAGCGATATCGTGCGCCGATACCAGAAGATCCGGCGGCTCTACCGCCGTTACCCGGACCTCGATGCGCGGCTCCGGGCGGCCGAGACCCGGCTGCAGGCAGAGGGCGCGGCCGTCGGCAACGGCGTCGGACCGATCGACAGCGAGCAGGCCTTGCGGCGCCTGCTCAACGGGTGTGACGAACTGATCAGCGTGGTGCAGCACGGGCAGACCTTGCAGCCGATTCCGCGCGATGTCCGGCAGATCTTCTGCCGCGAGCTCGGCGAGCGGCGTGCCGAGGCCAACGCGCGCTTCCACCTGACGCAGTCGCGTGCGTGCGAGCGCAGCGGCGATCTGCTGCGCGGCCGCGCGCACCTGACGACGCTGCTGCAGGTGTTGAAGCGGCGCGGACCGGGTACCGATTTCGTTCGTGAACTGTATGTCGAGGCCGAACAGGCCTACCAGCGCTTCGGTCAGCAGGCGGCCGCCGACGACAGCGCGTCGCCCGCCGGCAACGCCGCCTGACGCGGTGCGCGCTTGATGGTGGGGCCCTGTCCGACAGACAACGTACCGCTCGGAAAGTCACCGGTGCGCCGCGGCCGGGTGCGTTCGCGTGCGAATCCTCTACCCGTTCGGAGCAGAAGCCACGCCGCAGCGGCTTGCAGGTGGCTTGCCTATCGGGCGCTGCCTCAATGACGCGCTGCGCGGATACGCGCAGTGGCGGCGGTTTCGGCCGGCCTTCGATCGCGTGCCTCGCCGTCGCTCATCGGGGCGACGCCGAGAGACACGCCAATCGCGGAACAGGGCACTAGCGCGGTTTGCGCATCTTCTCCAGGTCGTCGATGTTGGCGCAGAAGCCGAGTGCGGGCTCATCGGCCGGTTTGTCCTCGGCCAGCACCTGGTCGCAGCGCTCCTTGTCGTCGCAGGCGTCGCAGCGCTGCATGTGCTTCTGGATCTCGAGACCGTTCTCGCGATGCAGGTACGTGGCCTTGTCGATACCGAGGAACGCCAGCATGCGCGACAGGCGCAGTTCGTCGAGCGCCTCGGCGAGGCCCTCGCGGAAACGGTGGCCGGCGCGCAGGTTGCCGAGGATCGCGAGCGGCAGCCGTACGAGCAGATACAGCATCAGGGCGACGAGCAGTACCGTGATGAGCAGGCTGGTGACGTCCATGGGCGTTCCTCCCGGCGTTTCGCCGATTCTTCGAACCCGTCGTCCACCTTACCTTGATCTGGACCGGTGGGAAACGCCGATGCCGGCGCGCACGAGGCCTCCGATCATTGAGAGTTCAAATATTGAACAGGTCGTCGGCCGCCGAGCGCAGCGTGTCGGCGTCGCCTCCCGGCGTATGGGCGTCGGCCGAGGGCTCGAAATAGTCGCAGAAATTGGCGCGACGCTTGTCGGTGACCGGCTCGGCGATCGGTTCCTGGCAGTCGTTGGGCCGGCCGACCTCGTAGAAACGGCAGTTTGCACACACGTGGGTCTGCTTGCGACACGCCGGGCACTCGCCTTCGCGCACATAGTCGCTGGCGCCGAGTTCGGCGCCACAGGACCAGCACACGCCGCTGGCATTCGGTGACATAGGCCCTCCGCAGCCCGATCAGGCTAAGTTTTGGCGGATCTTATCCGATAAGAAGGTAGATCTGCTGCAATGGGTGCCTGAGCCGTGAGCGACCTGATCGACGTGAACGTCACCGGACGCCTGATGGTATTGCTGAAACGCCACGACCTGCTCGACAACCGCTGCCTGCAGATCTACCAGCGCGCGGTCAGCGACGCCGTCCGCAGACGCCTGTCGCCGGGCAACGGCCTGGCGGGCATCGATCCGCTGCTCGACGAGCAGCTGCAGTTGCTCGACAACGCGCTGTTGCAGCGTATCTCGGACGCGTCACCGGCGCTCGCCGCGACGCCGGCCGTGGTCGACGGCGCCGACGCCGAGGCTGCCGAGACCGCTGACGCGGTCGCCGCCGAGACCGACGCCGCCGCAGGCCGGGCAGGTCGTGACGCCCGCCATCCGAGCGGCTATGTGCCACCAGTCAAGAGCATGGAAGAGAAACTCCAGGACGCGCGCAAACCGGTGCAAACCCTGTTGCGCGAGGACTGCGTGCGCGTTGGCCTGATCGACGCCGAGCTGGCCGACACACTGGTCTTCGGTATGACTGGCAAGACCAGCGAACAGGCCGAACAGGACATCGTCGAGCGCCTGCGGCAGATCCTGCAGGACCAGGTCAAGGCCTTCATCCGCAAGGCCAAGGGCGGCCCGTGGGGCGACCCGCGCACCCAGGAGGAGTTGCGCAAGGACATCCACGCGGCGCGCAGCGTGCGCAGCATCCTGATGCTGGCGCGCCAGGTCACCAAGGAGTACCGCACCTGGGAACGCGAGCAGCACCGCGGCGGCATCCTGGGCCTGTTCAGCCCGCGTCGCAAGATCGTCGAGCGGCGTTAGACCGGCCCCGGCCGACGGCGCCGTCGCGCGCACCGGGCCGGACCAGGAATCGCGCATGACCGCATGCCCTTGCCGCGCCGCGCGGTCGCGGTCGGATCGCTTGCGGTCCGTGGTCGCCGCGTTTGTCGGCGCCTGTTGAGCGCGACGGCGGCGCGGCCACGCGACCCGGTGCGCCGCCGAGCCGCGGCATCTCGAATCCGCTATCCTGCGCCGGAGACCAGAAGACCCACCGCTTTCCGCCGATGGCAGAGACCGCCACAGCCCGCATCCTTGTCGCCGGCGACGACCAGCCGCTCGACAGTGAGGTCGTCGCGAGACCCCGCCATCACGGCCGCGACGTCAAGCGGGTCCTCGCCGGATGACCGGGTTCACGCTGCATCCCCGGCTGGCCGCCGACTGTCACGTCGTCGGCGACCTGCCGCTGTGCCGCGTCCTGCTGCTCGATGACCGCCGTTATCCGTGGGTGCTGCTGGTGCCGCGTCGCGACGGCGTGCGCGAGATCTACCAGCTGGGCAGCGACGACCGCAGGCAGCTGCTCGACGAGTCGTGCCGGGTCGGCGAACTGCTGATGGCGGCATTTGCCGGTGACAAGCTGAATGTCGGTGCGCTGGGTAACCTGGTCCCGCAGCTCCACCTGCATCATGTGGTCAGGAGCGACGGCGACCCGGCATGGCCGGGCCCCGTCTGGGGTCATTCGCCGGCCGTACCCCATACGGCGGATGAACTGGAGCAGCGCGTCTCGCTGTTACGCAGCGGGTTGGCGATAGCCGACGACGCCTCACAGCGGTAGCGCGACGTCGCCGCGGATCAGGCGCTCCTTGTCGGCGCGGCTCAGGCGCTTGACGCGATACTCGACGCGTGCGGCGAGGCCGCGATCACCGACCGCGTGGCTGTAGACCAGCTGCAGCGGTCCGCGTCCGCGCAGCCGGCGGGCGCCGCGGTCGCTGGCGTGCGCGGCGAAACGTCGCTGCACGTCGGTACTGATGCCGGTGTACAGGCTGCCGTCGTGGCAGCGGACGAGATACAGATACCACACCCTGCCAGGTCGCCGTCAGCGGCGTCGCGCCGGCAGCCAGTACTCGGATTCGAGCACCGTGAAGCGCTTCAGGTAATCGTAGGCATTGCCGGAAAACTCCAGCACCCAGGCCTTGATGCGGCGGCCCTGGCGCAGCGCCTGTAGTCGCTGCAGCCGAATGCCCTGGTCCTCGAGGGCCGAACCCAGCAGGCGCAGCGCGCGGGTGCCCGTTGTGGGCGATGACCACGGTTCCAGGAATGCCTGGCCGTTGTGGTCCGGTCCCGGGCGCAGCTGCGATACCAGGATGGTGCGCCCGTCGTCGCCGGCCGCCAGGCGCATGCGGTACTGGCCGAACGCGATCGGCCGCGTCGCACCGCTCCAGATCGAGCAGTCGTGGGCCAGCCGAACCGGTGCCTCGCAGGTTATGCGTTGCGCATTGAAGATCGGTGTCGCAATCGGTTCCGCGTACGCGAACGTCGCGGCGGGTGAGGCGAGTAGCGCGGTGCCCAGCAGTGGCGTGAACAAGCGTTTCGCGTCTGGCATGCAGGGAGGCTAGCGCAAATGGCGCGAATTGCCAGTCGGCCCGCTGGCCCGATCTCAGGCGATGGATTCGAGGTAGTGCTCGACCAGGCGCGGGCCCACGTCGCCGGGGTCGACGAACTGCGCATGCAGCAGACTGTCGGAGCTGTCGACGATGCGGATCGCCAGCGTCACGTGCTGGTGATCGAGATGGACCTCGAGCAGGTGCACGCTGCCGACTTCGAGCCCGTGTGCGCGGATCGCGACACCCGAGCGGCTGATGTCACGCAGCACAACGGTGCGGCCGTCGATGCTGGCGAACAGTCGGGCGTCGGCGGGGAAGCGCGTCGCGTCGCGGCGATCGCTGTCGCTTGCGGACGTCACGTCGCGACCGGCACGCTGGTGCACGCGGCGCGTGGCATGTCAGGCACCGTTCTGCAACACGTCGAGGTAGCCGCGCTGTATCGCGATCTCGAGCTCCCTGGCGCCTTTCATCAGTTCGTCGTATTCGCCGCGCAGCTGACGCAGTTGCTCGAGCTGCGCCTCGTTGGGCCGACTGTCGGCTTCGTTGTTGTCGGCGCCGAGGTCGAACAGCGCCTTCAGGTAGCGAGCACGGGCATTCGCGACCAGACACAGCACCGGCCGCAGGCCGTCGATCGTCAACGCGGTGATGTTCGGATTGATGGCCTCGCGGTTGGCCTCGCGCATACTGCGTTCGAGCTCCATCAGCAGGCGATTGGTGTCCTGGTCCATCGGCTTTCCCCTCACGGCAGCGCGCTCGCTGCCTGTGGCTGTAGCGGCATGCCGCGGCGCAAACTTGAACGACCAGGCCTGTCCACAACGCGTGAGGCGTGGCGTTGCTGCCACAAGGTGCGCCAGGCAAGGCGCGAGCAGAGACGTTTGGTGAGGCCGGATGAACGCCGGGCCACGCGGCATGGCGCATGTTGCGGCGCAAGCCGAAGGGACGGGACCGTTTGCTGCTTAACGGCGTTGCTGCTTGCTCATGTTCGGCGGTTGCATCGCGCTCGCCGCGCCTTGCTGGCCAGAGGAACGGCCGCCGTCGCTACGTACCACGTAGGGTGGACAGGCCCTGGTCGAGCGCGGCCGCCAGTTCGCTGTCGTCCGCCGGCAGCGTGATCACCGCGTGCAGCGTGAACAGCGCGGCCAGCTTGCCGACGTGCTGGGCCTCGCCGCGCTCGGCGAGGACGACGACGCGGGCGTCCGGGGCGAAGCGCTGCAGGCTGCGCAACAGGACGTCGAGGTTACTGACATTCGCGCCTGCGTAGTTGTTGCCGTAGCCGTAGAAGAAGTCGGCGACCAGCAGGTCGGGCGGTTGGCGCTTGATCTGGCCGAGTGCCTTGCGTTGCGACGTGAACGCGATCCGCTGCACGCCGAGACGCCGGCACAGCGCGCCGATATCCGGATGCGCCGGCGACTCGACGATGTCGTACAGCAGGGTGCCGGCCATGGTTCAGTCGCGGGCGTCGGCGTCGTCAGTATCCGCGGCGGGCGACGGCCCGCGCCGCCTATCGAGATAACGCATCGCCTGGACTGCACCGGCGATAGTGCCGACCACGAACAACAGGGCGAGGATCACGATCTCCATGGCGTTCTCGGGCTGCGACGTTCGCAATCGATGATAGGCGTGTCGAGGCAATCTGCAAGGCGCCGATTGCGGCGGACCCGGTGATGCCCGAAGATGGCCCGCAGCACCGACCTCGAGCCGACCGGGAGCCCGTGATGCCCAAGCCGATCCGTTTCGCCGTATTGACCGCCGTGCTCGGCATGTCGATCGCCGCCGCCAGCGATCTCGACAAGGAGAAGCGTTGGCGTGACCAGATCGTCGATGCGCTGCTCGACGGCGAGGCCGTCACATTGAACGACGGTCGCAGCGAGTTTCTGGCGATCGAGACCGAGAGCGCCGATGGCGGTGTCGCCAAGGCCGCTATCGTCATGCACGGCACCGGCGTGCACCCCGACTGGCCCACGGTCGTGCTGCCACTGCGCGTCGGCCTGACCGAGTCCGGCTGGCACACGCTGTCGATCCAGATGCCGGTGCTGGGCAACGAGGCCGAGCATGCCGACTACGCGGCGATCTACGACTGGGTACCCGGGCGCATCGATGCCGCGGTCCGCTACCTGCGCGACAAGGGTGCCGGCACGATCGTGCTGGTGGCGCATAGCCAGGGCGCGACGATGGCCAGCTACCACGTCAGCACGCCACATGCGCCGGTCGATGGTCTGGTCGCGGTGGGTATGTCCGGCGGTATCGCCGGCGGACCGATGGATACGCTGGCACAGCTGCCGGGTATCGATGTACCGCTGCTCGACCTGTTCGGCAGCGAAGACCTCGACGAGGTCCTGGCGAGTCGTGCGGCACGTGCCCGGGCCGCCGCCGGCGCCAGCGACTACGCCCAGCTCGAGATCGCCGGCGCCGACCATTTCTTCGATGGCGAGGAGGCACAGCTGCTCGAGGCCGTGAACGCCTGGCTGGACGCGCGATTCTGAGATCCGCGCGCGACGTCCGGCGAGGCGTCGATCGCGTCGCCGGTTGCGATAGGATCGATGTCCGGCCCGTCCTGCCCGCGTGGCCGGTTGCCAGTACGATGCCGCAGATCCTGCCGACGTCGTGGTCGAGTGTCGGCGCGTCCGGCCGCCGGCGTCGCGCGGGCCGCTGAGAATCCAGTCGCCGCAGGACCGGCAGACGCCTGCCGAGCGCAGCGCCGCGATGCCGCCGCGCAACGTCATGGTGTCGTGCGCGTGCCGTTCGCTCGCTGATGTACTCGTCTGCGCCACGCTCCCCTGCGGTCGCCCGCCAACCGCGTCGGTTGGCTTGGCGGCACCTGTCACGGCGCCGTTGCCGCCACGAGCAGCAGGCGCTCGCCCCAGCGTGTCCAGGTGCTGCCGCATCGCGGCGAGCGTGCTGGTGGGTTCGGCGGTCAGCGCGGTCGCCGTGCGCGCCGGTCATGCCGTCTACGGTCCAAGGTGCCTGCCGTTGCATGAGTGTCAGGGTCGCGCGCAGGCAACGCCAAGCGGCATACCACGAAACGTGGGCGGCAGGACCCCCTTGACCATGTGCGAACGGCGTCGTAGATCACCGGGTCGGCAGAACCGCGTGATAGCGCGACGCGTAGTCGACGCCCGGTCTCCCGGGAATCAGCCAGGGACAACGTCGTCCGCGTCCGGCGCTGCCGGCTGCAGCGCGCTGCCGCAGCGCCGGCAGCGATACTCGGCACGACGCTGCGCGACGCGCCGATGGCGTGTCGTGCTCAGTTCGTGTTCCGAGCAGGCGCAGCGGTAAGGCCAGCGGCGCTGCCGGCGCACGTCGTGTAGCGGCACGTCGTAGTCGTGACAGCGTCGCGGGTCGGCGATGCCGAGGTGCTGCATCGCGGCGCGCCACTCCGGTCCGTGTGGTCGTGCCGGTCCATGACAGGCAAGGACCACGAGGTGTGCGACTTCGTGGGCGACCGTGGTCGCGACAAAGGCATCGGGCTGCCGCGCCGCGATCGCCAGATTGAAGCGCAGCTGCGGCCTGTGGCCGCGTCGCCATCGGCATTGGCCGGCGGCGCGCCCGCGCAGGTCGAAGCGCACCTCCGGGGCGGGCAGCACGACGCCGTCGCGACCGGCCAGCACCTGGCAGGCGACGAGGCACTGCCGGACACGCTGAGCGATGCGCCGCTGCAGCCGCTCGCGGTCGCCGCTCATCACATCCGTCGACGACCGGCCAGGCGGGCGGTCGCGATCGGTCGCGGGATCGTCGTGCGCGGCATGCCCACTCAGTCGGCGATCAGCTGCAGGTACTCCAGGCGGGTCGCCTGCGATTCGCGAAAGGTGCCGAGCATCACCGAGGTCTTCATCGTCGAGTTCTGCTTTTCGACGCCGCGCATCTTCATGCACAGGTGTTCGGCTTCGATGGTCACGGCGACCCCGGCCGGCTGGATCACCTCGCTGATCGCGTCGGCGATCTGCACCGTGAGGTTTTCCTGGATCTGCAGTCGGCGCGCGAACATGTCGACGATGCGCGCGATCTTCGACAGGCCGATGACCTGGCCGCGCGGCAGATAGGCGACGTGGGCGCGACCGATGAAAGGCAACACATGATGCTCGCACAGCGAATACAGCTCGATGTCTTTGACGATCACCATGTCGTCGTTGTCCGATGCGAACACGGCGTTGTTGACGACACTGTGCAGATCCTGGTTGTAGCCGCGGCACAGGTAGGCCATCGCCTTCGCGGCGCGTGCGGGCGTCTTCAGCAGGCCCTCGCGATCCGGGTCCTCGCCGAGCCCCTCGATGATCTTGGCGTAGTGAGACGTCAGGTGGTCGATCTGCATGGTGTCCTCGGTATCGCCGAAGTGGAGACAGGCCTGCACTTTAGCGGCCCGTCGCCACGGAATCCATGCGGGTCGCCCGCGATCCGCAGCACGGCGGCGGCGTGTCGGTTCAGACCAGCGCGGCGGCGGCGAACAACGCGCAGGCGATCACGAACATCACCAGCGCCGACTGCTTCCAGTTGCTGAAGTTGAGGAACAGCGCGTTGTTGTGCGGCACCAGCACGGCGAGCACGGCGCTGCCCAGGCTGACGCCGCCGGCGGTGAGCAAGAACTTGACCAGCCAGTCACGCTTGAAGCTCGCTGATCCACTGACGCCGCCGCTGATCGTCTCGAACTTGTTGGCCAGTGCCGGTTCGGCCGCGAGCAGCAGCGCCACGCACAGGCCGACAGACATCAGCAAGAACCACGTGGGCGGTGCGGCGAGTCGCGGTGGTGTCGGCATGGCGATTCACGATTGACCGGGTGTCATCTACCGGTATCGGCCGGCGGCCCGAATCATGAACCCGCCGGCCGGTGGGGTGTCGGCGGTTGTCGCACGAACAAAAAGGCCGTTCCTAGCGGAACGGCCGTCAACGGTACAGCTTTTCTGCGGCTTTCCCTGCCCTTTATCGCCCGATGCCCATGCCCTCGAGAAACGGTTGCTTCGACGTCAGCGTACGGCCGGAAGGGGCTGGCCGTGGTCCGGCCACCCGCTGTTGCAGCGCTGCAGGTTGCCGAAACGCTGCAGGCGCACCTCGCACGGCTGTACGACGGTGTGGTGTGCCGCACAGACCGGGCAGTCGTACCAGCTCTGGCGGACACCGCGATCGTCTATCGCGGCGGTCTGCTGCATGACGCTCTGGCACTGATGGCAACGCATTCGACCCCCTTGGACGCCCGCCGTCTGTCGGTCGCTGCCCTGTGGACGAAGCCGCGGCAGCCACACCTCAGCGAATGTGTGGGATTCTAGTCGAAAATGCCGTCGATGTACAACAAATTGTGGTTGATTTCGATCAAAACACAACATCTTGTGTCCGACCGTTTATCAGGCGCTAGGCGAACAATGCCCGATAAGGCCCTGAGCAGGGGGTGGTTTCGCTCTGCGATGGCCGGCCGCGGTGGCAACATCGGCCGGTCGAGTGCGCGACGATGCGGCGTGCGACGGAGCCGACCAATGGGTCGCACAGGCGCTGCAACGGCGTCGGCAGCCGGTCTGGACGAAGGTTAAGGCGGGCATGCCGGCGATCGGCATCGGCTCGCTGTCGCCGGCCTGCGCGGGTGATCTCGACGACCGCCGCGCAATCGGGCCGTCGCTACCGGTCATTGTCGGCGACGATGTTGTCGGCCGACGGGCCGATCGGTCGCGCGGGGATAGGTGTCGTCTCGCGGATCTTGACCGACGCCAGCGGTCCGCTGGGTGACCGGTGAGTGGTTGCGTTCCGCGTAGCCATCGACGACGCCGGCAGGCAACAGGCGCAGGTCGCGAGTGCACCGTCGCCGCATGCCGTGGAGTACGTCGCGGATGGCGGTGTCCCAACCGGCGATCGTGCCGGCAACGTCGAATTCGACGGCGAAGCGGCAGTCGGCGACGTGGACCTGAACACGTGGATCGTCAACCGGTACTCCACGAACCGGCGCGGTGATTCTTTGTCGGGCCTTGCCGATGGCGGCCGCAACCGTACCGACACCTGCGTGTCGCGATCGGCCGCGGTCCGTTTCGTTGCGCTGTCGTGGGGGTCGTTCCGCGTTAAACTTTCGTTGCCCGAATCACCGCATGTGCCGCGTATCGGCGACACCAGAACACGCCTGGCCGCTGTCGAGCGGGACGATAGCTAGTGGACCAGTGAGCGCGCCCCCGCTGCCCGACAATCTGACCTCGTACGATTTCCTGAAGTCGTTCGCGCTGATCACGATGGTCGCCGATCATGTCGGCGTCTACCTGTTCCCGGATGACGTCGGTTGGCGCATCGTCGGACGCATGTCGTTGCCGGTCTGGCTGTTCCTGATCGGCTACGCGCGTACCCGCGAGATTGGCGTGCCGCTGATTGGCTCCGCGATCCTGCTGCTGATCAGCAACGTCGTGTTCGGTGAACACGTCCTGCCGCTCAACATCCTGTTTACGATCGCATTGGCGCGCTTGGCAATCGACAACATCATGCAGCGAGCCGCGGAAGGCCGCGCGTCGATGGTTGTCGAGTTCGCGCTGCTCACGGTTGGCATGGTGCCGACGCTGATGCTGTTCGACTACGGCACCCATGCCCTGCTGTTCGCGATGCTCGGCTATCTCGTGCGACACCGCGAGCGCATCGGCTTTTCGGCCAGGCAGGTCGCCTACTTTGCAGGCGCCGCATCGCTGGTGCACGGTGCGACGCAGGCCTATCTGTTCGCTGCCGGGCCTGTGACCGCGCTAACGATGGTGGCAGCGGTCTCGTTGTCGGTCGCGTTGACGCTGCTTTTTCGCCCTGCCGAGCTGCCGACGTTGACTCGGCGCCTGCCATTCCTAGCGGCAGGCGTGCTCAAGCTGATGGGTCGGCATGCGCTGGTTCTATACGTCGTCCATTTGCTCGTATTGAAGGCACTGGCGGCCTGGCTGGTGTGGGATCGCGTCGACTGGTTCCGGTGGCGCTGGTTCCTTTTCGACTGAGTGCATCAAGCCTGTCGTCGGAGCGCGAGCATGCCGCGCACGCATAAAAGAAGGCCGGTCAATCCTGCACCGGCCTGAGAGACTACAGGAGGAAACCGGGGCCCTAGTCCCAGCTCAACGCGCCGCCTGTCTGGTACTCGGTGACGCGGGTCTCGAAGAAGTTCTTCTCTTTCTTCAGGTCGAGCACCTCGGACATCCACGGGAACGGGTTCGTGGCGCTCGGGTACTGTTCGGGCAGGCCGATCTGCGCACAGCGGCGGTTGGCGATGTACTGCAGGTACTCCTCGAACATCGGCGCGTTCAGTCCGAGGATGCCGCGCGGCATCGTGTCGTACGCGTACTGGGTCTCGAGCGATACCGCGTCGCGGATCATCTGCACGATCTCGGCCTTGAAGTCGTCACTCCACAGATGCGGGTTCTCGACCTTGATCTGGTTGATCACGTCGATGCCGAAGTTCATGTGCATCGACTCGTCGCGCAGGATGTACTGGAACTGCTCGGCGGTACCGGTCATCTTGTTGCGTCGGCCCATGCTGAGGATCTGCGTGAAGCCGACGTAGAAGAAGATGCCCTCGAAGATCACGTAGAACGCGACCAGTTCGCGCAGCAGCTTCTGGTCGTTCTGCGGCGTGCCGGTGTGGAAGTTCGGATCGGCCAGGTGCTTTGTGAACGGCAGCGCCCACTCGGCCTTGCGTGCGACTGCCGGCACCTCGCGGTACATGTTGAACACCTCGCCCTCGTCGAGGCCGAGCGACTCGATGACATACTGGTAGGCGTGGGTGTGCAGTGCCTCTTCGAACGCCTGGCGCAGCAGATACTGACGGCACTCGGGATTCGTGATGTGACGATAGACCGCCAGCACCAGGTTGTTGGCGACCAGCGAATCGGCGGTCGAAAAGAAGCCGAGGTTGCGCTTGATGATCGTCCGTTCGTCCTCGGTCAGGCCGTTCGGGTCCTTCCACAGCTGGATGTCCGCGTTCATGTTGATCTCTTGCGGCATCCAGTGGTTGGCGCATCCGTCCAGGTACTTTTGCCAGGCCCAGTCGTACTTGAACGGCACGAGCTGGTTCAGGTCGGCGCGGCAATTGATGATCTTCTTGTCGTCGACGCGGATGCGGCCTGCGCCCCTATCGAGTGCCTCGAGCCCTGTGGCACCGGCCTCGGCGCAGGCGTCGTAGTCGGCAGGTGTCTCGGCGACGGCCAGCGGGTCGGGGTTGACGCTCGGTGCGGCACCTGCGGTCGCCATCAGCACGTCATTGCTGACCAGACCGTCGCCGGCGTGTGGGTGCTGGCGGGTCTCGTGGGCGGTGAATGCCGGTTCCGCGGTGGTCACCCGGTCGTCGCGGACCGGCGCGGCCGGCGGCACGGTGCGCGCCGTCTCCTTTGGTGTCGCCACGGACTGCAGTGGATCGTCCCAGTTAAGCATCATGCCCCCTGTTGCTGTCTTCAGTGGTGGTCGACCACGGCGTTACCGGCGTGGTGGCGGCAGTCTCCGACGGCTGACATCGGGCTGCCTTGTTGTTGGTGCTGGAGTGGCCTCAATCCCCCTGGGTGGTGGTCTATGACATTGTGAAAATGTCGGGCAAGAGTTCTTGTGACCCCTCCAGCATTGACTGGTCAACCAGCTCGGCTTGTTATTCCCATTTCAGTGCACCACCGGTCTGGTACTCGGTGACACGTTTCTCGAAGAAGTTCTTTTCCTTGCGCATGTTGGCCTGCTCGTCGAGCCAGGTCAGCGTGGCTTCGGCGCCCGGGTAGGGCTCGTCGAGGCCAAGATTGCGCGCCCGGCGATTCGCGATGTAGCGGTACTGTCCGATGTGGTCCTCCTTGCTGTAGCCGAGGATCGGGTCGCGCAGGATATAGCCGGCGTAGTCGGCCTCGGCGGCCTCGCACTCGGCCCACATCTCGTCGATCGCTTTCGGGTCGGGCCGGATGTCCTCTTCGAGCATGATCTGCTTGGCGACGCGGATACCGAACGAGGCATGCAACACCTCGTCGCGCATGATGTATTGCAGCTGCTCGGCGGTGCCGGTCATCAGGCCGCGACGCTGCAGCGCGAAGATCGGGCTGAAGCCGTTGTAGAACCAGCAGCCTTCGAACACGCCGGCGAAGAAGATGTAGGCCATCAGGAAGTTATGCAGCTCGTCGCGATCGTGCAGGTCGATGTCAGCGCGCAGCACCGAGTCGAGGCGACGGTTGGCGATCTGGATCTTGCCGTTGATCTCCGGCACGACCCGGTAGCGGTTGTAGATCTCGCCCTGGTCGAGACCGATCGACTCGATGCAGTGCTGGTAGGTCCAGGTGTGCAGCGACTCCTCGTAGACCTGGCGTGCCTGGTAGATCTGCAGCTCGGGCGCCGACATCTTCTCCATGACCGCCAGACCGATGTTGCGCATCGCGAGGATGTCCGACGTGGTCAGGTACGACAGCACGTTCTCGTAGACGTGGCGCTCTTCGAGCGTCAGCTTGTGGTGATAGTCGTGCACGTCCTGCGCCATGCTGATGTCCAGCGGCGTCCAGTGGTTCTTGTTGGCGTTGAGGAAGTACTCCCAGGCCCACGGGTACTTGAACGGCGCCAGCTGGTTGATGTCGGTCATGCCGTTGATGACGCGCTTGTCGTCCGGGTTGACCGGGCGCAGGTCGCGCGCGGCGGGCATCGCCGGTGCGGCCGCCGTGTCGTTCGGTGGCGCCGTCGCGGCGCCAGGCGCCACTGGCTCCGTTGCGTGCACCGCGCCGACCGCATCGGCTGTCGATGGCGCCGGCGGTGGCGTTGCGGGTGCCTGATCGACAGGCGCGAGAGGGTCGTCCCAGTTCATCATGCTGCGTTACTCCCGGTGCCTTACTGGCAGGCCTCACAATCCGGATCGAGGATGCTGCACGCCTGCGGCGCCGCGCTGCCGCCATCGTCGGCTGCCAGTCCGCCGTAGCTGCCGCCGACCGCGCTCAGCTTGTTGGCCTTGCCGCTGTCGTCGAGCGTCGACTTCTCGACATGGGTCGCCCCCATCGAGCGCAGGTAGTACGTGGTCTTGAGGCCGCGCACCCAGGCCAGCTTGTACAGGTTGTCGAGTTTCTTGCCGGACGGCTCGGACATGTACAGGTTCAGGCTCTGCGCCTGGTCGATCCATTTCTGGCGGCGGCTGCCGGCCTCGACCAGCCAGCGCGGGTCGACCTCGAATGCCGACGCATACAGTGACTTGAGATCGTCGGGGATACGGCCGATCGGCTGTACCGAGCCGTCGTAGTACTTGAGGTCGTTGACCATGACCTCGTCCCACAGGCCGAGCTTCTTCAGGTCATGCACGAGGTACGGGTTGACCACCGTGAACTCGCCGGACAGGTTCGATTTGACGAACAGGTTCTGGTAGGTCGGCTCGATCGACTGGCTGACACCGCAGATGTTCGAGATCGTCGCGGTCGGCGCGATCGCCATCGTGTTGGAATTGCGCATGCCGACCTTCATGACCCGCTTGCGCAGCGTGTCCCAGTCGAGGGTCTGGCTGTCGTCGACCTTCAGGTAGCCGCCGCGCTGTTCCGCGAGCCTGCCCAGCGAGTCGATTGGCAGGATGCCCTGGCTCCACAGCGAGCCGTCGAAGCTCTGGTACCTGCCGCGCTCCTCGGCGAGGTCGGTCGAGGCCTGGATCGCGTAGTACGACACGGCCTCCATCGTGCGGTCGGCGAAGTCGACGGCCTGTTCGCTGGCATAGGGCAGGCGCACCTTGTACAGCGCGTCCTGGAAACCCATGATGCCGAGTCCGACCGGGCGGTGACGCAGGTTGGAGTTTCGCGCCTGCGGCACGCTGTAGTAGTTGTACTCGATGACGTTGTCGAGCATGCGCATCGCGGTGCTGACGGTCTTTTCGAGCTTGCCGAGATCCAGGCCGTTCTCGTCGACGTGCGCCGCGATATTGACCGAGCCGAGGTTGCACACGGCGATCTCGCTGTCGTTGGTGTGCAGCGTGATCTCGGTGCACAGGTTCGAGCTGTGGACGACGCCGACGTGCTGGTTGGTGTAGCGGACGTTGCACGGATCCTTGAACGCGACCCACGGGTGGCCGGTCTCGAACAGCATGCCGAGCATCTTGCGCCACAGGTCGTTGGCCTTGATGGTCTTGGCGACGTGCATCTCGCCGCGCGCGGCCTTGTCCTCGTAGCGCAGGTAGGCCGCTTCGAACGCCTGGCCGGTCAGGTCGTGCAGATCGCTGGTCTCGTCGGGCGAGAACAAGGTCCAGTCGCCGTCCTCGGCGACGCGCTTCATGAACAGGTCCGGGATCCAGTTCGCGGTGTTCATGTCGTGCGTGCGCCGACGGTCGTCGCCGGTGTTCTTGCGCAGGTCGAGGAACTCCTCGATATCGATGTGCCAGGTCTCGAGGTAGGCACACACCGCACCCTTGCGCTTGCCGCCCTGGTTGACCGCGACCGCGGTGTCGTTGGCGACCTTGAGGAACGGCACGACGCCCTGCGACTTGCCGTTGGTGCCCTTGATGTGCGCGCCCATGCCGCGCACGCGGGTCCAGTCGTTGCCGAGACCGCCGGCGAATTTGGACAGCAGGGCGTTGTCGCGGATCGCGCTGTAGATGCCATCGAGGTCGTCGGGCACGGTCGTCAGGTAACAGCTCGACAGCTGCGGGCGCAGCGTTCCCGAGTTGAACAGCGTCGGTGTCGAGCTCATGAAATCGAAGCTCGACAACAGGTCGTAGAACTCGATCGCGCGGCCCTCGCGGTCGATCTCGTTGATCGCCAGGCCCATCGCGACGCGCATGAAGAACGCCTGCGGCAGCTCGAAGCGCGTGCCGCCGGAGTGGATGAAGTAGCGGTCGTACAGCGTCTGCAGGCCAAGGTAGGTGAACTGCAGGTCGCGCTCCGGCTTCAGCGCCGCGCCGAGGCGGGCGAGGTCGTACTGGGTCAGGCGCTTGTCGAGCAGTTCGAGGTCGGCGCCGCACTTGATGTAGCACGTGAAATACTCGCCGTAGCGCTCGCCCATCTCCTGCTGGGTCGCGACATTGGTGTCCATGCGCAGGAAGCCGAGCGCCTCGCGGCGCAGCGTGTCCACCAGCAGCCGTGCCGCGGCATAGGAATAGTTGGGCTCTTTTTCGATCAGCGTGCGCGCGCTCATGACCAGCGCCTGCGACACGTCGCGCTCCTTGACGCCGTCGAACAGGTTGCGGCAGGTGTCGTCGAGGATCGACTCTACCGTGACCGCCTCGAGACCGTCGCAGGCCTCGGCGACCAGCTTGCGCAGGCGCGCGATGTCGAGCGGGCGGGTCGTGCCGTCGTCAAGCGTGACGTTGACCAGCTGCTGCTCGGTGTCGCCCGACGCCGCGGTCTCGTCGGCGCGCTTGCGCGCCTGTTCCTCGCGGTAAAGCACGTAGGCACGTGCGACCTTGTGCTCGCCCGAGCGCATCAGCGCCAGCTCGACCTGGTCCTGGATGTCTTCGATGTGCACGGTGCCGCCGGCCGGATTGCGGCGCTTCAGGGCATCGCTCAGCTGGTCGGTCAGCTCCTGGACCAGGTCATGTACACGCCCCGACGCCGCGGCGTTGCCGCCCTCGACGGCCAGGAAGGCCTTGGTCATCGCGACCGCGATCTTGTTCGCATCGAACGTCGTGACCTTGCCGTTGCGGCGGATCACGCGCATGCCGCCCGGGGCATTGGCACTGATCTCGGGACCGGCGCTGCTCGCGGTTGACTCGCTCGGGGGGACGGCAATGCTCTCCGCATCGCCCTTGGGTTGCGCGACTTCTGTGGCCATCAGGCTCCTCCTGGGATGGTGTCTTGTTGTTGGCGGGCAGATCACCTTGCGTGATCGGGCGACGAGGTCGCCAGCGTACTGCAGAACGCCCACTCGAAACACAATATATACGCTGATCGAGGACTGTCAACCACAATATCTTGTGCAAAAAGGCTGTGGAAAACCGTGCGAAATCTGTGTGCCGGGTGTGGATAAGCCGGGGATCGATCGGGCTTTGTCAGTGCATTCAGGCACTTAAATACAGGCCGGCCACGTGGCCGCTGATCCCCCGTTTGCCGCGTCGCCGCCGGCCGCTGGCGCGGCCCGCCCGAACCCGCGAACAAAACGCCTGGCGCGGCCAAACAGCAGCGAAAACGCCTGGTTGCGACCCGCGATACGGCGTGCTGGCGCCCGCTGGCGCGGCGCCGCCAGTGCTCAGCGGCGGTGACGGTCGAGCATGCGACGCAGGCTCTCGGCGGTGACCGGGCCCATGTGCCTCTCGACCAGTTCGCCGCGCGGGCTGACGATCGCGGTCGTCGGCAGCCCGACCAGGGGTTCGAACGGCACCAATGGCCGGTCACCGGCCTTGAGGTTGGGGAAATTGACCGCGAACGGTGCCAGGAAGCGGCGCGCCTCGGCGGCCGTGCCCTCTTCGAAATTGATGCCGAGCACCTGCACATCGGGATTGGCGTGCTGGAACGTGACCAGTTCGGGCAGTTCGCGGACACACGGACCGCACCACGAGGCCCAGAAATTCACCACCGTCCAGCGGCCTCGGTAGTCGGACAGGCTCACCGCGTTGCCGTCGAGATCGTCGAGCGTGAAGTCCGCGGGTTCGGCACGTGTCGCCGGGTTGACCAGCAGCAGCGCCAACAGCACGACCAGCCTGCCGTGCAGCGATGGTGTGCGCGTCATGCCTGCTCAGCCCGCATGCTGCCTGCGCCAGCCGGGGCGCCGCTACAAGTCCTGGACATCAATCTGGTTTCCACCGTTGCGGCGAATATCCGGCAAGGGCGCCCGGCGCCGTGCATCCCGGACTCGCGTGGTTTCTCGACTGCTGTGGCTTGGTTCACGCGCCAGCCTCGGCAGACCATGATCGCGTTTCCAGGCCGTCGCGACGACGGCGGCGCGGGCCTCAGGCACTGCGAATGCTGACGTAACCAGAGGGTTAGTCCGGCACGACCGAAGAAAGTTTGCCGCTGGTGTCAACCAATCGGCGGCGGCGGCGTTGAAACAGTCAAGAACCACGCATCGTGCCGCCGCTGCGGCCGCCCAACATCAGGAGATGACCATGCACAACAACAAGACCCTTGGCTCCGCCGTGTGCACCGCTGCCTTGCTCGTCGCCATTGGCGTGTCGCCGACCGTGCACGCCGATTTCGGCGACCGCGTTGAGGACCGTCTGGACAGCCGCGGCGACCGTGTCGAGCAGCGCCTCGACAACCGCGGTGACCGCATTGACGGCCGTCTCGATCGTCGTGGCGAGCGCATCAACGACCGTCTCGACAGGCGCTCGGAGCGCGCTGCCGCGAACGGCCACGAGCGCCGCGCGTTGCGCCTGGACCGCAAGGGCGACCGCATCGAAAGGCGCCTCGACCACCGCGGTGACCGTATCGACAACCGTCTCGACCGCCGCGGGCAGCGGGTCGATCATCGGCTCGATCGTCGCGGCCAGCGCTTCGACCGCCGCTGGGACCGGCGCCATTGACCGCGGCCACGGACCGCCACGGGCCCGGCCGCGACCAGCGCTGGCCGGGTTGCTGCGACGCACCATGATCGTGCGGCCGCGGCCTTCAAGGCGAGCAGATGGTGCAACGAGCGCGCGTCGCGCGCGGCGTGATCACGACCACGCGGCGATAAGTGCCTGTAATCTTGAGAAAAGACATTTCTGGCACGCCTTCTGCTCCGTAAACATCGAAATCGCTTCGCGGTGATTTCTCCTAACTCTCTGTCGAAATTGCCAGATTGGCCAAGCCGCCGACCATCCCTTGGTACGGCGGCTTTTTTAAAGGGGTATCGCAGCACGCGCGCGACCGCCAGGCGGCGTCGCCGCCTCCGCGGGTGAACCGCCAGCCGCTCGTCAACGTCGACAGACCGTACGTGGTCGATAGCCAGATGCCCGCTCCCGACAACCCCAACCGCCTGCGTGTCCTGCTGGTCGACGACAGCCGCGAAAGGCGCGCCGGCGTCGAGCGCGCGTTGGCCGAGGTCGGGTGCGAGGTCATCGGATTCGTCTCCGGTCCCGACGACCTCGTGCAGCGCGTGCAGTCGGCCGACCCCGACGTGGTCATCATCGACATCGAGGCACCCGGGCGCGACACGCTCGACAGCCTGCGTTCGGTCCAGTCCAGTGCACCCAAGCCGATCGTGATGTTCACCCAGGACGACAACGGCGAGACCATTACCCGCGCGACCCGCGCCGGTGTCAGTGCCTACGTCGTCGACGGCATCAGCCAGAAACGCGTGCGCCCGATCCTCGATGCCGCGATCGAGCGCTTCGTGCAGTTTCGATCGCTGTCCGACGAACTGGCGAAGACCCGCGCCGAGTTGTCGCAACGCAAGGTCATCGACCAGGCCAAGGGCATCCTGATGCGGCAACGCGGCATGAGCGAGGACGAGGCCTACAAGGCGATGCGCAGCCTCGCGATGAGCAACAACAAACGCGTCGTCGAGATCGCAGAGGGGCTGATCGAGGCCGCGAAGCTGTTGATCTGACGTACCCGACGCTCGCCTGTTCAGCGTTCGCGTTCGCGTGCGCTGGCGCAGCCGATGCACAGGGTCGCGGTCGGATCGGCGTCGAGCCGCGGTGCGGCGATCGCGTCGCCGCAGTCCGCGCAGTAGCCGTACTCGCCGTCGTCGATGCGCCGCAGTGCCGCGTCGATACGCCTCAGCGTCTGCTCGCGGCGCGCGACGCTGGCCTGGGCCATGGCCTGTCCCTGCAGGGCATCCATGCGCGACAGACGGCCGACCTTGGCCTGGTCGAGTTCGACGGTCGCTGCCGACGCGTTGGTCGTGTCGGCGACGCCGAGCAGCGATTCGCGCAGCGCCGCGAGGCGCGACCGCATCGCGTCGAGGTAGGCCGTCGAGTGCATGCCGCTGAGTATGGCATGCCCGGTCTGCAGCCGGTGCGGCGAACGACAGCGATCTCGCACGGTCCAGATGCGTGCGCCGTGGGCGCGACTGCGCACGTTGTTGGTGCGACCCGCCGCGCCGGCGGGGCGCGCCGGCACCATCGCCGCGGCCGTCCCGCGGTCCGCGGCGTCGCCGGAAATCTCCTTGCGATCAGCGCGTTGTGCGCTCCACGGCGGCCGCGTCGCGGGCCCGGCAGGTGGTGTGGCACGGCCCTTGCTCGCCAGTCAGGCAACAGCGTCCCGGATACGCTCTACGGTCTCGCCCAACGGCGGGCGGACCGCGCGCCCGGGACTGTGTCGACCAACGTAGGCGACAAACCGACAACGGCGTCCTGTCACCGGTGATCTCTCAACCGGCGACGGTACGCCTTTTTTGTTGCCTGCAATTTGTAGTTGAAGAGGTTTTCTTGAAGATGAGCAACTGTACAAACTCGATGACCCGTCGCGGGTTCCTGCACAAGACGCTGCTCGCCGGCGCGGCGGCACTGGCGCTGGGCGCGCTGAGCGGCACGGCCGCGGCCGAGATCGGCGACCCGGAAAAGGAAGACCTCAAGTTCGGCTTCATCAAGCTGACCGACATGGCGCCGCTGGCGATCGCCTACGAGAAGGGTTACTTCGAGGACGAAGGCCTGTTCGTGACGCTCGAGGCCCAGGCCAACTGGAAGGTGTTGCTCGACGGCGTCATCGACGGCCAGCTCGACGGCGCGCACATGCTCGCCGGCCAGCCGCTCGCCGCGACCATCGGTTTCGGTACCAAGGCGCACATCATTACGCCGTTGTCGATGGACCTGAACGGCAACGGCATCACGGTCTCGAACGAGATCTGGTCGAAGATGAAGCCGCACGTGCCGAAGATGGCCGACGGCCGTCCGCAGCATCCGATCAAGGCCGACTACCTGAAGCCGGTCGTCGACGAGTTCAAGGCCGAGGGCCGGCCGTTCAAGATGGGTATGGTGTTCCCGGTGTCGACGCACAACTACGAACTGCGTTACTGGCTCGCGGCCGGCGGCATCCACCCCGGTTATTACGCGCCGCACAAGGGTGACATCGCCGGCACGATCGACGCCGACGCGCTGCTGTCGGTTACCCCGCCGCCGCAGATGCCGGCGACGCTCGAGGCCGGCACGATCTACGGCTACTGCGTCGGCGAACCGTGGAACCAGCAGGCCGTGTTCAAGGGCATCGGCGTGCCGGTCATCACCGATTACCAGATCTGGAAGAACAACCCGGAGAAGGTCTTCGGTATGACCAAGGCGTTCACCGAGAAATACCCGAACACCAGCGTGAGGATCGTCAAGGCGATGTTGCGGGCCGCCAAATGGCTCGACGAGAACGACAACGCCAATCGACCCGAGGCGGTCAAGATCCTGTCGCAGCCGAACTACGTCGGTGCCGACTATGACGTCATCGCCAACTCGATGACCGGCACCTTCGAGTTCGAGAAGGGCGACAAACGCGAGATTCCCGATTTCAACGTGTTCTTCCGCTACAACGCGACCTACCCGTACTACTCGGACGCGGTCTGGTACCTGACCCAGATGCGTCGTTGGGGACAGATCGCCGAGCCGAAGGAAGACAGCTGGTACGACGAGGTCGCGAAGTCGGTCTATCGCCCGGATATCTACGCGGCCGCGGCCAAGGCACTGATTGCCGAGGGCCACATGAGCGCCGACGAGTTCCCGGACTTCGCCACCGAGACCGGTTACCGGGCGCCGCAGACCGAGTTCATCGACGACGTCACGTTCGACGGTACCAAGCCGAACGACTACCTGAAGGCCTTCCCGATCGGCCTCAAGGGCGACGACAAGCTGTAACGACCGACGGCGACGGGACCAAGGACCCCGTCGCCGACTGACTGAGAGGAACTGGCGATGGCGACGATCTTCAGATCACGCAACACGTTCGAATCGAAATCGCTCGACGGCGTGCTCGGCTACCTTGCCGGCGAAAACCTGGTCAAGCTGACCGGCAACCTGTCGCGCAACGTGCTCGTGCCGCTGGCCGCAATCCTGGTGTTCCTGCTGCTATGGACCGCCGGCGCCAAGCAGGTGCAGACGTCGCTCGGCGAGCTGCCGGGACCGGTCAAGGTCTGGGAGCAGAGCCGCGCGCTGTACGACGAACACCGCGCCGAGCGCGACAAGGCCAGCGCCTTCGACGCGCGCATGGAGAAACGCATCGACAAGGCGATCGCCGAAGGCAAACCGCCGGAGCGCATCGAGAAGCTCAAGGCCCGCAAGTACACCGGGCCGGCAACCTTCGTCGACCAGATCTTTACCAGCCTGCTGACCGTAATGACAGGGTTCCTGATCGCGACCGTGATCGCGATCCCGCTCGGTATCGTGATCGGAATGAGCCAGACGCTGTACCAGGCCTTCAACCCGATCATCCAGCTGTTCAAACCGGTGTCGCCCTTGGCCTGGCTGCCGCTGGTGACGATGGTGGTATCCGCGGTCTACGTCTCCGACGACCCGTGGTTCTCGAAATCTTTCCTGAATTCCGCGATCACGGTGACGCTGTGCTGCCTGTGGCCGACGATCATCAACACGGCGGTCGGCGTGTCGGGCGTCAGCAGGGACCTGATAAACGTCAGCCGCGTGCTGCGCCTGAGCTGGCTGACCAAGACCGTCAAGATCATCCTGCCGTCGTCACTGCCGATGATGTTCACCGGCATGCGCCTGTCGCTCGGCATCGGCTGGATGGTACTGATCGCCGCCGAGATGCTGGCGCAGAACCCCGGACTCGGCAAGTTCGTCTGGGACGAGTTCCAGAACGGCAGCTCCAACTCGCTGGCGCGCATCATGGTCGCGGTACTGGTGATCGGCTTCATCGGCTTCCTGCTCGATCGCGGCATGCTGATGCTGCAGCGCTCGTTCGCGTGGGACAAGAACGCCGTGCTGCGTTGAACGCACATGTGGAACGCAGAGGTCGCAAAGATTGCGCAGGAGGCGCAGAGACGATGAAAGCAAAGTATCCAAGCGTGGTGGACGTCACCGCCACGATGGAGCGGCCGAAGAAACGCAACTGCAATTCTTTTGCGAGCTGTGCGTTATCTCTGCGTCCTCCACGTTCCAATACAATCTGAAAAGTGAAATGAACAGCTATCTCAACATCGATCACGTCAGTATCACGTTCCCGACCGACAACGGTCCGCTCAATGTCCTCGAGGACATCAGCCTGCGGGTCGAACAGGGCGAGTTCATCTCGCTGATTGGACACTCCGGTTGCGGCAAGTCGACGGTGCTGAACATCGTCGCCGGCCTGCTCAACGCATCCGAGGGCTGCGTGCTGCTCGAGGACCGCGAGGTCAAGGATCCCGGCCCGGATCGCGCCGTGGTATTCCAGAACCACTCGCTGCTGCCGTGGCTCAGCGTCTATGACAACGTCAGGCTGGCCGTCGACCAGGTGTTCAAGGGCACGAAGACGCGCGCGCAACGCGATCAGTGGACCCGCCACAACCTCGAACTGGTGCACATGGATCACGCGCTCGACCGCAAGCCGGACGAGATCTCCGGTGGCATGAAGCAGCGCGTCGGCATCGCGCGGGCGCTCGCGATGGAACCCAAGGTGCTACTCATGGACGAGCCGTTCGGCGCACTAGACTCGCTGACCCGCACGCACATGCAGGACTCGCTGATGGAGATCCAGGCGCGCCTCAACAACACCGTGATCATGATCACGCACGACGTCGACGAGGCCGTGCTGCTGTCCGACCGCATCGTCATGATGACCAACGGCCCGTCGGCCGAGGTCGGGCAGATCCTCAGCGTCGACCTGCCGCGGCCGCGTGACCGCCTGGTCCTGGCCGACGACCCACGCTACAACCACTACCGCGCCGAGGTGCTGCGTTTCCTGCACGAGCGCCACCAGAACCCGGAAAAGGAGACGGCAGCCGCACCTGTCGCTGTCGCCGCAAACGTCGTCGCGATGCCGGCGGCGAAGCCGAAGTCGCGCGGTCGTGTGCTCGAGAAGCAGCGGCTTGCGCTCGGATTCGTGCCGCTGACCGACTGCGCGCCACTGGTCGTCGCCCGTGAGAAGGGCTTCTTCGCGCAGCACGGTCTCGATGCCGAGCTGTCGCGCGAGTCGTCGTGGGCCAACATCCGTGACAAGGTGTCGACCGGCATCCTCGACGGCGCCCAGATGCTCGCGCCGATGCCGCTGGCCAGCGTGCTCGAGAGTTCACGCTCGAAGCCGATGGTCACGGCGCTGAGTCTGGATCTCAACGGAAACGCGATTACCGTGTCTAAAGAGCTGTACGGGCGCATGCTGGCGAGTGGCGTGAAGGGGCTCGACAAGCCGCAGGGGTCGGCGATGGCGCTGCGCCGGGTGATCGAGGACGACATCGCCAACGGGCGCAAGAAGATGTCGTTTGCGATGGTGTTCCCGGATTCCTCGCACAACTACCTGCTGCGCTACTGGATGGCCAGTGCCGGCATCAATCCCGATCGCGACGTCGACCTGGTCGTCGTGCCGCCGCCGCAGATGGGCAACTACCTGCGCGCAGGACTGCTGTCCGGCTACTGTGTCGGCGAACCGTGGAATACCTACGCCGTGACCGAGGGCCTCGGCCACACGCTGGTGACCAGCTACGACATCTGGAACAACCACCCGGAAAAGGTCCTTGGCGTGACCCGCATCTGGGCCGAGACCAATCCGAACACGCATGTCGCGCTGGTCTCGGCGCTGATCCAGGCCTGCCAGTGGCTCGACGAACCCAACAATCGCATCGAGGCCGCCGAGATCCTGTCGCAGGGGCGTTACGTCAATGCGCCGGTCGACGTGCTGGAGAAGTCGCTCGCCGGGCACCTGCAGTACTCGTCGGGCCAGGCGATCCGCAAGGTCGACGACTTCAACGTCTTCCATCGCTACACGGCAAATTTCCCGTGGCGCTCGCACGCGGTGTGGTTCCTCGGCCAGATGCAGCGCTGGGGGCACGCGCCCGACGACATCGGTGTCGGGAACATCACGCGGACCGTGTATCGCAGCGATGTCTACCGCGAGGCGGCGAAGGCGCTCGGTCTCGCCGTGGCGCCGGACGACTTCAAGCTGGAGGGGGCTCACGATGCCGTCTGGCAGCTCGACGCCGGTGACGAACAACTGCTGATGGGGCCCGACAGCTTCATGGACGGCCGGGCCTTCGACCCGCAGCGGCTGCGCGAGTACGTCGCCGGGTTTGCCGATGTGCCGCCGCTGAGCGAGGCCATCGACGACACGACGACGCAGGCGTCGATCGCCTGAAACCCGAGTGCAAAGAAAGACGCCGCGGCGTCGACGAACAGAGAACCGAGCAATGAAGCAGAAACTGATCGTTATCGGAAACGGCATGGCCGGCATGCGCACCGTCGAAGAGCTGTTGAAGCTGGAACCGGACCTTTACGACGTCACGGTATTCGGCAGCGAGCCGCACCCGAACTACAACCGCATCATGCTGTCGCCGGTCCTGGCCGGCGAAAAGACCGTTGATGACATCATCCTCAACGGCCGTGACTGGTACGAGGACAACGGTATCCGGCTTGTCACCGGCG
>JAAUYD010286407.1_pt1 | contig 25939 bp, 22 predicted proteins | sample 7278101 | NCBI WGS metagenome assembly JAAUYD01 (sample SAMN14350128, study PRJNA611818) | marine sediment metagenome | isolation source: surface marine sediment (0.6m) | place: French Polynesia: Moorea | collected 2018-08
GTGTTCATCCGTGAAGATCCGTGTCCCACATCTAACAATGGAAACAACAGAGAATATGACGGTGTATGAGGAACTCGCTCCCGGATTTAAAAACGCCCTGATGAATTGGCAGAAGACGAGAAACCCATTTTGGTCCCTTCTCGGCATGGAGCTTGTGGACGTAAAAAAGGGATGGGCAAAAATTCGGCTTCCTTTCAGCGATAAATTAACCAACGGCATCGGGCTGGCCCACGGTGGAGCCATTTTTTCGCCGGCTGATTCTGCCGTCGGCATGGCTTTGGTGGGGATGTTGGGCAAAGATGAAACCATATAAACCCTGGAAATGAAAATTAATTTTCTAAAACCCGTCAACAGCGGCGAGATGCTGGCAGAGGCAAAGATAATTCACCGCGGGACGATGACAGCCATCGGCGAGGTCGAAGTCAGAAATGAGGATGACGTACTGGTAGCAAAAGGCCTGGTAACTTACGCGATATACAAGAAGTCGTCATTGAGATCGGAGTATTCATAATGGGAAAATTAAATTTGCCGGACAGACCTATTGTGCTTGATGGCGGTATGGGCCGGGAATTGAGGTTCCGTGGCGTCAATGTCCTCAATTCGATCTGGTCTGCCAATGCTTTAATTACCGCCCCGGAAATCGTGCAACAGATCCACCGGGATTATATTCGAGCTGGTGCCGACATCATCACCACCAATACATATGGCATCATTCGGCGCAATCTGGCCATAGAGGGCATTGAAGATCGCTTTGAAGCACTCAATCTCCTGGCCTGCAACCTGGCCGTACAGGCCCGGCAAGCTGACGAAGCTTCCGTTTTAATCGCCGGATCACTGCCACCGCTGTCAGGAAGTTACCGGCCGGACCTGGTTGGCAAGGATGAAGATATTATACCCCTGTATCGGGAGCAGGCGGACCTGCTGGCACCCAGGGTTGATTTGCTTTTATGTGAGACCATGTCCAGTGCGGCCGAGGCCAGGGCCGCTGCCACAGCTGCATGTCAGACCGACAAACCGGTTTGGGTGGCCTGGACGCTGCACGAAGACCGTTCGGGACGATTGAGAAGCGGGGAAACAATCGGTGAGGCGGCAGCCGCGTTATCTGATCTTCCGGTATCAGGGTACTTGGCCAATTGCTGCGCACCGGAGAGCATTACCACAGCTCTGGAGCAGCTATTCGAAACAGGAATCGCCCATTTCGGCGGGTATGCCAACACCTTCCAACCCATACCTGAAGATTGGAAACTAAATGGCAACAAACAGACCGATGGTTTCCTTGATCTGCGGTCCGACCTGAATCCAGCCAGTTATGCCGAATATGTTTCCCGTTGGCTGCAGGCTGGCGCCACCGTTGTCGGCGGGTGCTGTGGAACCGGACCTGCACACATTGCAAGAATTAAACAGTTGATCACTTGATTATTCGGTGACGGATAACATAGGGGTGCATAATTTTGCGCCAGCCGGAATTTTTTCCCGTGAAATTAAAAAAATCGGCAAATGAACACTGAATATATCTCGGTTATCTATGATTGTGCAATCCTACCCTTGAAAAAAAATATTCCATCGCAAGAATCGGATAGAAGCCTTATCCCCACCGGTATTATACTTAAGCTAAAAATCAAATGGAGATCAAGATTATGGACTTATCGGAAAAGGCTTTATGGCAGGCCGTTTTGAAACGGGATCACAATTACGATGGCGTATGTTTTTACGGGGTGGAGACAACCTTTGTATACTGTCGTTTTCAATGCCCCAGCAGAAAACCTTTATTGGAGAATACCAGGTTTTTCTTTTCGCGCAAGGGTGCAGAAAAAGCGGGATTCAGACCCTGCAAGCGCTGCCGGCCGGACAAAGCTGACCAGGCGAGTCTTGACGATATGGCCGCCAAAGCGCTAGAAATATGCCGTTACCTTGAAACCTGCGATTATATACCGACATTGGACGAACTTTCGCAGCAGGTCAACTTGAGCCCTTTTCACCTGCAGCGTGAATTCAAGAGGATACTAGGGATAACGCCAAGAAATTACGCCGATGCGCTTCGCCAATTACGGTTTAAAAAAGCCTTAAAAACCGGTGATGATATCGCTTTGGCCACCTATGGTGCCGGCTACGGATCGAGCAGCCGGCTCTACGAGTCCTCATCTAGTTTTTTGGGCATGACGCCCAAGGCATATCAACAGCAAGGCAAAGGACAGCGGGTATTTTATTCCGTGGTAAAGTGTCCTCTGGGCTTGCTTCTATTGGCTGCAACAAAAAAAGGTATTTGTGCCGTTCGCATCGGGAATACACGGCGAGGTCTGGTAGACGAGCTGAAAAATGAATTTGCAAATGCCGACATTGAGGAGGCGACCACAGAATTATCGGCGTGGCCTCAAATGCTTATAAATTATCTGGCCGGCACTGCACCATGGCCGAAATTACCATTTGATGTCAAGGCGACCGCTTTTCAACGACGCGTATGGGACCATCTTAGAACCATTCCCGAAGGCCAGACCATCCAATATGGTGAATTGGCAGCAGCCATCGGACAACCTACCGCGTCGCGGGCAGTGGCCCGGGCATGTACGGCCAATCCAGTCGCCATCGTTATTCCCTGCCACCGGGTAGTGCCCAAAAAAGGCGGCTTTGGTGGATATCGTTGGGGGGCGGATCGAAAAGAGAAATTATTGGCCCTCGAAAAACGCAAACTATCTTCTACTACATAGCTTGCTCCAAGATATCCTGCAATTCAGATTCTGTCAATTCTATCGGATTTCCCCGCATACTACTCGCACTTTGTGACTTAGAAATGATGTCTGGAATATCCTTTTCTGTGATATCGTATGCCGATAAACTCGGCATTGCGAACTGATCACAGAGGCTCTGAACCCATTGGATCCCATCTGCTGCCAGGGCCCGATGGTCGTTTAAAACTATCTGGGCGAGTTCGTCATAGCGGGCCAACGCCGGAGATTCCGGCAACCGTTTTTGCAGTGCCGAAACGTTTGTTGCCATGACATATGGCAGTAGTATTCCGCAAACTGCGCCGTGGGGGGAAGTAAACATGCCTCCCAGAGGCCCAGCAATACCGTGCACGGCTCCCAATTTGGCGTTCGCCAGGGCTAGCCCGCCGAAGAGGCTTGCCAGGCACATATCTGCTCTGGCCTGGATGTCGTCGCCATCCCGGAAAGCCCTTTCCAAAGCTCCCGCAGCTCGTTTTAAGCCTTCGCGGCAGATTCCGTCTGTCATCGGATTGGTATCTTTGGTGGTGAAGGCCTCAAGCAGTTGCGTAAATGCATCTAAACCGGTGAAAGCAGTCACGGACGGCGGCATCGAATAGGTGAGTTCGGGATCAACGATCGCCATGTGTGGCAACATCAAGGGGCTGCGCATGCTGACTTTGACATTGTGTTCCGGTGACATCAACACTGAATTTCGAGTGACTTCAGCCCCTGTGCCGGCAGTGGTCGGCAGTGCCACAAACGGTGCCGGAACATTTTCAATCGATCGTCCTTTGCCGATAACCTCGAGGTAATCATTTAGATCTCCGCGGTTCGATAACATTGCAGCAATCGCTTTGCCGCTGTCGATCACACTGCCACCACCAATCGCGATGACCACGTCGCATCCGGCACTGCGAGCCGTTTCAACGCCGGATACAATCATGGGAACCGTCGGTTCTTTGCCGACAGCAAAGCGAATGGATTTAATAGCGCATTCTTCGAGTTTTTGGTCGATAAAATCTGCCCGGGTCGACGTCTTACCGGTTACTACCATTGCCTGATGACCCAAACCGGTTGCCAAATTTCCGATCTGCTTTGCCGTACCGGGTCCGAAAATAATTTGTTTGGCAGTGGCAAATTCAAATTTCATCCGTTCACTCCTTTCATTTTTAAGCCAATGGATCTATTCGCCAAAATAGAAGGTTCGCATTCCCTCCACATATCTCACATTTGATACCATAATAAAACCCCGGGTTAGCCACCAAGACGCAACGGCACAAAGCGTAAACCAAGCTTCATTCCTTTGCTTTCTGAAGCCTTTGTGGCTGAACGAATACCATCGAGGTTTCTTTTTTGGCAAACCCGGTAATGCAACTAAGAGATCAAAGCTTTGCGACTGCGACCCAGCCTATCGGCTGCAACCAGAGCGCTGTGCATATCAAAAGGGGTTACCGTAAATACATGATTGTGAGTGATTTGTTCGGGGGCGCACAACGTTTCGGCAAAGTCACGGAGTGTTTCGGGGGAAATGTCGCCCAAGCCTAAATCTTCCAGGGTCACCGGCAGCCCGACATCAACCATAAAGTCAAATACTGCCAGACGTTCATCCGGATTGATGTCTCCATCCAGGCAAAGCTGGGTGGCAACACCGAAGGCAACTTTTTCGCCGTGGGAATACGATTTGCATTCTTCAAATTCGGTCAAACCGTTGCCGACGGCGTGAGCGGATGCGACACCGGCGCTTTCAAAGCCCAGACCCGACAGCAGGGTGTTGGCCTCGATGACCCGATCCACCGCCGGGGTGACCACGTGTTCGGCACAGTCGCGGACCGCATCGAGACCAAAATCCAATAGCGTGTCATAGCACAAGCGGGCGATGGTGAGTGCCGCCTGGGTTGCCACGCCACCCGCCAGGGCGACCCGCCGACCCTTATAGGCTGCCTCCGCTTCGAACCATGTTGCCAACCCGTCACCGATACCTGATATCAGCCACCTGACCGGTGCTTTCACGATGACTTCGGTGTCGACGAGAACCAGATCGGGGTTGCGAGGCCAGATCGCCCAACCATCAAATTGTCCTTCTTCGGTGTAGTATACGGTGGCGGCACTTGTCGGTGCATCGTTGCTGGCAATGGTGGGCGCTGTCACCAACTTTGCATCGATGTCCAAGGCAATGGCCTTGGCCAGGTCGATGGCCTTGCCGCCCCCCAATCCTACCACTACTTCCGCATTCTCAGCCTTGGCTTTTTCGATACCCAGGCTGATCTGACCGCGATCGCATTCACCAGAAAATTCAAAGGGAATCAGCACCAGATCATTTTCGTCAAAGCTTTTTTTGACGCCCTCGTTGAACTGCTTGCTTACCACCGGGCCCCAGGCCACCAGTATGCGTTTACCCAAGGGCGCCACATATTTGCCAATGTCTTTGAGCACGCCCGCACCTTGTACATAGCGTCGCGGCGCAATAAATACTTTTACCATTTGAATACCTCCTCCATTACTCAATTCAGAATCCACCGGCTTGGCGGTGAGAATCTAAGGCGTACCAGGCGGGAAATGATGATCGACAAAATCGGCAGTGACCACATCTTCGATGCCTAACAGGCCCTCCGTGGCTTCTTGGTAGTAGTGTTTGACAAGCTCTTTGTTTTTTTCCAGCACGTTCCGCCTGCTTTAATTGGGTTTGAAAGACTGTGGGTTTATCGATTAAGGCTGGTACTATTCAAATTTAGAACCGATAAACCCAGATATCCCGTACCGTCCATATCGGCCTTCCGTCACCGCCCTGCCTATTCTTTGATGCCTTTGGTGCCGCGCCGTTTCAGATATTTATCCCAGTAAAAGTCATCGGCATTTTCCTTGCGGACCAATGCCAGCCCGTTGTCGCAGTAGGGGATTTGCATCGGGTTATAGCCCATGCGCTTGTAGTCGTTCATCGGGTCGATCAGATCCGAATGCTTGGCCAGGTACAGAAACAGCATCCCGAAATATCCCTGTACGCCCTGATTGGGGTTCAGTGCACCCCAGATGTCGCCTTCTTTGATCATGTCCAGTACTTTGACATTGACATCGCAGCACAGGATTTTGATTTTTCCTCCAAGTTCCTTGGCAGCCTGGGCCGCGCCCATGGCCGAGCTGGCTTCCGGCATGAATACAGCGCCTAAATTCGGATGTGCCTGGGCCATGGTTAGAACCGCCTGATAAGCTTTCTGGGGGTCCTGCATAGATGCGGCGCGGGCAACAACTTTGACGTCAGGGTGCTTTGACTCAATTCTGGCGACAAATCCCTGGGTGCGACGATCGTGATTGTCCTGGCCTGGGTTTTCAAGTACGGCCACCTCGCCTTTGCCTCCCAATTCAGCGGCCAGGGTATCGGCGGCAAATATGGCTTCACGGGCATTGTCCGAGGTGATATGCGACACGCGTTTGCTATTTGGGGAATCTGATGCGAAGGTCACGACGGGGATGCCCATCTCATAGGCTCGATTGATGGGTTCGATAAAGGGATCGGGATTAATCGGGGCGATAAAGATGCCGGCCGGCTTACGGGCCAATACTTGTTCAAATACCGCCAAATGCTTATTGACATCATACTCAGGGGTGCCTAAATATTTTGTTTTAACTCCGAGTTGCTGGCCGGCCTGCTTGAACATTTCATACACCGGGAACCAGTATTCCACTCCGGATACAAACGGCACCATGTAATATACTTCTTCTTCGCTTCCTTGCAGGAAGGATTTTTTCTCGGCACCTAGTGCCGAAAATGTCGTTAGGCCAACCGTAAGAATGATCAAAAATACAATACCTGTTTTTTTCATAGCAAACTCCTTTCCTGACTGTCGGATTAACCTTGTTTTTGCGTCATTGGTAACTTCGTTCAATTCATGCTTATAGCCTTTTGAGTTGAATCCCGCATGAGATGCCAATCAGACCGGATTGAACCTGAATACCACCACCTCCTTTCATGCTACATTCTGGTTGATTTTCATTTGGTCTTCTGGGAAATTGAGAAAAGAAGTATTTTTGCTGATCGCCACCACTTCTCTACTAAGGCCAGCTCTGCCATTGATCGCAGATTTTTAAACCTGAATCGGATAATTGCAATACTTCCGATGGGTATCCATCATGGCAATATAATTTTCAGGCTTGACGGCTGAATGGATGCTGTTGCCGGAGGAAAAAATATATCCTCCGCCGGGTCCGGCAATTTGGATGCACTTCTTAGACTCGGCAATGGTTTCCTCAACACTGCCAAAAGTGAGCGTTTGGGCACAATCGACATTGCCTTTGAGTGCAATCCGTTCGCCATATTTGCTTTTAATTTCAGCCAAGTTCATACCTGCCGTCGGATCGATCGGATCCAGGCAATCAATGCCCGAATCCACAATCATATCAATCAAAGGCATAATTTCACCGTCGGTATGTTTGATGATGTAAAGCCCCCGATCTTTATAGCCGCCCATAACCTTGCAAAGCGGCGGGTAGAAAATGTTTTTAAAATGGGCCGGCGAAATCATCGGGCTGTCCTTGTGGGCAAAGTCATCGCCGGTGTAAATTATTTTCACGCCTCTTTTGACGGCTTCATCGGCCATCTTTAGATTGACTTCAACACACATGTCAACAATGCCCTCAATCAATGCCGGGTCTTCAAGGAGTGTCATCAAAAAATGTTCAAAGCCCATCAGCCGGCTCGGTATTGAAAACACATCGTTCAAGTGCAGAATGATGGCTTTTTTGCCCTGATGTGCTTTTAACTCCGATTCCAATGTTAAATAGCGCTCAGGTGCGTGAGGATCAGGTGGCTCATATCTGTCAAAGTCTCGCCTGGTTTTAATTGGTCCGTCAATCGGATAGGTGTGGGACTCTCCGGTGTCCTGTTTGACAATTCCCCATTCATCCCTGTAAACGTGGGGTTCGAGTTCTTCGCTTTTATAGTTTAAGTCAACACAGATGGCATCTTGCTCCGCCTTATAGACAAACTCCTGATAGCTCAAACCGGGATAAATGGCCTCGATGACTTTTTTATCCACGAACCATTCAAAGATCGGAATTCGATCGACCTCTTCATGCCGCAGTGTTCTTAAAATTCTTTCCTCTGAAGTCAGTGACATGGTTTCACTCCTCATGATTTGAACCTGTTAAAAATAGTGTGATTCAACTCTTTTAGGCTCGGGTATAACTTTTTGAATATCTGGTAATACTCCTCATATTCCTTTTGCCGCTTGGGGTCCGGTTGGTAGATTCGGCCTTCTTTGTAGGTCTGCTGCAAGGCATCCCGTTCATCTTTATAAATACCAAGCCCGATGCCGGCAAGCAGCGCTGCCCCCAATGTCGTTGCTTCTTCCAGGGCGGGAACTTCAATGAATTTTCCAGTAACATCGGCTTTGTTTTGCATCCACAATTCGTTGCGAACAGCGCCGCCGACGGCAATGATTTTTTGAATGCTACCCGGCAACGCCCGTTCAAAGGAAAATAAAATATCTTTGAACTGATAATCCAATCCTTCAATCATTGCCCGCAGCATGCAACCCTTATCAGTAGTGGTGCTCAATCCGATAAAGGCACCCAACGAACGGCTGTCGATATCCGGTGTCCCCGCACCCGCAAGGTGGGGCAGAAAAAAGACCCCATTGGCTCCGCTGGGTGCACCGGCCGCTTTTTCCATTAAGGAGTCCCACTCCGACTTGCCGGTTTTATTTTCAATTTCTTTTTCCTCGAATCCATAATTGTCACGGAACCATTCCAGCATTAGAGCGGAGGGTGAATAGCCGGCCAGCAGGTAGGCATCCTTAGCCACATGGGCTTCAACATTGATGCCGGCTTTAAAGATGTCCTTGTTGAGAACAAGCTCCGGTAAGGTGCGGACGATAATTTCCCACGTGCCGGTAACATCCATCATCACATCCGGAACAAACGCCCCGACTGCCAAGGCTGCACAGATGTAGTCATGGCCGCCCAAAATGACCGGGGTTCCTTTTTTTAGTCCGGTTTTTTCCGCTGGGTCTTTCATAACCTCTCCCAAGACCGTGCCGCTTGGCAACGCCTGCGGGAAAAGCGATTTATCCAGCCCGGTGCAGTCAAAAAGATCATCAGACCATTTCAACGCTTTTTTTTCAAACATGGACGTGCAGGATGCCATGGTATAATCAGTCGCTTGACGGCCACACAACATGAAGTTGATGAAATCTTCTATCAGAAGCCATTTGTCTGTCTTATCGAGTATTTCCGGGCGATTTTCCTTCATCCAGAGAAGTCGGTAAAGGGTGTCAATATGGAGCACCTGTTTGCCGGTAAGGTCAAAAATATTTTCCGCTCCGTATTTCTGACTGAATGACCGGCTCTGGGGTTCTGTGCGGGTACATTGCCAGGAAATAAAAGGATAAAGCCATTCACCACTTTTATCGAGGGGCAGGCCATCCATCCCCAATCCGGTCACCGCGATTCCCTTGATGTCGGCGGCGTCGCCGATTTGAGCTACCACACGTCTAACTACCGTTATGGTCGTGTTCCAGACGATATCCGGATCCCAAAAGGACCAAGTGGGGTGGTCCGGGTCCAAATTTTTGGTTTCGGCCGGGACGCTGTGCGAGGCGGCAATGTTACCGGCGAAATCATAGGCGACGGCCTTAATTGAGGTTGATCCCAAATCGATTCCTAATAGATAACCCATTTTCTGACCTCCCGAGTCTCATGGTTTGTAGGTTCAAAAACCGTTTTTAGGGCCAAGGTATGATGAGAATAGGTGGACTAACCACCCATGTCGCTATTACAATAAATCATATTTGTCAAGTTAAACTTGACAATCAGGGCCCATATTGGGTAGGTTGTCTAGTGGAATAGCCACTAGGCCTTCTCCGATTTGCTGTAGAAAGCCTGACATTCTCAACCACGTCTGAGATTGTCGGCTATCACAAATAATATATGCCGCTTGGCTCCTACCATGAGGTTCGGCAAAGCTGGACCACCTGGAACCGGAGCCTTGCATCATGTTCTTATAAAAAATCCGACAACGGCCAAAACGGCGAATCAAATAATGGCGAAACAGCAACTGGTTAAAGACCCCCTGTACATGCAACTAAGTACCATCTTGCGCGAACTCATTAGCAGCCAGCAATTCAGCGTCGGCGATCAATTTTTAACCGAACGCATGATCAGTGAGCGATTCGATGTCAGCCGGGTCACGGCCAATAAAGCATTGTCCAAACTGATCGACGAAGGCACCCTTGAGCTGCGCAAAGGTATCGGGACCTTTGTTCGGGACGAACCAAAACACTTTCCGACCAGCCACCTGGTCAGCTTCACCCATAAAATGCTGGCATCCGGGAAGAGGCCATCCACCCAGGTACTGCAATTTAAAGCGACGACTTCCGCCAAAGTATCCGAGGAAGTTTTCAGGAACCTTGGTTTGGTATCAAAAGAAAAACTCTATTACATAAAGCGTCTGCGGTTATCAGATGAGGTCCCCTTAATTTTGGAAAGCCATTATCTGCGTGAACGGTTTTGTCCGGGCCTGAGAAAAAAGGCCTTGGAAGGTTCTCTATTTGATGTCATGACCAAAGACTACAATTTAAATATCGCGGGCGTCGATGAAACGATTCTACCGACAATCATCAAAGGAAAAAATTCAAATTATCTTCACCAGCAAGACGGTGCTGCCGGGTTTTTTATGTATGTCATTGGCTACAACGACACCAAGGTGCCGGTGTGGATCGCCAATGTCATTTTCAGGGGGGATGTCTTTGAGCTCCATAATCGGCGAGGACCTATTCTGACTGAAGCCAATAAGTTTGATATATCAATAGATTTTAAAAATTGAAGTGCAGTCAAAGAAAACGGCCATTGCTCAGTCTGATGATCGGTAGCTTAACTACGCTTTCAGGAATTTACCTATGTCACCCCGGTTGAGCGTCACTCCAATTCCAGGCTTATTTGGAATGACTATGCTTGTACCGATCATCTCAAATTTTTCCTGCACCAGTTCTTCACGGAGTGGATTGGGGCTGCGGTCAAACTCGATCAAAGATTCCTCAGGTGCAAGTGATGTCGGGAAATGAGGCATGGCTGCCTGTAACTGCAAGTTCGCAGCAAGCCCTACGGCAGTCCCCCAGACATGGGGAATACAGCGGATGTTCCAAGCAGAGGCAAGTGCGATGATTTTGAGCATTTCGAATATCCACCCGCACCGCATGTGTCTGGCTGGATAATGTCAACCGCTCTTCTGGCGATGAGATCCCTAAAACCATATCTGGAAAACTCGCTCTCGCCTGCCGCAATTAAAAAACTAACTTTGCTCTTGAGTTCTAGGTAGCCCTGAATATCCTCGGGTGGGATTGGCTCCTCAAGCCAATAGATATCCAACTCTTCGATTCGTTTAGACAACCATAAGGCATCTGCGGCGTTGTAAGCACAGTTTGCATCCAACATCAGTTTAGGGTCGACTCCGATGGCTTTTCTGACGGCTCTGATCTTTTCAAGGTCATCAGCAAGTCCAAATCCGATTTTCAATTTCATCGAGCTGTAACCACTTTCAAGGTAACTTTTGGCCTCATCAACGAGTGCTGCAGTCTGATCCTTGACTTTCACACGTCGATAAAGTCCGGTCGGATAGGTTTCAACCTTATCGCGGTACTTACCTCCCAGAAGATTGTAGACAGGGACGTCAAGATATTTTCCTTTAATATCCCATAATGCAATGTCTATAGCGCTGAGCGCTTGAAGCACCACACCTTTTTGTCCTTCCATTCGCGTCGCTGTGTAAAGCTTGTCCCAGATCCTGTTGATGTCGCTTGGGTTTTCGCCTACTAGCAGATCGTAAAATCGGCTATCGACAATGGCTTTGGAAGCTGCAGGGGAAAAACCAAAGGCCTCCCCTAATCCGACAATCTCCGAATCCGTATATATTTCAACCAGCATGGCTACCCTCTTGGTAACAACGGCCTGGGACCATATGAATTGTTTTTCTGCCGGCAGTTCTGCTTCCAGGACATAGGATTTTACGTCAACGATTTTCATCTATACTCCTCCCGGTAATGTATATTTGGGTTTGACAACCGTCTGTCGATTTTGTCCAGCCGTAGGTTGAAATTGCCGATTGGTTGACTGTACAAATAGAGGGGAAATTCTACAGTTTCATTGTCTGCAGCGATTCAGCAAATTCGCCAACCGTCACCACCCGATAACCGAAATCCTCCGCCGTCCGTGTGTCATCCGGTCCGATGTATCCCCAGGTCGCAAATATGAGTGAAATTATCTTTGTTTCCCTGTTGAAATGGGTGTCGATTTCACGCAGATTTTTGACGGAATCATCGATGAAGGCATACGCCGGTTTGTTGAAGCGTTGCATGATCCGGGTCATGTTTTCAATTTTGGTTGTCCCGTGATCTCCCGAGTAAATATTTTCCTCATTGATGTTAAGGCCGAAATGGGTGCTGAGGGAGATGGTTGCATCAAGGTTTTTATTGGTTAGCAAAACGAGATTCTCGATTGGACTGTCCATCAAAATGCGCCAAAGCGGTTGAACTGGTGCATTGAGTGCTCTCCACGCTTCAATATTTTTGGCTTTAAACAGATTGCGTGTCTCAAAGAATCGGGTTGTGCGTGCGGCAACCGGTTCATCTACTTCTCGTATGATGTCAGCATATTCTTCGGGAGTCAAAAGTTTATCAGGGTCTGATTTACGAAGCTCGAGGCACCATTTCATCAGAATTGGGGCATCCCCAATGGGCTGGACATGGAACCGGTTGCGCAGAAATAAATTGAGGGCAGTTTGCGGTAGTTGATCCAGGCGGGTAGCAATGGCGCCATTCAACATGTTGTAGGCAGTTACCGCAATCTCCCGCACCGAGTCGAGTAGTACACCGTCGTAGTCAAATATTAGCATGGGATTACTCATAGTTATCCTTGCTTGAGCCGGCTCAAGCGATCCCAGGGTTCCTGCATGCACTCCAATAATTTTTTGTATTCCTTGTAGCGGTCCAGATAAAAGGGCGTCGCCGCTGAATTGGGTTCCTGACGTCTTTTGATTGTAACCGCTGTGGCAACGGCGTCGGCGTGGTCCTGATAGACACCGACTCCGATCCCGGCACTCATGGCCGCGCCGCGAGCGCCGATTTCATTTCCATCCGGCACTTCCATTGGTAGTTGCAGGGTATCGGCAAATATCTGGGTCCACACCGGACTGTGAGCACCGCCGCCACTCAAGCGTGCCACCTCTAAGCGGTTTGCCTGACCGCCGGCATCACGCAACTTTGCCAGATGGCTCAGGTGACCGAAGACGACACCTTCGTATAGCGACCGCAACATATGTGCTTTGGTGTGCCAACCGGCAATCCCATAGAACCCGGCGCGGGCGCTGGCCTGCACATTGGAGCCGAAAAGAAACGGATGAAAGATGATATCGCTGCCGCCAGGCGCTAGGCTGTCGACAAGCTCATTGCACACTTCGTAGACAGATATGCCGCGCTCGTCAGCCGCAGCCTTTTCCTCGGTACAAAAATGGGTCACAAACCATTCAAGATTGGTGGCCGATGTGGCGCTGGCTTCAATGGTCAGCCAAAGATCCGGGACCGTATAAATGCTGGTCATAAACAACGACGAATCGACAATCGGTTCGGAGGTGACGATCTCGTTAATACTCCAGGTGCCGGCAATGATGCAAACCTGGCCCGATCGAAAAACCCCGGCGCCCAATGCCGAGGCGTCCACATCAAACAATCCGCCGACGACCGGGGTTCCGGCAGCCAGGCCGGTGGCACGGGCTGCATCCGGTGTTACCCGACCGGCAATGTCGTAGCTTTTCATTAAAGTCGGAAGGGCAGGGTGAATTTCATTTAAGCCATAGAGATCCAACAGTTCTTCGGAATAGCATTTCCTACGTACATCCATCAGGCTGGTGCCGCTCATATCGGTAAAATCGGAGGTGATTTCTCCTGTCAGGCAATACTTAATGTAATCTTTGACCATCAAAACGGCCCCTATTTGCTGATAGACCTGGGGTTCGTTCTGATTGATCCATGCCAACAATGCGTTTGGCTGGGCCGGCCAAAATGATTGGGTCGTAAAAGGGAAAACTTGATCATGCAGGTTCTTGCGATTCCAGGTGTCGATTAGATCGGCCGCCCGGGTATCCAGCGACTGAATGCCGGGACGCGCCGGCCTTCCATGTTTGTCAAGCAGATACAGGCCGTTGCCGTGACCGGTTGTCCCAATCCCGACAATTTGTTCCGCCTTGATACCGGACTTGCTCAAGGCTTCTTCGATCGCTGTGGCGGTGCTCTGCCACAGTTCGTCCATATTTCTTTCAGTCCAGCCTTTCTGGGGGAAATCGGATTTTACCGGACGGCTGGCTACCTGAATTTCACGGCCCTGCAGATCAAACAGGGCCGCTTTGGAAATGGTGTTACCATTGTCGATGCCGAGCAGATATTCAGACATTTAATCTCTCCGAGTCTAATTCTCCGTAGCTTGCTGCGATAAAAATGAGTAAGATCCGAAAGGTATGATACTCCGCGGCTTGCCGCAGAGAGATGTCATTGTAATATATCGCAAACCTTGTTTGGAATCCGTGTAAATCTGTGCAAATCAGTGTCCTAATATTAAAATAATTAACTCATTCACTTTTAATAACCCCTCAACCTTTGAACCCAAAAACTCTGAACTATTTAGGATCTTTTCCTGGTATGGCGGATGTGATCCAGCGAGACCGCACCCAGCAGAATTCCGCCACGGATCAAATCCTGCCAGTAGGGGGAAACATCCAACAGTACCATCGAACCGGTAATGGTCTGCAGCAGGGCAATTCCAAGAATCGAGCCCAGCACCGTTCCCACACCGCCTGTCAGACTGGCGCCGCCGATGACCACGGCCGAGATGGCGTTTAACTCCAGGCCGATGCCGAAGCCCGGAATCGAGGCACCGAAACGCGACATGTAAATGATGCCGGCCAGCCCGGCCAGGGTGGAGCACAGAATGCAGGTAACAATTTTGACCCTGTGCGTTTTGATTCCGGAAAATATTGCAGCCTTCTCATTGCTGCCGGTGTAAAACACCTTGCGCGCCAGTGATGATTTGCGCATCAAATAGTCGCTGATGACCACAATGACCGCAAATATGAAAATGGTAAAAGGGATGTTGTAGATGGTGCCCTGGCCGACAAACTTAAATGACTTGGGCAGGGCAAATAGCGACAGCGGTGTACCCTGGGTGATCACAAAGCATAATCCGCGGGCAATACCCATGAACGCCAGGGTCGTGATGAAAAAATTCAGGCCAACCTTGGTGACAAATATGCCCATGGTGAAGCCAATCAGGCTGCAGACAGCGATGCCGATCAGACTGGCTATCCAGGGATTTACCCCCAGCAGAAAAAGCTTCCCGCCGATGACCATCGCCAGGCACATCACCGAACCCACTGACAAATCAAAGCCGCCGACCACCAGTATCAGGGTCATGCCCACAACCACAATGCCCTCGGTGGAGAACGACAGCAAGATGGCTTTGAGGTTGGGCCAGGTTAAAAAATACGGTGATACAAAACTCATGATGATACAGACTGCCAAAATAATCAGAATCAGGGTGCCCTCGCGAAATCCCCGAATAGCCTTGAATAAATTCCTGACTTTGGCATTGGCTTGTTTTTCGGTTGGCACCGTACCCACACTGTCCATAATACATTTCCTTTAAGATTTTTGTTGATCTCTGCTCTATTTTGATCTGCACCCGTTAAGCGAGCCCTGGCGGCAACGCTAAAACTTTCTAAGCTCTCACCGGCTAGACAGTGGTTTAGGCTTTGAGTTAGAGACTCATTCCGGAAGCCAGTTGAATGATGCGTTCCTCGGTAATTTGATCGCCGCTGATAATGTCGCACTGCCTTCCCTCGTGCATCACCAGGACCCGATCGCACATGCCAATGACTTCCGGCAGCTCCGATGAAATCATGATCACACCGATTCCCTGGTTGGCCAGCTCACGCAACAACCGATGGATCTCGGATTTTGCGCCGACATCGATGCCGCGGGTGGGCTCGTCCATGATGATGACGGCCGGGTTGACCGACAGAAGCTTGGCGATCAAGACCTTCTGCTGATTACCCCCACTCAGCGAGGAGACCAGCTGCATCAGTGAGAAAAATTTAATATTGAGTTTGTCAGCCAGCTGGCTGGAAAGCTTCTGACTAAGTTTACCGTCGATTAATCCACGAGATGAAACCTGCGCCAGGTTCATTGCGGTGATGTTGTTGCTGATCGGCATTTCCAGAAACAACCCTTCTGATTTACGGTCTTCAGTCAGATAAACGATACCCTGTCGGATTGCATCTTCATAGCTGCGTACATTCAATCGGCTGTCCTTGAAAAAGACCTCGCCGGATTTTTTAGGATACAGTCCGCAGATAGCTTTGGCCAACTCGCTGCGGCCGGCGCCCACCAGGCCGGAAAATCCCAGAATTTCGCCTTTGTACAGCTCAAAGCTGATGTCCTGGAAACGGCCCTCGTTTGAGAAGCCGCGAACCTGCAGCAGTACTTCCAGTTCCTCGGTCGAACTTGCGGCTTTGGCCGGATACAGATCACCGATCTCCCGGCCCACCATCATATTGACCACTTTGGTGGAGGTGGTCTGAGCAACCTCATAGGTGCCGATATACTGGCCGTCCCTGAGTACCGAAACCCGGTCACATTGTCCGAAGACTTCAGCCATGCGATGGCTGATATAAATGATGCTGATGCCCTGATCTCTCAACTTTTTCATAATCTGAAACAGGGCTTCGGTTTCACCTTCGGTCAACACCGCCGTGGGTTCATCCAGTATCAATATCCGGCAGTCCAGCGTCAGGGCTTTGGCGATTTCGACGACCTGTTGATTGGAGATGCTCAGTTCGCCGACTTTTTTTTGAGGTTCTATGTAATGCAGGGATTCTAAGGCTTGGGCGGTCTTGGCGTAAAGCTCCTTGTAGTTGACGAGCAATGCCTTGCTGGAATTAATCGCTGCCATGTAAAGGTTTTCGGCAACCGTGACATCAGGACAAAGGGCAATTTCCTGGTGGACAAAACCAATTCCCAGCCGCTGGGCGGCCAGGGGGTCTTTAATCTCCACCTTGCGGCCGTTGATGTAAATTTCGCCGGCATCCGGCGTGTAAACACCGTCGATCACATTCATCAATGTCGATTTGCCGGCCCCGTTTTCACCCACCACGGCATGAATCTCGCCTTTGCGAAGTTGAAAATCCACTTTTGACAGGGCCTGGGTGCCGGGAAACGATTTGTCGATCCCTCTGACTTCTAAAACCAATTCTTCAGCCAAGCGGATTACCTCCCCAATCAATTGAATATTATTATAGGCTTCCGGTGTCAGGTTGCGAGTTACATGTTGCGAAACGCGTGTTAAGGGTTTTTTAGCTCTGTCTTCTGACCTCTGTCTTCTGACACCCGAAACCAGTAATTTTTATTCCTTAATTCCTTTGGTGCCGCGTCGTTTCAGATATTTATCCCAGTAAAAATCGTCGGCATTGTCCTTGCGCACCAGCGCCAGTCCATTGTCGCAGTAAGGAATTTGCATCGGGTTGTAGCCCTCGCGTTTGTAGTCGTTCATCGGATCAATCATATCCGAATGTTTGGCAAGATACAAAAACAGCATGCCGAAATATCCCTGCACGCCCTGGTTGGGGTTCAGGGCGCCCCAAATGTCACCTTCCTTGATCATGTCCAGAACTTTTTCGTTGACATCACAACATAATATTTTAATTTTCCCGCCAAGTTCTTTTGAAGCCTGGGCTGCACCCATGGCTGAGGTGGCTTCCGGCATGAAAATGGCGCCAAGGTTGGGATGGGCCTGGGCCATGGTGAGGGTGGCCTGATAGGCCTTGTTGGCATCCTGATTGGATGCGGCGCCGGCAACGACTTTAATATCCGGCCACTTGGTTTCGATACGTTTGATAAACGATTTGACCCGCAGATCGTGATTGTCCTGGCCAGGGTTTTGGAGGGTTGCGACTTCGCCTTTACCCCCCAGTAGTTCCGCTATTTTGTCAGCAGCAAAGTAGCCTTCGCGAACATTGTCGGAAGTGATATAAGATACACGTTTGCTGTTGGGAGAATCCGCGGCGAAAGTGACGACTGGAATCCCCATTTCGTAAGCCCGGTTAATCGGTTCAATGAAGGGGTCCGGGTTCATCGGGTGCAGAAAAATTCCAGCCGGTTTTTTGGCCAGAATTTGTTCGAACACAGCCAGTTGTTTGTTGACGTCATATTCCGGAGTGCCGGTGTAGACCGTTTTAACCCCCAGCTGTTGGCCGGCCTGCTTGAACATTTCATAAACCGGAAACCAGTACTCTACCCCGGAAACCATAACGCACATGTAGTAGGTTTCATTCGGATCACCCTGGAACGGTGACTTTTCAGCGAATGTGGAACCGGCGGCGAAGACCATCAGCGAAGCGACCAGAACAGTAATGACTACTTTCTTCATTGTTTTCCTCCTATCCTTGGTAAAAATTAAATATTCGACTCGCAGTCAAAACAAAATCTAAGTTTGCCTATTATCGATAAGCTGATGCATGACATGCAGATGCCCTGCAAATCAATGACAATCAATGCATCATTGCCCTTAATTACGAATCACCTCCTTTGTATTTTAAGGTTAGCGTCGGTAATGACGCCCTGGTTGAATAAGCCCGGCGTCCTCAAATATTAAATCAGGTATTTAAGACGACGTTTTATATTTGTCAATTAGTAACCTGCTTGGCTATTAATTTTTAAAACTTGAAATCACCCATCAAACACCGTCTTTAAACATGCTGTTTGTGCGTATGAATTCAAGGTGGATGGTCACTCAGATGCGGAGCATTGCGCTGCTGGTCACTTGAAATCGACCAGGCGGGGGAAATATCCAGAATCTCTTATAGTTGCTGCTCCTCAACCCTTCTGGTTATCAGAGTATATACGGCAACCGTTCCCACGAGGACAACGCCCTTGGCAAAAGATTGCCAGTACGGGGGAATCCACAATACCGTCATGCCGATCGTCACACACATGATGATCAGGGCACCGACAACCGTCTTTAATACCGACCCCTCGCCGCCGTAAAAACGGGTACCGCCCAGCAGAATGGCAATAATAACTTCCAGCTCCATCATATTGCCGGTCATTGGATCTCCCATGGACAGATAGCTGGCTCTGGCAATTCCACCAATGGAAGCCAAAAAGCCGGTAATCATATACAGTATCCAAATCGTCCAAACAACATTGATGCCGGATAATTCCGCTGCGGTCATGTTGCCGCCGATGGCCGCAGTATACTTGCCGAGCACCGTCCTTTTTTGAATAATGACCATAATGATGATGACCGCCACCGCGACCCAAAATGCTGCCGGCAGACCCAAAAAGATGGGTGCACGGGCGAAATCATTGATGCCCTCCGGCATGTTGCCCTTAATTAAACCAATGCGTCGTGGGGTCAAGGTCCAGGCAATGCCCCGAAACAAATACAAGGTGACCAGGGTAGCAATGACCGGTACAATACGCAGCTTCATCACCAGCAGGCCGTTGATATAGCCCATCAAAACCCCCAGGCCTAAGGTCAACAGGGTTGCCCCAAAGAATCCAAATCCGTTTTTCAACAGGATGCAATAGACGACACCGCTCAAACTGACCATACTGCCCACCGAGAGGTCAATCTGGGCGGCGACCATGATGAGTGTGGCTCCGCAACTGACCAGCAATATCGGTACGGACATTCGCAGAATATTGATGATGTTGGCCGGATTTAGGAAATTTAAAGACACCGTGCTGAAGCCGATGACAATCAAAGCCAGCACAAGGAACACGAAGATGTTTTTAAAGGTCGTCCATGTGAATCTGCTTTGGCTTTCCATATTGAGCCGCCCTCATTATATTGAAGATTGAAGAATGAAGATTTAAGATTTAAGATTTATAGTTGTCGCTGCGCTCCGTCATTTTATTACCAGATCTATATTAATTGACCTGCCGTAAGCGGACCTTCAATCTTCAATTCCGCTCTAGGTTGTTCTGCGGTCCAATGCAAACCGCTGGGATAGAATTGCAATCAGCGTGATGCCACCCTTTACAATCGTTTGAATATCCGGCGACAAGCCCAGCATGTTTAACGATGTTGAAACAATGCCGAGGATAAATGCGCCGACGACGGCACACATGATTGAGCCGAATCCGCCGTTAATGCTGGTCCCGCCCAACAATGTGATGACCAGTGCATCGAATTCGAATCCTTCACCCAGGCTGGAGATGCCCGCATTGTGTATGGATCCCATGATGACGCCGATCAGCCCGGCCAGAAACGAACTCGATAAATAAAGGATCGAAATGTGTTTTTCGACTTTGATGCCGGATAGTTTGGCAGCGACCGGATTTGCCCCAATGTAATAGGTTCTGCGGCCAAACACCGTTTTCTTTTCTATGATCAAGGCAATAATGACAAATATGACCATTAAAATAACCGAGGCATTGATAGTGCCAATCAGGGAAAATTCACCGAATTTTTTAAATACATAGGGCAATCCGGCGTTGCGCTGGGAACCCTGTGTAATAATCAACGCAATGCCCCGCGCAAGAGACATGGTCCCCAGGGTGACGATAATGGATGCCACTTTCAAGCGGGTGACAAAAAAGGCGTTGATGGCGCCGATGCACATACAGCATAAAAGGGTTGCCAGGATGGCAACACCGTAAGGCATACCAAGACCGCGGGCCAGTTCCATGCCGGCACCGGTAGGGGACTGGCAGAAATAGGCCGAAAGGACAGCGCCCAACCCAACGACGCCGCCGACGGATAAATCAAAATTGCCGCTGATGATCAGAAACGTCACGAAAATGGATAGTATGATCAGTTCCGCCTGCTGGGAGAGTTGGTTGGAAATCGTATGGATGTCAAAGAATCTGGGTACGAATAATGAAGCTGCAATAAAGAAGATGATCAACACGCCGAACATTGACAAAACAATAAACGATTCATTGCTCATTTTACCAAATGCTGTTTTACGTCCCGGCATTACTCGCCTCCCGTGCAAATATGAAGCAGCTTTTCACTGTCGATGTCCTGGCTGTTCGGCAGTCCGGCTTTTAGATCGCCGTCATAGAGCAGAAAGATCCGATCACACATGTTCAGGATCTCAGGCAGTTCGGAGGAGCAGAAAATGATTGACTTGCCCTCCTGGGATAACTGGCGCACTATTTTGTAAATTTCACTTTTGGCCCCCACGTCGACCCCGCGGGTCGGTTCATCCAGAATAAGTAGATCCGCATCTGCAAAAAGGCATTTGGAAAACACAACCTTTTGCTGGTTTCCACCCGAGAGTTTGGCGACTTCTTTTTCAGAACTGCTGGTCATGATTCCCAACTTTTTGATATACTCCAATGAGGAATCCATATCCTTTCTGGCGTTGATAAACCCCATTTTAGAGATCTTACCCAGGTTCATGACGGGAATATTGTTTCTGATCGTCAATAGCGTGAAGAGCCCTTGGGATCTCCTTTCTTCGGGTACCATCGCGATGCCCGCGCTGATCACCTTGTCCGGTTGATGTTCAAGTCTTTTACCTTTGAATAGAATCTCACCGGTGTATTTGTCCGCGCCGTATATGGCGCGGGCCAACTCGGACTTGCCGGCACCCACAAGCCCGTAAAATCCCACAATTTCGCCGTGTTTGACCTCAAAGGATATGTCTTTGAGTTTTTTGTTGCTCAGGTTTCTCACCTCCAGCAGGTTTTCAGCACCCGTCAGATCCCTTTCAACGTATTGCTCATAGACAGTTTTGCCGATCATCAGCTTGATGAGCTCGGCGCGGTCTTTTACCGCTGTGATGGGTTTGGTCTCGATGTGCTTCCCGTCACGCAGCACTGTCACGGTGTCGCCCAGTTCAAATATTTCGTCCAGGCGATGGGAGATGTAGATGACGGTTACATTTTTGGCTTTGAGGCCTTTTATAATAGTAAACAGCCGCTGAATTTCGTCTTCCGAAATAGCCGCGGTGGGTTCATCCATAATGATAACGTCCGACTCCGACGCCACGGCCCTGGCAATCTCCACCATCTGTTTCTGGGCGACGCTCAACTCCAATACCCGCTGGCTGGGGCTGATGGACGGCTCGATGGTTTTTAGAACCTCGGTCATTTTTTTTATTTTGGCGGTGTTTCTTAAAAAACCAAATCTGGTATCCTCCATGCCAAGGGTCAGGTTTTCTTCAACGGTGAGCTGATCGACGACGTTTAACTCCTGAAACAAGGTGCTGACGCCCTTTTGTTTGGCATCCCTGGGGCTATGCGCGACGTATTCCCTACCGTTCATGCGGATGGTGCCGGCCGTTCTTGATAGTGCACCGGTGAGGATTTTGATCAGGGTGGATTTGCCGGCGCCGTTCTCTCCGACAAGACAGTGAACCGTGTTTTTGTTGATATTGAAGCTGACATCATCAACAGCCCGTACGCCTGGAAACTCTTTGGTCAGGTTTTCTATTTCCAGCAGAACAGCACTCATGAATTGCTCCCTGTGATAGCGTTTCAGGGGGAGGAAACCATGGGGTGGCTTCCTCCCGCCAGAAGATAAATCACACGTTAAAATTTGACTCGGTTTGGTGTAATTTACTAGTAGGTTGGCATTTTAGCATTGGCCTGGAATTCTTCGTTGTACCATTTGACGGCTTCTTCCGGGCTCATGCTCCAATAGCCGATCAGGGAATTGGGGATAAAGATGGGTTTGCGGTTGGCCGGGTCGACCTGTTTGATCTTGCCGTTTTTGATGGCGAACAGGTTGTCGATTCGACCCATGCCGGTTTCGCGTGGTGGCAGGCCCATGGACATTTTAAGGGAGGAACTTGGATCGAAGACTTCATACAACTCATTTTCCGGACAGTCCACGCTGACCACGATTTCCGTCAGGGGCACGCCGTCTTTCATTTTTCCGCGACCGACCGCCCGCAACCCAGGCATGGTACCGTCAGTCAGGTTGGCAGCTTCGGAGTAGATGATGCACAGATCAGGATGGGCCTGGACCAGGTCCTGAATGGTTTTCTTGGCGACATCCGGGCCTCGACTGGCATCCATGCAGCCGAGATCAATCGCATCGGGGGCCACCGACTTAACGCCCTTGACGAAAGGAACCGTGCGACCTTCTGCAACCGCTTCATTATCCGGCCAGCCGAGTTGAACCATCTTAATAGGTTTATCGGGATGGGCTTTGATCCACTGCTCGGCGGCAATTTTGCCCATTTGAAATGAAATTTCAGCTTCTCCCGGTCTGACCACCGGTATGTTAATCGGCATTTGATCGAAGTAGCTGGCGAGGATAATGCCTTTTTTGAGGGCTTCTTCCAGGCCGGGTTTGGCAGAATCACCCTGCCAGATGTGAAGGGTCGCCATGTCCATGCCCTGGGCAATCATCTGGTCAACATTGGCGGTCATGGTGGCGACATCAGATTTCCCATCAAAGACCTGGACATCGGCGCCGTATTTTTCTTTGGCGTATTTTTTGGCCCAATAGGATTGGGCCTGATGGAATCCGTTCTTTAAATCGGATACAAAATAAGCAATTTTTACACTGTCTGCATACGAGGTAACGGCAAAAGCGAACATGGCGAATATCAATAAGACTGTCTTTTTCATTACTCTTCCTCCTTCATGGCTAATGTCGATTTTTGTTTTTCTTCTCTTACCTTGGATCCTTTTTGTATCTACCTCCTTTCTGGGAATGTCGTTTTTTCCTGCACTTCTCCGGTTCAAGTTTCAGCGTTACGGGATTTAAGTTCTTGTTGGAAGCGGCGATGGCGCTAGTTTTATCATCTTCTTTAATCGTCATCAAGCATTGCATGGTATCATCAATCGGGTATTTGTCAGGCTCCAGCGACTGCCGGTTGATTTTGAGATTGATGTTCTCAAATTTTTTTTGATATATAGAACGTAAATTTATATATGTCAACAATTTTTTTAAAAATTGAATAAAATTTTTCTATTGAAATTTAAAATAATTTATATAAAGAATTTAAAATAAAATTCTATATATCTAAAATAACTATTATAAGCGCTTTTTGTTGTATTTTTCGATTAGATGGATAAATTTAGTTTTAGTTAAATCGAGTTTATATTTTGAAATAAATTATTGACATATATAAAACATAAGACTATATATTTAAAATTATTTTCGAGAACAGGTGCATTATAACCTGGGTGATTTATAACCGGTAGCTTATAAATAACGGTGAGCCGAATGGGAAACAACTACATCATACCAAGTTTGGATCGAGCGCTTGAAATTATCGGATTTTTAGCCAGACAGCCCAAAGGCTGCGGCATTACGGCAATTGCTGATAAATTGGGGTATCCTAAAAACAGTGTATTTCGGATTTTGAAAACCCTGGCCAGCAAAGGGTACATCATTGAAGCCGACCGGCTGTATCAACTTTCGGCAAAATTTCTTGCAATCGGTTATTCTGCTGTGGGTGAAGCGCACCTGGTGGAGAAGGCGATCGACGTCATGCGGGAACTCAGAGATGAGGTTAACGAGACCGTTTTGCTCGGCACCCTCGTCGGAAATAGGGGCGTCATATTAGAGCAGGTTTTGAGCACTCAACCATTAAAGGTAATGGTCGACCCTGGCCATAATTTCGCGCTGCACACGGCAGCGCCCGCCAAAGCGATTTTGGCTTACATGAATCAGGAGGATCAGCGCAAAATAATTGATACGATCACGTACACCCGGTTTAACGAAAACACGATTATTACCAAGAGACAATTCCTAAAAAACTTAAAGGAGGCAAGGGAGAAAGGGTATGCAACCGACCTGGCGGAAGAAATTATCAATCTGCATTGCGTGGCCTGCCCGATTTTTAACCACAAACTGGAACCGATCGCCTCGATCTGGATTACCGGACCCTCCGATCGATTGCAGCCCGAACGTTTTGATGAGTTCGGGGAGATTATTGGGGAATTCGCACTGAGGATTTCACGACGTCTGGGATATGAACCGGAACTGAATGGACATACTGCTTTCGAATGATGGTGACTGGGTGTTTAAATTTAATTTTTGCCTTAGTGTGAGTTTCTGAGGGCTAATATAACCCTTTGGAATGTATTGTAGATGGTGAAATTTTGCAGCTGAGAGACGAAAACAATATCTCAATGGTCAATAGAAGAGCAGGGTAGTCGTACGTTGTAAATATATGCGGTCCAGCATATGTCAAAGCTACATTCTCAATAGATAGGGTGTCTATTGGCAATCAGCATCTCCGATATTAATATCATAGTATCCACATTCGCCCAAATCACAAGCTTGTTTCAATTCTAAACAAGCCTTTTGATATTTGTAATTATCAGCAAAAAACTTCGCTCGATAGAGATGTGGTCGAGCCAGTTTTGATATGGTCATGCTGTCGTATGGGGCATAAGGCCAAATCCTTGGAAGAATATAAAGGGAAATAACAAAGGAGCCGCCGATAACCAACGTGGAAAAAAAGCTGAAAAAAAGGACAATTCTCTTATCGAAAAAATTGCTCCGCAAGGGTCGGTAGGCGTCGATATATGCCTTTCCGTCATCAATGAACTGTTGCACATAGATGGGTAAGGTCTCATCCTCCAAGTAGCGCTTAAAGTGCTTTTTCACGTAGTCATCCGTCCAACCTTTTTCCTTGGCAGCGATTTGGAATATTTCGTATTCACTTTTGCCTGTAATCTGTTTCAGTCTCCACAAGTATTCCTGATCGTTCAATGGTCTGGTTTTTGCCAGGTTGCGTTGACTGGCCCATAGATAAACCACCAACATAACTAATAGAAAGGATGTTATAGAGAGGATTGTAGGTTCAAGCATTGACCTATCCTTTTATTCAGAATAACAAGAACATATCAGCGAGATGAGGTGGCTTTGAAGTCTGCAGAGATTGTACTCTAAACCAATGATACGACAAAAATCAATAGAAATCGACTAGTAGCTTTGATTTCGCTCTTTTCTAAAGCGCGCTTTTATATTTTTGTCATGCTCATTGAACTGGCCAGCGTTAGGTAACTACCGATTAACTTGAATCAAATAGATATTAGTATTTATAGTAATTTAACATCAGCTTATAATACCTCGATCTAAGCATGATCATTAGCCGGAAAAGGCCGTGCACGGCTTATTGTACACGGCCGATCCATGTCCTACCGGTTAGCGATGCGGTTACTTCTTGGGCATATATTTCCTGAGACTGGATTTGATCAAGCGCTCCCCATGTTGTTTTTTTGGTA
>JAAUYD010237809.1_pt1 | contig 25923 bp, 17 predicted proteins | sample 7278101 | NCBI WGS metagenome assembly JAAUYD01 (sample SAMN14350128, study PRJNA611818) | marine sediment metagenome | isolation source: surface marine sediment (0.6m) | place: French Polynesia: Moorea | collected 2018-08
GATCATCTTTGTTTAGTCCAGCCATGATTCATAGCATACATCAATTCGCTGGAATGAAATTATTTAGCTTCGAGTTCTGGTTTTTTAGGAGGGGGGAAATGAACGATTACCCTGTAGGTAGTTTTCCTCCCAATGCTTTTGGTTTATACGATATGCACGGAAATGTCTGGGAATGGTGCGAAGATGATTGGCATGATAATTATCAAGGTGCGCCTACTAATGGTAGTGCTTGGTTATCAAGAACTAGTAAGACTAAAGTAATACGTGATATTTCATGATACAACGATCCTGATAACTGCCGTTCTGCCTATCGCTTCAACTTTTCGCGCGCGAGTCGATACTACAGTATTGGTTTTCGTGTAGTATGTGTGGCGGGTAGTACTACATAGCACTTTGCTCTTTTTGCCCTCTTGCACTTTGCCAATCGCGCAAAATTTTTATTCAGTAAATATGTGCTATAAACTAATATTTCTAAATTAAACAAAGAATCAAAAACCCTGGTAGAAGAGCCAGGGTTTTGCTGTAAAGCGGTCAGACCCCGCGTCGCCGTCAGGCGCAAGGTAACGCTGACCAAGACAGGGAATGGTACAACTACGACATCTCCCTTTACAAATGTTGCCACGCTTAATCCTCCTCTGGAGTTGACCAATCTTTGGCTAATACTGACTCGCTGAGTAAGTGGTTGTTGATACTTAACCTACCCAACACCATAAACACAAAATCTCTTTCCTTACCAACAAACACCTCTTAACCTCTCTGCGCCTGGTGCGCCTGGAGCGTGAGATAATACGAAACTTGTTGCACCTTACTTAAACTTGTATTCCGCAAACTCTATACACTCATTAAAAAAGGCTAGCTTTTTAATTCTAGCCGTACATATAAATTAACTTGATCGCCTTTGTGGGTTTACTCATAAGTTAAAAATTTACGAATGAAAAAACGTTATTACAGCCCACGCCATTTACGCATAAGTCAAAACGTATTACTCATAAGTTAAAAATTTAATTACTTTTTTACTTATAAGTTAAAATTTTTTATATTATTCGATTTGGAAAACTTCCAAACCCTTATGAGATAAGAAGTATAGATTTTATCGGATTGTTGAGTACACCCAATCAACTATCAACAAGAATTAGGACTTCAAAATTTACCTCATTCAAAATTTAAATAAGAACCCCCATATCATAATCTACAATTTTGGAAATTCGCTTCTAGACTAATTAATGTTTATTTGTAGTCTGTGAATAATAAAATGAGTCAGACTACCTCAAAATTAATGCTTAACGCCATAAGGCATCTAAGGTGGTTGCAGATTACCTGGGGAAAGCAGCAGGAGTGGGCAACGGAGGGTGCTTAACGCCATAAGGCATCTGAGGTGGTTGCAGGATATTGAATGGATGCTAAGTTGGAGTCCCATAAAGGTGCTTAACGCCATAAGGCATCTGAGGTGGTTGCAGAAGTTTGAACCTTATTATAGTTCTTATTTAATTCGTGCTTAACGCCATAAGGCATCTGAGGTGGTTGCAGAGTTAGACCAGGAACAGATAAAACGCCACCTATAACGTGCTTAACGCCATAAGGCATCTGAGGTGGTTGCAGGGCAAAATCTGCAAAGCCCAATTGGTATGGACTTGTAGACAATTTTACATGCACCATGATTGTAGTATACTTATTTTGAGATGAACTGAATAATAAATTTATAAATTTTAACTTAAAACCGTTTCTCCATAAGCATTTGAGCAAATTCAAGCACCTCTAAAAAAAATTATTTCGATGTAACCCTTACAGGAAAATGGTTTGAGCCTCTTTTTTCCATTATTATTTCAAAACAATCATAGATCCTTGCAAAAAAATATTGATTCTAACTATTTGCCTTCTCAAACATTGATAGCCATTCACCATCTGGAATGAAAGTCATAGCATTCTTGGTAGCAGAAAAGAGAAGGCTTTTTGTTTGACTGGGGTTATTACGGTCGATCTCAACTGTCAAATTTATAGCACCTGGCTCTAGTTCAAGATTTGAATTAACTTGTACGAACCAATGAGTTGGAAGGGGTTTTTCTAAACAGTCGATTCTATCGAATAGAAAATTATTATCTCCTGCAAAGGGAAAACCATAGAAAGGGCGATCGCATTCACCATTCAATCCTTGGCGAATGCAGGAAATTAATTCTGAATCGGCTTGTACTCCAAGCATCATATCTAAGTTAACAATAACTTCGCGGTAAGTCGGTTCAATCCAGTATTTGTTTCCATGGGTTTTTGCCTTACGCTCTTTACCAGTCTGACCGATTGGATAACTGTGCATATTTTGAAGCAGAACGCTTATCTCACTATTATTTCCTGCTACTCTGCCAAAGGCTAGTTTTATAGTAGGCAGATCGGAGCGAATTGGTGTGATGCTTTTTTTGAGACTACCCCGCATTTCGATTCCAGCTAGATTGAGAATTAATCCATAAGCAGCAGAGGGAGGCATTATAGGCATGGTATCCCGATAAGTACCAGTTCTCAAAGAAGAAAAGCTCGCAAATGGAGCGCGAACGTACAGCCAGAGTGTCTCCATTACGTTTCTTCTTTGGATAAAAACTGTTGAGATATTTCTGCTAAAAGGGTTTCGGGATTATTGTTCAATTTAACCTTATTGGTTTCTAATTGTTGCTTAATTTCTTGAGGCATCTGACGAATAATTTCTCCACCCAGCCAAAATTCTTCTCCTGGTAGCTCCTTCTCAGTTAGCCGATCTAATTCTTTAAATTCTCCTTCTTCATCAAACCCATAGGTATCGTAGCCTGGAACTCGACATGGTGTTAGTCGGGCTATAAGGCTTCTAGGACTCATCTGGACATAACTAACGCTTTGACCACCAGCCACTTCGCTCAGTTGTGCGATCGCTTTGATTAAAGCCTTTGTCCACTTGGGTTGGGAGATACAGTCTGATCGCGATAGAGCAAAGGGATATTGATAAGCAGTATAGCTTACTTGTCTGTAAAGTAGAGTTGTTTCGCTAATGTTATTCCAAGGACTTTTTTCTGTATTTCTCGGGGCTTGTTGTAAGTGAATATTGATATCAGAGGACAGACCAACTGCTAGGTTATTTCTTAAAATACTGTCTCTTTTAGGTGGTAGATCGGGATTAGCAGCGATCGCCGTTCTATCAGTGACACAAAAACCAAAGAAAAAGTCATCAATGTATTTTTCAGCATTAGGAAAAGCTTGATACTCTACTTCTGGTGCGCCAGCCGTTTGAACCCGCGTGCGATTGCAAGGCAATCCTTCTTCATGCAATATACGTCTTAAAGCATCCCGAATAGCATAAGGGCTGATAACGGCGTAATCTCTACCTTTTTTGGAAATTGTCTGAAGTACTTTGTTATTGTCGTCTCCTTTATTATGGTGATTCGCGCTTGGGGCAGCATAGGTCAAAATTGTTGCGAAAAGATTCAGTCTTTTGACTTTAGCTTTTTCAGGAGTACTTTCTGTCATAGTTTACCAATAGTTAGGCGGTTAAAAATAATTAGATGACAGGCAATGCTAACAAACACAGTATGCGAATTTGCTCTGGCTCAGTCTGTATTAGCTTGGCAAGTAATAGATATTCTTCAGTAGTTATGTATTGATACACATCGGTAAACTTCGCAGCAAAATAAGCTAAGAATTCATGGACTTGGCGAGGGCGACAAAGATCGTGATGGAGATCTGTTATTATCTGCTGTCGCTTTTTTTTGTATTCCTGATAAGCAGCTATTTCTTTTAGTTCTTTTGTCTTAATATTATTCCAATTTTCGTCCCATTTCAACTTGAATCCGCGTTCTAATTGATGTCGAGTGTAAGTCTTTAAAAGGCGTAGTAACAGACTTTCTATAGAAATTTCTTTAGGTTGATTTAACTCTGAATTGTTGGTGGAATCGGGTTTTTCATTCTCTTTGGAAGTTATAACTTCAGTTTCTTTCTGTTCCATAGCATTGTTGTTGGGACTAAATACAGTTCGGAAGTCTTGGCAAAACCAACCATTTTTAATTGTCTCGGCAGTAGGAGAATCTCGTAAGAGAGTATAAAATCCTTCAATTCTGGGTCGATCGCGAGTTAAGTTTTGCCAGTATTGTTGGCGAAATAAGGGGCTGTAAAGCTTGTCTTGCAGTTTGGTAAATTCAGCGATCGCATTCCTGTGAGGTAGATAACGCTTAATACTCAGTATCTGGGGTTTGCTTTGGGGTTTATCTTGGGGTCTGAATATATGAAAAACATCTATACCAAATAGTAGTTTGTCTATGTTTAATTCTGACTTTATTTGAGATAGATAAGAATGAATTGAGCCTAATGAATCTAATCCCGTTTCTTCTAAGTTACGAACGATCGCACTACGAGGTTTACCCCATAGTTCTTTCGTTTTTCTTTCTCGCAAGATGGCAGGAAAATGATGGCAGAAAGCAGCTAAATGACGAATATCGGGAATGGCGATCGCATAACCATTTAATTTCACTTTGCCTTTGATATCTACTATTATGGGCAGGTAAATTCGAGCAACATAACTCCAAAAGTTGAGCAAAAATCGCTCTCTTGCCAAATCGGTAAACGACACTCCTTCATTATTTTTGGCTTGCGCTCCCAACATATAAGTACTAGATAATGGTACTTTTGAATCTGGTTTATCTTGTAGCAGATTCCAGATTTTTTCGATTTCTGAAGGCTCTGTGTCGTTAGCCATTGCCTTAAATGGCAGTCTTTGTTTGTCGCGAGGACGCAATACTGCCCAGGTTACTTCTTGCCATAATTTTGTCCAAACTAGATTTTGGCTATTGGCTGGCTCAAAGCTTCGTACTAAATTTCCTTGAGGCACGATGTCTGTGTAGATATAGAAAGTAGTAAGCTTACTTCTGCCCGTATCGGAATTGCGAACTTTTCGCTTAATCGTTTGGAATTTTTGCTTGCTGTTTGCCCTTTTCTTTTCACGTTCTCTTTCCTCAAAAGCAGCACTGAAATGAGCTTTCATTAGGGCGGTAAATCCAGCTAAATTGAATTGAACTGTAACTGTATCGGCATCGAGATCGGTAACTTTTAATTTTGCATTAGCCAAGTTTTTAAACTCCGATCGCTTTTGAAGCCACTGTATTATTAGTACCAACCCTGCTAAACCCGCTCGATGTTGGGAGGATGGTAGCTGACTCAATACGTATTTAAGCGTTACTAGATTCTTGTTCTTTGTCACCTTCATTCTCTTGCAGATCCAGACTACTAATAGGCGAGAAAAATCCGCATCCCATTTTGCCTTTGCCCCCACAGCCATTGACTTGAAGAGCGATCGAGTTGAGGGCATTTAATCCTGTAACCACCACCCCAAAACCGACAACTTTATGCTGGTGTACTTTGATGATTTTGCGATCGCTTTCTCCCAAAGCATTATTAGGAACATAAGCTTCGCAGTCTTCAATTCCTAGCTTTTGAAGGTGATATTTCACAGCACCAATAAAAGGTTCGGGTTCTTTAAATCCTTTGATTACTAACAATCGCGCCTTTAAAATTTTAGATGGACAGATTGGATGAATTTCTGGAGGTTCGAGAACTAAAGAATGCTTGCCTACTTTGAGTAGCTTTTGAACTAATCTTAGAAATAGCGGAATTTGCTCCCATCCCGCTCTGATTCTCAGTCGAGAATATTCTGTCAGCGTGATTTCTCCTCGACCAGTTAACGTTCCACCAATTGTTGCCATTCTCCAGCCATTAGACTCATGGATCGCAGGAACAATCCTAGACATTGCACCATACAGTTTATGTCCATGATCTGCTGGTAACGATTTGCCAACTAATGGATATCTGAGTTCCCAGTAGCTTTTAGTTAAATCTTTAGTTGAAGACAAAACAAGCACAAGAATATTTGTACTTTTTTAGTTTACCTTTTACAAGTGTTCTGATCGATCTTGAGTAATTAATGTGAGTTAGATGAAGCTTTTCTAAAACTTCGGTTTTAATTCTTTGGTTTATTTACTGTGTAAAAAAGTAACTTCAAATGCTTTACAGTTTCTAAACTCCTGCAATCTGTTCGATATGGAGAATACGTCATTCATTTCATAATGTTGAAAGATATCAAGTCCGCGATCAAGAGATATCTTCCAGTTAGTGTCGGTAACTATGTGACGAGCATGAATAGTATTTGTACCATCAAATTCCCAGGTGAATTCAATACCAGCAATAGAGGCTGATTTCTTAATACTTTCAAGATATTCTATCTGAGACTCACCTTTAAATTCGTCTAATGTAGTGATTAGATGGATATTTAGCTCATCTTCTTTTACCTTCTGTTTGATTGCGGTTTCGATAAATTCCATCAGATTTCTTGCCTGATAAAAAAGACGAATGTAGGGATCGGTAATTACAATCTTCTTGGCATTCTTTAGGTATGGTCCAAATAGCGAATCAAATGAAACACCTCGCTGATTTTCTTGATATACAAGATGCTGCTCTTTTAAGACACAAGAAGTTGTTTGTTCTTTTTGGTTGTCAATCGAAGCTGATTCAGATTTCTTAACTTTTTTTGAAGTTGCTTCGCTACCAAGGGTTTCTAGTTTTTGATAGTAGTAAGCAGGATATTCTTCTTCTTCGAGAGTAGTAACAGCCTGAGAAATACCTTCATTGTCATCGTAGGAGAAGTGAACCTCAGCATAGGTAGAATCGATCCGAAGCAGCTGGTCTTTAACGCGCTTGCGCCCTTCCATTGAAAAACGCAGTAATTCTTCTGTCTCCTGTTTGGTTGCCCTGCCATTGGGGAAGAGGATCTTCATCAAGCCTGAGAAAGTTTTGTGAATAGCATCGCGATCGCGAGTCGAAATATCCGATGAGAGAGTAAAGTGGTTTTGGTAGCGATCTGAATAATCGTAGTTTCGCATCGATCGCAGAATTTCGGCGAGGTAATCGACGACAAATCCGTAGTTACAAGAGAACATTTCACCCCTAATAATATCCACCTCCCATCCTGGGATATAGAAATGGATTCGATCTAAAAATGCCGAGTCGTGAAATTTATCGGGCAATTCCTCAAATAAATCTGAGTGTTTGAGCATGTAAGGAACGTTATGCTTAGTGTTGCCGACAAATACCATTGAAGCCTCAGCACCTAAAGTTTCTACACCCCGCGAGAAGGTTTTGTTTGCCATAAAGTTCTTCATGATGTCTACCAGTGCCTTGTTAACTCTCTTTTGTTGCCCAGCAAACTCATCAAAAGCTACGACATCCCAGTATCCAACCAGACCAATTTTGCCACTGGAATTATTGACAAACAGCTTGGCAACAGTCACTTCTCCACCCGATATTAGGGTGCCGTGAGGAGAAAACTCGGAGAAAATGTGAGATTTCCCCGTCCCTTTAGGACCTAGTTCGATTAAGTTATAGTTCCGTTCGCAGAAGGGAATAAGACGTATAAGCTGGGTTAATTTACTGCGTTTGCCAAACAGTTCGGGATTGAAGCCAATACTCTGCATGAGCAGGTCGATCCATTCTTCAGTAGAGAAGTGTTGGCGGGCTTCTACATAACCATCAAAGTCAAAATGAGATAGCTGAATTGGCTTAAGCGAGGACAAAATCCAGGGAGAGATCTTTTTATCTTCTGTGAATTCATATTCAACATCGGCAATACACCAGACACCGCTTACCAGAAGCTTGGGGTGTTTTTTTACCGTTGTAGAATCCACAACTACCTTTTTAATTCCCAAGTTGGCAAAAGTAGCTTCGTAAACATCTGCTTTTTCATTGAGGGAGACTTGAATTCTATCGATGACTTTGTAGCGACCTCTTTCTTTGATGTTTGAACGGATTAGTCCTGCTTCGTTGCGATGAACATAGTGTTGGCGTAAAATTTCTTTTACGGTATCGATGCCCTGCTCAATCGTAGCTTCATCGTTGGTAGCGCAATATTGTCCGAGCAGATACTCCAAGACATAGGAAGGAACAATCGCGTTACCTTTGACCATTTTCACCAGATCTTTGCGTACAACAAGACCTTGAAAGTGCTGGTTAATTTTGAGATCAAATTGATTCTTCAAGATTTACCCTCCTTTAAAAATCAAAATCACTGGTAAACGAACGGCGCATAGTATATTTTAGTGACTTATACTCTTTGTATTGGGATGTCCCTGCATGTTTTTGTTCGAGACGTAAAGTTACCTCTTGTCCGTTTAATTCATCTGCTTTCTTGGTTAGGATAAACATTACCCTTTGCTCTCGTTCTCTTGAATTAGGAGAGGTAATGTCGAAAGAAAGTTCATGGGCATCGGAGATTAGTTCGTCATTTTGAGCATAAATTCCCGCTCTTAGGTATCTAGGATGTATTTTTTCGGTGATAGCTTCTGTTTGATAGATAGTAACTACCAGTTGTTTGGAAGAAATAATCGAACTTGCCCCAGGAATAATGTTTACCTCAACTAAAGTTGTATCGCTCTGGCGTTTTTTGTTGATTTTAAGCACGGGGATGACTATTTCTTGTAACGATGCCCCTCCATGAACGTATCGGCTCCCAGAACCTTTGCGCCGTAATCGATTGATTGATTTAGGAATTTGTACCTCCAAGTTTCCTGAGAGTCCTAGTTCTTCTGAAGTAAACTTTCGTAGGCTAGAATTTTCCTCAAGACCTCTTCCGAGGATAAAACGGCGATCGCGAAACAGAATTTCTTCTCCTTGGGGTTCGACGCTGGCAAAATCACTCTCGTCGAGGCTGCGGTTTTGGTAAATAAACCCGTGATCTGCCGTAATCAAAATGTTACTAACATTTGCATTTGCCAGTTTCTTAACCAGTTGAATTAACTCTTTGAGGGTATCTTCTACCGCTTCAAAAACCCTCTCTTCTGAGTCTCGCTTGTCACCTGTAGCATCGATACGGTTGTGATAGACATATACAACATCGTGGTTGCGAACTAGCGATCGCCTATCTTCTTGATTGAGCTTCATCAATTCTTCTGCTTTGACCGCAGTAGCCCGTTCAGGAAGAGCGCGATCTAATTGCTTTTGGCGGTTTACTAGCCCTTGGGAGCTTTGATCGTCTACCTCAACATTGCCTTTGTCGGTTAGGCTTAGAGAACCATTGGGTAGCAACGCTGCCATGCCTAGTTGAGTATAGCTGGGTAACATGGTCATGGCAGCTTCAAGATCTGCTTCGTAACGGTCTTCGCTGCGAATTAACCTTAAAAACTCTTCCCCGATTTCATAGCGTAGGGCATCGGAAATAATTACAAATACCTTGCGATTCTTCTTCAAGAATGGTTTTATCCAACGGGAGAAAAATTTTCTCTGAAGAATCACGTCAGCAGCAGACCATTTCCCTGTAGCATCTACCAAATTTTGCCAGCGATCGTTTAGAGGCAAAAGGTAGTTGTTAACGTAATGATTCTCAACTAGATCGCTCAAACTTTCCATTACAGTAGATTCCGCAGATTGAAGCACATGGTAAACGAATTTACGATAGAGTTGGTCTAGGCGAAACCAAGAGTGACAATATTTTTGAAATCCTTCTGTAAGAGAATCCATTGTCAAGTATGCTTCATTTAACTCTTTTATCAACTGAGCTGCTGCATCAATAGCTTTGTATAAATGTTCAAACTCTTTATACCAATAGCTTTGTTTGCGCTGCCGAATCCAGGAAGTAACATCAAAAGAAGATGCGGTTTTAGTTACAACACCGCGAACAAGATCGCTAATAATTTTGTTCTCGATTACTCGAAAGTAATCTATGTCAATCAGATCCGTAATCTCTCGCGTTGCTAAATCTTGCTCGATTCTGGGGTCTTCAGCGCATTGTTTTGATAGGGTTTTAAAAGATTCTTGCCATTTAATGAAATAACTGCCCTCCTATATCCTTACTCTCTAGCAGTTCCAGCATATTCTCTACATCGGTTACGACTGGTCGAATCAAAGAACCAAAGTTGTCGGCTTCTTTAAACTGATTTAGTGTTTCCAATAGGGGAGCTGTAAACAAGTCTTGCCCGATAAAATTCATGTATTGGGTCAACTCATCATCAGTAAATTCAATCGGCTTTAACACGCAAATATTGGGCTGTACTGGTTTGCGGAGAAACCTACGGTACTTTTCCCGCGCCTTCATAGTCAGGGCAAAGGCTGCTAGCTCTCCCGCCCGTTCGTCGATTTCAATGCCGTAGAGATTGTGGGTTAAAATCTTTTCGGGAATTTCCGATGGTTCATACCCTTCTTCTTCGTAGATAGCGTAGAGTAAATCGAAGGCGTACACTAGCATATGACCGCTACCGCAGGCAGGGTCACAAATTTTGATCTCTTCAGGTGTTTTTACCTGGAGAAAATCCGTCTCTACTTCTTCGGGGGGAATATAGTATTCCATCTTGTCCGCCAACTTAGATCCTGGATGATTCAACATCCACAACCGCCCCAAAGAATTTTCTACCAAATATCGCACGATCCAATGGGGCGTAAAAAGTTGGGTAGCTGCGGGGATATTCTCGGTCGTAATTTTCTGTTTCTTTTTCAGTCCCGCAAAAACCTGATCTTTTTTCTCAGAGATATAAAACTGATACAGCCAACCAATTACCTCCACATTCTGACAAGCCTCTGGAGTCATCGCTTCGCGAGTAGCAGCCAGAATCGATTCAGACGAAAGCAGGTCATCGGGAATTAAAAGTTCTACGTAGTCAGCTATCTTCTCGAACAGGTAGGGCATAGCTTTGTGATATTCATTGCAAACCGCTACCAACAGCAGACGATAGGCTTCTCCCTGGGGGTCTGGGCTGGGAGTTTCTCCACTTAAAAGGGCAACAATCTCCCCCTGAGTCTTAGCTGACACCATCTTGTCCTCAATGTGACCCATCTTAGCTTCAGCTAAAATCTCTGGTTGCGATCTTCCCTCCGCAGCAGAAACTACGCCAATCTTTGTATAGCGATTGACATCCATAAAGCGCAAAGCACAAAAGCGGTTAAACCAGATGTAAGCTACTTTATCAATGACCCGTTCTTTGGAAAGAGTGGAAATTTCTTTTTCTAACTGTTCTACCGCATGAGGATATTGACGACGGGCAGCACTATTATCGGCAAGCACTAAAGTCAGTTTATTAGTAACCTGCTCGATTAGACTTCGGCGAGCATTTTGGGCAAATTTTTTCAGATTCATGGTGTCCATGATAATAACCTCCTAAATGCTGATTCTTTTGCCGTTTTCAATCTCCCGTCGTAAAACCTCACCTAAGCTTTTAAGATAGGAATCCACGTCCGATGGTTCGCTGAGGAAAGGCTTATCAAAAGCAACTTGAATATCTCGGCAAGAAACATATTCAATCTCTGATTCATTTGTCGATTCTGGATTAACCCAGTTATGAATTTTAGTCAGCAGATGGTTGTATTCACGTTCTTCAAAGCTGCGTAAGGTATCGCGAATAACAGCGATGGTATTTTGTGTCTCAACTTTTTCTTTCAAGTTAGAAAAAGGTTGGCAGACTTCAGCTTGTTGCTGTGGGGAGAGTACCTCATAATCTGGATGGTTAATGAGCCTATTTTCTAAATCATTGAACTTTTGTTCGGCTTTCTGAATCTCCTGTTCTATTTGCGCTGACACTTTCTCTTGTAGATTGTCTAGCAAGGCTTTTAGATCCTTCATCAAACAGCCCTTGAAACACTGCTCGTTGTTTAAAATCTCTGCGATCTGCTCTACTTCATCCCCCTCGATGTAGGCAAAATTGGCTTCCTGCTCTTTTAAATAGCTGTGGGCGTTATCGAATATATCTCTTTGCGACCCTTTCATAAATTTGCTAATCGGGTCAAGAATATCTTCCTTGAGGTCTAGCAGGTCATCTTCTCGATCTAATAGTTCGGTGAGATACCAGGCATAGGGTTTACCACTAACCTCCTTCAAAATCGCGATCGCCTTGTCTAATTTTTCTTGAAAAGGATAATGGTCTTTTCCTGAAGTAAGACTCTCTAGTTCAGCGAGCGATCGCCCCATAGCTTCTCCTGTCGCTTGAGCCACTTCTTTCGCTTCTCCTGGAGCAGGGTGTTCATCAAAGAATTCTTCATAAAAAACTTTAAGTGCGCGAACTTGAGAGTTAGTAAAATCAAGCTGTGGGTCTAGAATTAGGTTGCTATGTTCTTTTGAATTTTGCAGAGATTTAAGTAGTTTATTCCCCTCAAGAATATTTCCATCCGCACGAAGTTCCAGTTTGCCCCGCGCCAATAGACTGCCCACCGTGCAGAGAATAGCAGCATATCCCCAGCCATAGGGTTTACGTTCAAAAGTATCTAGAAGCTTTTTAACGGTCGTTCTAACACCAGTATTTTTGTTAGTTTGAATCTTGCTCAGTACTTCCGTTTCTGCATCCGAAAGAGCGGTTGCAAACAACCCAGTAGATTGATTTAATACTCCTTCTAAATCTTGTTCGCGATAGATCGTTCCTCGCAGCATTTGTAGATGGGGATATGTTTTAGTGATTAGCTGCTGGAATCCTTTAACAATAGAAATTTGGGCATGCTCACTACTCACATCAACATCACTCCCATTAATAATTAATTTGGCTTTTCCTAATAGTGTTTCGATACGCTGTCGTAACTCGCTATATCGTTGATTATTATGAGCATTCTTGGCTGCAAGTATTCTTTTTACGGCTTCCTTTTGAGTAATGAATATGTTTTGCTTAACAAATTTTTCTGTACGCTTGTACATGGGCAGATCTCGCATAAGCCTTTCGTCGGCTGGCATAACAATCAAAAGTTCATCACTATGCCCCATACTCTGCATTCTTAGGATATCTTCGCTCTCTGCATGTTCGCTAAATGGAGTAATAACATGTATGGTAAGTTCTTGCTGACTGCCGTACAGACGATCGTCCATCTTTCTAGAAAAAGGATAGTCCTTACCATTGGACTCAGAACGGATCTTTTTCTGCTTGAGGGTATGGTCAAAAATGAGTTTGGCTAATTCTTGACTGACAACCGCTTGCTCTACTTCCGTATTCTTAATCTCTTGCTCGATATCTTTTTCTTCGTCGGTAAGATATTCATATAGCTCTCCCGCTCTTTGAATGTAGGTTTCTCGTTCTAAAAGACTTAATCCTGCTTCGACTTGTTTGCGTAGCTGTACTAAGTCCCTGTCAAATTCATCTAGCATTAATACGCAAAGATTTCGTGGAGTTGGCTTAAACTCCTTAACGTACTTCACTAAAAAAAGTGCTTTAAGCAATTTAAGGGTAAATTTGTCTTCCAGATCCCGTTCTGCTCGCAAAATAGATTTTTGAATGCTCGATTTGAGTGCAGAACTAATTCCTTCAAACATGAGATCGAAGGTGGCAAGCTGACCTATGTTGTAGTCTTGAATTTTGATAGCAACTTCTTGGAACACTCCTAACATCGAGCGTTCTCCAACAGAACTGTGTTTCCCCTCAAAGGCATTGTGTACCGATAGATTTTGAATCGCAGATTGAAAAAGAGCGAATTGATAAGGAACAAAGGGATAGCAATGAATAAAATGATCGCAATCTTGAAAGTTACTGTAAGTTCGAGAGCCATCGCTAAAGTCAAACAGCGTTTTGAAGTTATTTGATTGCTCATCATAAAGCTTAGAAAGCTCGCTTAAGCCCTTTTGATTTTTCAAAAGCAATCGTTTCTGAATGACTTCCGCAACATCTTGACTATTCAGCTTCATCCGATTGGCAAAACGAGCTTGGATCTTAGAAAAGTCATTACCCTGCTGATGGCTTTGTTCGCCTACAACCATATCCATATCTTCTTGAGCTGTGACAATTATCCAAGCACGACCCTGACACTTGGTAGCTAGACTTTCAGCAATCGTTTGTAAATTAGTCATTAGCTTCACGTTGTCTGCGATGTACTGTCCTACCTCATCAACAAAGAAATTTAAGCGAAAGTTAGCAGGCTGCTGCTCCAGGTATGCATATACTTGATCGGCAAAGTCCTCAATTGATACTTTGTGCTGATTGCGATATTTATCCAGAATTCCTTCTGCACTGGAGGCATCGTTGCCCGTAACTCGACTGTAAGCTTTAGCAATGTTTTGGGACTCTAAAATTGCCTGTTCTCTTCCCTCTTGCCAATCTATCCCTGCTATCTCTTGATATGCTGCTTTAAAGTCCTCATAATTGCTGCGTTTATCCAAGTCACGTTCAAATTGAGCGATGTAGCCTTGTTTGCCATAGTAGCCACACATTTCATCAAAAACCTTTACAAAAACTGCCAGTAGGGCATCTATCTGAGTTTTGCTGATGACATCTGCTTTTTGGTCGATGTTAAACAGAATGCTCTTGGAAGGAATTCTTGCAGCCTTTTGAAAACCTCCCTTCAAAAATGCGTTTTTTTCACATTTGGGTAAAAAGCTTTCTAGTACGGAAAGATCGTTTATAACTCTATTTTCCAGAAGAAGAGCTAGCATTTTTAGTAGATGGGATTTTCCCGAACCAAAGAAGCCCGATATCCATACTCCATTGGCTCCCTTATAACTGTTATAGGCATCTAAAAAATTTTCAAGACGCTTTTCTATTTCTTCAGTCAATACATACTCTTCAATTTCAATCCCCAGACTTTTGCGATCGTCTGCTTTGATAACTCCATCAATAGGTCGGTCTATCGGTTTGGTAAAAATGCTTTTTAAACTCATCATCTATTTCCTCGTTATGCTTCATAGTGAAAAATGTTGAACGCTCGATAGTATTTGTCATCGTGCAGCTTTTCAAAAAGATCGAGAGAAGCACCAGATTCCAAAGAGTGAGTATAAGCACCAGGAAAAAATACCACCGTTGGCTGCTCTTTTGCAGTACTCTGCAAATTGTTCAAAATATTGTGCGAGCGAATATAGGGAAATACCTCACCTACTCCAGATAGGAACATTACCTGAAATTCTGAATTAGACATTTTGTTGGCAATTCCAGGTATCAAATGAGCTTCGGGATCGAGAACTCCCTGCAACAGCTCCTTCAACTGATCTTTCGATACCGATTTTTCTCGATCGAGAACTTTATCCCAGATTCCACGCTGTTTTAGTAGCTCGATTGAGAAATCATAGAGGTTTATTTCCAATACAGACACTCCTTGCTTTGTCAACTTATTACGGAGCGATTTTCTCGAACGTTCCATCTCGATTGATTCTTCAGGTTTATAAGGACAGATAAAAAATGGCACTTCGTTACCCAAACCCTGTTTTTTTAAAAAGCGATCGCTAGAAATAACTGTTTCAAGATGCTCAAAGCGTCTTTTTAATGGTTCTGTAGCTATATCTCTTACCAATTTCCTACCCCAAGCTGAGATTCTAATAATGGAAAAAATAAAGCTTCCTTTTGCCTTTCTAAAAAAACTGTGTTTATTAAAGAAGTGCTTGGTAGAGCTGGATGAATTCTGTTTTCGGTGCTTAAAAGATCGGCTTCTCGCAGCATCTTGAAAAGTGTTCGCTGCCCTTTAATCTTAGTTTCTGGCTTGAGAGCTTCTAATTCATCATGCCACTCTGCTTTTTGATTGAAAAAAAACTCAAAATCTTCGATTTGAAGTTCTGTCTCTAGATTTAGAAGTTTTTCTCTTAAAACTTCAACAGCAAAGTCGCGAATGAATTTATAGCGTCGGCACAGTGCTAGCCAAAGAATATAACCTTTATCCTTGACTGTTCCGTCAACTAGTAAATCTAATTCTTTCTCGCCAAGGGTCTTTAATCTAGAACAAATCTCTCTACAAAGCCTTACAGAAGATTTTTGGGTTCTGGTCTGAAGCAGATTTTGATCGACAACTAGATTTCGCACATGATTCCAATTGCCAAACTCTGCAAAAAGAGTAGCGAGTCTGACCGACTCTTGATAAAGAAGACCTCCAGTCGTAAATGAAAAAGAATATTTCTTAGTATTAGAAGTCGTTTTGAGTCTATTAACAGTACTTTGAAACTTCACTTTTTAAGGTAAATGTTCACTACTACCCAAGTGTTCCCGTTTTTGAAAATAAATTTGCGAATAGTCATGATAATACGCATCGCAGAATAGTCGTAATTATTCTGTATTACCTTATTTAATTTATAGTTAAAAATTGCTTTCGAGTAGCTCTTGCTTAAGAGCGAGTATTTCATTCATTGCATTGTTTTGAATGTTTTTTTGTGGTTAGGCAGCACTTAGAAATAATAATTTCAGTAAAAACAAGCAACTACCTGCTGTTTCAAAAATAGATATTGCCTTCCACCATCAACTTGCTTTCCACTAATGGGAAAAACATTTTTTTCATTTAACAAACTAATTACCTTTCTGGGAGAAGTATGTATCTGACAAGCTAATTCAACAGCAGTGACATATTGGGTATGAAATTTTGCTATCGACGACTTTAAGACTTTTCTATGACGATGATGTTGGTGAATCTCGATCTCCGCCTCAATAAAACCGCGATCGATCCAAAATGCAGCTACTTGTTGCTTTACCCCTAGCAGGATCGCAACATCTAATACGGTTAAAATTTCTTCGTCTCCTTTGAAGTATTCCTCTACCAGACGATTTACATCTCGGACATCGAAGCAATACTGTTTCAATCCAATTCCTTTGTCTTTGCTAATTGGAACTATGGTTTTATCTAAAATTGCCTCAACCAAACTACCAATTGTGCATCCAGAACCACTCAATCTGCGAATTGCCAAGTCGAAAGAACATTTGTTGGTTATCTCATTATTTATTGTTTCATTCAATAGAGTATCAATATGGTTCAATAGCTCAACTGGTGCATTGCGATTTATCAGCCATTTTTGATGTCCATCTACAGTACGTCCTCGAAAAGCAGTCAAACAAGAGTGTTCGATTAGATTAACTACAGCTTTGCGTCCAATCCCTAAAATCGTAGCTACGTCCTTGGGAGAAATAGCATTTTTCAGGTTTTGTAGATAAGCTTCTGCACTCTCTCTTTCGACTAATATCGATGTTCTTTTGCCCATTTTACGCAACCGACCCTTTAAAGTACCACACTCAACCGATCGCAATACCCAAGCTTCAGTCATTTTAAGCAACTTTGCCGTTTCTACTCCAGAAAGAAATTTGCGATCGCTACCATCAGGTATTTCAATCCGTCCCAGTTTTGAATTTAAGTAACCTCCATCCCATTGAGTCGCTAAATAATTTTCAAAAGCTTCGTGTAGAAAGCCAAAAGTCTGTCTAGGAAAATTTTTATAAAGTCGGCGATAAAAGTTACCAAAATCTCTAGCTATTCCCGTATCTCTCTCTGGGTGAGAACTTCTATTTTTGTACCATTCTAAGAAACGCTCAAAGCCATGAGGAAATTCTTGGAGATAATTCCAAGCAGAAAGAAATAGTTCGTGTAATTCAACATTGCTACGATTGGTAGCGATAAATTTACCTGTTGTGTCACCAACATCAATTAGTTGACCTGCAAAAAAGGAAAAAAGACTAATCAGGTGTTCCAATTCTAAATTCAAAATCGGGTGGCAATCGCCAATTAGTTGAAGTTCGGCTTTTCGCAATTTTCCTAAACCGCAAGCTGCGAATAACAAATGAGAAGGAATAGTTTTTGGTAATTCAAGGATTTTCGATCTAATATCGCACCAATCTAGCTTGCAATACTTACATTCATTGACAGAATTACGATCCCAACGAATAGGGCGATCGCATTGAGGGCAAACATCTACAAGCAAGCAATGGTGAATCGGACAGACTGTAAGGGGAATTAAATTCCAAATCTTTCGACAATAAGACTTTTCTGCCAGACAACAGGGACATATCTTTGCCTTAAGCTTAGATAGATTATAGGTGGGTAAAGATCTGCCAAAAAATTTGACTCTAGCAACTTTGCTCGATTTGTACTCCCGAAAAGCCATTTTCCATAGCGTAGACTCTTCAACTGAAAGTAATCGAGCCAATTTAGAAAAATCCTGAGTAGTGCGATCGCAAAAGTTCCCATTAGCTGCATACTGAGGAATTTCTGCCAGACTATAAATCCATTGGGGTGAAGAATAACGGTTGACTTGGCTTAGACGAAGAACATAGCCAGCCAAATCCTCATCTGCGTAAGGTCTGGGACGGCGAAGTAATATATTTTATTCCAAATTCCCGCTCTTCATCTAATTTTGCAGCGATCGCTATAAACATCTCTTTTTCATATAATATCACATATTTACATCAGATATGATGTAAATATATTACTATGAGATATAGATAATAGATTGTGAAACGCGGAGTATTAACATAGTTAAAGAAATAAGTTATGAGTAGTGATAAATCTGTGAGCAAGCGAATCAATGTAACCTTGCCAGATTCGGTGGTGGATGAATTGGAAGATTGGGCGAACGCTCAAGGACGTTCTCTGGCAAATCTGGCAGCCTTTTTATTGGAGATGGCACTAAAAGAAGCTAAAGACAAAGGCGAAATTCCATCTCAGGGATTTTCAAGGCAGCAAAAAAAGAATCAACAGGACTGAAGTTGTGTTGTGTCAATCTTGATATAGATTGCAATCTCTTGGAGTCATTATTTCAGATGAAGGTCTTCTAACTTGCGTCGGAAGGTGGCAACGAGGCTTAATTTCTGTAAATGGTTTTTTCTTTGTCCAAATCGCTTGTACTCCACTCGATAAAAGCGATCGAACCATTCTATAAAATACGATAAATTGCTAGTTCCAGTTTCATATATCTGTGCCGATTTTGATAGCAATTTGTGTAGCTTTCGATTAGTCAATGGTAATTGAAGTCGATATAAACTATCTCCTGGATTGTGTAGCGATAGGGCAGTAGATATCATTAGCAGCGATATTTGGGATAAGCTAAGGTCAGAAAGTGGAGATTTAGAACTTAGAGATGTTGATTTCCCCTCTGTTAATTTGCAGCTACGAGCTACTACTTCACTTAAGTCATTTTCTTCTTGCTTTATTTTGGTAACTAACGTCTCACCAAACTGCCATCCGCATTTACATTTCCAGTCATTCTTCAACTCATCCCAATTCCACACAGACTGACATTGGGGGCAGGTATCAACTAATAAGCATTGGTGAATATAACAACTGGTATAGCACCACAAACACTGGTCTTTGTGATAATAACCATCAGTAGCAAAACAAGTAGGGCAAATCTTTATTTTTTCCCGCTCTAACCACTCATAATCCAAAACAGAGCGATAAGCTTTGACTTTGCGATCGCCCATTTCTGAAAATACCATCTCCCATAAATGCCCTTCTTCTTTGTTTACTTATATCAAACGCATAACTTCCCTCAAAATCTAGTCTTTTAACCAGAAACGGCTCGGTATATTTAAAAGGCTTTTCATGCTTGAGGTGTCTCTCGTAAACAGTATTCAAAATCTCTAAATCGAGTCGTTTTAGGTCTTGTTTGATCGCTAAAGTAGCCCCTTTACGAATTAGTGTCATAATATGGGCAATAGTGCCGTCAGTTGCGTAATAAATACGTTCAGCCATAGACTTGTTAGCTAATCCAGATTTTTCTGCCAAAGGTAACTGCTCTTCTATATCACTGAGAAATTGTCGAAACAACTTCATTCCCGAATCATTGCGAGGAAAAGGAATCAATTCATGACGATAAGTAAATCTACGGCTTAACTGTGAATTATCAACCTCCAAAATCCTTTTAGACTCAGGTAATCCAAATAACACAACGGGTATCCGGGTATTTAAAATTAGATTCTTTAACCAATCGCAAACGTTTCTCAAAACTCGTTGAGATTCGCGATCGATAAAATGGTGAAATTCATCCAGTACAATAAGTTCGACTTGACAAGCAGCTAATAGATCGTATGCCCTACTGGTCTGATTAGTAGTTGTTCCTTTGTTGTATAGAGGATCGCCAAGCTTTTTTAAGATAGCTTCCACTAGCCCTTTTACCGTTGCGGGGACGGGAATTGGTGTATACACTATAGGGACAATACTCCCCTCATCTGTTTCTTGTCTGGGATAGTTTTGAGCGTAAGTTTTGTAAATTGTTGTCTTTCCTGCTCCCGCTTCGCCAATTAACAAAAGACAATCGGGATCGCTGTCTGCGTTAGTTTCGGGACTGTAATGACATTCGTAAATATCTTCTAGCACGCGATTAAATAAAGGATAGGTAGCATAGATTTGATTTGCAGCTATTATTTTTTCCTTAGTTGTAGCGTATTTAGTATCTTTAGACATAAATTTCAGTATTGAAATAAGTTTGAATTTCTAATGTTATGAAAGCCATCTCAAACGTGGCTCGATCTCACCGCTAAATTATCGGGAAGGAGGTTTCCATTGAGGCAATCCAATACTGGCTCTCGATTTTGTCTCTTGTTTTGGCGGTTGCTCTTGTTTCTTATTTGTAGATGAACTTGTTTCAGCTAGATTATCTATAATGTGCTGCTTTTCTCTCAGAGATTCTTGTTGCTTCTTGTTAGCAGTTGAACTGGTCTTATTTTTTCGCTCTGATTTGGATTTGCGAGCTATCGATTTTTTCCCAGCTTTTGACTGGGACTTTTTCTGAGTCTTTGAAGGTTTAGTTTCGCTTTTGGTATTAACAGAATTCTCTGGCAATATTTCAACAGAAATTTCTTCAGCTTTAGCGTCTAACTCTACAGCACTGGAGAAATCAGATATACCCGCATTGATATTAGATAATACTGGCTCTGCATCAACTGTAATTTCATCAAATGGATTGGCAGGCTCGATCCCCTTTGATCTTTCTTGGGCGAAAATTATATCTTCACCCCTACCTGTTCCCATATATTTGATTACTTGCTTAGAAGTTTTTGCTGCTTTTGTTTTCTTTATTGCATCGCCAACAATATTTTGAATTTGCTGTTTGGCTAATGCTAGTGCGACAACATCTACATTTTGCCCATTTTGAATTATTCCTTGATTTAAAGCATATCGATGAATAATTCTATGTTGAGCCAGTGAGAGACTCTGAGTGTAATTCTGATTTATCGCTGGAACTGCTACATATTCTCTTGTCTGAGGATCGAAGACATGAATAACTGAAATATCGTTCCGATTATATTTAAACTTAGCTTTTTCTCTTCCTCTAATTTTGTCTCTTCTACGGAAATCGCCTGCCTCATAGCGATCGCGTAATGCTTGTAGGCGATCGCTATTGTAAAACAAATAATAAAACTCAATTCCTTTTCTACTGATAGTTCTCTCTTCAATATCTCCTAATAAAACCTTTAAAGTATCATCAGAACTGGGCAAGGAAATAGGATAGGATAGGACTCCATGATCCCAAACTGAAGCGCGAGGATTTTTAAATTTAGTATGGGAACTTTGATTATGTATATCTATTAGGAAGATATGAATGATTTCTTGTAGTTCGTCTAGCGTTACAACCGCCTGCTTTTTGGGATCGTAATCATTTTCTTCCAAAAACTTGGCGCAACTTCCTGGAATTTTGCCATTCAACTGTTTCTGAATACTGCCAAAATATCTCTCAACTGTAGGTTTATACCAAGGTGTTCTAACAGGACAAAATTCTAAATTTACTTTTAGTTCACGACAAGCGTCTTCTAATGATTTGCCTCGAAAATCTCTACCATTATCGACTTTGAGGGTTTCCATTAAACCAAAAGAAGTCCAATTATTTTTGACGCGAGCATACTCCGATTTTACGTATTCTTTCGCTCGAATGCTATGCAACAAGCAATACATAACTGAAAGATAACTAGGTGGGTCAAAAGTTAAGTAATATCCAACGACCGTTTGTGAATACACATCGATTGCAGATGTAAGCCAGGGTAAACCTACTGGTAATCTATGCTCATTGTCCAAAACAAAGAAAGGTAACTTACAGTGATCGATTTCTACGACCTCCAATGGTCTAGTAGGATTGAGGCTCTTACCAGCACTCACAGGGCGATGAATCAAATCTGAGGTTCTCTTTCCTAAACGTGCTTCATCTCTCTTTTGAGAAGGAATTTTTTTGATGATATTCCGAATTGCCATATAGTTAGGAATTTTTAGCTCTGGCAAACTTAAAGATTGTCTATACTGATTTTCTTCTACAATCAAAACAATCACGCGATCGTAGGTATCTTTGATAGAACCTTGGTTACGATTGAGGTATATCTCATCAATTGCTTGTTGGATAATATTGTGAACTTCTGGAGCTAATCTGGAGTTACGATTGCCTTTCTTTTTAGTATTTGATACTAAAGAATGAATACTCCCTTCAGATTGCTTGTATTTCTTGACCCATTGATAAACCGAACTATATGAAGGTTTAGGTTTATTCTGAATTTCTTGTGGGATATTCTCGTCTAGTTTTATCTGACGATATACTTCTTTAATGATTGGTTCTAAAGCTTGTTTAGTAGACTTATTTATCCCCTCTTCTAAGACTTTCTTGACATATTTTTCTCGCCAAATTGCATTGTTTCTATCTGTTTCATTCAGATCGGGGAAAGCGATATGTTGTTGAAACTTTGCCGTAATGAACTGAAGTTCCCCTTTAAACAAAAGGTCTATAATATCAGTTTCTGACAAGCTAGTTTCTTTTATTGTAACTACATTGCGGATTTTCCAGTCTCCTGGAGGTATGCGTGCGATTAATTCATATTCTTGTCCATACAGTTCAAACTTTAAACCATCTCGCAACGTTATTTTAGACATTTAATAATCTCTCCCAATCAATTTTTTCTGAGACTGCTGTGATCTCACTGTCTAACTGAATAGGTTGCTTGAGATCTATCTCGACTGAGCAACAGAATATCAACTTGAGCAATACATTACGAGGAATTTTATGGCAGTCAAGAATTTGATAAATATTTGCTAACGAAGTTGGGACTTGAGATCTAACCACTTCCAAACAGTCTCGATATTCATTAATACTGAAGCTTTCTCGTGCATATCGATAAAGTAGCTTGATATTAGAGAAGATTGGCTCTTTTCTCACTTCCAACTCGCTCAAGGCAACAAATGTCCATCCCGTATTATTACAAATACTAGTTAATTGCTGGTACCGTCGCTTATATCGATTGCCCTGAAGTGTTTTTCTAGATTTAACATCGATAATTTGTTTCTTCCGACAGCGAATAACCTGGAAATCGGGAACATATTGTTTGAGTTTGCCTGACTCGTAAAAATTAAATGACATAGCTATCGTTGTATAAGATACAACATCTGGATCGAATTCCAGCCAGTACATAAAATCTCTTTTGAGCGCGGAATCATACCAAACACCCGTTTTGGGACTTGCGCTTTATTAAAATACCAGCCTTTTAACTAATCCATTTAATTGTTAGGCTCTTACTGCTAACTGATGAAGGCTGGTATTTTAATTTTTTGCTCCTTCCTTTCATTTTGCAGCTACTAAAATTGCCGACAGTCTGCTTGTATCCGCGATTCCCAACTAGTCTTCTAGAAACAGCCATAAGATAAGGGTATCTCTTATAATTGTGAGGGGTCTCGCCTAAACTTGCTTCAGGTGTTCATGAACCCCGTGAGATACCCTAGATTGTACCTTAAATATTTAAGCTTATGAGTAAAAAATATTTAAGCTTATGCGTAAATATTTTAACTTATGCGTAAATATTTAGGCTTATGAGTAAAAAGACAATAACTAAATATCCAAATCCATTAGATTCAACTTAGGTGCATTAGTTTCGATAAACTCTCTTCTGGGTGCTACTCTATCCCCCATTAAGACAGTAAATATCCTATCTGCTTCGGCTGCGTCTTCAATTTCCACTCGTTTCATCATGCGAGTTTCAGGATTCATGGTAGTATCCCACAATTGTTGTGGCATCATTTCTCCTAAACCTTTGAATCGCTGGATATTATAGTTAGCATTGGCGGGGAATTCTGCTATTTTTTGCTGTAAATCCCTCTCACTATAACAATAGTAATGATTACGCCCTCTTTCTATTTTATACAGTGGAGGACAAGCAATATAAACATATCCTTGATCTACCATATCCCGTTGATAGCGATAGAAGAAGGTTAGTAATAGAGTACGGATGTGCGCCCCATCAACATCAGCGTCCGTATTTTTACAAGCCACGCCACCTGTACCACAGACGAAGTTTTCATCATCTTGTACAGAGAAATCATAAACGAAGTCGCCAACTAAATCGATTTCTTGATTAGATGTTACTTTTAATCCCATCAAGTCATCACTGATAATGATGTAATCTTGAGATTTACTATGAGGATTAGCTAAATGTTGTTCTAATTTCTCTGCATTCTGATGCTTTTGCCAAATAGGACGACAATATTCTATTTGTTCCTTTCCACATACTGTAATAGTGTAATAAGGGTGGCGGGTTTGAATTGTCTGATTAGTTGAAGGTTGATGATGAGTATGACTAGCAACTAATCCCAACTGTCCCAATAAATACAATAATCCATCTTTCAACTTCTGGGAATTGGTAGTAAAGGATATATTTTTTCCTACTGTTGTACCATCTCCTAAGAAATAACCTTCTAAGAAAGCAAGTTGTAATTCTTCACTGACACTGAAGACAATATTGGGAAGTTGTTTGTGATGTGCAACTTCAGCTATTCCCCAAGCTTTTAATAGTCTGGCTGCTACTACACTATGGAAATATAGTTGAATTCCTTTACTATCAGGGTCATTATATTGCCGAGGAGTTTCACCGAAGATTGTTTCAATAGTAGAAGTTAATTCAGGAATGAATTGTGTATCTTTCTCACCAAGACTCAAACTAACCTGATGTTTGCTTAATGTTCCTTCTGCGACATACCAGCCTAAGAAATACATTAACTCACGATTCACGGGAAGATAACGATTAAAAGCTTTATCATGATGTGCTTGGGGTACTAATTCAATCTCCTCTCCTAACTGATTTAATTCACTAGGAGTAAAGAAACTAATAGGCATAGTCGCACTAACTTCTCGCCAACGGGCATTATTACTAGTGTCATCTTGTTCTAGTAACTGGTCGAAGGTACTCCGCCGTAAAACGACGGAGCCTGCTTCGACTTCGTCAATCTTAGAAGGAATAGTTTGATAAACAATATTATCAGTAAACGCGATCGCCTCCAGATAACTCATAAAATGGGGTAAAGTGGGGCGATTAATACCTCTTTCCCAATGACTGATAGTAATGGGTTGTTTAACACCACACACTGAAGCAACTTGTTTCTGAGAAATACCAGCCTTTTTGCGTTGAGTAATTAACTTATCCCATTCTGTTGCTTCTAATTCCACTCTAGGATTTTCCCATTGTTCGGGTTTGTCTAGTTTAGCGAGGACTCTTTTAGCAGAAACCTCTCTGACTGCTTCCCCTTTGAGATAGAGAGAGTCTGTTAATCCAGCTTCGTAGAAGGTTTTTAGTAAATCAATGGGTTGTAAACTCTCTTGAGGACGAGGTAAGCGACGACTCGCAACTAATAAATCACCTTCTTGAATTTCATTACCTTTTTTCAGTTTTACTTCACCATTTTCATAGACAAACACACTATGGGAAGAAGTTACTTTTACTGACCGATTGTATCTGGTAGTTATTTTATACATCGGTTCTTCATGAGAGTGACGAATGACTGCTTTGAGGGGACGGAAACGAGTAGCATGGGTAACAGGGTCAAAAGAAATTACCTGATATCTTTCAGTAGTGCGTTTTCCTTCTACACATTCATCAATAAAATCCCCGATGTTAACAAACTCTGTTTGACCAGTATATTCATCCAATACTAAAGTTGGTTCATCACCAGCTACACTCATAATAACTATTCGATGATAGCGTAACTGTGCTGGATCGAATTCTTCTCCTTTAATACCCAATCCCAACGCAGTAATCATAGATTGGATTTCGTTATTCTTATATATCTTCGCGTCGTCAGTTTTTTCAATGTTAAGAATTTTACCTCTGAGGGGCAAAATAGCTTGAAACTGTCTATCTCTTCCCTGTTTAGCACTATTGTGAACAAATACACCACTAGCTAAAGCAAAGTTGTGAGTGTGAGGAACTTCGATATCGTAAACATCATACCTTTCCGTAACAGTCTCAATATTAACAATACGGTATTCCC
>JAAUYD010017808.1_pt1 | contig 25889 bp, 21 predicted proteins | sample 7278101 | NCBI WGS metagenome assembly JAAUYD01 (sample SAMN14350128, study PRJNA611818) | marine sediment metagenome | isolation source: surface marine sediment (0.6m) | place: French Polynesia: Moorea | collected 2018-08
CTTGCAGTGCGCGGACGGTTCCGCCGATCCATGCCTGTCGCGTGTTTGTTCGAAGACGTCCGACGTTGTCTCGACGTCGAGCTCAAGAGTCTCGCTCGCGATGCCGGCCTTCTCCCGGAACGTCGCAAAGTAGCGTACGTGGATCGATTTCATGCGCTCTCCTCGAGGATGCTGCGCTTGAGGTCATCGGGCGTGTTGATATTGTCGAGCGCATCGCGTTCTGGCTGGTCGATCAGGCAAGTGTCGCTGTTGATCATGATCTTCCTCGGGCAGCGAATACCGCGCTCGGCGAAGTCGCGCACGATGGCGTCACTGCCCTCGCCGTAGATGGCGCAGAGTGGCTCCGGCAAGTCGTTGTGGACGCTGCGATAGGCGACGAAGGGCTTGCCGCTGTTTCGTTCTGCCAGCAGGCCGGCCAGCGTCCGCCGCGAGATGTTCGGCAAGTCGCAGGCGACGACCAGCCAGTCGACGTCGGGATGTTCATTCATCGCCGAGAGTACGCCGGCCACCGGGCCCATATCGTCGTACTGATCGATGATCTGCTCGAACCTGGCACGCTCGGGTTCATCGCTTTGTGCAGCACGCGTCGACACGAATGTCCGGTCGGCGACGCCATCGACCATCTTGACGGTACGGGCGAGCTGACTCTCACCGTCGTGAACCAGCAAGGCTTTATCGACACCCATCCTGCGACTCTTGCCGCCCGCGAGGACCAGGCCAAAGAGCGGGCGTTCACTCACGGCGAAAATCCTGTTTCCCACCGGACTTGGCAACCAGTTCCACGTCGCCGATGACGATGTCATGGGACAGGCCCTTGCACATGTCGTAGATCGTCAACGCGGCAACGCTGGCGGCCGTCAGGGCCTCCATCTCAACGCCGGTCTTGTGCGTGACGCGGCAGCAGGTTTCGATGCGCGCTTCGTTGCCGACGACCGTCACGCTGATCTTGCAGTCCTCGAGGCCGAGCGGGTGGCAGAACGGGATCAACTCGTGCGTCTTCTTGGCGGCCATGACGCCGGCGATAATCGCCGTCGCAAACACCGGGCCCTTCTTGCTGTGGATCTCATCGTCCTCGATCGCGTCGCGCACAACCGAAGGCAGTCGAACAACCGCTCTTGCCCTGGCCTCCCGTTGCGTGACGGCCTTGGCACTGACGTCGACCATCGCGGGCCGGTTGTCTTCATCGATATGGGTTAGCTTGCTCATTCATCCACCAATTCGGTACATCTCTACTTTCGACAGCGGGTGAGCGGCCGCGACGTCGGGGCGTCTCAGCTCGCTGTATCGGTCGGCACGCTGCAGCCAGATGCGCTTCAGTATGTCGGCCAGTTCATCATCGTCCGCGCCATTGCGCAATGGCTCGCGCAAATCCGTACCGTGGGTTGCAAACAGGCAGGTGTAGAGGGTGCCATCGGCCGACAGCCTGGCGCGAGAACAACTGCCGCAAAAGGGCTTGGTCACGGAGGATATGAAGCCGATCTCGCCCTTGCCATCGTCATAGCGATAGCGACTGGCGACTTCGCCGTCATAGTTCCTGCCGAGCGGCGACACCGGCCAGGTCTCGTTAACGGCATCCAGCAGGTCTAGCGACGGAACAACCTGCTCCATGCGCCAGCCGTTCCGGTTTCCGACGTCCATGAATTCGATCAACCGGACAATATGACCGGTGCCCCTGAAGTGCTCCAGCAAGTCCAGCACAGTGTGGTCGTTGATCCCTCTTTGTACAACGACGTTGATCTTGATGGGCGTCAGGCCTGCTTTTTCGGCCGCGGCGATACCGTCCAGGACCTGCTGCAGGTTGCCTCTTCCGCCGCTCATCGTCCGGAAAACCTGCTCGTCGAGGCTGTCGAGGCTGATGGTCACGCGGTGCAGGCCGGCATTGGCCAGCGTCTGTGCAACAGGTGCGAGAAGCATCGCATTCGTCGTCAGGGCCAGGTCGTCGATGCCGGGCAAGACTGCCAGTCTGTCGACGAGTTTCGGCAGCGCCTTGTCGAGCAACGGCTCGCCGCCCGTTAGTCTCAGCTTGCTGACCCCCAACGTGGCCGCGACGCGCGCGACGGTGTAGATCTCGTCGTGCGACAGTCTCTGCGCACGTGTCAGGAATTCGTAGTCGGCATGGTACTCAGATGCCGGCATGCAATACGGGCAGCGAAAGTTGCACCGATCCAGCAGGGAGATGCGCAGGTCATGCAACGGACGCGACAACGCGTCCTTCAGGCGCTCGTGCTCAGAACTGGTTTCCTGCGGTGCTGACATGCGGCTATCATGCCCGATTGCGATTGCCCGGAACAGCCGGCGCGGTAGCGCCGCAATCCCGCAATCGCTTATTCTCCAGCAAACACCATCCAGCAACGATATTTCGATTGGGAGACCCAATGGACGTAACACTGACCGCCGACGACATAGCCTTCAGGGACGAGGTGCGTGCGTTCTTTCGCGATGAATTTCCAGATGACATTCGCGAGAAGCAGGATCGTGGCATCCCCTTGGAACGAGAGGATATGGTTCGATTCCAGCAACTCCTGCACACGAAAGGCTGGGCTGGCGTCAATTGGCCCGTCGAGTACGGCGGTACCGGCTGGAATATCGTGCAGAAATACATATTCTCGTCGGAAATGGCGATGGCCAACGCGCCGGACATCGTGCCTTTCGGTCTTGGCATGGTGGGTCCGGTCATCTACACGTTTGGCAACGAGGAACAGAAGCAGCGCTTCCTGCCGGATATCCTCGCGAGTAACGTATGGTGGTGCCAGGGATACAGTGAGCCCGGCTCGGGTTCTGACTTGGCGTCATTGAAGACCAAGGCGGATCGCGACGGCGACGAATGGGTGATCAACGGCACCAAGACCTGGACGACCCTGGGCCAGTACGCGGACTGGATCTTCTGCCTCGTCCGGACCAGCAGCGACGTCGCCAGACGCCAGGAAGGCATCAGCTTCATTCTCGTGGACATGCAGTCACCGGGCGTGACCGTGAACCCGATCATCACGATTGAAGGCGGGCACGAGGTGAACGAGATTCACTTCGAGAATGTGCGCGTCCCTGCCAACAACCTCGTTGGCGAGGAAGGCAAAGGCTGGACCTACGGCAAAGTGCTGCTCGAGCATGAGCGCACCGGAACGGCCGGCGTGCATCGATCGGCGTTCAGACTGAACAAGCTCAGGGAGCAGGCAGCGAAATCTGTCCGCGGCGGCGAACCGCTGGCCAATGATAGAAACTTCATGCGCAAGGTCGCCGCGGTCGAAGTGGAATTGAAGGCGCTTGAGTTTACCGAGCTGCGTACGCTCGCCGCCGTATCGTCCGGCAAGGCCCCGGGGGCAGAGTCCTCGATTCTCAAATTCAAAGGAACGGAAATCCAGCAGGCGATCGATACGCTGTTCATGGAAGCCGCCGGCTATTACGCCCTGCCCTTCGTCCCGCACCAGTTTCGTTTTGATTATCCCGAAGACGAGTTCATCGGTGAAGGATCCGAAACCACGACGGCCCTCAAGTACTTCAACTTCCGCAAGGCCTCAATCTACGGTGGATCGAATGAGATCCAGCGCAACATCGTCGCCAAGCACGTGCTCGGACTCTAAGGACGGACCGCATGGATTTTTCACTCAACGATATTCAGTCGATGCTGTTGGACAGCGTCCAGAAATTCATCAACAACGACTACGATTTTGACAAGCGCCAGTCCTATTCCGACAGCGAGCAGGGCTTCAGCAGCGAGGTCTGGACGACCTTCGCGGAGCTCGGCTGGACGGCTATACCCTTCGACGAGGAAGACGGCGGCATCGGCGGCGGCCCGGTCGACCTGATGATCGTCATGGAGCAATTCGGCCGCGGCATGATCGTCGAGCCCTACCTGGCCAACATCGTCCTGGCCGGCGGCGTGTTGCGACGCGTCGCGACCACGGAACAGAAGTCCCGGTGGCTCGAACCGCTGATCGGTGGCGAACTGCAGGCCGCGCTGGCCTTCGTCGAACCGCAGGGCCGTTATGACATTGCCAATGTAGCGACCTCTGCGAGCAAGGAAGGAGACGATTGGGTCATCAACGGCAGCAAATCCGTTGTCTTCAACGGCGGCAACGCCGGGCTGTTGATCGTCCCCGCTCGCACCAGCGGCGAACAGTCGAACACGGATGGAATTACGTTATTTGCCGTGGAAACCGGAGCCGACGGCGTCAACATACAGAGCTACAAGACGGTCGACGGACACCAGGCAGCCGATATCTCATTCGACGGCGTGAAGCTCCCGGACACCAACCGGCTCGGCAATGTCGACGGTGGTTTCGCCGTGCTGGATGCCGTTATCGATGACGCAACGCTCGCCGTATGTGCCGAGGCCGTTGGCATCATGCGCATCCTGACGGAGAAAACGGTCGAGTATTCGAAGAACCGCGTGCAGTTCGGCGTGCCGATCGGCAGCTTCCAGGCGCTGCAACACCGCATGGTCGACATGTTTACCGCATGTGAACAGACCTACTCCCTGCTGGTCTGGGCTTCGATGACGGCCAGTGCCGGAGGCGATGACGCGAAGCGCGCCGTTAGCTCGATCAAGTACCAGGTCGGTACGGCCGGTCGGAAGGTCGGCGAGGAAGCGGTCCAGCTGCATGGCGGTATGGGCGTCACGTGGGAGCTCGACGTCGCTCACTATTTCAAACGTTTGACGGCGATTGGTCAGATTCTCGGCAACGCTGACCTGCACCTGGATCGCTTAGCCGCCGGCTAGCAGACATGGACTCCGGCACGGTGCATCACGATAGCGTTGCCAGGCCCTAAATCGTGTTCCCGTCCGGCGTAGTCGAGTACCTCTCTGCACACCAGGAGGTGCTCTGGCTCGCGACGCTGGTCCTCGATCTCAGTGGCACCGTGCTGCTGTACCGGCTGTTCGGCAAGGCGGGGCTGCAGGTCGCGATCGCAACGGCGATCATTCTGGCGAATCTCCAGGGTCCGAAGCTCACCGTTATCTTCGGGCTTCAGACCAGCCTGGGTGTCATCTTTTACTCCAGCATATTTTTCGCAACCGATGTGTTGTCGGAAAACTATGGACGCAAGGAAGCGAACAAGGCCGTACAGATGGGCTTTGTTGTCAGCGTCGTCGTGCTGGTCATGATGAGCCTGGCCCTGATGTTCCAGCCGAGCACGCGACCGGAGACCGCTGAATTCTCGGGCAATATCCACGACGCCTTCTCGACGATACTGAACTTCACACCCCGGTTCATTATCGGTTCACTGCTCGCCTACTACATCAGCCAAAGTTTCGACGTCTGGGCGTTCCACAAGATCAAACAGTGGACCAATGGGCGACACCTGTGGCTGAGGAACAACTTGTCGACGTTGAGCTCACAGGTCGTCGATACGACCGTGTACTCGCTAATCACGTGGTGGGGCGTTGTCGACCTCAAGACGGCGCTCGCGCTGGGCGCGGCCAAGTACGTGTTCAAGATCGTCATTGCGCTGATCGATACCGTGTTCCTATACTGGGCCAGAAGTGTTTTTCGCAAGGAGCAGGCACTCGCCTCCTGAACGATGAAACCGTCCGGCGTCATCACGATCACGACCGACTTCGGCCACAAGGGACCGTTTGCTGCGATCATGAAGGGCGTAATCCTGAATCGTTTCCCCGACGCATCGATCGTCGACCTGATCCATGATATTCCGGCGCAGTGGCCGCCCGAAGCGGGCTTTTGGGTCAGCGCTTCCTACCGCTATTTCCCGACAGGCAGCGTCCATATTGCCATCGTCGATCCGGGGGTCGGCACGGAACGGAAGATTCTGCTGGTAGAGTGCGACGACCAGTTATTCATGGCGCCCGACAACGGGCTGCTGGCGCAGCTGCTGGATAGCCACCCGGAAGCTTCCGTGTATCACCTCGATGCAAAGGCCATTGGCCAACTGGGACTCGGCGAGGCCAGCAACACGTTCCACGGTCGCGATATCTTCGCGCCGGTAGCGGCCGAGGTCGCTGCGGGCAGATTGAGGTTTGCCGACATCGGTACGTCGACCAACGAGTGGATCCCTAACTGGGTGGACCGCCCGCAGGCGACCGGTGACCAGGTATCAGGCGTCGTCATTACGGTGGATACCTTTGGCAACCTGATCAGCACGATCGAACAAGCAATGATCGAGGCCATGACGGACCCCGTCGTCCTTTTCGCCGGCCTTGAGCTGCCGATCATCGAAACTTATGGTCGAGCGGAGCCCGGCAAGTTCCTCGCGCTCGTCAATTCTTTCGGTTTCGTGGAAATCGCGCGCTCCGAAGGCAATGCCGCCGATAGTCTCGGTGCAGGTCGTGGCGCCCCTATCGTCGTCAGGAACGGACTATCCGTTTGAGGCCATCGCCTCTTTCTCGATTTTCGCCCACGAGTCACGCAGAGTCACGACGCGGTTTAACACCGGCGACTCAGCCGTGTTGTCCTGGCTGTCGAGGCAGAAGTACCCCAGGCGCTCGAACTGAACGGCCTCGCCTTCCTTGAGTTCGGCCAGCGAAGGTTCCAGCTTGGCTGCTGACACCTCCAGCGACTTCGGATTCAGAACGTCAGACAGCATTTCGGCCGAATTGGGGTTCGGAACGGTGAACAACCGATCGTATAAACGCACTTCTGCATCGATGGCATGCTGCGCAGAGACCCAATGGATCGTTCCCTTGACCTTGCGGTCACTGTTGGCCGAGCCGCTGCGTGTGTCCGGATCGTAGCTGCAGCGAAGCTCTGTCACGTTACCGTCGCCATCCTTGACGACCTCGTCACAGCGGATGATGTAGGCGTTACGCAGTCGGACCTCTCCGCCTGGCTTGAGCCGGAAGAACTTTCGCGGCGCCTCTTCCATGAAGTCATCCTGCTCGATCCAGATCTCGCGACTGAACGGGACTTCGCGGGTCCCCATCGACGGATCGTTGGGATGGTTCATCGACTCCATCATCTCGACCTGCCCGTCCGGATAGTTGGTCAGGATCAGCTTCAGGGGTCTAAGTACCGCCATACGCCGCTCGGCCGAGTCGCCGTAGAATTCTCGTACGCAGTTTTCCAGCACGCCCATCTCGATGAGCTTGTCTTTCTTTGTTACGCCCCCGCGCTTGACGAAGTCGCGCAACGCAGTCGCGGGATAGCCGCGTCGTCGCATACCGGCGATCGTCGGCATTCGTGGGTCATTCCAGCCATTGACGATGCCGTCTTCGATCAGCTGCGAAAGCTTACGCTTGCTCGTGATCGTGTAGGCCAGGTTCAGCCTCGAAAACTCGATCTGGCGAGGCCGATGGGGTGGTTTCAGCTGATCGAGGAACCAGTCATACAGCGGCCGATGATCTTCGAACTCGAGCGTACACAGCGAGTGCGTAATCTCCTCGAACGCATCCGACAGCGTATGTGCAAAATCGTACATCGGGTAGATGCACCAGGCGTCACCGGTGTTCTGGTGTTCCGTGTGACGAATCCGGTATAGCGCGGGATCGCGCAGGTTCATATTCGGCGATGCCATGTCGATCTTCGCCCGGAGCACGTGCTCGCCATCCTGGTAGTTGCCGGCGCGCATGCCGCGAAACATCTCGAGATTCTCCTCGACGCTTCTGTCACGAAACGGGCTGTTCCTGCCCGGCTCGGTCAACGTGCCTCGATATGCCCTGATCTCGTCCGCGCTCAAGCTGTCGACATACGCGAGACCGAGCTCGATGAGCTTCTCGGCGGCCTGGTAGAGCTCCTCGAAGTAGTTGGACGCGTGCGTCAACCGTTCCTGCCAGTCGAAGCCCAGCCAGTGCACGTCGCGTTCGATGGCCTCGACGAACTCGACGTCCTCCTTGCCCGGATTGGTGTCGTCGTAACGCAGGAAGGTTCGCCCACCGGTTTCCTCTGCCACTCCGAAATTCAGGCAGATCGACATGACGTGGCCAATGTGCAGATAACCGTTCGGCTCCGGCGGGAATCGCGTAACGATCTCACTGTGTTTGCCGGACTCGAGGTCGCTGTAGATTATCTGGCGAATAAAATCGCGCGGTGCTTCGTCATTCATCGGTGGTTGGTTGCGTTAGTGGAGGCGGCGTATTCTACGCGACGCGGCAGCGTATGCGACAGGATTCGCACAATCCCTGGATCTCCAGCATCTGCCTGTTCACAGAGAAGCCCATCTCTTCGGCCTTGGCCTCAAGCATGTCGGCAATCTCGGCGTCGTCGAGTTCGACGACCGCTCGGCATTCGTTGCAGATCAGGAACTGACCGCAATGATCACTGCGTGGGTCCGGGCAGCCGACGAAGGCGTTCAATGAGTCCAGTCGATGGACAAGGCCGGCGTCCATCAGGAATTCCAGCGCACGATAGACCGTTGGCGGTGCAGCAGTAAGGCTCTCATCCCGCAGGCGCTTGAGGATGTCGTAGGCGCCGACCGGCTTGTGCTCTTCCCACACGAGCTCGAGCACCCGGCGCCGCAGGGCCGTGAAGCGCAAGTCCTGCTCGCTGCAGATGGTCTCCGCTCGGTCCAGCGCCGATTTGATACAGCTGTCGTGGTCGTGCCCGGCGTCAAGCGTATGCGATTTTGTCATGGTCGTCGTCATTCGGTTTAGGGTGATTGTACACTTACAGAACTGGCTATGGACCAGCGCGAAGCGCGTGTACAATCCCAGCGTTTAAGGTACAGCGCACGGTCTTTTCATGCCTCAGATCAGTTTGCCCGACGGCTCAGTTCGGGAATTCGACTCCGCGGTCACCGGCTCGCAAATTGCCGCCGGGATCGGTAAACGCCTCGAGAAGGATGCGGTAGCCGTTCGGGTGGACGGCGAGCTATGGGACCTGACCCGACCGATCGAGACTGACGCGGCCGTCGAGATCATCACGCGCGACTCCGACGACGGCCTCGAGATACTCAGGCATGACGCCGCCCACGTACTCGCCGAGGCGGTCAAGGAACTCTGGCCGGAGACACAGGTGACTATCGGTCCGGCTATCGAGAATGGTTTCTACTACGATTTCTCACGCCCGGAGCCTTTCACCGATGCCGACCTCGAAGTTATCGAAGAGCGCATGCGGAATATCGTCGACCGCGACGAAGAGCTCAAGCGGGAAGTCTGGACACGCAACGACGCGGTCAGGTTTTTCCGCGACCAGGGTGAGGAGTACAAGGCGGAAATCATCGAGAGTATCCCCGAAGATGAGGTCCTGACGCTGTATCGTCAGGGCGACTTCATCGACCTGTGTCGCGGACCGCATCTACCGTCGACGGGACGGCTGGGCAAGGCCTTCAAGCTGACCCACGTATCCGGCGCATACTGGCGCGGCGATTCAAAAAACGAAATGCTTCAACGCGTCTACGGTACGGCCTGGGCAAACGACAAGCAGCTTCGCAAGTACCTGCACATGCTCGAGGAGGCCGAGAAGCGCGACCATCGTCGGCTGGGCAAGATCATGGACCTGTTTCACTTCCAGGAGGAGGCCCCCGGCGCGGTATTCTGGCACCCGAAGGGATGGGCGCTTTTCCAACAGCTGATTTCCTTCATGCGAGAGCAGCAGAACAAGGTCGGCTACCGGGAGATCAATACGCCCGAGCTGATGGACCGCTCGCTGTGGCAGGCATCGGGGCACTGGGATTCTTTCGGCGAAAACATGTATACGACCGAAACGATCGACGGCCGCCACTATGCGATCAAGCCGATGAATTGTCCCGGCCATGTGCAGGTGTTCAAGCAGGGCATCACGAGCTATCGCGACCTGCCCTATCGCCTTGCTGAGTTCGGTAAGTGCCACCGGTATGAGCCGTCCGGCGCGCTGCATGGCATGATGCGCGTTCGGGCATTCACCCAGGATGATGCCCACATCTTCTGCACGGCCGAGCAGATCACTGAGGAATCGCTGGCCGTCTGCAAGCTGATACTCGGCATCTACCGTGACTTCGGCTTTGATGACGTCCGTATCAAGTTCTCCGATCGCCCTGACGTTCGCGTCGGCGATGACGAGATCTGGGATAAGGCCGAGGACGCATTGCTCGAAGCGCTGAAGGTTGCCGGGCTCGACTACTCGCATAATCCCGGCGAGGGCGCGTTTTATGGACCGAAGCTCGAGTTCGTGCTGCGTGACGCGATTGGCCGTGACTGGCAGTGCGGGACGCTGCAGGTCGATCTCAACATGCCGGGCAGGCTCGGCGCGACTTACATTGGCGAAGACGGCAACAAGCATCTTCCGGTCATGTTGCACCGGGCAATCTTCGGCTCGCTCGAGCGATTCATCGGCATCCTGATCGAGCATCACGCCGGCAACCTGCCATTGTGGCTCGCACCGACACAGGTCAAGGTGCTGACGATCACGTCTGACGCCGATGCGTACGCCGAGGCACTGCTGGGGACGTTGCGCGCTGCCGGCATTCGCGCCGAGGCCGATACCAGGAACGAGAAGATCTCCTACAAGGTCCGCGAGCACAGCGTCGCCAAGATTCCTGTACTGCTCGCCGTTGGACAACGGGAAGTCGACGAAAAGACCGTCGCCGTGCGGCGGCTCGGGTCGAAAAAGCAGCGGGTGCTGCCGTTTACGGAACTGCTTTCCGAGCTCGAGAGCGAGATCGCCGAGCGCCGTGCAGGGGCGCCCGACGGCTAGCTAGCGCCGCCTTGGTTCGCTAACCTAAACGTGACGCAACCTGCACTTTGGTTGTGCGCCAGGTCACATATTGTTGATCCGGACGCCCCGTGCGCTTTGCGCTGCGCCTCCTTTACATATACTGCCTGAAGCGACGGTCCATATGGATTGGACATAATACTTTCAGGAGAAACAGGTGCCTCTCGAGCAGTTCAAAACGCAGGTTCTATTGCTTCACAGCGAGCAGAGCGCACTCGACAAGTTGAGCGCGGGCTTCAACGACAAGTACACCGTGCATTGCGCAACCAGCGGCGTTGAGGCGCTGAACACGCTGGGCGAGACCCCGATTCACGTCATTGTCTCAGCCAGCAACCTGCCGGGCATGAGCGGCGCCGATGCGCTGCGTGAAGCCAAGAAGCGTTCCCCTGATACGATCGGCATCCTGATTGCCGGCGAGAACGACAAACAGGCCGAAGCGCTCGTCGGGGACAAGGAAATCTTCCAGGTCATTCGCGGCGGCATTAACCCGAAAGACATCACGAGACTCATCGACGACGCAACCCAGCAGATGCGCCTGATGGCAATCGCAGAATCCGCCAACGACCAGGCAGCCGAACCTGCAGAAGGCACCGGCGAGCACATCGTCATGGAGACCGATGACCACGGCTCGACGATCATCAGCGATGGGACCGGCCAGCACGCAGCCCTGAATCCGCAAAAGATGGGCGAGTCGGCGCCGGTTGGCGCACAGGCCGTCGCGGTGCTCGTCATGACCAAGGACGAAGCATTCCTCGAGTCCATCAAGGAATGTTGTCGCGGCATGCATGACGTGCATACGGCGAGTTCCATCAAGGCCGCCCAGGAACTGATCCAGTCCAACTCGGTAGGAGTCAGCATCGTGGATGCCGGACTGGTCGGCCCGAACGTCGAAAAGCTGACGCAGCACCTGCAGTCACTGCAGAAGCGGCTGGTGACGATCGTCGCTGGCCGCCGTGAAGACGGCGACATGCTGATGGACCTGATCAACAGGGGTAAGGTGTATCGCTTCCTGCTAAAACCGGTATCACCCGGACGCGTCCGACTCGCGGTCGAGGCGTCGGTCAAGCATCACCTCGACAGCCCTGACAGCGCATTCCAGAAAGTCGCTGCCAGCACTCCCCCGCCGGTGGCGCCGGCGGCCGCTGCGCCCGCATCTCCGGCCCCTGCCGCGGATAAGTCGGACACTTCTGCAGAGTCCGCCGTGACAAAGATGCCGGAGGACAGCATCGTTGCCGAAGGACTGTCCAAGGTCTTTGGCGAAGACGACTCCCGGTTTGCTCAGACGGTGTCGGGTTTCGTTACGGGTCGTGGCAAATCGCAGCCCAAGGAAGATGCGCCTGTACCATCATCCCATGCACTGGACGACGACGATGGCGCTTCGATGTTTACCAATCCAGCCGTCCTGGGCGGCATTGCAGTTGCCGTGTTGGCCGTCGCCGGCATTGGCTTCTGGTTGACGTCCGGCGACGACGCAACTGACGCAATCCCGCCTGCCGTGGTTCAACAGCCTGCAGGTGGCTCAGATCGGGCACCCGAGCAGACGGTTGCAGAGCCTGCCGCACCGGTAGCCAGCGACGTCAGCCGGGAGCCGGTCAGCGAGCCGGTCGTGTCCAACGACAGCAACGGGTTGGATGACGCGACGGCGACGCCTGCGGATGCTATTGCAGCCGTTGCGGACGAGGGCACACAAGCGATGGTCGCCGCTGCCGAAGCCGCGCTGGCCGGGGATCGCCTGTTCACCCCTGTTGGCGACAACGCACTCGAGCTCTACGCGGAGGCGCTGGTGCTTGCACCTGACGATGCAGCCATTCAGTCTGCATTCGAGACGACGTTGGACACTGCTATCGTCGCGATAGAGACTGCCCTTCTCGAAGGACGACTCGGTGTCGTCGATCAGGGTGTACGCCAGGTTAGCCTCGTGCAGCCGGATCATCCGCGTCTGCCCTTCCTTATCGCTCAGCTTCAGCAGGCACAGATTCGTTCGACGGTCGACGAGGCCCGGGCGGCGCTGCGTTCGGAACAGTTCGGCGAAGCGGCCAGCGCAATTGACGCTGCCGAAAGCCTTGGCGCCGATGCGTCGACGATCGAAGGTCTGCGCGGAGAGCTCGCAGATGCCCGCTCATCGCAGGAGATCGACCAGATCCTGTCGGTGGCCGGTCGCCGGCTGGACCAGGGTCGACTGCTGGCGCCGGCGAATGACAACGCTCGCTACCTGTACGATCTTGTCCTGAGAACGGACCCGAGCAACGCTGCCGCCCGACAGGGCCTGAAGGCAGTTGCGGCAACGCTCGTATTGAACGCGCGCGACGAGATCGACGCCGGCCGGCTCGGCGCGGCGGAGAACCTCCTGAGTCGTGCGGCCGACATCGACCCGAACAGCTCCGAGCTCACAGCGGCACGCCAGGTGCTTAACGACGCAAGAACAGCAGCAACACGCGCTGCCAACGAACAGGCAGCGGCCGACGCGGCAGCGGCGGAACGCGCGGCGGCAGAAGCAGCGGCGGCGGCCGCACAAGCCGCACGACCCGTACCGGTTTCATCGCTGACCCGCGTCAAATACGTCGCGCCGAAATACCCGCGGAGCGCCGAGCGGCGAGGCATCAGCGGATGGGTCGACATCATCTTCACCGTTTCACTGGACGGAAGCGTTCGCGACGTTGAAGTTCGCGGCTCCGATCCCGGCGATACCTTCGTCGCGTCTGCTATAGCGGCAGTAGAACGCTGGGAGTTTGAACCTATAAGAGAGAACGGCAGCGCTGTGGAGAAACGCGCCGGCGTCCGACTGATGTTCGCCCTCGAATAAACGAGTCGAATCACTCGAATCAGAACGCAAGAGAGAACGGCAGCGCGGTAGAGAAACGCGCTGGCGTCCGACTGATGTTTGCCCTCGAATAAACGAGTCGAATCGCTCGAATCAGAACGACGGGGAGAACGGCTCGGCTGTAGAAATGCGCGCCGGCGCCCGCATGCGTCTCATGTTCGCGCGAGGAATAACAGGACTTCAGCCGGTACCGTTACTCTAAATTGGACCAAAGTGGAGAATTTATCGCTTAAGCGGTATTCTCTGCCCGATGAACAGCGACAACGGCCGTGGCACCGACGCCAAGAAGCCACGTAAACAACAAAAACGTAGCGTCGTTACCCAACAAAAACTCCTGGCAGCGGCCGTCGAGGCATTCTCGGAAGGCGGCTTCAAGGGTACGTCCACCCGTGACATCGCGGATCGCGCCGGCGTCCATCATCCGCTGATTACCTATCACTTCAAGAACAAGGACATGCTCTGGCGCGCGGCAGTCACGGCGATTTTTCGCGAGTTCAACATCGCGCTGGTCAAGTCACTCGCCGAGTTCGAACACAGCGCGCCACGTAAACGCGCCGAGGTTTTCGTCCGGACCTACGTCAAGTATGCGCACCAGCAGCCTGCGCTGCACAAGATCATCCTGCAGGAGGCAAGTCACCCGAGTGAGCGCCTCGACTGGCTCATCGACACCCACCTGAGGCCGCTGTTCACTCCGGTTGAGGCCAGTCTCAAGGAGCTGCAGCAGATCGGAGTTGCGCCGCCCGGAAACCCGGCCCTGCTTTTTCAGATGATTCGCGGCTGCGCCGGCGGATTACTAGCGCTGGCGCCCGAAATCAAGACGACGACCGGCATCGATTTCGACGAGCCGGAAGCGCTCGATGAACTGGCCGACATGATCATCAATGTGTTCTTTTCGGGCAACTTCCGAACCGTCAGTGCAACAACTGCTGAATCTGGGCAACAATCGACAACGCAATAGCGGCGGGTCCCCGCGCCCGGATGCTCAAGCCCGCCGGGCCGTGCAGGCGTTCTGCCAGTTTTTCTGCATCCGAACCCAGATCATTCAGCAGACGATCCCTGCGCGCCGGTGGGCCAAGCAGGCCGACGTAGTTGATGTCGGAGTCTGCAATCTGGCGCAGATACTCCCTGTCGCTCGGCAAGTGATGGCTCATCACAACGGCCCGGTCATAGAGTTCCAACTTGAGGCTGGACCGCAGCGAAGACGGTTCGACGCAGTGCGTTTCCCAGGCTGCTTCGAATGCGCCACTCTCGATATAGGCGGGCCTGTGATCGACGATTGTGCAGCGCCATCCCAGCTCCGACGCGAATCTCAGCAAAGGTTCGACATCGGGGCCGGCGCCGAGGATCAACAGACGCGGGGGCGGTTCGATGAAGCTGCAGTGCAGCTGAAATCGGGTCCCCTCCTCCCCCGAGCGCGCCAGTCCGGACCGGCGCACGGCTGAGGCTGACTCCGCTGCTCGAACGAATCCAGGTAGCAGCGATTCAGGCACACCGAAATTTTTCAAGCCCGCTTCGTCGAGAAGTATCGACGTGCCAGGTTGCAAGCCGTTGCCGCCCGACTCAACCGCGGTAACCAGCACGGCGCTTGCGTCTGACCTGAGCACGCTGTCAATCGACGCGTAAGGCTCGTAGTGCGTCCCGGCGGTAATCGGCTGCAACAGGATCTTCAGGCTGCCGTCGCAGCCTACGCCCATACCCCAAAGCTCGTCATCGTCGTCAGCGAAGTCGTACGCCGCGAGCTGGCTTGCGCCTGTCTCTATTACCTGCGCCGCCCGTATGGCGAGGTCGCCTTCGAGGCAGCCTCCGGACAGCAGTCCCCGATAGACGCCTTCGCCGTCGACCAGGAGTCGGCTGCCGGACTTGCTGTATGTCGACCCGTGCGTGTCTATGACGGTTGCCAGCACGAGCGGCTTGCCGGCGTCACGGCGACTGCGAAAAAATGAGGCGAGATCGTTCATGCAAACTTGAGGTTATACCGGTATGAAGAGAAAGCCTTAGGAATCGACGTCGTTGCAGCCTGTAGCACATTGATAACGACCCTGCGATGCCCACATCTGCGGCTACAAGATAGACGTTCTGGAGTTGAAGATGAGTGTATCAACAAATAAACCTGTCGCGATAAGCGACGCGAACTTCGAACAGGAAGTGATCGGTTCCGAAAGCCCTGTCCTCGTCGATTTCTGGGCGGAGTGGTGTGGTCCCTGCCGTGCGCTGGGTCCGGTTATCGACACGCTGTCCGAGGACTACGAGGGCCGCGCCAAGGTGGTAAAAGTCGATGTCGACGCGAACCAGCAGACCGCCATGAAGTTCGCCATTCGCTCGATACCTACGGTGATGCTGTTTGACAAGGGCGAGGTCGTTGACAGCTTCGTCGGAGTCCGGCCAAAGACGGACTACGCGGCGAGCATCGACAAGCTGATCGCCTGACGTCCTTGCCTGAAGGTAGCGCGCCGCTGCACCGGACACGGCCAGCGGCGTCGCTATTCGTTAGTCGTGATCGGTCGCACGCTCGAGATCCTTCTCGATCGTGTTGCCGGCCAGGTAGTAGTGCGCCGCTGCCCACGGCAGCAGTACCAGGCAGAAAATCAACAGGCTGTAGCGCAGGGACTCCTCGCCAAAGCGGGACGCAAGCATGTCACTCAGGCCGCCAACGAGCGGCGGACCCATCGCAAGCCCGATCAGGTTGATGATGAACAGCATCAGTGCCGAAGCTGTCGCACGCATACGCAATGAGACCAGGCTCTGCGCCTGAGCTAGCACCGGTGCCAGGTACATGTTGGAGAAGAACGCCGGCAGTATGAACAGCACCAGGCACCAGAAAGCGGTCGGTGCCAGGAAGACGGCAATATTCAGAACGCAGGAAAACAACATGATCGCGGCGATGAATCGCATCGCATTCCGTTGCCTGGAGCTGCCGAGCTTGTCGGCAATGATCCCGCCACCGACAAAACCTGCGCCACCCGCGAAGCCGAGAATCAGGCCCAGCCACAACCCCAGCGATGCGATCTGCATGTCGTAGCTTCGCGTGATGAAGCTCGGGAAGAACGTGATGACGGCATAGCCGATGAAGGACGACAGCCCGGCGGCGATCGCCATGTGCAGGAAGGATCGCCGCGCCAGCAAGAACTTCAGAACCTCCATGAACCCCGGCTGTTTGCCGCTGTCGCTGCGCTCCTCCGATGCCCCGCGTTTCGGTTCGATCATCGTAAAGCGGACTACGAGCGCCAGCAGCAGACCGGGTGCACCGACGATGTAGAAGGCCTCCCGCCAACCGATATTCTGCACGACCCAGCCGCCGGCCAGGTAGGCCAGCATAATGCCCGCGGAGATGCCGACCGTGTAAAAGCCCATCGCGGTGGACCGCTGTTCCGGCGGGTACATATCGGAGATCATCGAATGCGCAGGTGGGCTGCCGCCGGCCTCGCCTATGCCAACGCCGATGCGCGCCGCCGCCAGCTGCCATATGTTGCTTGCGACACCGCAGAGCATAGTCATGCCGCTCCAAATAGCGATGGCCCAGGCAAGCAGGTTGCGTCGATTGAAGCGTTCTGCGAGGCGCGCGATCGGGATACCGAGGGTCACGTAGAAAAGCGCGAAGGCTGTGCCCGAGAGCAAGCCCAGAATCGTATCCGACGCCTGAAATTCGACACGCAGTGCAGGCAACAGGATCGCCATAATCTGGCGATCCAGGAAGTTAAACATGTACGCGGTAGCCAGGATCAGCATCGCGTACCGGCGCGCGGCCGGTGTGAGAACCCTGGTCACGCGCTAGGGCGCTGTGCTTTCGGCATTCGGTCGTCGTGGATCGGACGCCCCACGAAATACACCGTCCTTGATCGACACGGCCTGGACGCTGCCCATCGAACCGCCGGACGGCACGATGAAGTGGCCGCGCTCCTCTAAGATTCTTGCGGTATCGGGACTGAAGCCCGTCTCGAGCTGCAGCCTGTCCGGATACCACTGGTGGTGAATTCTCGGTGCTGCCGTTGCAGAGGCCAGGTTCATACCGTGGTCCACCATGTTCGAGATCATCTGCAGCACCGTCGTGATGATCCTGCTGCCACCCGGACTACCGGTTGCGAACCAGGGGTTGCCATCGGCAAAGACGATCGTCGGTGTCATCGAGCTCAAGGGACGTTTGCCAGGTTCGATCGCGTTCGCTTCACCACCGAGCAGGCCGTATGCATTCGGCGTTCCGGGCTTCGCCGAGAAGTCGTCCATCTCATTGTTCAGGAGGAAGCCGGCGCCCTCGACGGCGATGTGGGAGCCGAACGAGAAATTCAGCGTGTAGGTATTGGAGACGGCATTGCCGAACTTGTCGATGACTGAGTAGTGGGTCGTGTCCTCGCTCTCAGGTCTTGGTTCGACGCCGGGCGCAATAGATTCCGACGGAGTGGCCTTGGTCATATCGATGCGATCCGCGAGGATCTTCGCGTAGGACTTGCTGGTCAGCCAGTCGACGGGCACGTCCCAGAAATCCGGATCGCCCAGGTGCTTGCTGCGATCGGCGTAAGCGAGGCGGGCCGACTCTGCAACGAGATGGACCGAGTCTGCGCTGCCCGCCCCCATGGCAGACACGTCGAAATTCTCCATGATGTTCAGCATCTGGATGACGTGCACGCCGCCGGAGCTCGGGGGCGACATTGTGACGATGTCATAGCCGCGGTAGCTGCCCTTCAACGGCACCCGCCAGCTTGGCCGGTACGCAGCGAGCGCTTCCTCGTCCACGAGTCCACCGTGTTTCTCCATCTCGGCGGCGATCAGGCCGGCGACCCGGCCGGAGTAGAAGCCGTCAGGGCCTTTCTCGGCGATGTCGGTCAGCGTGGCGGCCAGGTCGGGTTGCTTGAACAGGTCACCCGGCTGGTAGTCGCTGCCATCGTCTTTGTAGAAGTACCCGCAGGCCGCTTCGAACTGGCAGAGCCCTTGCCGTCGATTCGATAACAGCGCCGACAGATCGTAAGTCATCGGCACGCCTTCGCTGGCGAGCTTGATCGCGGGTTCCAGCAGGCGCTTCCACGGCAGAGATCCGTAGCGCTGATGCGCAGCCCACATGCCGGCGACGGTTCCCGGTGTGCCGGCGGACAAGTGACTGAAACGGGCGAGCATGTTGTCGACGTCGCCGTTCTCATCGAGGAACATGTCCCTCGATGCGCCCGGCGGCGCCATTTCGCGATAATCGATGGACGTGTTCTCGCCCGTGTCGGCGTCATGGATCAGCATGAAGCCGCCGCCACCGAGATTGCCTGCTCGCGGCAACGTCACCGCCAGCGCGAATCCGACCGCGACAGCTGCGTCAACCGCGTTGCCACCGTCGGCGAGCACGGCGGCGCCGGCGCGTGACGCATGAAAATTCTGTGACGCGACCATGCCCGAATCACCGAGAACCGGATGGCGAAGGTCCTGGTAGCGAATGATCGGCGATTCATCGCCGAGTGCGGTCAGCGGGAGGCAGAACGATAGAAAGGCAACAAGCAGTCGGCGCATGGGACAGACCTCGTGATCAGTCCCACGATCAAATCACAGCGGCGAACTACTTACAATGCTGCGCTAGCCCGAATACCTCACCGATTTGTGGCTAAAATCGGGCTGGCGAGAGCCCGCGCAATTGGCGAGATACTAGAGCTAGGGCAAGACGGCCTTGAACAGGAAGAAAAACAGGATCGCCAGGATAGCGCCGGCCGGGATGGTAACGATCCAGGACACAAAGATCCGCACGACAACTCGCAGATCGATGGCCTCGATACCTCTCGCCATACCGACGCCAAGCACTGCGCCCACCAGGGTGTGCGTCGTTGAAATGGGCATGCCGGTACCAGATGCAATAACGATCGTCGTCGCTGCCGCGATTTCGGCAGCGAACCCACGACTGGGAGTCAATTGCGTGATCTTCTTGCCGACCGTCGCGATCACCCGAACACCAAAGGTCGCAAGGCCGAAAACGATACCGACTCCTCCAAGAAACAGAACCCAGATCGGCAGCGCCGCCTTGGCGGCCACTGCCCCGGACTGTGCAACTGTTATCACGGCGGCTAATGGACCGATCGCATTCGCAACGTCGTTCGATCCGTGAGCAAATGCCATGCCACACGCGGTCACTACCATCAGAACAGCGAAAACGCGCTCAACGGTCGCGAAATGCTGCTCGCGCTCGGCCTCAGGATCGGCTTCGATGCGCGAAATGACAACGGCGCCTATTATCGCTATAGCTAAGGCGATGATCGAGGCCAGAAGATACGCATCCGCGGTACTCATGGTGAGGCCTATATGCTTCAGGCCTTTCAGGATCGTTACGAGCGTCATCGTGAACGCCGCCAGGAACATGTAGACCGGCACATATCGCTTGGCGTAGCGAAGTGGGTCTTCTCTTCTGAGTATCAGTAGCTGAACGGATTGGTACAGCAGGAAAGCGATGAACCCCGCTGTCAGTGGAGAAGCAACCCAACTCATAACAATGGTGCCAACCTTGGCCCACTTGACGGCCTCGACCCCAATGCCAACGGCGGCGAAACCGACGATAGCGCCGACGATGGAGTGCGTCGTCGATACTGGCCAGCCACGATGGGAGGCGACCAGCAACCAGGTTCCTGCAGCCAGTAACGCAGCCAGCATGCCGTACACCATCAACTCCGGAGTGCCGGACAATAGCTCTGCATCAACAATCCCCTTGCGGATCGTTGACGTCACCTCACCACCCGCAAGCACAGCCCCGCTGAATTCAAAGACTGCAGCTACGAGAATTGCCTGCTTAATTGTCAGGGCTTTCGAGCCGACGGACGTCGCCATCGCATTCGCGACGTCGTTAGCGCCGATACCCCACGCCATGAACAATCCAAAAATCGCGGCTAGCGCTATGTAGACCAGTTGAGCTTCCATTGATTCTTACCGTTCGACGCGAGGCATTGCTAGCGCGACAAGAGCAATTCGAGATGGCGGCCAACTCGTTCTGCGGTCCGCCCGATTTCGCCCGTGCGGGCGATAACCTGGTAACTGAATACTGCGTCGACCGGGTTGAGCGACGCTTCGACAGCGTGAAGGTTGGTCTGCAGCTTGAACAGATGTGCCTCTATTTCCTCTTCTATCTTGTCCAACTCGTTCAGCATCTCCTCGACCAGTTTCGCCTCGGCACCGCGGAAGCCGCTGGCGAATAACTCATCGAGTTCTTTGACGCTGACCGCGGCTTTCCTTACCGCGTTGATGTTCTGTTCGACAAACTCGAGAAATTCGTCGGCAACGGCTGCGGGCATCGTCAGCTGGCGGATGAGAATGGTCCCGGAGACTTCTCGCGCGACGTTTGCGATTTCGTCCTGAGATAGCAGCATGCCTACCAGGTACTCGCGAGGCACAGGCATGAACAGGCTCTTCGGTACGTGTGTCCGGATGTCCCTTTTCAGCGTGTCTGCGTCTTCCTCGAGCCGGTCGATGTCGGCCTTGAGCTTTGTTGCCGTTTTCCAATCACCGGCGGATGATGCTTCAGTGAAGGCTTTGAAACTCTCCGCACAATTGAGGGCAATGCTCATGTGCTTCTCTATGGGCATCACCGGCGACGCGCCGAATAATTCGGAAAATACGTTTGGCATAACTGCTTCCTGAGATCACAGCTTCTTGTTCTCTATTGCTACGAAACGAACCGTTACATCGTATCAACTGAAATCACCCTAGCACAGTGCTCGCATGGAGCCGCATAGTGGATTCTGCGCATATGCAGCCGAATTCAGGCCGTTCGGCCATGGTAGACTTCCGGCTTTTTTGACGAAGGACGTGGCTTATGGCCAACTGGCTGATGAAGTCGGAACCGGACGATTACAGTATCGACGACCTCAAAAGAGACAATCGCGAGCCGTGGGACGGCATTCGCAACTACCAGGCGCGCAACATGATGCGCGACGATATGCGTTCCGGCGACAATGTTTTTTTCTACCATTCCAACTGCAAGGAGCCGGGCATCGTCGGCCTGGCCAAGGTCGTCGGAAAGCCCTACCCTGATCCGACACAGTTCGACCCGGCATCGAAGTATTACGATCCGAAGAGCTCCAAGGACAACCCGCGCTGGATCCTCGTCGATATCCGCTACGTCAGGAAGCTGAAGCGCAACATTACGCTGACGGAAATCAAGCAGCAGGACGGGCTGGACGGCTTCGTTTTGACGAGGAAAGGGAACCGCCTTTCGATCATGCCGGTCTCGGACGAACACTGGGATCTGATCCTGGGTCTTGAATGATGTCGACATGGCGAATCGCGGGGGCGACGATTGCGCTGATCGTGGTGGCGATCCTTTTCGTGCTGACGCCACCGAGGCTCGAGAGCCGCTCTATCGTGCCGGAGTTACCGGGTGACCTGGACGCCTATCTCGAGGATACCGAGAGCGCGGTACCCTACCCGCTCATCGACGACACCGACAAGCGGATCCGCTGGCAGACACCGGGCGAGCGCACCGAGTACGCCATCATTTACCTGCATGGGTTCTCGGCCACTCGCCGGGAGCTCACTCCGACACTTGAAATCGTAGCCGACACGCTGGGCGCCAACCTGTTCGAAACGCGGCTGGCAGGGCACGGCCGGGCCAGCGGCGCCCTCGTCGACGTTCAGGCAGAAAGCTGGCTGGACGACGGCGCCGAGGCACTTGCGATTGGCGAGCGCCTGGGCGACAAAGTCGTAGTTGTAGGCACGTCCACGGGAGGTACGCTGGCGGCCGCGATACTCGGTCATCCGCTGGCGGAGAGCGTATCCGATGTCGTCCTGCTGTCGCCGAACTTTGCATTGCGCGACGGCAAGTCGAGGCTGCTGACGATGCCGGCCGGTCCTCAGCTCGCCGATGCACTGATCGGACCGATACGTTCCTTCAAGACGCACAATGAACTGCACGCGACGTACTGGTCGAGTACGTATCCAACGGCGGCACTCGTCGAGATGATGCGGCTCGTCGATTACGCCAACGCCAACGTCCCCGAATCGATCAATGCGAACCTGCTGGTAATGGTATCGCCGGGCGACAAGGTCATATCACCCGAGGCCGGCAAGGCGTTTCTCGACCAGGTCGATGCGCCCAACAAGCGCTTCATCGAGGTTCCCGACATCGAGGACCCGAGCAGTCACATGCTGGCAGGAGACATACTGTCGCCGTCAACGACCGAGCGCGTGGCCGCCGATATCGTGGCGTTTATCCAGGCGCCGTAGTCGGGGTCGACAACGCCGCTGGCGCTAAGAACGGATCCGACCCTTCAGCGGCGACAGGGTGCGTCTTCGCAATATTAGCAGGCCCTAGTGAAGCCCAAGCTCACGAAGTCGTTCGACGATCGGAGCGGCGCCGCCCAGCGCCAGCATGATGATGAGATCGCTGTCTTCGGCCCATGCGAGTGCATGATCAAAGGACTCGAGCTCCGTCTCGAAGTGACGGATATCCTCGTCACCGAGGCCCTGTTCGAGCAGCGTCCGTCGAATGACGGCGAACACCTCGCCATGCTGCCTGCCCCGATGGTATTTCGGTAGTTCGGAGACGACGACGCGGTCCAGGCCAATGGCAAAGGCATCGCGCGTCATTCGCTCGATCAGCGGGTCGGGTCGATCTCCGGCCTGGCCAAAACAGAGCACACGCCGCGTGGCAGGTATCGCCCTCGCCATGTCGAACAGCGCGTGCATGGCCTGCGGATTGTGCGCGAAATCGACGAGGATCTTCTTGCCGTCCAGTTCGTAGAGGTTGCAGCGACCCGGATTGTCATCCTGTTCGACGCTTTTGAGGCCGGACGCAATGTCCTCGAGGTCGACGCCGAGATGGAAGGTCAGCGCGGCCGCGGCCAACGCGTTGGCGACATTGTGGCGCGCGGCTCCGCCCATCGCGATCGGGATCTCGAAGGCCTTGCAGATATCGGTCTGGCTTTCGCTGTCGCGCATACAGAGTACGTCGCCCGACAACACGAATGCCGTTCCGCCCGACGCCAGGCTCTGCTGAATCCTCTCGTTGTTGGCGTCGAGGCTGAACCAGCTGATACGGCCATCAAAGTCGACGGCCTTCTCGCGAAGCAGGGAGTCATCGGCGTTCAGTACCAACGTTCCGTTGTCCGCCACGGCATGGCATACGATCCATTTGATGTCGAGCAGTTCACGCATGTTCGCGGAACCGAAGTCACCCAGGTGGTCTTCGGCGATGTTGGTGATCGCGGCAGCCGTCGCCTGCTCGACGCCAAGGCCACGGCGCAAGAGCCCGCCACGCGCGGATTCGAGCACGGCCACGTCGACGTCCGGATTGCGCAGTACCTGTCTTGCGCCTCCGGGCCCGGACCAGTCATCCCGGTCTATGACGGTCTCGTTGACCGCTATCCAGTCGGTGCAGCTGACGCCGACACCTTTGTGCGTCCCGCGCAGGATGTGGCTCGCCACGCGAACGGTGGTCGTTTTGCCATTGGTGCCAGTCACGAGCGCTATCGGCACGTCGTCGTAGCTGTCCCAGTCGGCCTCTGCGGGCAACTCGCGTACCGGCCATACGGACGAATGACTGCCCATACCCAGCGACACCTCATCGTCATCCCACAGCAGTGTGACACCGTGTCGCTGCGCCTCGGCTTTCAGGGCTAACAATTCGGGGTTGGCCTCCTCCGCGGCCTCTTTGCCAAGGCGTTCGATCGCCTCGGCAGCATCGGGTACGGGTTCACCGCCGAGCTCAGCGGCGATGGCATCGAAACTCCATTCGTTGATCTCCGCGGCCGCGTAGAGCTGGTCGATTTCCACGGCGAACGCGAGGCTCAAGCCGCCGGTAAGCCGGATCCAGTTGAACTCCGGTTCCGCCCAGCCCAGCGCGTCTGTGATTGTCTTTACGTGTTTCTTCCAGACGTCCGGTACGCGGTCGACCTCGTCGGCGTCACACTCGATATCGAGTATCGCTGCCGGTACGTCGAACAGCAGGTTGGGCCCCGTCAGTCGTCTCGCATCGAGGAATCGCATGGGCCTGGTCAGTCGCCATCCTCTTCGCGGGCAGCTATGCGAACGCCACGCTCGTCGCTGATAATCTCGACGTCGTCAGAGAAGGCGAAATCATCGGTCTCGGGTAGTTCGATGGATGCCGGCGCGTGCTTCTTGTTCTGCTCGACCTTGCCATCGCTGTTGAAGTAGATGATCTGCTTCCAGGACCGCCGAATGTTGTCACCGAGAATCAGCACCAGGTCGCCGGCCTCGGCCATCTTGAGCGCATGCTCGGTCGCCTCAGCCTCGTCGGGAATCATCTCGATGATGTCTTCCGGCACGCCGTTCTTTATGAGCTCCGCCTTCAGCATCTCGGGGACTTCGTCAGGGCCTCGCCCGCGAGGATTATCGTCGCGTCGACAGATGTAGTGATCGAAATGACCGCTCGCGACCGTCGCGATATCGCGAATGTCCTCGTCGCGGCGATCGCCCGGTGCTGCCAATACGACGATGCGGCGCCCTTCGACCTCGAATCGGTCGACGAGCCCACACATTGCTTTCACGGCCGCGGGATTGTGTGCGTAGTCGAGGATGACCCTGAATGGGTGTTCGTTGTAGACGTTCATACGGCCCGGCGCCTGGAAGAACGTCGAGTCGAACGTGCGCAGTCCGTGCCGTATGTCTTCGAGACCGACATTCATATTGTAGGCGAGTGCGGCAGCGAACATCGCGTTCTGCACATTGTGCATGGCACGCCCTTCGATCGTCGCCGGGATCAGGTGCGTCCACAGGAGCGGCGTGTGCGTATCGCCGTCGTAGATTGAAATCATGTGCCCGTTCATGCCCTGCTCGAGGACGAAGGCCTGCCCGCCGGCGCGGATGTGCTGCTTCACGAGCGCATGACCCGGGTTCATCGTCACGTAGCAGAGCTTCTCGGCTTCGGTGTAATCGGCCATCTGCAGGCATAAGGGATCGTCGGCATTCAGTACAGCGGCGTCGGTCGCAATCTCGACCGGGACACGCTTGACCTCCGCGAGCTGTTCGACGGTGTCAATGCCGCGCAGGCCCAAGTGGTCTGCACTGATGTTCAGGCAGCAGGCTACGTTGCAGGACTGGAAGCCTAAGCCGCTGCGTAGCATTCCGCCGCGTGCGGTCTCCATGACAGCCGCGTCGACCGACGGGTCGCGAAGGATGATCTGCGAGGATATCGGGCCGGTCATGTCGCCGGAAACGCTGAGCTTGCCATCGATGTACACGCCGTCGGTCGACGTCAGTCCGACGGTGTAACCGGTCAGCTTCAGGATATGCGCCAGCATGCGAGACGTTGTGGTCTTGCCGTTCGTACCCGTAATCGCCGCAATAGGGATTCGGCTGGGCGTATCGGGCGGGAACAGCATGTCGACAACGGCTCCGCCAACGTCACGTGGCGTGCCCTCACTCGGTGCGACGTGCATGCGGAAGCCAGGTCCCGCGTTCACCTCGCAGATACCGCCGCCGGCATCACGGTAAGATTCGGAGATGTCGTTGGTCAGGAAATCGACACCGCCGATGTCGAGACCGATCGCGTTGATCGCACGAATGGCCATCTCGCGATTGTC